>OIZT01000013.1_pt1 | contig 179619 bp, 170 predicted proteins | sample 1588611 | NCBI WGS metagenome assembly OIZT01 (sample SAMN03283278) | human gut metagenome | biome: human-associated habitat; material: feces | host: Homo sapiens | place: Peru | collected 2012
AACCCTAGACCCACTGATTAAGAGTCAGTTGCTCTACCAGCTGAGCTAAGGGCGCTTGCTAACACCTTATTACGTTGTGCGCCCTTAGGGACTCGAACCCTAGACCCACTGATTAAGAGTCAGTTGCTCTACCAGCTGAGCTAAGGGCGCATATTTTCTGTTAGCGAGTGCAAAAGTACTGCTTTTCTATGACACTGCCAAATAAATCCTATGTTTTTTTATTTCATCCGAGAAATGGCAAATCAATTGTTCTCAACTTATAGCTTCAAACGCACATACCACCTACGTGGAACACAGCGCCACAAAGCCACGACAATACGCCAACGCCAATCTATAACAACAACTTGTCGCTTGCTATGAATTGCTTTCACTATGCTCTTTGCAACACGGTGGGCGGTCATTGTCATAGGAAAGTGAGCATTGTCCAGCAAGGGCGTATCAACAAATCCCGGGCGAATGTCCGTTATCGTTATCGGAAGGAATCGTTTGAATGCTTGTTGCTGCAAAGCTTCCAAATAAGACTTCTGCAATGCCTTGGTTGCAGAATAAGCCGGAGCAGGTCCTAACCCACGCGTCGATGCTATGGAGGTAATTGCAGCGATATGGCCTCCTGCATTTTTTGCAAAATAGCGATAGGCTTCACCTATCATACGCACAAATCCCAAGGCGTTGGTCTCTGTAGTTGCAATCTCTTTTTCTTCTTCTAAACATGGATTTTGCCAACCGATTCCGGCAGCATAGAAAAAGAGATTCATTCCTCCTAACTCGTTAATCAGTCGATGGAGCGTTGCTTTTGAAGCAGATTGGGAAACATCAAGCTTCACCGTAAAGATGCGGTCAGGGGCCAAATTCTTAAGTTCGTCCAACACTTCCACACGTCTTGCAGCAAGTCCCACGTGCCATCCTTCCTGAATCAGCAATTGTGCCACCTGCCTTCCAAGACCTGACGATGCTCCTATGACTATGGCTCTTTTCATAAATAAACAGATTGAATGCGATTGATATATTCCTGACAAGATTCTTACTTATGGATGTTTGCGCCGGCCGAAGTTGAAACCGACATACACGTTTACGTTTCCAAACATGTTGTTGGTTGACAATTGCGAGTTGTGATAGTTGTAGGTATGCAGTATAGCGCTTGCACCTACATACCATTTACTATTGTTGTAAACCAGACCAAAGCGCCCTATCCCATCCACATTGAACCTGCTCAAGCTAAAGTTGCGAAATGAAAAACGCTGATGGTTAACATCTCCCGAATTATGTTTATAGGCCAATGCAGCCGACAACGACACAGCCAGCAACCAATTGCGGGCAAATACCCAGTTGTAAGCATACCCGCCAGAAAAAGACAAGTCGGTATATTTCACCGTTCCAAAACGCAACGTTGAATCAACGGTGGAATATTGGTCACCAAGATGCTGCTGTATGACTTCTGAAAGTTTTTCCCAATCGACAGAAAGCTTGTGGCGAGTATAGCCGATGCCTGCCAAGACGGAACCAGCACTACGCCTTTGCACCGTACTTTGGCTAAAGGCTGCGGGATAGGAAAACTTCCTGTGATTGAAAATATAATATAGATTAAAACCTTTGACGCTTGAGTGAACCCCATCAAAAGATACTCCTTTCAAGGCTTTTGTATCCACATCGGAGGCCATACTCATGTGTAAGATGCGATAGTCTGACCCTGTTAAACGATAATAGAGATCTATTCCCAACATAGAAGAATAAAGACTTAGATCATACTCTTGACGGTGTTTATCTCCAAGTCCTGGATCCAAATGCCCAATATCGAACGTATATCCCAAGAAGACCCAACGCCATCCCAAATAGGGACCTATCCGATAAGACCATTTAGGAGCAAACGTGATACTTTGTCGGTCCTTGGCTCCCAATCGATAGACTTCGTATGAGCTGGTGTTTTGCACCATTGCTGTATAATTGTAATGTTGTGGCTCTACATAAAGTGTATCAATGTCATCAAAACATCGAACAAACGACTTTATGCCATTCCCTATTTTTTGCCAAAACGTGGGGCGTTTCAACGTATCAACCTTCATCCATTGAACCGATTTCTGACAAATGCTATCTTCTGCCAAAGACGGCACGGAAACAAAAAGCAGGATTGAAACTAAAGTCCGCAAATACATTTCAAGTTCCAGTCGTTATGTCAAACTTTTCCCAACACTCTATCCATCACCCAATTGGTTGGGGTTGCGCTAATGCTTGTGCTTTCGCATTTGCCTCGACCTTGCAGATGATGAACCACCGATGTAATAATAGGCAACTGCACATATGAAGGATTTTTCACGTCCAAACGGTGAACACCGTCACTTTGATGAAGCTCAATGGGTTCATAGTCGTACACTGAGAAACATAACATTCCAGACGACCCGATCACTTCAATACGATCTTCACGTGCGCTATCATGCCCCACAAAGCACCAGTTTCCACATCCATTTAGCCCGTTTTGAAACTCGAAGACTGCACTCACGGTGTCTTCCACATCATACAGTCCCCCCCGATTGGCACAGTAGCCATGGGCACGGGTTATAATTCCAAACATATCTTGCAGCAAATCCAACTGATGTGGGGCAAGATCGTAAAAATAGCCACCGCCTGAAATATTGGACTGCAGACGCCAAGGCAATTCCCCTTGATGGTAGTCTAAGTCGCGTGGTGGACAAGAAAACCGCAATTGGAAAGTAAGGATATTCCCTATTGCTCCTTCAGAAACAAGCTGCTTGACTTTTTGGAAATAGGGCAAGTAACGCCTGTAATAGGCAACAAAACAGGGAACACCCGTAACTTGGCTCACATGATTGATGCGAACGCAGTCGTCATAGGTACTTGCCAAAGGCTTTTCCACATAGACCGGTTTTCCGGCACGCATGGCCATAATGGCATAAGTGGCATGGGCAGACGGAGGAGTTGCTATATAAATGGCATTGACATCGGGGTCGTCAATCAGGGCTTGGGCGTCAGTGTACCAACGAGATATTCCGTGATGTTCTGCATAAGCACGTGCTTTAAGTTCATGGCGACTCATGATGGCCACAACTCTGGAACCTTCTACTTCACTAAATGCTGGACCCGATTTTTTTTCAGTTACTTCACCACATCCTATGAAACCCCAGTTGATTTCTTTCATAGCTGACTATTGTTTCTTGCAAACTTACATATTTTTTCCCGATTATAGCTATTTTCACTGGTATTTTTTATGCCGAAGACGCTTATCTATGGACGTTCCGCCCTATGGAGACTGCAGAAACCTTTGCTGCAAGAAAGAATATGACAGACCAGGTAAACTTCCTTTCCGCCATTTTTATAAAAGCAAAAACCACATAAACTGTTCTACAAAGAAGAGAACATCTATGTGGTTCTTGATATGTGACAAGACGTTGTCTTATAGAACAGGGCTATTCCTGCTCTTCTTCAGCCGATTCTTCTATAGGCATATCCACAATTGGAAGCGGACGGTCTATAACGGCATTGAAAGAAATGATGCTTTCTGACCGTGACAAACCCAACGGTTGCAACTTGTCATGGATAATGCTCATGAGATGATGGTTGTTGAAGGCATAAATCTTGATGAAAAGATCATAGCCTCCTGTCGTGTAATGACACTCTACCACCTCAGGTATTTTCTTTAAAGCGGCCACAACCGTATCATAATCGGCTGGATTCTTAAGATACAGACCAATGTATGCACAGGTCTCATATCCAATTTTCTCAGGGTCGATGATAAACTGTGATCCCTTCAATATGCCCAAATTATATAATTTTTGTATACGCTGATGGATTGCAGCACCACTCACATTACAAACACGTGCTACCTCCAAAAAAGGAATACGGGCATCTTCCGCAATAAGGCGGAGAATTTTTTTGTCTAATTGGTCTAAACTTCTATGTGCCATTTCTTTTATTAATTTACTGCAAAGATACAACTTTTTGCGGTATATTGTACTCTGTTTCGGTATTTTTTCCGCTAATTTAATACTTTTAATAAAAAAGTAGATTTTTCATAGCAAAAAAGTGGTTTCAAATTGAAAGCAAAGCTATTTCGCATAATAAGTCACTTGCTTTCTTTGGAAAGATTAGTTCCTACATAGTTCAATCGAAGTATGTTGGAACGTCGCAAGGCCTGTTTTACATCCGTTATCATGCCCATCGGTGTCTGCCGGTCTGCCGACAACTCCGCTGAAAGGTTTTTGGCATCTGCCGAAGATGCGTGTTTACGCTCCTGCTGCAAATAGTTCGACAACTCGTCAATGGTAGACAGTTTATCATTCACTTGCATTACCAACGAATCGTCGGGCAAATTCCCCGTTTGGGTGGCTATATGTCCGATATAGATATGCGACACCGTGGACTTTCGAACCAACTTTTTCAATTCGGTTCCGGACGGCACCTGATAACGCACTTTTAGCAAATCGCTACGCATATGGGTGACAATCATAAAGAAAAAAAGCACCGAGAATATTAAATCGGGCAAAGAACTGGTGTTCAGTCCGGGCATCCCGTGACGATGGCGATGAATCATACTCATTGCTTCCCCTCCCTTTCTTCTGGTTGATCGTAAACTTCTGCCACACGCTGAGGCAGGGCCTTGTCTATAGCCTGCTTTTGGTCATCTGTCAATTGGTCGTATGCACAATGGTAAATCTGTGAAGAGCGCTCTCCACGAAGCTGCAGATAAGCATTTTGCACCGCACTCTGAACCTTATAATAGGTATCATAAGAAGCTTTGCGGTCAGACTGTAGCTGAATGATATGTGCATCACCTTTTTCCCGTATGAACTCAGCCGCTCTACCTGTAACTGCATTCAAGGGTGTTTCTTTTCCATTGCAGAACACCTGCCCTGTTTGCCTGATATCAATGTGAAGGACATTTCCTTCTTGAACGCTCGTCACTTGTTGCTCTTGCGGATTTAAGGGTGGCAACTCACGAGTAATGCCTTTACCTCCGTCCATGGAGGTTGTCACCAAAAAGAAAATGAGCAACATAAACGAGATGTCTGCCGTTGATGTTGTATTGAGCAATGGAACACTGCGTTGTCTACGGGTTTTAAACATCAATGCATCCTCCTTCTACGATAACGTGTACTGCCAAACAGAACGGCAAAAATAGCCATTACTATCAAGGCAATAGACGACAAGACAAACATATCTGACAGTTTCAGCCAAAAGACGTCGGAATAGGGTTTGCCATTGATGGAGATGCTATCAGTAGGCGCGAACAGGTAGGTAGCAGCCAACAGGACTGTTGTCACCCCTGCAGTAACACAGGAAATGCGAGTGACGGGGATTCCGTTCACCAACCGACTTTCACTTCTCCGCATACGCAATTCTTTCATCACGCTTACTGCAAAGACCACTATCGTCAACAACAGTAAAATCCACATGAAAGCAATAAGCATTCCCGTTAACAAAGGCGCATTATAACCACCTTCATCGGGCATTTGCATATCGAAGCCTATAAAGTAGAATGCTGCAAAAACGGCAACTGTCAATGCTATAAGCACATAGAGCACCGTTTGGCTAATGCGTTCTGTGGTCCACTTAGTGTGTTGTTTTGTCACTTTCATTACCTACTTCTCCTGTTTATGGCGCATGATGGCATCCAACAACGTTATTGCCGACTCCTCCATCTGACTCGTAATGTGCTCTATCTTGGAAAGTATGTAATTGTAGAACACTTGCAAGGTCAATGCTACTATAATACCAAAAATAGTTGTTATCAAAGCGACTTTCATTCCTGCTGCCACTATTGTCGGACTAATGTCTCCTGCTTGCTGAATTTGGTCGAAGGCCATTACCATGCCTATCACTGTTCCCAAGAAGCCCAAAGATGGCGCCATAGCAATGAACAGGGTTATCCAAGAACAACCTTTCTCGAGGTTTGCACTTTGAACGGCACCGTAAGAGGCTACCGAACGTTCTATCGTGTCTATCCCTTCGTTAATTCTGGTCAATCCCTGATAGCAAATAGAAGCCACAGGTCCTCGAGTTTCTCGGCAAAGGCTCTTTGCTCCGTCTATGTCGCCTTGACTGATCTTCCCATCCAAATCGGCCATAAAACGCTTGGCATCAATTTCTGAAAGGCTCAAATAGATAATGCGTTCTATGCAGAAAGCCAAGCCCAAAACCAAAGCCAAAGCCACAAGCGACATAAATCCAGCATTTCCTTCTATAAATTTTGATTTTAGCAACTGATGAAAGCCTTGTTGCTGCTGAACAGGAGCCACATCGGCCGAGTCGTCAGACGCCGCTGCGTTCAGTTGCTTTTCCACTTCTTGATTTCCCTGTTGGGAAGAAGCGGAAACGGCCGAGGCTGAAACATCTTCATTGTCGGCCTCGTCTGCCTGTTGCTCTTGCTGGCGTTCTGCAGCAGTAATGGGCTTTTCCTTTGGCTGCTGCAAACTTACATCTTTCATTTCGGTAGAAGATGTGGCCGGAACGTCTTTTCCTTTTGCATCACTTTGAGCATGAAGCGACGGTACAGACATAAAAAATAGCATTGACAATATTGCAACTTTTGCTATCAATTGTTTCATATTTCTTACCTTGTAATTTGCTGCAAAGATAGGAAAAATATTATATTAAAAAACCAACCATATACCACATTTATCCTAATTTAACAGCTATTTCCGAACAAGACGACAGGTTTGGAAAGGCGAAAAAAACTTTACATAAAACCACACATAGGGTTTTACATTGCAAAAGCAGCCTTTTCAACTGCCAAAACCCTATGTTTTACAACGTAAAAGACTATGTTTCACATCCTAAAACACACGCTTTTACAAATAGAAACGTAACCGTCTTGATACCAGCACTTTACAAGTCGCGATACAATCATTATGCCTTTACTGAAATATTTTTACACTTTCAAGTATTCATTATGCAGTTTCACAAATACAGGTATTGGCTTTTTACGTTGCTTTCTGTCGCTAATAACACAAAAAATGAGGGACAGTCATCATCCGACGACACATCCCTCTTAAACATTATGTACGAGAAAAATTTAATTATTTTCCGGACGCAACTTGCGAACAGTTACTCCTGCTCTCCACATTTCCTTGTTGCGCATAGCTTCCAACTCGGCATTGAGTTTCTCACGATAGTCGGGCTGAGAGTTCTTATCGATTGCAATCTGAGCTTCCTTACCTGTTTTTACACTCAGATAAAGCCATTCCATAACGGGCTTGATAGCCTCCCTAAAACGTGGCGCCCAATCCAATGCACCTCTTTGGGCTGTTGTAGAACAGTTGGCATACATCCAATCCATACCTTTCGCGCCAAAGAGAGGACCAAGACTCTGCGTTAGCTCTTCAACGGTTTCGTTGAAAGCCTCGGAAGGAGAGTGGCCATTCTCACGGAGAACCTCATACTGAGCTTCAAGCAGTCCCTCTATGGCACCCATCAACGAACCACGTTCACCTGTCAAATCACTTGTTGCTTCACGTTGGAAAGTTGTTTTAAACAGATAGCCGGCACCGATGCCAATACCAAATGCGATAGTCTTCTCTTCTGCTTTTCCACTGGCATCTTGATAGACAGCATAAGAACAGTTCAAACCTCGGCCCTCGCAAAACATCGTGCGCAAAGAAGTGCCAGAACCTTTCGGAGCTACCATAATGACATCAACGTCTTTTGGAGGCACAACACCGGTACGATCATTCCAGTTAATGGCAAAACCATGTGAATAGTAGAGGGTCTTACCTTTTGTCAAGTACTTCTCGATGTTTGGCCAAACGGCAATCTGACCCGCATCAGAAAGCAACATACAGAGAATGGTTCCCTTTTCAGCAGCTTCTTCTATTGAGAACAACGTTTCGCCTGGTACCCATCCGTCAGCCTTCGCCTTCTCGAACGTCTTGCCCTGTCGTTGACCAACAATCACATTAAAGCCGTTGTCGCGTAAGTTGCAAGCTTGTCCTGGGCCTTGAATTCCATATCCAATAACAGCAATTGTTTCGTTTTTCAACACTTCACGCGCTTTTTCCAACGAAAATTCCTTACTGGTAACGACGGTTTCCGTTACTCCTCCAAAATTCATCTCTGCCATAGTTAAATTTGTTTTGTGCGATTTTTTAAAACAACCGCTTGGTTATACTTTCTCCCGTAGGTAGCAAGTCTCTTCTATTCAAGAAGGGCCCTGTATCTTTCAATGCCCACACGGGGCACCAACTCGGGGGCTTATACTATCTTTTTCTTTTATTTCAAAGGCAAAGTTAAGCAAACTTTTCGATTTGACAAACTATTTATTTGAATTTAACACGTTTTTTATCGCATTTATTCCAATTGGAAACAATTTTAAAAGAAAGTCATACTTGCACGACAAAGTTCCCCACCATCTTGGCGCACAACGCTCACCTTCCTTTCCAACCCACTTTCAGCCTCAGTATAGAAATTGAGAATGTCGCCCTGATGACCTTCCGAAACATAAGCTATTTCCAAACGTTTCAAAGGATGAGACTTATACCACGACAAGGGCCACAGGTCTAAGATATGCTCTATGTACTTCACGCTGTTGATATGGCCGTTCACGTCTATGTCGTGGTATCGGGCCTCAAGCGTTTGAACGAGTTGTACGTCATTTCCCATCTTCACCCTCGACGGCTTGGCAATAGGGCAAGCCTTGTCGACTTCGATATACTTTTTAATAAGTCCCTCATGGATGCCAAGGATGTCTGTAGGCTGACGGGTATCTGTATCTATCATCGCCCAAATGCTTTTTCCGTAGCCATAGACACGTCCTGAGCGGGTTGATACGCAGAAATTACGGCTTGTGAAATAGCGCATTGCACTTTCTACCCACGTTTCTACCTGAAACTTGTCATACATACAGGGCATTTCTTTCATTTCAATGGCTAACCTGCTCAAGACCCACGTCTTGTGAAGAGGATTGAGATAGGTCATTCCGTAGCCACGTGCATCTGAATGGTAATCGGCAGCATTGAGAAGATGATTGCCCAAATGCCCCATAAAGAGACGGTGAGAAAAATCACAATGAAACGGCTCTGCCATAAACTCATAACACCCTACTTTATCCAATAGTTCCATTGCCATGCTTTTCTTGATTGTGAAGATATTCGCTTATAGGCTCATCAAAGCTACGTGTCAACGCTATACGCCCGCTTCTGGAATATTGCAATAAGCAGCCATACTTGTCAAACTGATTATACAAATCGGTAACTTCCTCTGTAAGGCCAGCTAAAAGCACCGTACTGTAGGTAGGGTTAACTTCAAGCATATGGGCATCATGATGCCTGATAGCTCTTGACACTTCCGGATTCTTGAGCAAAACGGGAGTGGCTATCTTGTAAAGCCCAACTTCATGCATAAAGATTTCATCATCCGTATAATAATCAGCCTTGACTACATCAATCTTTTTCTCTATCTGTTTGGTAATCTTTACAATTTGATCAGGGTCGCTCCAAGCCGTTATCGTATACTTGTGTATGCCTTTAATACTCGAAGCTGAAACATTTAAACTTTCAATATTGACCTGACGACGGGTAAACACTGCCGTTATCTGGTTTAAAACACCTGCAATATTTTCAGAATAAACCAATAATGTATAGAATTTCTTGTTTTGTTCCATTTCTCTAAAACCTAATTCTTTAAATGTCGAGGTGCAACTGCATTTCGTCAATGGACGTTCCTGGCAAAGTCATCGGACAAATACTTTCATCTTCTTTTACAGCACATTCCAGAAAATAGGGGCCATCCGTTGTAAGCATATCCTGTATCTTGGCTTGCAAATCCTTTCGGTCTACAACCACCGAGTAAGGAATATTATAGCCACGACATATTTCTTCATATTGAGGATTGAGCATATGGGTAAATGAACGGCGATGATGAAACATCAAGTCTTGCCACTGTCGCACATTACCAAGATAGTTGTTGTTAAGCAATATCAGTTTAACTGGAATGCGGTGCTCCATAATTGTACCCAATTCCTGAATGCTCATCTGCAAACCTCCATCACCTGTAAACAGGCAAACAGTACGTTTACTTCCAAAAGTAGCACCTACAGCTGCCGGCAAGCCAAACCCCATCGTACCCAATCCGCCACTCGTAACAATGCTTCTATTAAGACGATATTTGAAATAACGGCTTGAAAACATCTGATTAAGCCCGACATCATTCACCAAAATACCTTCGCCTCGGGTGGCTTCTGCCACTGTATTGACAATTTCACCCATCAACAAGGGACCTTCTGTGGGATGAATGGCTGGCTTTATCACCTGTTCAAACTCTTTTTCATAAAGAGGCAAGAAAGACTCTCGCCATTTCCGATGGTCTGCTTCCTCCAACAAACGGGTAATGGCAGGCAAACTTTCTTTGCAATCGCCCACAACAGCCACTGTCGTCTTTACGTTCTTGTCTATTTCTACAGCATCTATATCCAAATGAATAACCTTGGCCTGCTTGGCATAAGTGTCCAAACGCCCTGTAACCCTATCGCTAAAACGCATACCTATAGCTATCAGAACGTCACATTCTTGTTGCTTCACATTGGGTGCATAGTTGCCGTGCATTCCCAACATCCCTACATTAAGTGGATGATTGGAGGGTAATGCCGAGAGACCTAACAAGGTACGGGCAGCAGGAATGTCTGCCTTTTCCAAAAAATCAAGCAATTCCTTTTGGGCATTTCCCAATTCCACGCCTTGGCCAACCAAAGCCAACGGCTTCTTAGCGGCATTTATTATGTTGGCCGCACGCAGCACAGCTTGTTCATCGATAGGTGGCACAGGAATATAAGAACGAATATGGTCTACCTTAACAGGCTTCCATTCGCACGACTGCACCTGCGCATTCTTTGGAAAATCCAACACAACAGGACCAGGACGGCCACTACGAGCAATATAAAACGCACGACTTACAGCCCAAGCCACATCTTCCGGACGACGTATCTGATAGCTCCACTTTGAAATGGGTTGGGCGATGCCTACCAAATCGACTTCTTGAAAAGCATCGGTACCCAAAGCTCCTACACCAACTTGGCCTGCTATCACTACCAATGGCGTAGAATCCATCATGGCATCTGCTACACCTGTCAAAGTGTTGGTTGCTCCCGGTCCACTGGTGACCAAGGCTACACCAACCCTTCCACTTACCCTTGCATAGCCTTCTGCTGCATGTGCCGCAGCCTGTTCATGTCGGACAAGGATATGCCGAAAAATTTTATCGTTGGTATAATCGTACAATCTGTCAAAAACGGGCATGATCGCACCTCCCGGATAGCCGAAAATAGTTTCTACACCTTCCGCTTTCAGGGCACGCATCAACGCTTCCGCACCACTTATTGTTTCACTTTTTTGTTTATCCATAAGGTTGCTTCATTTAGTCTATCATTCTCACTCCACCCTTATCTGCACTCGCTACACTTTGAGCATAAGCACGTAATGCTTTGCTTACTACACGTTTACGCTTTAACGGTTGCATCGGACGATTAGACAACTCTTCATCACTAAGTTTCACATTAATTGACCGCGAAGGTATGTCTATCACGATGATATCACCATCTTGTATCTTTCCAACATTCCCACCACTGGCTGCTTCTGGAGAAATATGGCCAATGCTCAAGCCCGATGTTCCGCCCGAAAAACGTCCGTCTGTTATCAATGCACATTCCTTTCCTAAATGACGGCTCTTGATATAAGAGGTCGGATAAAGCATTTCTTGCATGCCCGGACCTCCTTTTGGACCTTCATGGGTAATGACAACGCAATCTCCACTCTGAACTTTTCCATTTAAAATACCTTCGCAAGCATCTTCTTGCGAATCGAACACCACAGCAGGGCCCTCAAAATGCCATAATTCCGGATCTACGCCTGCGGTCTTGACAACACAACCGTCTTGTGCAATATTTCCAAAGAGTACGGCCAATCCCCCATCCTTCGTATATGCATGGGCTATGTCGCGAATACAACCGGTTTCTCTATCTGTATCCAAACTCGGCCATTGCTCGTTTTGACTTCCCATCTTAGTGGAGAAACGATGACCAGGAGCACTGTGATAAATTCTATCGGCCTCCTTGTCTATTTCCTTTTTGGTAATATCATATTTAGAAAGGGCAGCTTTCAAAGTCATCCCGTCTACCCGATTAACATTCTTGTCTATTAATCCACCTTTATCCAACTCATTCAATATGCCTAAAATGCCACCTGCCCTATTGCACTCTTGTACACTATACTTCTGTGTGTTGGGCGACAACTTGCACAGACAGGGTACTTTTCGACTTAACTGGTCGATATCCGACATCTTAAAATCCACATTTCCTTCTTGTGCAACAGCCAAAAGGTGAAGTACAGTGTTGGTAGAACCACCCATTGCAATATCCAAAGTCATAGCATTCAAGAACGCTGGTCGCGTTGCAATATTCCGAGGAAGAACACTGTCGTCTCCTTCTTCATAATAAGCAAGAGCATTTTTTACGATTTGACGAGCAGCATCCTTAAAAAGTTCTATGCGATTTCTATGCGTGGCCAATATGGTTCCATTACCAGGTAAAGACAATCCTATAGCTTCAGTTAACGAATTCATAGAATTTGCAGTAAACATTCCTGAACAACTTCCGCAACCTGGACAAGCACATTGTTCCAAACTGTTTACTTCTTCATCAGAGAGTTCCTTGTCAGCCCCTCCGACCATTGCAGTTATCAAATCTGCATTTTGGCCACGCCACCGACCAGCTTCCATAGGGCCACCACTACAGAACACCGTTGGAATATTCAATCGCATGGCAGCCATTAACATACCTGGAGTTACTTTATCACAGTTGGAAATACAAATCATTGCATCTGCCTTGTGAGCATTCACCATATACTCAACAGAATCAGCAATTATGTCTCGGGATGGTAATGAATAGAGCATCCCATCATGACCCATAGCGATGCCGTCGTCAATGGCAATAGTATTGAATTCAGCAGCATAACAGCCCAAACGCTCTATTTCCTCTTTTACAATCTGTCCTATCTCATGTAAATGTGTATGACCTGGCACGAACTGAGTAAATGAGTTTACTATTGCAATTATCGGTTTGCCAAATTGTTCTTGTTTCATACCTGCTGCCACCCAAAGAGCACGGGCGCCTGCCATTTTCCTACCATTCGTACATACAGAACTACGTAACTGATGCTTCATAATTGTTCGCATATTTAACTATTTATAAGTGCAAAGTTAAGGAGAATTTGCCGTATACGCAACAATTAATAAATAAAGTTTACACGAAAAGTGTAAAAGAGTAACAAAAACACCATATTAATATTTCAATCCAATACATACTTACACACAATAAAAGAAACGCAACATATCGAAATATAAAATGGGATATAACAAAAAAAATCCTCGATACCAATCGGTATCGAGGACCTTATTTAGATTAAGAAAACTCTAATCTGTTTGTTTAACTTTTTGATTACTTAACGTAAACAACAGCCAAACGGTTAGATGTGTTGCCTTGAACACCCTTACCTACAGCCTCGTCTACTACGACACCACGGCCTTTGAGGTAATCAGCAACAACCTTAGCACGGTTCTCAGACAAAGTCTGGTTGAGTGCAGCAGGACCTTCAGGAGAAGCAGTACCTACAATCTGTACGTGTGCACCATCCTTAACACCGTCCAAAGCAGCCTTAGCTTCCTTAGTAAGAGCAGACTTACCTTGTGCGAAGGTTACAAGGATAAGGTTCTCAACCTTAACTTGCTTAGCCTCTACAGGCTTCTCAACAGTCTTGATGATCTCCTTTGGTTTCTTAGCAAGCTCAGACTTCAAAGCGTTGATTTGATCGTTCAATGCATCGATTTCAGCTTGGTCACGAAGTTGAACCAAAGTGAAGTTGTGACGACCGTCATGGTTCTTGAACTTGTAAACAACACCAGCGTTCAACTGTACGAAGCTATTGTGGATGTTGTAAGCAGGCTGATCACCGTTAGAATAAGCTTTGTAGCCATATTCACCTTTACCATCTCTAGTAGTACGGCCAGTAGCTTGACCCAAGAATGCGAAGTTGATAGATGGCTCAACATAAACTTGCCATTCTTTGTTCTTACCCAAGTTGAATTGGAAATCCAAAGCAGCCTTAGATGTCATACGGTTAGTTGGCTCATAGTTTTTGTGATCTGAGCAGAACAAGTGACCCCAACCAAGACCATAAAGAGCAGATACTTCGAAGAAACGAGGATCACCTTTGTAACCACCAAAGAGGTTGCTCAAGTTTACAGTACCGAGGAGTTGTGTGTTAATGCCACGAACTACAGTACCTGTAGAAGCCCAAGGCTTGTTTGAGAAATAAGCGTTGCCCTCAATAGCAAGACCGAATACTGGAGTGATATTCTTACCAATACGGATACCTGCGTTAGGATCGAGGTCGCTCAACCAACTATGACCAGTGGTCTTAGTTGCAACACCACCATTGATACCAACATAGAGATTGTCAGTAAACTTGCTCTGACGTAAGCCGTACTCCTGTGCGGATACGGAAACTGCCATTGTAGCAGCAGCTAACAATAAAACTAACTTTTTCATGTCTCTCTGAAATTAATTATTTAATAAAAAGTTTTTATCTTCTATTCGCTTTCAGATTGCAAAGTAATAAAAAAACTTTCGTTCTTCCAAATATTTTCAATAAAATTTCACTTCCCAACCTGTCTATCACCAGAAAATAAGACATTAAGAATAATTTACTTGTCTATTTTTTCTAAAAAACGAAATATTTTGCCTTTTTAATTAAGGTTAGCAGAAAACTAAAAGGTCTATATATATAATAAGGTGTAAAAAAATGCAATTAAAAAGGTTGGTAACATCACTGTCACCAACCTTTCTGAAAATTTAGAGAGTTATTAAATTCAGTTGTTCTACTGTTTATTGATAATCTTCATTCCTTCCTCCACAGCTTGCATATTGAGAGGTATCATATTGTGATGGCGTTCAGGAAGCGACTTGTAAAGCGCTTTACTCAAGCCGTTTGTACTGACTACGGGGCACACTTTAAGGAGTCCTCCCAAGACAATCATATTGAAAACCTTAGCGTTTTTCATCTCGGCTGCTTTGTCCATTGCGTCAATACGAAAAACAGAAATATCATTACGAGTTGGCGGATTGATTACTCCATAGCCGTCATAAATAAGAATTCCGCCCGGCTTTACCTTTTGTTCAAACTTATCCAGTGAAGGTTGATTGAGCACTATTGCCACATCATACTTACTAAGAATCGGAGATGAAATGCGACTATCACTGACAATCACAGTTACATTAGCCGTTCCTCCTCGTTGTTCGGGGCCATAAGCAGGCATCCAGGTAACTTCCTTGTTCTCCATTAATCCAGAATAGGCCAAGATTTTGCCCATAGACAAGACACCTTGTCCTCCAAAACCACTGATAATTATCTCTTTTTTCATAGATTCGTTGTGTCTTTAAGATCTCCTTTTGGATACTGTTTGAACATATTTTCTTCCATCCATTGGTTGGCTTTCACTGGAGAAAGCTTCCATCCACTATTACATGTACTAACAATTTCAACCAACGATGAGCCCTTGCCTTGCATTGAAGCATCAAAAGCTTTACGGATGGCTTTCTTGGCTTTACGAATAGAACCGACGGTTTCAACGCTTTGACGAGTGACATAACACGTACCTCTTAGTTGCGCTGCAAGCTCTGTAATATTCAAAGGATAGCCATGTAGCTCTGGGACTCGCCCGTAAGGACAAGTTGCCGTCTTTTGTCCCAGCAATGTAGTTGGTGCCATTTGTCCTCCTGTCATGCCATAAATGGCATTGTTGATAAAGATAATGGCAATATGTTCGCCGCGGTTAAGGGCATGTATTGTCTCAGCTGTACCGATGCAAGCCAAATCGCCGTCACCTTGATAGGTAAAAACCAAGCGGTTTGGCCATAGGCGTTTAACGGCTGTAGCGACAGCAGGAGCACGACCATGGGCTGCTTCTTGCCAATCGATGTCAAGATATCTATAAGCAAAGACCGCACAACCGACAGGACAAACGCCGACCGTCTTCTCTTCCATTCCCATTTCTTCAATGACTTCAGCCACAAGCTTATGCACCACTCCATGGGAACAGCCCGGACAATAGTGCATAGGGGTGTCGTTCATTAGCGTTGGTTTCTTGTAAACCAAGTTCTCCGGTGCAATTATTTTGTTACTCATGCCAATTTCTCCTTCAACGCATTAACAATTTCTTCTGGTTCTGGGACAATGCCGCCCAATCGCCCAAAGTGTTCAACCTTTACGCTTCCATTAACAGCAAGACGAACATCTTCTACCATCTGACCTGCATTTATCTCAGCTACCAATATACCTTTCTTTCCTTTAGCCACCTCTGCTATCTGTTTAGATGGGAACGGCCAAAGTGTAATTGGGCGGAAGAGTCCTACCTTTATACCTTGTTCACGGGCCAATTCCAAGGCTTTTTCCGCTATTCGGGCTGCACTTCCGAAGCTGACAATTACATAATCAGCATCTTCCATCTTCTGAGTTTCATAACGAACCTCATTATTCTGGATTTCAGCATATTTCTGCTGTAGATGAAGGTTACGTTCTTCCATTACTTCCGGTTTCAACTCCAGTGACGTCAAAATATTAGGTTGACGATCTTTTGTACGTCCAACGGTTGCCCAAGGATAAAGCCGTTTGATTTCCTCTTCTGTTTTTCGTGGCTTTTGCGGAGGTAAAACCACCTTTTCCATCATTTGTCCGATGACTCCATCACTTAAAATCATAGCTGGGTTGCGATACTTGAATGCAAGTTCAAAGGCCAAATCCACAAAGTCTGCCATCTCTTGGACAGAATTTGGAGCCAGCACAATGACATAGTAGTCGCCATTACCGCCACCTCGAGTGGCTTGAAAATAGTCGCTCTGTGAAGGTTGGATGGTACCCAACCCTGGGCCTCCTCTTTGGACGTTTACAATCAGTCCAGGAATTTCCGCACCTGCCATATAAGCGATACCTTCCTGCATCAGTGCCACACCAGGACTTGACGAAGAAGTCATCACCCGTTTTCCGGCCCCAGCACCTCCATAAATCATATTGATTGCTGCGACTTCGCTCTCAGCCTGGAGCACTACCATACCTGTTGTCTCCCATGGTTTGAGCAAAGCCAATGTTTCGAGCACCTCACTTTGAGGGGTTATCGGGTAACCGAAATAGCCGTCTGTTCCGCAACGTATAGCTGCTCGAGCGATAGCTTCGTTACCTTTCATTAACAATACCTCTTGTTCTTCCATGTGTTTATTCCTCCACCTTTTTACGGTAAACTGTGATACATCCGTCAGGGCAAACAATTGCACAAGAAGCGCATCCCACGCATTTGTCTGCATCTACCGGTTCTACATAAGGATAACCGTGAACATTTACTTTTTTTTGTGCAAGAGCAATCACTTTCTGCGGACACGCTACAATACACAATTGGCATCCTTTGCATCTGCCGGTATCAACTACAATTGCACCTTTTATCTTCCCCATAGTTTTTTGTATTATCGTTGTTCAACCTCTATTTAGGGGTTGTATGCATCTTTATTATAGAAATTAAGGATATCTTCGAGCATTTGTTTAGCCTCCACTGCGGGGGAATTCGGATCAAGCTCTATAGCTTCCATATAGCTATCAAGGGCATGCTTCCAGTCGCTATGCCTGCGATATTCGTTTCCTTTCTTATACCATTCTTCTGCTGTCATTTATAAAATTCTTTCTTTCCAGCAGACAATGTATTCTTCATAAGTGAGCAAATGGTCATTGGGCCTACGCCTCCTGGGACTGGAGTTATAAAGGAGCACTTCGGTGCCACTTCGTCAAACTTAACATCTCCGTTCAGTCTGAAGCCTTTTTTCTTGGTTGCATCAGGCACGCGTGTTGTTCCTACGTCAATTACTACGGCCCCGTCCTTAACCATATCAGCAGTTACGAAATCGGGGCTTCCTATAGCTGCAATGATAATATCGGCCTGTCTGCATTCCTCTTTCAATTTTTTTGAATGGCTATGACAAACCGTTACGGTTGCATCTCCATACTGTTTTTGCATCATCAATTGCGCCATAGGCTTTCCAACGATGTTAGACCGTCCCAAGACAACACATTTTTTACCGCTTGTCTGAATATTATAATGTTTCAGAAGCGTCATAATGCCCAATGGAGTAGCCGAGATGAAGCATGGCAGTCCGATTGCCATACGTCCTACATTGATGGGATGAAATCCGTCTACATCTTTACGATAGTCGATGGCCATGATAATCTTTTGCTCATCTATATGTTTCGGCAACGGCAATTGGACGATAAAGCCATCTACATCATTGTCTTTATTGAGTTTGTCCACGCACTGTAACAATTCCTGTTCGGTCACATCATCCTCAAAACGAATTAGAGTTGATTTGAAACCACACTGTTCACAGGCTATCACCTTGTTCTTGACATAAGTTTCAGAGCCGCCGTCATGACCGACGAGCACTGCTGCCAAATGGGGTTGCTTCCCTCCATTTGCCACAATGGACTTTACTTCTTCAGCTATTTGAGCCTTAATGGCTGTTGCTGTTGCCTTTCCGTCTATAAGTTGCATAACTGTTGTTTTGACTTGTTTCTTACATTTTCGGCATACCCTTCATGCCCTTCATACGAGCCATCATTCCCGCCATCTTGTTGCCAGTCACCATTCGCATCATCTTACGCGTTTGGTCGAATTGCTTAATCAAGCGGTTTACCTCTTGGATATTTGTGCCCGAACCTTTGGCAATACGCTGGCGACGACTGGTGTTAAGCAGTTCGGGGTTGGTACGTTCTTTGGGGGTCATGCTTTGGATAATGGCCTCAATGCCTGTAAATGCATGGTCGTCAATGTCCACATCGCGGATGGCCTTCCCCACTCCAGGAATCATTCCTGCCAATTCTTTAAGATTTCCCATCTTCTTAATCTGCTGAATCTGGTTATAGAAATCGTTGAAATCGAACTGGTTCTTTTGTATTTTCTTCTGAAGGCGCTTGGCTTCTTCTTCGTCATACTGTTCTTGAGCACGTTCCACCAAGCTGACCACATCGCCCATACCAAGTATACGGTCTGCCATACGGGCTGGATGAAACACGTCTATGGCTTCCATCTTCTCGCCGGTACCAATGAACTTGATTGGTTTGGTTACGACAGTGCGGATACTAAGAGCCGCTCCGCCTCGCGTATCGCCGTCGAGTTTAGTCAGCACAACACCGTTAAAATCCAAACGATCATTAAATTCCTTTGCAGTATTTACGGCATCCTGACCCGTCATAGAGTCTACGACGAACAAGGTTTCGTCAGGATGGACATGATTCTTTAGGCTTTCGATCTCGTTCATCATGTCCTCATCGATTGCCAGACGACCCGCCGTATCGACAATCACTACATCATAGCCTTTGGCTTTTGCTTCCTGAATGGCATGATCGGCTATTTCATTTACCTGTTTGTTTTCTGGCTCACTGTAAACGGGCACCTGTATCTGCTCACCAACCACCTTCAACTGGTCAATTGCGGCAGGACGATAGACGTCACATGCCACCAGCAAAGGCTTACGATGCTCTTTATTTTTCAGCAAGTTGGCAAGTTTTCCACTGAACGTTGTCTTACCAGATCCTTGCAAACCGCTCATAAGAATGACTGCTGGCCGTTGCTCCAGTTTCAAGCCTACAGCCTCGCCGCCCATCAGTTCGGCCAACTCGTCGTGAACGAGCTTTACCATCAGTTGCCCAGGCTTTACAGCGGTCAGCACATTCATGCCAAGAGCCTTCTGCTTGACCCTGTCGGTAAAGCCTTTGGCTACCTTGTAATTGACATCGGCATCCAACAAGGCCCTACGAACATCTTTTAGGGTCTCTGCCACATTTATCTCGGTTATCTTACCTTCACCCTTGAGCACCTTAAAGGAACGCTCAAGTCTATCACTTAGGTTCTCGAACATATTTTTAAATAAGCGTATTTTTATTTTAACTATGCAAATGTAACAAAAAGAGCAGTAAAAGGCGAACGTATTATGGGCTATTTAAAATATTTTAAAACTCAAATCATTAAAAATGCGCACATACATAATCAGTGTGCAAAAATATCATCATTAGCTTGTAAATCTCACCGAAAAGGGTTAACTTCGCAAACCATACATCAATGGTTTTATTTTACATACACACCAAATCACAAGACAATATGAACAATTTCACCGGCAATCATTTCGGCTTGGGCCTACGTTCCCACTTTATGAAAAAGCTTTTTGTTGTTTTAGGTATTCTGGCAACTATCCTCATTGCCACTCGCCCCTCTGAAAGTGACCACAAAGAAGCCGTATCGAACACCTTGCAAGAAATGGTGAATGAGGAAATTTTGTCGGACGCCGACTCCACCTCCAACATTCTGTCTGATTCTTTCAGCATGTTGGCCACGACGTTTTGCGGAGCTGTCATACAGATTGTCACTTCCCTTCTAATGACCGTAGACGACTACTGGATTTGTTCTGTGGGAAAAATCAAGATGGGGGAAAAAGAGAAAACGGTTTCGTTTGGTATTCTTGGCCACGTCTTTACTTTTGACAAGGAAACCCTCTCTAAAGCGGCTGAAAAAAATATTGATAAACAAAATGCCGTGTTTTAGCTTCTAAAACCGGCCGTTTTAGGAGCTAAAACACGGCATTTTGGAAGGCAAAACCGGCCATTTTAGAATACAATACATAACTTATTGAAATTCAGAAATTTACAGACATCTAAAGGATTAGTTCCATAATCAACGGCAAATGGTCGCTAAACCCATTGTTGTATCGCGGTCCATAATAGTTGCGATGAGGTTTTACACCTCCATATTTTTCATCTGGTTCCAAAAGAAACGGATAGTCACCAATCCAACATCCCGCCACATTATCCTTTAGGTTTCGGCTAACCAACATTTGGTCCAAACTCCGCCATTCCCCATGATAGCGGTATGTGGCTTTAGCACCGTTATGGCCTTTTGCTTCAGAAGAGACGTTCTTCAGGCCATGGGCATAGAGCAATTGGAGAGATGGACTGTTGGAATAGTCATTAAAATCGCCTGTCACAATCACTTTTGCCTCTGGCGAAGAGCTATACACCGAATCTATAGCATTTGCCAACGCGGTTGCCACATGCAAGCGATAGGGACGTGACTGTGCTTCCCCACCCGACCGGCTGGGCGCATGCACCACAAACACATGCAGAGTGTCGCCCGTAATGACACGTCCTTTCACATAAAGGATGTCTCGCGTTGGCTTCATGCCTGCCACGGGGATGATTCTTATGCTTTGGCTACCGACAGGAGCAAAGCTAAACGGAGAATAAAGCAAGGCCACATCAACGCCCCGTTCGTCTGGCGAATGGGTCATTATATATTCGTACCGTGCCTTTCTTAGAAGCGACCGCTTGGTGATGGCCATCAATACCGAGTCGTTTTCGACTTCGCAAAGGGCTACCAAATCGGGCAAGCGCCATTTTGGGCCATCTCCACAAGCTATGATGGTCTGTCCGATGCGATTCACCTTCTGCCAATAGCGATGTCTACTCCAATGATAATTACCATCGGGCAAAAAGTCGTAATCGTTCTTCAGACTATCATGTGTTGTATCAAACAGGTTTTCCGTGTTGAGTTCTACTATCAGTAACGAGGCATCCTCTTCTTGGGCGAAGCCAAAAAGAGGAAATAAAACGAGCCATATCAAGCAGAGTCTCAACGCCATGAGCTATTTGCGGTGAAGATTTTGACTTACATTTGCCCTGATTTTGTCAAGATAGGCATGCATTCCATCAGCATCCCGATTGTCTATCACATCCAACAACACTTTCAATTCTTCCCTTATCTGGGCCACCTGATCGTGAGTATAGGGGTTGAAAAGTACTTCTTGCAATAAATAATCATCTTCGCCAAGCACCCCTTTGGCTATGGCCATGTGGCGTTTAAAGGTTGTACCGGGAGCATCCTGATGCTTCATCACCGCTGCAAACACGAAAGTAGAGACAAACGGAATACTCAACGAGTAGGCTACCATCTGGTCATGTTCAACAAATGAATATTCGTAAACATTGAGTCCCAGCTTACGGTATAGTTCCTTAAAGAATGCCCGCCCCATAAAGTCACCTTCATTAATGACTACTGCATTTTCTTCGCTAAGCTGATTGAGATTGGCAAAGGTTGGTCCAAACATAGGGTGTGTAGAAACATAGGGATGTCCTGCCGATTCGTAAAACTCCTTCAGATGGGTCTTTACAGAACTTATGTCGCTCAATACACAATTGGGAGGAAGCAACGGCAAGACTTCTTCAAACGCCGGAATCGTGTACTTTACGGTTACGGCATTGATGACCAGCTCGGGTTGGAAGTCCCGAACCTCTTCCAGACTGGAAAAACGTTGGCAATTATAGGTAAAACGCAACCGCTTAGGTTCTTTCTCATAGACACCCACTTCATGGTCGAAGCTAAGCACGTCGATGAAAAAGCTTCCCATCTTGCCTGCTCCCATTATCAATATCTTCATAGCAACTTACTGATTGACAATTTCCAACTGTTGGCGAACGCTCTCTTCGTGTATTTCCTCAAAAATGCGGGCAACCGACTCGGGACTTATACCGATGAGGCTACCTTGTGCGCCACGCTTTTCGAGAATTTCGTTATACCGAGAAGCTTGCAGCACGGTAAGGTTATGTTCACGTTTGTATTGACCAATCTCACGGCACACACGCATACGACGAGACAACAAATCCATCAATTGATTGTCGAGTTCGTCTATTTGAGCGCGAAGTTGTCGCAGGCCCTCTGTTGTAGTGTGTTCGTCACGAATAACCAACAACGACAGGATGTAGTCCAGCACGTCTGGTGTTACCTGTTGTTTAGCATCGCTCCAAGCTTCATCCGGATTGCAGTGGCTTTCTACTATCAATCCGTCAAAACCCAAATCCATTGCTTGTTGGCATAGCGGGGCAATAAGTTCCCTGCGGCCTCCGATATGACTCGGATCACAAACAATTGGCAAATTGGGAATGCGGCGATGCAGTTCTATAGGAATCTGCCACATGGGAAGATTGCGGTATATCTTCTTGTCTGCACTGGAGAAGCCACGATGAATGGCAGCCATTCGCTTAATGCCCGCCTGATTGATGCGTTCCATGGCTCCCACCCACAGTTCAAGGTCGGGATTCACCGGGTTTTTCACAAATACAGGAACATCTACTCCCCGCAATGAATCGGCAATGTCTTGCATGGCAAAGGGGTTTGCACTGGTTCGGGCTCCTATCCAAAGGATGTCTACTCCATACTTCAAGCAAAGTTCCACATGCTCGGGTTTTGCCACCTCGGTGGCTACCAACATACCCGTTTCTTCCTTAACCCGCTTTAACCAAGGCAATGCCTTTTCGCCATTTCCTTCAAATCCACCTGGCTTTGTACGCGGTTTCCACACTCCGGCACGGAACATATGGCAACCTTTTTCTGCCAACTGGCGAGCAGTATCTAAAACTTGTTCTTCTGTCTCGGCCGAGCAAGGACCAGCTATGACAAATGGACGTTCGTTATCACTTGGTAGATGAAGAGGGTCTAATTCTAATTCCATATTATTATAGTTATTTTGTTTTGTTTTCTTATTCTATTGAATGGTTTGTCATTTCATTTGCCGGATGCGCGCCAGAGCTTCCTTTAGTCGCTCATCTTTGGCGCAAAGACTTATGCGTATGTAACGTTTGCCATTAGAGCCGAAAATAAAGCCTGGTGTCAGGAACACACGTGCATTATGCAGCACTTTTTCCGTCAGTTCTTCTGCATCTGAATAGCAATCGGGGATATGCCCCCATAAGAACATTCCCACCTGATGAGGATCAAACTCACATCCAAGTTCCCGCATGATTTGTTCTGCCGTTTCACGGCGGCGATGATAGACATTAAAGTTATACTCCCTATGCCAAGCATCGTCATTGGTACGATAAGCCTCAGCGGCAGCCAACTGTATAGCCTTAAATGTTCCCGAATCGATATTGCTCTTCACCTTCAATATCCAGGAAATGAATGTAGCATTGGAGGCACAAAGGCCAACTCTCCATCCAGGCATATTATAAGCTTTGGACATGGAATTGAACTCTATACAACACTCTTTAGCCCCGGGCACTTGCAAAATACTCAACTTTTTCCCTTCGTTGAGGATAAAGGAATAGGGATTGTCGTTAACAACCACTATGCCATGGCGTTTGGCAAAATCCACCAAACGCTCGTAAGTGGCGCGTTGGGCATTACCGCCTGTAGGCATATTGGGATAGTTGGTCCACATAAGACGTACACGCGAGAGGTCAATCTGTTCGATTTGTTCGAAGTCGGGCTGCCATCCATTCTCTTCACAGAGGTCATAATTAACAACTTCTGCCCCTAACAATTTACTCAAGGAAGTATATGTAGGATAACCTGGATTGGGCACCAGTACTTGTTCGCCCGGGTTTACAAAAGCCAACGTAGTGTGCAATATTCCTTCTTTTGAACCTATCAAAGGCTGAATTTCCGATTTGGGATCAAGTTCAACACCATACCAACGTTGATAGAAGCCTGCCATTGCCTCTCTAAGTTCCGTAGTTCCCATAGTGGGTTGATAGCCGTGGGCGGCAGGTTGCCGGGCCACCTCGCATAATTTTTCAACCGTTTGTGCAGAAGGCGGCAGGTCTGGCGATCCTATAGCAAGCGAGATAATATCTTGCCCCTGTTCATTGAGTCGGGCAATTTCCTTCAGTTTACGGCTGAAATAGTATTCTTGAACAGCCAACACTCGGTCGGCAGGTTTAACAGCTTTCATATTCTCCAAGTATTTTAAGTTCTTTTGTCAATGGGACAATGGCATCTATCGCCTGCCTGTAACGTATAATATTGTCGAAAGTAACATCTACATAAAACAGATATTGCCACTCTTGGCCTATTATAGGCAACGACTGTATCTTTGTGAGGTTGATGCCATAAAAAGACAGTATGGTCAACACCTTGCTTAAACTTCCTTCCTGATGTGTTAAGGAGAACACCAAACTTGCTTTGTCGGGTTTCACTCTTGAGCGCAAGTTGTTGGCTCTATCTGGTGAACAGGCCACCAAAAAGCGTGTGTAGTTGTGTTTATTGTCTTCTATGGCGTCTTCCAAGATTTTAAGACCATAATGGCGGGCCGCTTCGGCATTACATATTGCAGCCCACCCGTCACAATGTTTCTCGGAAATAAACTGTGCAGCTCCAGCTGTATCTTCAGCTTCAACCGCTTTTATCCCTGGATGAGAAGCAAGAAACCTGCGGCACTGCATTAAAGCCACAGGATGAGAGTGGACTTCACCAACAGTATTCCACGAATCGCTCGGTAGACAGCAAATGCTATGTTGAATATGCAATTTGTGCTCGCCTACGACTTCCAATCCCGACTGGCGCAACAACTCATAATTGTGAAGTAACGAGCCTGCAATTGTGTTTTCTATAGCCAGCAACGCTATAACTGACGCATCTTGACGTACGCTCTCGAAAACTTGTTCAAAAGTGGGACAACATATCAGTTCAATTTGCTCGCTCTGAAAATACTGATGAGCTGCAATGTCATGAAAACTTCCAATTTCTCCTTGTATAGCTACCCGTTTCACGTTTGTTCGTCTTTTTTGGTTTAAATCGACAAAAAAACGGTCTCACTTTTAATCAGCGGGACCGTTTCGATATATTTTCTAAATGATTTATAAGTTGAAATTTATACGCAACTCCCCGCTCTACATTTCCATGCAAAGTAAAAATAAAAGTAATAAAACGCTGCATACAATTTACTCATATTCATTTTTGTTTCTTTTATATGGCAAAATTATCATTTTTATTTCATATAAGCAAACATTTTAATGGAAAAATTCCATTTTTATTTGCAATACATTCGTTTTTCTATATTTGCGCTAAAGTTTTGCTTACTGTTCAAGATATTATCCCAGCGGATTATTATGATAGGCCCGACGCGTTTTTTCCTCTATTCCCTCTGCACTATATTCTCCTGTAATATCGGCAGTTTCCTTGGGGCTCAACTCCAAAACTTTCTCCATATCCTTCGCAGCGCCCTCCTTGTCTCCCTGTTCCAAGCGAACTGCGCCACGCTCTTTATAAGCTTCGAGGTTGAACGGATTGGCTTCAAGAACATTGGTATAATAGTCGATTGCTGCCGGCAAATCGGGGCGTTTCCTTTCAATACGAGCTTTCAACAATAGGACATCTTCTTGTCCGTCCGTATGTTCAATCAGCCATTCGGCATCTTCATTTGCCCCAGCCAAGTCGCCCATTGACAACAATATTTCAGAACGCAACAAATAGGCCTCTCCATAGTTGGGATCCAAGGCGATGGCCTTGGTTGCCATAGCGACGGCATTGACATCATCACCTTGACCTCTTGAAGCTTCTGCATAAAGGAAACTTACAACCGGATTGTCTTTATCAAGCAACAATGCCTTTTCGCAAGCTCCACTCATGGCACTGTAATCTTCCATCATGAAAGCTACATTTGCCATACGAATGAATATTTGCTGATTGTCCGGTTGAGCTTCGGCTAATTTTTGCAATTCGTCAAAAGCCTGTAGCAACTCGTTGGTTCGGACAAACGCTTGCGACAAATAGTCGTGAATTTCTAAATCGTCTTTTATTTCCAATGCGTGTTGAAAGCACTTTATGGCATAGGCGGTTTCACCGCTTTTCAGAGCACGAACCCCATCATATTTCAAGACCTCGAAGTTGCGAGCCACATCCTCTTTTCTTTTTTCTTCTGTAGTTTCCTCTTTTGATCCAAAAAGTTTTTGAAAAAAATTCATATTGTCTATTTCTTGCTTGTTATTATCTGTTGGATTCTATTTTCTTACACAATTTACGATAATCGTTAATGGGGATAACATCCGTGCGTTCCCATTTTGGCCACATATCTATCAACGGACTAACCGCCTTACCTACATCCTTATAACGTCCGAAACAAAACTTTGCATTAATGTATCCATCCGTTCCATCACGCGCAACGATATAGCAGAACATGGTTTGAAGGTAGCCGACTACCGTTTCCTGAACAACTTCTTCACTCAACCACTCTTGCTGAGGACACACACAACTCTCTATTTCTGCATTTGGATATTTTGCCTGAAATTGTTCAATACACGTTTTACGTAGTTGGTCTCCATCCTCTCCCTTGTATAGATTGGTGCGATAAAGCATCATATAATATGTTCCATGTACTTTATACTCATCCAAATGCTTTGGTTGAATACCCAATTTTCCTCCTATTTCACCACTTGCTTTGCGGACTCCTTTTTTGGTGTTTTTCCAAAACTTTGACACTTTCTTGCCAAAAGATGCATTTTGTGAAGATGTAGCAGGCAACTGCGCCTCAACAGACAACGCCACAACCCACATCGAAAACATTATAGATATCAATCTCTTCATTTCCACTTTATCTTTTACGTGCAAACTTACGCAAATTCTTTCAAACACCCATCTGTTTTTCATAAAAAGTATATTCCAAAAATGTCATGCGGCAAATAAAAAAAGAAATGTTTTGACAACACATTTTCTTTGGCTATCTTTGTAACATTAAAAACAGTCACTTGAAAACAAATGAAAAAACACCTTATTTATATTATATTGCTCTCGGCTATGCTATCGACATTGTGCCATGGTCAAACACCCACTTTGTCAGGCTTGTCCCCACAACGGTTTGCTTCGACCATCGAGGGGAAACCTACTTCCCTGTACATACTGCGCAACAGCAAAGGCATAGAAGCTTGCATTACTAACTACGGGGCGAGACTGGTGTCACTGATGGAACCAGACAGGAACGGGAAACTGGAAGATGTGGTATTAGGCTACGACAACATAACAGACTACCATACAAAAGGACAAAACTTTGGGGCTACGGTCGGACGATATATTGGGCGCATCATCGGGCCTAAGTTCACCATTGACTCTACCACCTATACGCTTCAAGACAATGGGAAAGGAGTAATCTCCCACGGAGGCAACCCGGGATTTGCCAACCGCGTATGGGACATAATAGACCAAACCGAACAGAAACTTGTCTTACGCTATATTTCTCCTGACGGTGAAAACGGATTCCCAGGCAAACTAACCACAATCCTTACCTACACGCTACTTGAAGACGGGGCTTTAGAAGTAGACTTCCAAGCTACTACGACCAAAGCTACCCATGTGAATCTATCCAACCACTCGTTCTTTAACATTAGTGGCAACCCTGTACAATCAGTTGAAGCACAATACCTTTGGATAGACAGCAAAAAAATAGCGGAATACGACCAACACAAGAACGTAACCGGCCATTTTTATAAAGTCAGACACACGCCTTTTGACTTTCGGAAACCGCACGCTATAGGCGAACGCATCAACAACGACAACGAGCAACTGAACATAACGGGAGGCTACGACCACGCCTTTGCCTTACGACATTCAGGCGATATCAGCAAGCCTGCCGCCATACTCTTCGACGCAAAAAGCGGTAGAACACTTACAGTATATACCACAGAACCCGCCATACAGATTTATACTGGCAATGGCCTTAAGGGCAATCAAACTGGCAAGCAAGGCATCACCTATTGCAAACGAGCTGCCATTTGTCTCGAAACTCTTCATTTTGCAGATAGCCCCAACAAGCCTAAATTTCCCAGCACTCTGCTCCGTCCTGAACAAACCTATCATTCGACTACCATCTTCTCCTTTACCACAAACCAACGTTCTTCCATAAGACCGTAAGAGCAAGGGCTGAATAAACAAGTGGCAAAAGTGATTGCAACTTATAACGATCCTTTATAGAAAGCAAATAAATTTTAAAAGATTTTGCCGTTAGCCTACAAAAACGTAAATTTGCAACATATGAAGAAATTATGGTTAATAGCTTTGATTGGCGTAATTGGGCTTCCTGTAGAAGCGCAAGACGGATGCAGTAACGACACGATAGCCGTTGCCCCTATACAATCGTCTCAATTGATGGGATGTCGCGAAGCTTCTCCTGAGGAGAAAGCTTATGCACAGCACTTGGCGGAGATGAGAGAACAAGAGCAAATCGACCATACTTTACCTGCAATTGACAACAATGGGCAGGTAGAAATCAACAACAGTTTCTACCCCACCCCCTATTGGGCTTGGAACACTTGGCCCCTACACAAAGGGCTAAACGTCAACCTTGGAACTTCTGTTTTTGCCAATTTTGGAGGAAACGGCCATCATGGAGCCGGTTTTACCCAAGATGTTTCGTTAATGTATGTCACCAATCTATCAAAAAAGGCAACACTTGCAGTTGGCGGCTACCTTAACAATATGACCTATAGCGGAGACAACTATACCACAGCTGGACTTACAGCTATTTTAGGTTATCGGTTTGACGAGCATTGGAGTGCTTATGCCTTTATACAGAAAGCATTTGTAAGTGACAATGTAAGGCCCACTTTCTACCACCCATATTGGGGAGGATACGACTATTACGGATTGGGCTATTTAGGCGGATTGGGCATGGGGTATAACTCTTGGAACAACCGAATGGTAGACCGCATTGGAGGTGGCGTACGCTACGAATGGGGGAACCATAATTCTTTGGAGATAAACGTTGAATTCGACCACGTCCCCACCAATATGTCTCATGGTTATGATACACGGCATTACGATTACCCAGTAAGATAATTTTTACTTCCGGAAAATAAGAGTTCCTTAAAAATAACATAACTCTTTTCCACAATTTCATAACAACCTTCTGTTCATCTTTTGGTAACTTTGCATCAACAAAACAAATATGTAAAATAGCAACCAAAAGATGGAAGAAAAAACATTTAATATTTTCGGCATGAAATGTGCCCACTGCAAAGCAAGTGTAGAAGAAACTCTTAGAAACATCGAAGGTGTTTCTAATGCCTGTGCAGACCTCAACAAGAAGACTGTTACCATTGTGTACGACTCGCAAAAAGTCTCCACCTCACAACTGAAACAAGCCGTAGCCAATTGTGGCAACTTTGAGTTGGAAACAGATTAATCTCCATTCATCATAACTCTTTGTAATAAATGAAGAAATCCATTCCTGTTGTTGGTATGGCATGTTCGGCATGCGCTGCTAACGTAGAGAGGAAATTAAATTCGCTCAAGGGTATCAAACAGGCTTCTGTCAATCTTGCAGGCAGATATGCCCTTGTAGATTTTGACGCTAATGCCATTTCTCTTGAGCAGATGAAAAAAGCAATAAGCGACCTTGGCTATGACCTTGTTATAGACGAGAAAGAAAGTGTTGAAGCCATTGAGCGAAACGAGTTCCGCAAATTGCGCTGGCAAACAATGCTATCTTGGATGTTTGCCATTCTCACCATGGCCGTATCCATGGATTGGATTCCCCTACAATCGGCTACCGTTTCCAACCAAACAACATTTATCATCGCTTTGGCCAACATCATATTCTGTGGAAAACAATTCTACAAAAACTCTTGGAAGCAGATAAGGCATGGGGTAGCAAGCATGGATACACTTGTAGCTCTATCAACATCCATATCATTCTCCTTTAGTACAATTGCTACATTTGTACCCCAAAAAGGCGGAGCACAATGGCCAACCTACTTTGATGCTTCAGTCATGATTATCACGTTTGTGCTTACAGGGCGACTGCTTGAAGAAAAGGCAAAGGACACTATGACATCAAGTATTCGCCGAATGATGGGGATTTGCCCCAAAAACGTTAGATTGGTTTGTGGAAAGAAAACCGAAACCGTACCTTTATCAACCATTCAGTGTGGAGATATTTTAGAGGTAAGAGCAGGAGAACGCATTCCGGTAGACGGAGAAATTATTATGTCAACAAGTTTCATGACAAATGATGCTGCCTATATCGATGAAAGTATGATAACCGGAGAGCCTACTCCCGCCCAAAAGAAAAAGGGAGACAAGGTGTTGGCTGGAACCATTCCTAACCAAGGGAAAATAAGAATGCAGGCTCGTCAGGTTGGAGAAGACACCGCACTGGCTCACATCATTAATACTGTAAGAGAGGCACAAGGGTCTAAAGCTCCTGTACAACGCATCACCGACCGAATCGCCCTCTTCTTTGTTCCAGCAATAGTGGGTATATCCCTTATAACATTTCTTTGCTGGTGGATTTTAGGAACAAACAACAACATTTCAGTGGCCGTGCAAAATGCAGTGGCCGTGCTTGTAATTGCCTGTCCATGTGCTTTAGGACTTGCCACCCCAACAGCACTGATGGTAGGTATAGGAAAAGCAGCAAACAGACAAATACTTATTAAAGATGCCTCTGCATTAGAACTATTGCATAGGGTAACGGCACTGGTGATGGACAAAACCGGAACGCTCACCATTTCCAATGAACAAATCGATTTCACTAAATCTGACCAACTGCCTTTGGAAGAAAGAGAACATTTAAAACCGAATGCGACTGAAGCAATTAGCCTATTACACAAAATGGGAGTAGACACCTTTCTTATCAGCGGTGACAAAACGGATGCCGTAAAACATTGGGCAAACAAAGTGGGCATAAAAAACTATTATGCTGAGGTTAGACCTCAAGACAAAGAAGAATTGGTGAAAAAGCTACAGGCCAAAGGATATAGAGTGGCAATGGTGGGAGATGGCATTAATGACACCGCAGCATTGGCACGTGCCGATGTTAGCATAGCAATCGGAAAAGGGACAGATGTGGCTATGGACGTTGCCAGTACCACATTGATGTCAGACGATTTAATACGCATTCCTGAAGCCTTTTCACTCAGCAAACTCACAATAAGAATGATAAAGCAAAATCTGTTTTGGGCTTTTTCGTACAATGCAATATGCATTCCGCTGGCTGCCGGTCTACCTTTGGCTTTAGGATATGATTTTGAAATCACCCCATCATGGGCTGCCGGATTAATGGCTTTGTCCAGTATAAGTGTAGTACTGAATAGTTTAAGACTTTCTTTTATAAAAGGCTACAGTTGATCTAAACTTTTACGCTCGTTCTTGTGAAGCTTTTTAAAAGCAGACGGTGTAATTCCTGTTATCTGCTTAAACTGGCTACTCAAATAGGCTGCACTAGAATAGTTCATTTTGACGGCTATTTGGGCAAGAGAAAGTTCGTCATAACTTAACAATTCCTTTATGCGCTCTACCCGTTGACGCATATAATAGTTTTCAACCGTAGAACCTGTTACCTCTGAAAAAAGTTTAGACAAAGCACTATAATCGGCATGCAGTTCATTTACAAGATAGCTACTCAATTTCAGATTTGAGTAGCTATCTTGCTGATATACCAAATCAATTATCAGGGTGCGTATACGTTCAACTGTTCGCTCACGTTTGTCGGACAATAATTCAAAGCCATAGCTTTCCAGTTTGTCATGCAATAAACAACGAGTTTTATCCCCTATTGGCTGAGAAAGCTCTACAACGCCCAATTCTACCGACTTAGGAACAATCCCCACTTCCTTTAACAAACTCGTCACAACCATTTTGCAACGATCGCAAACCATATTTTTAATGTATAGAAGCACTGAAAAAAGATTATATTCTAATTAGAATGTACTTTTTGTATATTTCGTTCCCTAACAGCACTTATAAGCGTTTGAACTATACGTTCTCCGCTACGACCATCCCAACGATCAGGAAGACCTGCTGACTTCCAATTTCCAGAGACCATATCATGTACGGCCTCCAAGAGTTTTTCCGGGTCTTCGCCCACCAACACATTGGTTCCTATAGTTACCGTTTCTATATGCTCGGTATAGCTATTCAGAGTGATACAGGGTACTTGATTAAAGGTGGCTTCTTCTGCCACATTTCCGCTATCGGTAATTATTCCACGCGCATGAGCAGTAAGATAGCCAAACTGAAGATAGCTTAAAGGATTGACAACATAGAAATGCTCCATATTCCACTGTCGGGCTTTGGCAATTTCACGAACCGCTTTAGCTGCGCTTTCACGCAAGGGGGCGACAATGGGAGTTTTTCCTGCTGCCTTAAGTAGGGCTTCTATCATATTGCCAAGATTCTCTTGATGAGCTATCAGTGCCTTTCTATTAAGTGTAAAGACGAGGTATTCCTCTTCTTTCAACTTTAGTTCATCAAACAAGGTCGGACGTTGTAGATGGTCACGGTTGTAGCGCAAATTATCTATAAGGATGTTTCCTACCATATAGACTTTAGACAATTCTGCTCCCTCACGATTTGCAATGGAATTGTTTGAGATTCCTGCTGTAAACAAGATATCGGAAAGACCGTCTATTACCAATCGATTAATTTCCTTCGGCATCGAGATGTCAAAGGAACGAGTTCCCGCTGCTATATGCGCCAAACAAATACCTTGCTTTTTTGTAACGATGGATGTTGCCATTGTCGAGGCAAGATCGTCAACAACAATTACAACGTCTGTTGGATAATGTTGCAGATAATGCTCAAATTGTGACATAACCTGTCCTGTCAATTCATTCAGGTTCTCACAATCAACGCCCAAAAAGACCGTCGGAGGCGCTATGCTTAAATCGTTAAAGAGGTCCTTTTCAAGCGAAGAATCGTCTTTCTTGCCAGTGTAAACTAATGTGAACCCAATATCTTGGCCTTGTTTTTGCAACGTTTTTATCATCCTAATAATAGGTGCCACCTTCATAAAATTAGGGCGAGCACCTGCAACAATACATATTTCCATCGTTCTTTAGTATACTCTTTTCTATTTCACTACAGGTTTGTTGTTGGTTTGGTTGTCGGAAAACAGTTCTTTGATTCCCGCAAGACTACCCATAACATTTGTAGCTTCAAATGGCAAATAAACCGTCTTTTGATTCTTGCTATTTGCCAATTCTTCCATCATCTGTATGTATTTCTGAGCTAACAAATAATTGGCAGGATTGGTACTCTTCCCAACAGCAGATGTTATCTTTTCGATTGCAATAGCCTCTGCCTCCGCTTTGCGAATGCGAGCAGTCGCTTCACCTTCTGCATTAAGAATTGCTTGCTGCTTAGCAGCTTCTGCGCGATTTATCGTGGAAGTTTTTTCGCCCTCTGATTGAAGAATTGCAGCTTGCTTTTGTCCTTCAGATGTAAGAATTGTGGCACGCTTATTTCTTTCTGCCTGCATCTGTTTTTCCATTGCCTGAAGTACGCTCTCAGGAGGAGTTATGTCTTGAAGCTCTACCCGGTTGACCTTTATACCCCATTTATTGGTAGCATCATCAAGAACAGAACGCAATTTGGTATTGATGGTGTCACGGGATGTTAAAGTTTGATCGAGTTCCATTTCTCCGATTATGTTGCGAAGTGTTGTTTGCGTGAGTTTCTCTATTGCATTAGGCAAATTGTTGATTTCATAAACAGCCTTGAAAGGATCCATAATCTGAAAATAGAGAAGCGCATTTATCTGCATTTGGATATTATCTTTCGTAATTACATTTTGCCGATCAAAATCGTACACTTGCTCTCGTAAATCTATCGTATTAGTGTAGATATAACGGCCATTACGAACTGAAACTATTTCCTTTGCGCGATCTATAAAAGGTATTATAAGATTGATACCGGGCTGAAGTGTCGCATAATATTTTCCTAATCGTTCTATAATACGTGTTTCACTTTGAGGAATAATGACAACAGTCTTCTTAATAAAAATAATTGCCAAAAGGACAATTGCAATTAACACAAAAAAAATGTAATCCATAATAATTTGGTATTTAAATAAGGTTTAAAATTAATTTTGGCTAACAATGCTCATTGACTTGAATAGCTTTAACTGTCACAATGATGGAGTCACGAGAAACTACACAAACAGATTCACCCTTCAAAATGGCTTTTCCATCTATGCTATGGGCTTTCCATATATCACCATACACTTTTACCCAACCATATCCATCGTTTTCTATTGTTTCCGTTACAATGCCTGTACATCCAATCAATGCGTCGGCATTACTTTTACGTTGGCGTGATTTGGGATGGAACCTTCTTAGCAGGACCGGTCTAATAAAATAAATACTCAATACCGAACCAATGGCCCAAATCAAGATTTGGAGCCACATTGGACTATCACAAATTGCAGGAAAGATTGCAACGACTGCTCCAACAGCGAAACATGTAATATAGAAGTCGCCTGAACTAAGTTCCAAGATAAGACATGCAAAGGCTATAACTAGCCAAACAAGCCACATATTATCAATTAAATAAGTCAACATAGGCAAAAAAACTATTTTTTATTTCTTTTTCTTTTTCGAAGATGTCGTCTTTTTGGTCGTCGTCTTTTTGGTCGTCGTCTTTTTGGTCGTGTTATTATTTGCTGTAGCTGCTTTATAATAAGTTTCAGCTTCCGGCAACCAGCCTTGAATATCTTTCACACGCTTAGCATCAGAAGGGTGATCACTTAAAAACTCAGGCATACTGCTTTGAGTGCTTGCAGACATACGCTGCCAAAACGTAACGGCTTCCTTGGGGTCATAACCTGCCATAGCTGCAAAGATCAATCCCATATGATCGGCTTCACTCTCATTGGAACGACTATAATGAAGATTTGAGAACTTTGACCCCAATCCAAAACCAATCTGAGCGATATCGCTCACATTACTTCCAACACCTGCAGCATTGAGTACTCCACCTAAGATCTGCGCTCCAACCTGCTGATTTTGTTGCTTTGACAACTGCTCTTGGGAATGTTTGGCAACAGCATGAGCAATTTCATGTCCTAAAACAATCGCTAACGCCGTTTCATTTTGTGTATAAGGCAATAGCCCTTCATACACAACAATTTTTCCTCCAGGCATACAAAAAGCATTTGCAGACTGATCTTGAACAAGATTAAATTCCCAATTATAATTCTTTAATTCACTTTCATACCCATTATTACGTAGATAACTTTCTACAGCTGTTGCCAAACGTTTTCCAACCCGCTGAACCATTGCAGTGTTCTTAGCATTTGTAGACTTTTTAGCAGATGCCATATATTTCGTATATTCCTGTTGACTCAAACTCAATATTTGTTCATCACTCACAGAAATATGCTGCTTTCTACCTGTAACAGGAACAGTAGATGTTGTACCACAAGAAATCAACAAGCTTACAAGAAGTACACCACATAAAAATTTTGCTTTTTTCATTGCCTTTTAAATTTCGTTTTGATAAGATGTATCTATATTGCAAAGATAGCAAAAATACATTTATGTAGCTTAGGCTTTACCAACTTTTTTTCAAAAACACATAGGTTTAAACGGTTGAAGCTATTTTTTTATTTGCAAGATAAACGCCTAACAATATTAGAGACGAGCCAACATAAGCAATAATCGTCATTGGCTCATTCAACACAAGGGCACTAACTATAACTGTGCTGATCGGATTTAGATAAACATAATTTGAAGCCACTATCGTACCAATATGTTTAATTGTCCAATTCCAAGCAAAAAAACACAAGAAAGATGCTATAGCTCCTAAATAAAGTAAATTGCCCCATATAACCGGTGAAGAAAAGCTTGACAAAGGAAATGACCACGGAGCTATAACAAAAAAAGGCAAGCAAGTCAACAGACCATAGAAGAAAACCTTGCGGGTAACAAACACCGATCCATAACGGGCGATGGATTTCGGCAACAGGATACTATATATTGCCCAACTTATGGCTGCGATTAAAGCAAGGATATCACCTTTGGGATTGAGTTTTAAAACGAAATGCCCATTAAAGATTACCATACCCATTCCCGTAATCGACAATAGGGAGCCAACCAGCAAATAACGTGTAAAAGAAACTTTAGAAAAGAAAATTGCGCCCAACAAGGTTGTGAGCAAAGGCGTTGTACAAACCAAAAAAGAGACATTGGTTGCATAAGACAAAGAAACCGCTTGATTTTCTGCGCAAAAATATAATGAGCCTCCCGTAATCCCCAATAAAGCCATTAATAGTTCATCTCCAACTTTATCTGCAAACAGTCGATGAGGAGAAATTGTCAAAATACAAAGATATGCCAACAAAAAGCGAACGACAAAAATTTCTTCGGCACGCATACCATTGAGCAATAGAACTTTAGAATTAACAAATGTTCCACCCCAAACCATAACAATGATAAAAGCAACGATATGATATACGACGTTTTTGCTTGGCATAAATCTATTACTATTGATTATGAAACAACAAAGGTACAAAATTCCTTCTATGCAAACAAAGAAAAAGAGCGTACTTCACAGCACACCCTCATCCTTATACAAAAAACATTATGAATTCTATTTAGCGAACAAGATTTTTTTTATTCATCTAATAAGTATAACTTTCTTTTAACACCAAACGAGACGATGTTCGTTATTGGGACTTTGACAGGTTGTCATTTCCTTCTGACACTTACGACTACAATAGCGTTCACATTGCATACGAATGTCATACCCTAATAATGCACCAAGTATAAAGTCCTCTTCAGGAGATAATTGATTAAGAGGTCGCGTTATCATTAATTTAACGGCTTCCAAACATTCTTTTTTTCCAAAAAAGAGATTCAACCGATCGTTTCCTATAGGCTGAAGGATGTATGGTATTCCTTGATGAGCCAAACGCTCCGTGGCAAACTGCTTATAACGCTTGTTAAACGTAAATAAGACCATCTGACGAACGCCTTTTTTATATTCATAAATATGGTTTAAAAGGACTTTCATATCTATAGGTGTAGGCATGTTTCAAAAAAACTAGTCGTTAAATTTATAATAATCATCTAAAGACTTGGAGTTATTTCTGCAATCCAATTATCAATGCGCGCTTCTGTTTTATCAGATTCATTCACATCGTCAAGGGCCAAACCAACAAATTTACCATTCAATACTGCTTCGCTATCATCAAAAACATATCCTTCTGTAGAAACGGCTCCTATTACATTTGCTGTTTTTACAACATCATACAACTCTTTCATACCGCCACAGAACGTATCTGGATAACTTTCAGAATCTCCACAACCAAACAATGCAATGGTTTTACCTGCAAGGTCTGCAGACTTCAACACATTCACTCCATCATACCAATCATCTTGTAGTTCACCTGCCCCCCAAGTGGAAGTTCCCAAGATAAGATTCTCATTTGAAGCAATAACATCGGCTGTGAGGTCTGTAACATTAATTACATCAGCGCAGAGTTTTGAACTTATTCTATTAGCGATTTCTTCACACGTTCCTGTGGAAGAGCCATAAACAACTATTGTTTTCCTCATTTTATTCGGTTTTAATGATTACGGTTGCAAAGTTACGAGGAAAAGAAATATACCGCAATACCTAAAAGTAGGGTTTCAATATAATACCTAATTATTAGGATAAACAAAAAGAGTTAAGCAAGACAAAGCTTCACTTAACTCTTTTTTATGAAAATTTTATAATAATCTATTAGAGACTCAAGCCACGGTTGCTCAAGGTTACATTCAACAACATAAGATATTTCTGATATTGCTCTTTTGTCAACACCTGCTGCATATATTTCAAGTTACGCATAATTGCTTTGTTGAACGATTCTTTACGATCTTTCTCAGTTTTCTTTTTACTTGCAGAACGAGTTTCTTCTGCAAACACTTCTGAGCCATTGAGCACATCGTCAAATTGACCTGCACTTAAGTCGAGGGCTTGACTCATCTTATTTGTATTAATATTAAATACATACTTTTGAGTTGCTAAAGCATCAACTTCTGTTGGTGCAGCGAAAACTGAAGAAGTTAAACTCAACATTGCTACCACTGTCAAAACAATCTTTTTCATCTTTTTTCCTTTCTTAATTTATTATCCTAAATACTTGAACCTTTATGGTTCGTTATCCTAAACTAATTCTTGTTTTCGTTTGCAAAGATATAGTCTTTTCCGCTAAGCACCATAACAATTACCAACAAAACTTTAAATCAAATGCAATTTATTGACAAAAATCAAACACTTTAGATTACAAACAGAAAGATATTATTAAATTCCATCTACAATAAACAATATTCTCCATACTTTTTTACTATCTTTGCAAACAAAAAAAGCAAAACAAACATCATGGATAAAATCAAACACAAGTTCATATCTGTTACTTATAAACTATATATTGATAATGAAGGTAAGGAAACCTTAGAGGAAGAAACACCTGAAGGAAAACCGCTTCAATTTTATTCGGGATTCGGCATGGTGCTTAACGCATTTGAACAAAAGCTTCTCAATTCAGAAGGAGGATCCAATTACGATATTTCTCTTACTCCCGCTGAAGGATATGGAGAATACATTCCAGAAAGAGTTGTTAAGCTTTCACGGGATGTTTTTATGGACGAAAATGGAAAATTCGACAGTAAGCACATCTATTTAGATGCTATTATTCCTTTGCAAAATGAAGACGGAAATCATTTTCTCGGTCAAGTAAAAAATATTGGCGATACCCATTTAACAATTGATCTCAATCACCCTTTGGCAGGAAAAACCCTTCACTTTATTGGAAAAGTATTAGAAAATCGTGAGGCCAATGAGGAAGAAATACAAAATCTTCTAAACAAGCTTAATAGCCATCATTGCGGAAATTGTGGAGGAAATTGTGGCGAACACGAATGTGGGGGAAATTGTGGAGGATGCCATTAAAATCCACTACACTTTTTTACCTCTCCAAAATACTTATTTAAAATCAATACATGAGTAACTCTTTCGGAACCATTTATACTCTGACATCATTCGGAGAAAGTCACGGAAAAGCCATCGGTGGGGTCATTGACGGTTTTCCTGCAGGCATTAAAGTTGATTACGAGTTTTTACAACAAGAGCTGAACCGACGCAAACCGGGCCAAAGCGATTTAACAACAAGTAGAAAAGAAAATGATCAATTAGAGATTCTAAGTGGTATTTTTAATGGAATCACCACAGGGGCTCCTATTGGCTTTCTTGTGTGGAACAAAAATCAACATTCGGATGATTATGATAATATGCGATTACTCTTTAGGCCTTCTCATGCTGACTATACCTATTATAAAAAGTATGGTGTAAGAGACTATCGAGGAGGAGGCCGTTCTTCTGCGAGAATTACAATATCACGTGTCGTGGCAGGGGCTTTTGCAAAAATCGCTTTACGGCAAAAAGGCATTAGCATCAAAGCTTATACTTCACAAGTCGGAAACATTGTTCTTGATAAAGACTATAAGAAATATGACTTAAACCTTATTGATAGCAACGCAATACGATGCCCTGACAAGGCGAAAGCTCTACAAATGGAAGAGCTTATTAGACAAGTAAAAAAAGAAGGAGACACCATAGGGGGAGCAATTACATGTGTCATACAAGGTTGCCCCATAGGTCTTGGAGAGCCAGAATTTGACAAATTACACGCCAACCTCGGAAAAGCAATGCTCAGCATCAATGCTGCTAAAGGATTTGAATATGGTGAAGGATTCGAAGGAGCATCTTTAAGAGGATCAGAACAAAATGATGTATTTCTACCTATTCCTGAAAGAGACACCTGTAATAACCATCCTTTATGCGCCACTAATCATAGCGGAGGAATACAAGGTGGTATCAGCAATGGAGAAGATATTTGGTTTCGAACTGCATTTAAACCTGTAGCAACCATTTTACAAACACAGTCTACAATAGACATAAAGGGTGAACAGACATTCTTTAAAGCCCAAGGAAGACATGACCCATGTGTTTTGCCTCGAGCAGTTCCTATTGTAGAAGCGATGGCTGCCATGGTTGTTTTAGACCAATATCTCTTAAAAAATGCTAATAGATGGTAGATTAAACAACCAATATTGGTTGTATCAAGATTAATTACTATATTTGCAAACAGAAATGGATGAGCGTTTGCGAAAATGCTTTCATTTCATAGTTAAGTCTAGTTTAGTTTTTGTGTTGGTTGGCCTCCTCGTTTGAGGGGGCCAAATTTTTATTAAACACCGCAGAACGTTCTTTTGTATTAATCTTTGAGTAGTCTAATAATACCTACCCTATCATGGCAACTACCCTCCAACTAAAAGGTTTTACCATTGCTTGGAACAGTTTTATAACAACTCCTCTATATTAGGACAGATTTCAAATAAAGGCTTCATGACAAATTCACGCTCTTTTATCAATGGATGCGGAATAATTAAATTCTTTTCTGAGACCTCTATATTATCGTATAATAAAATATCTATATCGATAATTCTGTCGGTATAATGCCCATGAATTGTTGTCTTCTTTAAACGTCCTAATTGTTTTTCTATTTTTTGCGTTGATAGTAACAATTGATTGGGGGAAAGTGATGTAAGCACACAAATGCACGCATTAAGGAATAGGTGCGGACTGTCAAACCCCCAAGGTTTCGTTTCATAGAATGACGATTGACGAACTACCTCACCTATTTCTTGTCTAATTTTTTCAATAGATTGCCTTAACTTTTCTTGGCGATTGCCGATATTACTACCAAGTCCTAAATATACTATATGACTATCTCCCAATTTTAATCGTTTAGTATTAAAAGTGAATCACCATAGCAGCCAAACTTATAGCCATACTCGACAGCTTTGTTATAGGCCTCCATAACCAAATCATATCCACCAAAAGCTGCGGTTGCCATTAATAACGTAGACAATGGGTGATAAAAATTTGCGACCATTGAATCTGCTAATCCAAATTCATAAGGAGGGAATATGAATTTATTGGTCCATCCTTCATACTCTTTAAGTAACCCATCTGTACCAACAGCCGTTTCAGTAGCCTTAACAACACTCGCTCCTATAGCACAAACATGATGTCCCTCACGTTTTGCTACATTTACGATGTTACAAGCCTCGGCATCAATATTCATTTGTTCAGAATCCATTTTATGCTTTGTCAAATCTTCCACCTCTATATTGTGGAAAGTACCCAAACCACAATGTAAGGTTACAAAAGCAGAATTAATGCCAATTATCTCCATTTTTTTCATCATTTCCCTACTAAAATGAAGTCCAGTAGCAGGCGCCGTTACAGCTCCTTCATGTTTTGCATAAACTGTTTGAAAGTCTTCTAAATCTTCTTCACGGTAAGGTCGGTCATTCACTTGCTTTGTTTTTGTTTGTCCTGGATGTGCTGGATCTTCTACCTGTTTCGTCGTTGTATGATCTATTATATAATGAGGTAAAGGAGCCTGTCCCAAAGCAAAAAGCTCTCGCTTAAATTCATCATGAGGACAATCATAAAGAAAACGTAATGTTCTTCCGCGACTTGTAGTATTGTCTATCACTTCAGCTACCATTGCTCCACTCTCATCAAAGAACAGTTTATTGCCAATACGAATTTTCCGTGCAGGTTCAACCAAAACATCCCATAAACGTTGTTGTTCGTTTAATTCTCTCAACAAGAACACTTCTATCTTGGCATCTGTTTTCTCTTTGGTTCCATAAAGTCTTGCTGGAAACACTTTTGTATCATTAAAGACAAAAGTATCACCCTCTTCAAAATAATTTAATATATCTTTAAAACGTATGAAATCGCTCTCTTTTGGTGTTCCACTTACCTCTTTATTAAACATTTCTATCTTTTGAGATTTACGATGAAGCACCATCAAACGAGACTCATCACGCCGCGTAACCTCAAAAGTTCTTGTTGTTCCATCCGAACGAGTTACGATACGCTTGGATGTATGTGGATAAAGTGCTATCTGTTCTTCTGGTAATTTAAATCTGAATTGTGACAGTTTCATATTATCTTTGTTCTCTTTATTTTTCTAATTGTTGTTGATCAAGCCACTCTTGAAAGTTATCATATTGAATGCAATCGGCTACAGAGACACTCCCAACTCTAGTTCTCCTTAGAGAAGTTAAGTAGGCTCCACTATTTAATGATTTACCAATGTCGCGTGCCAAAGCTCGAATATAAGTTCCTTTTCCACAAACAACACGTATACTTAACTGCATTGTAGACTGGTTAAAACTTATAATTTCAATTTCTTCAATATGAATGTTTTTAGGCTTGAGTGCTACTTGTTCTCCATTACGTCTTAAAGCATAACTCCTTTCCCCATTCACCTTACATGCAGAATAGGTCGGAGGCACTTGTTGAATATCACCCACATAAGACTTAAGTACACAAGATATAAGTTCTCTATTTATGTGATTTGTCGGGTATTCAGCATTCACTTCATGCTCACAATCATAACTGGCTGTTGTAGCTCCTAACTGAAGAGTGGCAATATATTCTTTAGTATGAGTTTGTAATTCCTCTATTCTTTTTGTTGCACGTCCTGTACACAACAACAAAACACCTGTTGCTAATGGATCCAAAGTTCCGGCATGTCCTATCTTCACCTTTTCGTCATAAGCTTGAGTGCATAGATATCTAACATGAGCCAATGCCTTAAAACTTGTTATGCCATAAGGTTTATCTATTGGAATAATTACTCCTTGCCGAAAATTAACCATTAATCTACCATCTGCATATTAATACCACAATATCCACAAATAATAATTATCAATCCTATGATTATGCGATACCATCCAAAAGCTGCAAAACCATACTTTGTAACATAATTGATAAAGAATTTAATTGCCAATATTGCTACGACAAAAGCCACAAACGAACCGAGCAACAAAGTTTGGAGATTATTTCCTTGCATAAGAACAGAGGCTTCACCGCCTTTAATCATCTTGAATGTTTCCAAACAAGTTGCACCAAACATAGTTGGTACCGCCAAAAAAAATGAAAATTCCGCAGCTGATTTACGAGTTAACTTTTGTGACATACCACCAACGATGGTTGACATCGAACGGGACACGCCTGGTATCATGGAAATACATTGAATCAGACCAATTATAAAAGCCCGTTTATATGTTAACTGAGTATTCTCGCTACCTTTATTGAATATTCTATCGCAAAACAACATAAAAACGCCTCCCAGTATTAACATCCAAGCCACTAATTGAACATTCCCCAAATTTTCTTCTATCATAGAATTGAACAACAATCCTAATACTACAGCTGGCAACACACCAACAACTAAGCGAGCATAAAAATCAAACATCGCTTGCCAATAAGTTTTGTTGTTGTTAATGCTATTAGGGTAAAAAAAACGTTTCCAATAAAGGCAAATAACCGAAAGAATTGCTCCAAATTGGATAATTACAGTAAACGCTTTAACAAAAGGGGTGCTAGGTACTCCTAACAAACTTTGGGCAATTATCATATGTCCTGTGGATGACACCGGCAAGAACTCTGTAAGTCCTTCTACTATCGAAATTATAATTGTTTGAAAAAAATCCATTCTTTATTCTACTGTTGTTTTATTTGGAAAATCTTTCACATCATCCTTGGGGTTGTATACAATTGCACCGATGATAGACACAAAACCAACAAATGTCACGATTGGAGCTACTTTAATTCGGATTGTGCTATAAACAGATGGGTCGAAAAAGGTTTCATTAGAACCTCCTCCGCTCATCAAAATAAGCCCAACTATAACTACAAACATTCCTATTGCCAGCAAAAGAAAGTTTATTTTTCCAAATGCAAAATTCCTTTTATCCATTATTTGTCAAATTTTATCTATTATATTATAAAGAAAATACTTAGATTTTGTAAAGGTCTGCGGCTTTCATTTTCAAAAATTTATTAACCGACAGCCAAGAACAAAACAATGTAATCAATATTCCAAACAACAATACTGCTGCTGCAGTTATAATCATTACTTGAGTATTTAAGACAACTGTCATATCAGGTTCGTAACAATACAGAGCATACACACCAATTCCTAAAACAATTATTGCTATCAATGCAGAAAGAAGCCCTTGCCCTATCGCACTACGGAGAAATGGAGCACGAATAAAATTATAGGACGCTCCTACAAGTTTCATTGTGTGGATAGAAAACCGGCGAGAATATACGCTCAACCTTATAGTATTGTTTATTAATGAGAATGACTCTATTGTTAGTATTGCTGCCAAAACCAACAACACAATACTGATTTTGGACAAATTTTTGTTTACACTATCTATTAAGTCCTGCCTATAATCTATATCGCGTACACCTTGATAAGTTTTTAAAGTGGATACTATCCATTTTATAGAGTCATTATTAGCATAATTGGGTTGTAAGCGAAGATCTATTTCTGCAGTAAAAGGATTTTCACCTGCAAATTCGGATGGGTCAGTACCCAATTCTTTCGTCCCTTCTTTCAGTGCTTGTTCTTTGCTCACATAATCCGTACCTTGTACATAGGGTAATTCTTCCACCATCCGACATAGACGTTGAGCTTCTTGTTCGGAAGTCTCGGGGGTTAATTCCATTGTAACTGTCAGGTTTTCCTTAACATAGGCCGACAAATTACGCCCTGTAAAAGCCGTTAACACCACGATTCCCAATAAGATTAATACCATTGATGTACTTATGCAAAGGGTAACAACCTGTAACCCTTGGCGGAAATTGCTTGCCTTATTTCTTCTTTTTCTCATTTCTCAAGAGAATATTTTACACCGAATTTGGTGCAAAATTAATAAAAAAACCACTCACTATAATTAGATTAACCTCTATTAACACCTGCAGAAAGCTTCTTTCAAGCAAATAGTGTACTTTTGTATAGATTTTAGGATTTCTTATTAGGAAAAGAAAAAACAGAAAAGAAACTATGAGTACTGTCATTTATCCTTCACCTATTTATGGTCCTGTACATAGTCGTCGTTTAGGAATCTCCCTTGGAATAAATCTTCTTCCAGCAGATGGGAAAAGTTGTACATTCGACTGCATCTATTGCGAATGTGGATATAATTGTAACCATCGTCCACATAAAAGGATGCCGACACGAGAAGAAGTAGCAAAAGGATTGGAGCAAAAGCTAATGGAAATGCGTGCAGAGGGAACATTACCAGATGTCCTCACTTTCGCAGGGAACGGTGAGCCCACAAGCAATCCCCATTTTGCAGAAATCATTGACGACACAATTCACTTGCGTGATACCTATTGTCCAAAGGCAAAAATAAGCGTGTTAAGCAATTCTACATTTGCTCACCATCCTAAAATACACAATGCGCTATTGAAAATCGAAAATAATATCCTCAAGCTTGATACTGTCAACGCCCGTTATATCGACATTGTCGATCGGCCTCAACAAAAAAGTTTCAACGTCAACGACATCATTAAGCACCTCAAAAGTTTTAAAGGTAAAGTCATCATACAGACTATTTTTATGAATGGTACAACAGATGCAGGAATTGATATATGCAACACAGGAGATGAATATGTTCAACCCTGGCTCAATGCATTAACTGAAATTAAGCCTAAAGCTGTTATGATTTACACTATTGACAGAGAAACTCCTGACCGACATCTAAGAAAAGCAAGTAAAGAAGAACTCGACAGAATTTGCAATCAAGTCCGTTCATTAGGCATACCATGCACAGCTTCTTATTAAAATGCTAACACATCTTTTCTAATAAAGCAATGGAGGCGAACCTCACGGTCCGCCTCCATTTTCGTTATAAATTATAGATATGAATTTACATTTTACAGATAATACCTTGGTCAGTTGCCCTGATAAATTCCACGACATTGCGTATTTCCGGGCTATCCGGGACTTGTTCATCCACTTGCATACAAGCATCGAAAACACTTGTCTGTCCATGGAAAACCAACCGATAAGCATTTGCAATATGCTTTATCACTTTTTCATCTATACCATGGGCTTTACACATTGTGCTATTAACCCCACCGTAAACAACAGGATTTCCACCAGCTATAATATAAGGTGGTACATCTTTTGAAAAAGTAGTACCTGCTTGAATCATAGCATACGTACCGACACGGGTCCCTGCATTTTCTATTACTGAAGAAGAAAATATCACCCCATTCTCAATAATACAGTCACCAGCGATTTTCGTACCATATCCAAACACACAAGAATCACCGACCTTAGTATCATGAGAAATATGGGCTCCCTCCATCAAGAAGTTGCGTGATCCTATCACAGTTTGTCCACCCTGATGTGTAGCACGATTGATGACTACATTTTCACGTATAACATTCTCGTCACCTATAATAACTTCTGTTGCTTCACCCTTAAAGCAAAAATCTTGTGGTAAAGCGGCTATTACAGAGCCCTGATGTATTTTGTTTTTCTTGCCCATACGAGTACCATTCAATATGGAAACAAAAGGAAAGATGATACAATCATCACCTATCACAACGTCGTCTTCAATATAAACGAACGGGAATATCTTACAACCGTCTCCAATTTTTGCATTGGGAGAGATAACGGCTTTTGGACTGATATTGCTACTCATAACAAATTTGTATCTTCTAAAATTATTACTATTTGCTACCTCCGCCTAAAGCATAGTAAAGATTAACTATGGATTGGAGCTTGGAGAATTGATCTTGTACTTGGTTTATCTCTGCATTAAGTAAGTTCTGTTGGGCAGTGATAACCTCCAAATAGGTACTTGAGCTCTGCTTGTACAACATCTCAGTATCCTTCAGATTCTGCTTTAAGACCTCTATACGGTGTTGTTCAAGTTCGTCAGATTCTTTAGCGGAATTGTAAGCAACCAAGGCATTGCTCACCTCTGAGCCAGCAGACAAAATTGAATTTTGCCAATTATTGTAGGCTTGCTTGTATTGGTCTTCTGCTACACGAAGAGCTGCAATAAGTTGACCTTTCATAAATATAGGTTGGGTTAATGAACCTACAGCTTGCAGCAGCAATTTAGCGGGATTCACCAATCCTGAACCATTCGACCAGCCACCAGTACCTTGTATGGTTAAAGATGGATAGAAATTGCCACGAGCTTTTTGCACATCATAGAAACAAGCCGCAAGTGCCATTTCGTTTGCATGAACATCAGCGCGGTTGCTTAAGAGTTCCACCCCTACCCCTTTTGAATAGTTTTCGGGTAAAGACTGGCCGTCAAGTTTTCCGCGAGCTATTGCATGCGCAGGCTCTCCCAACAAAAGGCTAAGCGAATTTTCGCTTTCTCGTATTTGTTGTTTCAAACTTACACCTTGTGTCTTGACACTATAATATGCAGCCTCTGCACTTTGAACGCTCGTAGAACGGGCACGCCCAAATTGCATTTGCAGTTTCATCATATCCCATGTATCCTTTGTCAGGCCTTCCATATCATTCACTATTTCCAATTGTCGATCTAACATCAACAACGAATAATAAAGGTTTGCCACATTACAAATCAATCGTGTCTGAACAGCGACCTTATAGTCTTGGGTTTGCAACAAACTAGCAGCTGCTACTTGCTTTGAATTGCGTAACTTACCAAACAAATCAACATCCCAACTTGCTACAACTGGCAATGTATAACTCTTAGTTGCTTCTACGTGAGAGCCAAAATGTGACAAGGTGCCTTGAGGAGATATTGCTACAGATGGTAAAAAAGCAAGTTTTGCTGTTTTTAGCTGAGCCTCTGCCATATCAACATTTAATGCTGCATTCAATAAGTCCGGATTGTTTTCAAGAGATTTAGAAATGAGGGTCTGCAAATGCGGGTCTGTAAAAACACTCTTCCAAGGCAGATTTCCAAAGTCATTAGATCCCTCTAAAGCGGCTTGATTGTTCACCGGATCTCGTACAATGCCTTCCGTCTTAACTTCAGGTCGCTCATACGTTCCATAAAGGCTCTTACATCCTGTGAGTGACAAGGACATTAAGCAAAACATCCCTATACCTATCGAGCCCCATCTGTGCGAACTTTTCTGTATTTCTTTATTAAATATATTCATTTTTTCGTCTTTATTTATTAAAACCTTAGACAAGCTTTCTAACTTTGGCCAAAGTTTGTAGTCTTTACTCTGGCCAAAGTAAAAAGTTATTGACATTACATTGGACGATTTTTAAGTTCATACTCTTTGCTCGCACCTTGTGCATATTGCTTCAATTCCCGCTCAACATCAGGATTGCCTTCATCGTGGAAATCCAAAGGCTTAATCTTCTCTTGTAGATATTGGAAAATTGCGAACAAAGCTGGAACAACAAATAACTGACAAATAGTACCAATAAGCATACCTCCAACGGCAGCTGCACCCAGCGTCTGGTTTCCGTTACGACCTACACCTGATGCAAACATCAAAGGCAACAGACCGATAATCATTGCGAGTGAGGTCATAAGGATAGGACGTAGACGTGCACCCGCTCCCAAGATAGCTGCATATTTAATTGCCATACCAGTCTGTCGACGCTCCAATGCAAACTGCACAATCAAGATGGCGTTCTTTGCCAACAAACCAATCAACATGATCAAAGCAATCTGCATATAAATATCATTGGTGTGGCCAAACAACTGTGTAAAGGCAAATGCTCCAGCCAAACCGAACGGTATAGACAATATCACAGACAACGGCAAGAGATAACTCTCATACTGTGCTGACAAAATCAAGTAGACGAAGACTAAGCAAAGAGCAAATATCAATCCTGTGGAATTGCTCGACTCCTGCTCCGAACGAGTAAGACCCGAGAAGTCATACGAATAGCCTTGTGGCAAGGTTTGCTGAGCAACCTCTTCCACGGCTTTCAAAGCCTGTCCCGAAGAATATCCGTCTGCAACCGTTGCATTCACGTTAATAGCTGTGTACAGGTTGAAACGGTTTATGTTTGAAGGACCATAGACGCGGCGCAATGAAACAAACTCACTGACTGGTGACATTCCGTTGCTAGTCTTTACATAGATCTCGTTGAGAGACGATTCTGTCATACGCGATGCCACATCACCTTGTACCATTACACGGAAAAGTTTACCGTATGCATTGAAGTTACTTGCATAGAGTCCACCATAATATCCCTGTAGCACACCCAGTACGGCTGAAGGAGACGTACCTGCCTGCTTAGTTTTGGCAACGTCCACGTCTACCATATACTGAGGATAAGTAGGACTATACGAAGTCATAGCGTTCGATATTTCCGGACGTTCGTTGAGAGCTTTCAGATATTTCTTTGTAATCTCGAAGAACTTGTTGAGGTCACCACCAGTCTTGTCCTGCATAGAGAACGACAAACCGTTGGCAAAGGAGAAACCGGAAATCATAGGAGGACCGAATGCCAAAATCTGTGCATCTTTAATGGTTGCAGTCTGCTTGTAAATCATGCCCAAAATAGAATTCTGTTCAGCAGGATTGATAAACAGGCCTGCAATGCCAGCACCAGTAAAACAACTCTTTATGCGGTCAAACAGTCCGTAGTCACGCTCGGCAAATGGTTTCAACTTTACAATAATAGTTGCCTGGTCAGAACCCTGTCCTGCTATGAAGTTGTAACCAGCTATCATATTTCGGCGTTCGATGTAAGGGTTACTGCCCAACATTTTATCCACTTGCTTAGCTACCTTCATCGTCTTTTCTTGACCCGTGGCAGGAGGCATGGACATGGTTACGAAAATGGTACCAGTGTCCTCTTCAGGAACAAGACCGGTCTTGGTTGTACCCATAAGCAGTACCAAAGCCACGATACCCAACACCACCGAACCTCCGGATAGGATGTGGTTGTTGATAACGCGCTCCACACCTTTTTTATATTTATTGGTAATTTTCTCAAACGATTTGTTAAAGCCTTCGTGGAAACGAGACACAAACGTAGTTTTACCTCCACGTTCTTTGAGTTCTTCATCTTTTGGCTTCAACAACACCGCACACAATGCTGGAGACAGAGTCAAAGCGTTTACAGCTGAGATCAGAATTGAAATCGCCATTGTCACACCAAACTCCCGATAGAACGTACCACTTGTTCCGCCGATAAACGATACAGGAACGAACACAGACGACATCACAAGGGTGATAGATATAATGGCACCCGAAATCTCGTTCATGGCATCGATAGAAGCTGTAAGAGCGCTCTTGTAGCCCATATCCAACTTGGCATGTACCGCCTCTACCACCACAATGGCATCATCCACCACAATAGCGATGGCAAGAAGCAAAGCAGACAACGTCAACAAGTTAATGGAGAAGCCAAATACCCACAGGAAGAAGAACGTACCAATCAATGCCACAGGTACGGCAATCATAGGGATAAGAGTGGAACGGAAGTCTTGCAGGAAGACATACACCACAAAGAACACCAATACAAGAGTGATAAGCAAGGTTTTAACAACCTCTTCAATTGATGCAAAAAGGAATTCGGTAACATCCTGCATAACAACATATTCCAATCCCGGTGGGAAATTCTTTGCCTGCTTAGCAAGCTCTGTCTTCACATCTTTTGCAATCTGCGTAGCATTGGATCCGGCAATTTGTTGAACCATACCCATAACGGCCGGTTGACCATCATTAAGCAAGTTTACATTATACATGAGCACACCCAACTCTATACGGGCAACATCTTTAAGATGTAGGGTTTGTCCGTCAACATTACTCTTTAAAATAATGTTTTCATATTCGGTTGGAGTTTGCAAGCGACCTTTGTAACGAAGCACATACTCGTACGCAACGTTGCTTTGTTCTCCTAACTTACCAGGGGCAGCTTCTATATTCTGCTCGGCAAGGGCTTCTGAAATGTCAGAAGGAACCAATCCATACTGCTTCATCTTGTCTGGCTTAAGCCAAATTCGCATAGAGTATTTGGCGGTTGAAGGGCTTTGTACGTCACCCACACCGTTGATACGCTTCAAGGCTGGAACAATGTTGATATCGTTGTAGTTGGTGACAAAGTCAGAACTGTAACGACCGTCTTCACTGGTCAACGAATACATGATGACGTTGGATGTCTGACGCTTGGAAACCGTCACACCCACACGGGTAACTTCAGCAGGAAGCAGCGCCTGTGCTTGAGACACACGGTTCTGCACATTTACAGCTGCCATATCAGGGTCTGAACCTTGCTTGAAATAAACCGTTATTTGCGCCATACCGTCGTTAGTTGCCGACGATGTCATGTAGGTCATGTTTTCTACACCGTTGATACTCTCTTCAAGCGGAGTAACAACCGAGTTAAGCACCGTTTGGGCATCCGCACCCGTATAGGTGGTCATCACAGAGATGGTAGGCGGTGCTATGTCCGGATACTGCTCAATAGGCAGTGACACCAATCCAATCGCACCTAACAGCACGAAGAATATGGATACAACCGTTGAAAGTACCGGTTGCTTTATGAAATTTGTAAAAGTCATATTCTAACCTTTTTACTTACTTTATTGATTATATCTTACTTGTTCTTTTTGTCCTTTCCGCCAGTCATTGCCTCCAGGAAACCTCCGGCCGAACCTTGCTTTTCACCCAAAGCTTCTGCTTTCTTAACAGCTTCGTCATATTCAGCTTCCGACAATGGCTTAATCGCTTGACCGTCTGTAAGACTTGTCAATCCTTTAGTTACAATTTTCTCACCCGGTTTCAAACCGCTGACAACAATGTAGTTTAGACCGTCATTTTGTGGATCGACTTTGATTTCAGAATAATGTACCTTATTGTCGGAAGAGACTTTGTAAACAAAAATCTTATTTTGTACTTGAGTGGTTGCACTTTGCGGAATAAGAATGGCATGGCTATCTGTACGTGGAACAACAATCTGTCCAGAGCCACCGCTCTTCAGCAAATGCTCAGGATTAGCAAAATGGGCAATCATCTGAATGGTACCTGTTGTTGCATCGATATTTCCTGTAGACTTCACTACAGTTCCTTCATGGTTATAGATTGAGCCGTCAGCAAGTTGGAGTTGTACAGCAGGGAACTGATTTACAGCATTCGCCATTGAACCTGAGTTCTTCGTCAATGCCAATACATCTTTTTCTGTCATGGAAAAATAGACCTCTATGGTTCCCACATTTGTAATGGTAGTTACTGCAAGAGCCGAAGATGGACTTACCAAAGCCCCCTCTTTGTATGGCAAACTACCAACAAATCCACTTGTTGGAGCTTTTACATAACAGAAGCTAAGATTTTCTTTAGCCGTAGCCAAGGATGCCTGTGCTTGACGGACAGCAGCTTCAGCTGCTACCACACCCGAACGGGCTTGATTGACTGCGGCCAAAGCGGTTTCATAACTATTCTTGGCCGTTTCCAATTCATAACTTCCTATTACCTTATTATTATATAGGTTTTTACTGTTTGTATAGGTCAAACGAGCCGTAGCCAACTGAGCATTTGCTGAATTGACACTTGCTTGGGTCTGTTGCACTTGTGCTTGGGCCGAGTTTACAGCAGCTTGAGCTTGGCGAACTGCTGCCTGATAAGTTGCATTGTCTATAACAAACAACAATTGGCCTGCACTTACAGCCTGTCCTTCTTTAACAGCTAACTTCGTGATAAATCCTGAAACTTTGGGACGAATCTCCACATCCTGTATACCTTTAATTGTTGCAGGATAAGTCGTTTTCAACTGCGTTGCCTGTGAGCCAATCTCCAATACAGGATACTCATCGCTCGTTGGCAAACCTTTACTACCTCCGCCACAACTTGTAAGAATAGCTGCGAATACAGAGGCAACTAACAAAATTTTGCTTCTTTTCATACCTATTTTTAACTGTTTTACTATTTATTAATTCTCTTATAAGACCTAAAGAGGGGCAATTATCCCCTATCTTTAAAAACTGACACAAAGCCTTTATAAGACCTGTACCATGAAAACTAAACTTTTTTAGCTCAGTTTTCATGGCGCAAAGTTAGTTATTATCCTAAAAAAAAATGTATCGGCGGTATTCCTTTTAACATTTATTATCTTGAAAAAAGTGAATATACACTTAAGCAAGTCCCATTTTCTGAGCTTTTATTCTTAAAAGTTCCATCAGGGCATCATGTTCGTTTGGCACTTTATTGTCAAGCACCGCGTCTTTTAAAGTCTTTTTAAGGATGCCCACTTCTTTTGAAGGAGGAAGATGAAACAATTCCATTATCTCATCCCCACCAATACAGGGTTGGAGAAGTCGTTTATAATCACGTACTTTCAAGTCGGCAAGTTTATCTCGAACTGTCTGGAAATTGTCCAAAAAATGTTTTTTCCGTTGGGCGTTTTTACTTGTGATATCAGCCTCACAGAGCGTCATCAAGTCGTCAATATCGTCACCTGCATCATTCATTAGCCTACGTACAGCCGAGTCTGTTACCACCTCATCGGCTATAACAATTGGGCGCATGTGTAAAGCCACCATCTTTTGAACATATTTCATCTTGGCATCCATGGGCAACTTTAACCTACGGAACAACTGCGGAACCATTCTTGCACCGATATTATTATGATTGTAAAAAGTCCATCCCGACAAATTATCCCATCTCTTGCTCTTGTTTTTTCCTATATCATGGAACAATGCCGCCCATCGAAGCCACAATTTATCCGATTTATGAGAAACATTGTCAAGCACCTCCAAGGTATGGTAAAAATTGTTTTTATGTGCTCGTCCATTACGTGTTTCAACAATATCCAATGCCGACAGTTCCGGTATTATGAGTTGCAACAAGCCACATCGCTGCAAATCGACAAACCCTTTACTTGGATTAGGCGTAGCCATTATCTTGTTGAGCTCATCAGCGATACGTTCTCCGCTTATAATTTTAATTCTTTCAGCATTCCGTTGCAAAGCATCAAATGTCTCATCGTCAATAAAGAAATTGAGTTGTGTTGCAAAGCGCACACACCTCAACATACGCAAGGGGTCGTCTGAAAACGTGATATCAGGATCTAATGGGGTCCTTATTATTCCATCCCAAAGGTCATCAACGCCGCCAAAAGGGTCAACAAGTTCACCAAAGCGGTCTTTGTTCAGGCAAACAGCCAACGCATTAATTGTAAAATCGCGTCGGTTTTGATCGTCTTCCAATGTTCCATCTTCCACAATAGGTTTACGGCTTCCACGGTTGTAACTTTCTTTACGTGCCCCAACAAATTCCACTTCAACCCCTTTATATTTTACTTGAGCTGTTCCAAAATTACGAAAAATCGATATATGGGCTTTCGAGCCTAAAAGGTTTTTCAATTCGTCTGCCACTTTAATGCCACTTCCCACTACAACTACATCAATATCATTGGAAGGTCGTTCGAGGAACAAGTCTCTCACATAACCACCCACTACATAGCACTCCATTTGAAGTTTGTCTGCTGCGGCTGATATTTTATGGAATATATCTTTATCTAAGAGAGTTGCCAATTCGGCATCAGAAAGATCTTTCATTACTACAATCAATTTCGATTTTGCGCGTGCAAAGGTACAAAAAACAAATGATGTCCCAACTGATGAAATCGTTTATTTAGGTTTTTCGCTTTGTTGTTTCAGTGATTTTGCGTATTTTTGCAGTCGTTATGACAGAGCAATCTCACAATACAGAATCTGAATTCAAACGTGTTATGGAAGAGTGCCATACGCTCTTTTCAAAGAAGTTACACGATTATGGTGCATCATGGCGCATTCTTCGGCCCACATCACTGACCGACCAACTTTATATTAAGGCCAAACGTATCCGTTCGTTGGGCATCAAACAAAAATCGCTGGTAGGCGAAGGCATACGTCCGGAGTTTATTGCTCTCATCAATTATGGGATTGTTGGAATCATCCAGCTGGAAAACGGATTTGCCGATGTTGTAGACATGAGTCCGAAAGACGCGCTTGCCCTTTATGACACCCATGCCAAAGAAGCCTTTGACCTCATGCTTAAAAAGAACCACGACTATGGGGAAGCATGGCGTGAGATGCGCGTAAGCAGTTATACAGACTTCATCCTAACCAAAATTCAGCGCATAAAAGAGATTGAAGACCTTAAAGGCAACACCCTTGTCAGCGAAGGGATTGAAGCCAATTATTTGGATATTATCAACTACGCCGTCTTTGGTGTTATCAAACTAAGTGGAAAAGATTAAGAGCGTTATAGAGAATTTGTGTCGAGCTATCTTGGCATTGGTCTTTATTTTCTCAGGATATGTAAAGGCCATAGACCCTTTAGGTACCCAATATAAAATAGAAGACTACCTGCAAGCACTTGGGATAGGACATTTGGTACCCAATTGGATAACGCTAACTGCCAGCATTTCCCTTTCTTCTTTTGAATTTTGTTTAGGCATCTTTTTGCTCTTTGCCATTCAGCGCAGATTGGTTTCAAAATTTACCGTTGCCTTTATGGCGGTGATGACTTTGATTTCTATTTGGCTGGCAGGATGGAATCCCATAAAAGACTGCGGTTGTTTTGGTGATGTAATACATCTGACCAATTTACAGACATTGGTAAAAAACATTGTTTTGTTGGTGTGCTCATGCATCGTTGCAGTTTGGCCGCTACGCATGAAGCGCTTCATTTCGAAAACCAATCAATGGATTGTTATCAATTTCACCATTTTGTTTATTGTAATCTCTGCCGGATGGAGTCTTTATATGCTCCCGCAATTTGATTTTCGCCCATATCATGTTGGTGCCAACATAAAAAAGGAAATGGAAATTCCGGCAGGAGCCAAGCAGCCGAAATTTGACACCACCTTCATTCTTGAGAAGAATGGAGTGCGCAAAGAGTTCACGCTCGATAATTATCCCGACTCTACATGGACGTTCATCGATAGCAAAACCATTCAGGTAGAAGAAGGCTTTGTTCCGCCTATTCACGATTTTTCTATCACAACCATTGATGGCGGAGAAGATATTACCCAACAGGTTCTTGACAACAAAGGATATACTTTCTTGTTGATTTCCCCATACATTGAGCAAGCTGACGATAGCAGTTTTGGAGAAATCGATCATATCTATGAATACTGTCAAGACCACAACATCAAGTTTTATTGCCTAACGGCAAGCTTGGACAAAGGCATTAACCATTGGAAAAGACTTACCGGAGCCGAATACCCATTCTGCACAACTGATGCCACCACCCTCAAAACCATCATTAGGAGTAATCCCGGATTGGTATTGATAAAGGATGGTACCGTCATTCAGAAGTGGAGCCATAACAATCTGCCAAACTTTGATAACGCCAACGACAGGCAAGTCTTTTCTGGCAGCACCTCACTGGCCACCATTAGTACCAGTCGGGAAATTGTAAAAATCTTGCTTTGGTTTATACTTCCATTGCTCGTCCTCACTTTAGCTGACAGGTTTTGGGCTTGGACACAATGGATAAAGAAGAAAGAACAGTCTAACAAATTATATCAACTTTTAAAAAGAAGAAAAATGAGAAAGAAAATTGTTGCAGGCAACTGGAAAATGAACATGAACCTGCAAGACGGTGTGGCTCTTGCCAAAGAGATTAACGAGACTTTGAAAGCTGACAAACCCAACTGCGGTGTTATTGTCTGCACTCCTTTCATCCACTTGGCTTCTGTTGCCAACGTCCTCGACGCTGAAGTTGTAGGCTTGGGTGCAGAAAACTGCGCAGACAAGGAGAAAGGCGCTTTCACAGGCGAAGTTTCAGCCGAAATGGTTAAGAGCACTGGAGCGCAGTATGTTATCCTTGGCCACTCTGAGCGTCGCCAGTATTATGGAGAGACAGCAGAGATACTGAAAGAAAAAGTATTATTGGCTCTCAAGAATGGCTTGAAGGTCATCTTCTGCTGCGGTGAAACGCTTGAAGAGCGCGAAGCAAACAAACAGAACGAGGTTGTTAAAGCCGAACTCGACGGTTCAGTCTTCAACTTGAGCGCTGACGAGTGGAAGAACATCATCTTGGCCTATGAGCCTATTTGGGCTATCGGAACAGGAAAGACCGCCACTTCAGACCAAGCAGAAGAAATGCTTGCATACATTCGTTCTATCGTTGCTGACAAATATGGTAAAGAGGCTGCCGAAGACACTACCATCCTCTATGGTGGCAGTTGCAAGCCCAGCAACGCTGCAGAACTGTTTGCAAAGCCTGACATCGATGGTGGCTTGATTGGTGGCGCTTCTTTGAAGGCCGCTGACTTCAAGGGCATCATTGACGCCTGGAAGAAGTAATTTCCATAAGCAAGACCAAGAAAGAGGGATGACCATCTATCCTTTCTTGGTCTTGCTTGCAATTTTTGGCAACCAATTTCTTCAACAATTCATCACATTATGAGACAGATTGTCATTCTATTTCTATTAACGCTATGCACATTCACCGCATACGGACAAGGAACCATTACAGTCAATCAAGGATCAGACATCGACGCTGTTGTCAATAGCAAGAAAACAACGCGCAACAAGACAGACAAAGACGCACCTGGACAACAAGAGGCTAAAACGCCAACAAAGCCCAACACGTCAAGTCCTCATAAGAGTGTTGAAATTGAGCACCATGCCGCTCCTGAAGCAACGGCAACGCATGTCACCCGCACCAAACTTGTAAAGCGAAGAGTGTTGGTCAAGAAAGAACCTTGGGAAGATGACGCAATGGGCCGCAAACCTATTGGCCACATACGCACAAAGGGAAAGGGATTTCGCATTCAAGTCTATTCCGGCGGAAACACACGCAAAGCCCGTCAGGAAGCTGAACGCGTAGGACAAAAGATAAAGGTTGCCATGCCCGACCAACCAGTTTACGTTCACTTCTACACACCTCGTTGGGGGTGTCGTATCGGCAATTTCACCAACTATAAAGATGCCCAAAAAGTACTTGCCAAAGTACGTAAATTAGGCTATAAGAATGCCGTCATCCTACGAGGTATAGTTGCCGTCAACAAACCTATATACGAATAGATTACAATGAATCCAGAAACAGATTTCCGTGAAGGACTGGATCAACTTTCTGTCCACTACAAAGAAATACTTACCTTACTGGGCGAAGACCCTGAACGTGAAGGTCTTCAAAAGACACCTCTACGGGTTGCCAAAGCTATGCAAATACTCACACGTGGCTATTATCAAGACCCCAAAAAGGTGTTAACGGATGCCTTGTTCGCCGAGAAATACAACCAAATGGTGATTGTTAAAGACATCGATTTCTTCTCGTTATGCGAACATCACATGCTTCCTTTCTACGGAAAAGCTCACATTGCATACATTCCCAATGGCTTCATCACAGGGTTAAGCAAGATTGCACGCGTTGTTGATATTTTCAGCCATCGTCTACAAGTGCAGGAACGTCTCACGCAACAAATAAAGGACTGCATTCAAGACACTTTAAAACCTATGGGTGTAATGGTTGTCATTGAAGCCAAACACATGTGTATGCAGATGCGTGGCGTTGAGAAACAGAACTCCATAACTACCACCAGCGACTTTAGCGGAGCTTTCAATCAGGCTAAAACCCGACAGGAGTTTATGAACTTACTCCGTGGAGAATCGAAACGACTATGATTCACCCCATACAATAAATATTCACCACAATATTGCAATACAACAAAAAGAATATTAAGAACATCACTATAGTAACTATTGAATTATGAAAAAAATCAGCTTTTTACTACTATCAGGTTTGATAACATTGTGTTTTACTTCTTGCCTCGACGACAATGATTATACAGGTCCAAGCAATGAAGACTATATAACTGCAGCAAAAAAAATGCAGGGTTCTTATCAAGGCTCACTTGAAATCGTTGCAGATACGACTATTCTTGAAACAAGACCTAATCAGGTATGGAAACTGGATAGCACTTTTGTAACCAAGGATGTACCTGTTTGCGAAATAGCTAAGCAGCTACAAAACAACCCTACCGACTCAGCCGAAATTGCAAAGTTTGAACCCCAACACATCTATGCCTCTTTGTCTTTTGTCACTATACAATCAGCAGGATACGTATACTATATTGCCCCTCAAACCAAAACCATAAAGGTGACAAACCAAGAAAACAAGGAAGATGTCTATAACATACAGTTTAGCACTTCGGTCGGCAACTACGTCCTGCTCACAGGAACGATGAAATACTATTTGGAGGTAGCAAAAATCACCAAAAACGGCTATACCATAAATGGATTAAAGACCATTCCTCGCTTCCAATACACATCTTCCATACATTATTAATAGATGAACCTGAAATTTATCAGCTGGAACGTAAATGGCCTTCGGGCGTGTGTAGGCAAAGGGTTTGCCGAATCCTTTAAGGCGTTGGGAGCAGACTTTTTTTGCTTGCAAGAGACAAAAATGCAAGCAGGGCAATTGGACTTGGAGTTTGACGGCTATGAATCTTATTGGAACTATGCCGAGAAAAAAGGTTATTCGGGTACTGCTATCTTTACAAAGCATCACCCAGTAAGCGTGACCTACGGCATAGGGATTGACGAGCACGACCATGAAGGACGTGTCATCACACTCGAAATGGACCACTTCTTTTTAGTAACGGTCTATACACCCAATTCGCAAGACGGGCTAAGAAGGCTCGACTATCGCATGAAATGGGAAGAGGACTTTCAGACATTCCTCCAGCAACTCGACCAAAGAAAGCCCGTAATAGTTTGTGGAGACATGAATGTTGCCCATCAAGAGATTGACTTAAAGAATCCTAAAACAAACAGAAAGAATGCAGGATTCACCGATGAAGAACGAAACAAGTTTTCTGCACTTCTCAATAAAGGTTTTCTTGACACTTTCCGTATATGCCATCCTGAAGAAGTGACCTATTCGTGGTGGTCATACCGCTTTCATGCACGCGAGAAAAATGCAGGATGGCGTATCGACTACTTTGTCATTTCCCAACGGCTACAGGAGCTTATGACGGATGCAAAAATCCACACCGAAGTTATGGGAAGCGACCATTGTCCTGTCGAATTAGACTTGAATATTTAGCCAAACACAACTTTCTGAAAATCTGCAGTTTGTGTATTGCGTTACAAAAGCGGCCTTTTTAGCTCGTAAAACCCATGGTTTTAGCTTCTAAAAAGGCTGCTTTTACAGTGTAAAACGTACGCTACGGCAAATGATAACACCTTTGTCTTACTTTATCTTTCCAACCGAAAGACAATTGGCTGTATCACCCGCGAGCGTACAGTCTGCCCATTTAACTTGGCTGGCTTCCACCTTGGCATTCCACGAAGTAAGCGTATAGCCTCTCTGTCAAGAGCCGGAGAAACTTGGCGAAGTACAGTAAAGTTGGTTAAACGCCCATCCGGTTCCACGACAAACGATGTTACCACACGCCCACCTGTAGCTGTTTCCGTTTCTTCCGAAGGCCATTGCATATTGTTTCTAAAATAAGAATAAAGAGCGTTTTTCCCTTCAGAAAAAGCTGCTATTGTGTCGACTACGTCATATACCGGTGATGCTGATGACGTGATGTCAAACAAACTGTCGGGCAATGGACCAGCAATTGCTTCCACCCGTTTAGGAGATTTGGTTTTTCCTGTCAGCCATTTTTCAAACTTTCGACTGAGCATCGAATAAGCACTTAAATTATAGATCGATTCAAAAGAGAAGTTATTGTGAGAGCTGTCGCCGCCTAATCCAAAGACCATTTGAGATCCCAGCAGGGCAAAATCCTTGGGAATGGTACGCAAATCTATTTTTTGCATATCTTCATCCTGACATACTGCATGTTCGGCAAGGTTGTTTTCAAAAAGCATACGAGGATAACTGTCATACACTCCCCATAGGTTATCTTTATTGAAAACAAAGTCTTGGGAAAAAATTTGCCGGTTACGCAAATCAAAAGTGAAATAACGCTGGTCAGAACGAACAGACTTCCCCTCACCTGTTGTTTCTGAAACGGTTGCGAGGAAAGAGATATAAAGGCCTTTTTCTTGCCATAATATGGCAGAAGTACATGTAAGATAATGGCGGGAACAGGCTTCGTCTGTTGGCATTTTCAAGATGGAGTTCCCCGTCATGTGGTGCAACTTCTCCAAAGCCTCCCTCAAAGAAGAGGAAGATTGCCCAAAAAGAATAGAAGACAAATAGGCTTGCAATTCCGGCATCTGGTCCCCAGCCAATTCCTGCGGCCACTCCAAACTGAGCGAAACCACCCAAAGATCCTGTCCATTTTGTGCCAACCATTTGTCGTTGAGATACTTAACCCGGTTACGATTGGACATTTCAACCGGCTGAGCCATCATGGAAACCACTGCCAATAATACAAAAGCAATGGTAAAAAAACGCTTTGTTTGCATCATTCTCATTTCTGTTGTCTGCACCTCTACTTGATTTCTACAAGCAAAATGGCTCTCCGCCTTCTATTGTACACTTGGTGCCTCCATTTGCTGTACTTTAGGAGCCTCCATTTGCTCCACCTTCGGAGTAATGGTTTTGGAGGAAGAGGAAACGTTGGCATCTGGAGTTCCAGAAAATCCTGTAGCTGCCTTTATGTCTTGTTCGGTGGCAGCTGCTGCTTCAACAGGAGGAGCTGACTTTTGTACGACACCCGGCTTCACCTCTTCCTTCGGCATCTTGGAGTCCTCACCTGCCTTTGCCTGAATATGCTTTAAATTCGGCCACAAGTAATCTCCTATCACATCCAAAGTGTCTAACTGGGCATTACGCTCTTCCTCTGCACGCTTTTGGTCTTCATCCGAAAGTTGACTGTTGTCATCTTCGCGAACAACAAAATTATAAAGGATGGCAAAAAGGAACAATAACAATAAGCCATAAAGAACTTTAAACATCCATGTATGGGTAAAACCTTTATGTTTGGGGTCTACTTTATCTTTTATTTTCTTCTTTAATTCCATGCTATATATTTGTTTTTTAATGTTTTGCAAAGATACTGTAAGTTATGATATGTGCAAAATAAAAGTTCCTTTATTTTCGTCGGGAATAGCAGCAAACATTCGAGTTTAGAACACTTAACGATGGTGAGTGCTACATTTTAGCCAACCAAGAACTTGAAGAAGACTACTGCGCGACAACTGACCTGGATTAGTACCTGGCATTCCTTCAGGAACCTCCATACCAAATTGAGCGTAAAAGCGCTTCCAATAAGGCAAAGTTACGCCATTCTGGTCATGAAATGACATGGGAATAGATTCAAAAATCGGACTTCCTAAATTGTCTACAAACGTTTTTTGAACAAGTTCAGAACAATAGATAGCCTGATTGTCTGGCAAATACAAAGAATCGTAAGGGGCTGAAATGTGCGTAAATAGACATTTTGTTTTATCTGCATCAAACGTTTTTGAAGCCACGCGGGCAACCAGCAGTTCCGGAAGTAATGAACGTTGCGGAGTATTGGCAGCTATGAAAGAAGCCAATGGGGTGCAGACAACCCCTCGGTGGGGTATTGCCTCGTAAACAACTACTCCACAACTATCCCTACAAACTATTCCCACATGATCTATGGGAAGATTTGCAACCCCTATGGTAGACGCTGTAATGGCATTACCCGACCTGTTTACGACAAAAAGCAAATCACAGGAAAGAAGTTGGTCTTCTGCTATGCTATCATTCGGAATGCTGCTTTCATACACTCTTCCTGTCCCTTTCTTCTTGTTCAAAAACATTGAACTTGACTGTGCCAAAAGAGACAACGCAACACAGAAAAGAACCAACAACAAACAAGAACGAATCGGCTGATGTTTTACCATAAAGGCAAAGGTAACAAAAAAATTGGAATTAATAATTATCTTCGTACCTTTGCACACCAACAACTATCTTTATTAAATAAATAAAATGAAAAAAAGCATTTATTTTTTGATGACCATATCTGCAATTGTTTTGGGTGCAAATGCAGGTAACTACATCACTTCTGGAGACGGAAAAACTTACACATTTGCCGAATTGGCAACAAAGGCTGATACGCCTGTCGCAAAAGTAGGAAGCCATTCGTTCTACTTAAAGGACACACTAACGGTAGCTAATGGTGACAAGCTTGAATTGGACGAGTTTTTGGATACAGTCTTTCTTGGAAACAATGCATTGATTGACATCCAAGGCCAAGCAGACTTTCAAGCAAAACACGGAAGAGTTGTTTTCACACGGTACAATGCAGAAGACAAACCACTAAGCATTATTGTCAGAGACGACACCAAACGTACTGTATGGAAAAATGTAGACGTTGAATATGTGGGTGTAAGATGTGCTTCACCAAAAGGATTTGACATAGACTCCTGCTCTTTCTGCTATCACAACGGCGAGAATGGCATACGTAATGCACTTGCCTTGAACGACCAAGAGGCTTCACTAACAGTGCGCAACTCTCTTTTTGCCTATAATTTACAAGCCGCTATTGGCGGTGCGGCCAACTATTGCAACAATGTCACAATAGAAGGATGTATATTTCGTCATAACGTCCTGTCCAACAAAAATATGCCACAAATCAACCTCACTGTCGCCGATTCCATCATCGTACGGCATAATACAATTATAGGCGATTCTACCAAAAACTATAGTGGCGGTTTAGGAGTTAGCAACCTTATGGGCTTTACCGGAGATTTGAACACCATCATTGAAGACAACCAAATAGATTCTTGCCGATACGGATTGACGTTAACGGGTCCTCAAAACAGTATAGTATGCAACAATAACATCCGGCATAACCGTTTCGAAACCAATGCCAACAATGGCGGTTCCGGCATTAGCTTATACGATCCCTACTATCGCTCTACCTGCAAAATTACAGGAAATTTGATAGAAGATAACCTTTGGGGAATGACAATCATCGGCGGAGGAGACATCAATCTTGGCAAAATAAAGGTTAATGGTGAGCAGCTTACAGAACAATCTATCGAATATAGCCCTGGTGAAAACACCTTTATCAACAACGGAAACAATGGTATCAAATATGACCTGTATAATAATGGGACAAGCACCGTCTACGCCCAAGGCAACACTTGGAATGTAAGTGTACAAGATTCCTCCCATATAGAAGAGGTCGTTACACACAAAGCAGACAACGAAAGTCTCGGACTGGTCATTTTCACACCATCACACCAAGAACTTGTTGACAAGATACAACCTGCATTCACTAATAATAATGGAAAAGCTGAACCTCGTATCTATACATTGGATGGCAAACAGATAAACAACTCTGACACTGCCCTTCCCCACGGAATTTACATCATAAAAGATAACAAAGGAACACATAAAACAAGAAGATAACAAACATTTCAGTCTTTGCCTATTAGTGTTAACAAATATTAATAGGCAAAGATTTTTCAAAAAATAAACTCTCGTTTCAACAAAAAGCGCTACCTTTGCAACCGCTTTTAAGACCAAAGCCAAATCTCGTTGATTACGGATTTGAAGGAGAGATGGTAGAGTGGTCGATTACAACGGTCTTGAAAACCGTCGTACCGAGAGGTACCGGGGGTTCGAATCCCTCTCTCTCCGCAACAGAGTCCTGTAAATCGTAAGATTTACGGGACTTTTGCTTTTTATTCCTTTTCGTAGTCCTCCCTTTGGGGAACGGTTGATTCTTTGGGTTTAGTCGGAGCGATATTCTAAGCTAAATTTTTGCAAGGGTAAATAAAAGCACATAACTTTGCTGTTAGATATTTAGCACTGTATTAAACTATGAGTATAATATACGGGACGAAAATAAACCAACTGCTTGCCAATACTTCACCGACAGGACTATTGTTTGCTGATTGGATGAAAAAAGAAGACTATTCAGGTCAACTGCAAAAGAGATACCGAGACTCTGGATGGCTGACTGCGATGTGCAAAGGTGTGATGTATCGCACTGGTAGCCGTTTGAGTGCTTATGATGCCATTGCTTCATATACAAACATATAAGTTATTTTATCATAGCATGTCACATATATTGGGACACCTTGGTCATAACTTTGCCACAAAAAATAAAATTATGACTCTGAAACAATTACTCGACTCGCTCACATTTGATGAAATTGCACCATGTATTCTTAATAGATATAAGAATTGTGATGTTAGAGGACTTTTGGCTCTCTATAAGCAACATTTTGACTACTTGCGAAGTCTTGTGCCAACCGACCCTGATTTGATAGAGCGAAAAGAGGCGCGGATTTCTTTATACAAAGAAGGAGAGAATATCTATTTGGATGCATTTCCTTTGGAAGGTGACTGTTGGAAGGATAGTCTCTCAAAAGAACTGATTATTGATGACGAAGTAGAAGCCTCTAATGCTGAAATAGCAGCGTGTTGTTTATGGCACACGTCCTTCTATGGATATTTGCCATATCAACGTGAGGAAACTTTTGACAATCTGTTCGATGGCATAGTAAAGAAGGGTGCATTGCTTAGCTCATACAAGGAAAAATTCTCAGACATAATTCCTTCCAAACGTGAGATGGCTGCAATAGCTTCGTTCCACAATGAGGTTAGGAGTAGGATGAAATATTACCGTCACCGCCGAAGAACAAAGCAGAATAAGCGTGATGAGTTATGTCTATCTTTTGAAAAGAGATGTTGGCGCAGTATGAAACGTAGAATTATAAATCGTGAATATTGCAAACGGATCAGTTACTGCTCTTCCTTTATAGAACGTATTATTGGAAACGGATGTGGCATTGACAAAAAAGTTGCATTGCAAGAGCTTGGCACGTTTTATCTTTCAAGCCATGTTGCCATAAGACGACTTGATAGTATTGCGTTCAATGCTGCAAAGCGCCTTGATTATCTCAGAGAACTTATCGAAAAGTATGGAGCATTAGATGACATTCCGCATTATGCAAATAGTTTCATCTGTCTGAGCGCATCTTCTCATTATCCGATAACGGAAGATGAGAAAAGAATAATAAGTATATTAACAAATGGGCAGATTGGAACACAACGACTTTATGTAAAGACAGATGACCACTGCGGCAAAGAGATGAGAATTGACGTAGCATTCTACGAACATTAAAACTATTGCCAATGACAATATTAGAAAAATATATATGGGTGATAAATGCTCTCTACAACAAAGGTGAGCGTGGATTGTCGTTGAAAGAACTTAACGACAGATGGATACGTGACATTAATGTGAGTAATGGAGAGCCGTTGCCTCGCCAGACATTTGATCGCTGGAAAGGCAATATCCTTATGGCATTTGGTGTGAACATAGAATGTAATCTGAAAGGCGGTTATCGATATTACATATCCAATCCAGAAAGTTTGAATAATGGGGAAATAGTCGGATGGCTTTTGGATGCATACTCCACGGCCAACACTTTGTCACAAAATATTCAGTTGAAGAATCGCATCGAACTGGAAGAAATTCCGTCCAACCGTGATTTTCTGACAGCCATCATCGAAGCAATGAAAGACAACACGGTAATTTCTATAACGCACAAGAATTTTACGCACAAGAAATCTTATACGTTTCCTGTTGAGCCATATTGCTTGAAGATGTTTCATAAGCGATGGTATCTATTAGCAAAAAGCATCAATGACGGCAAAATGCGTATTTATGGACTTGACCGCTTGGAGAACGTGGAATTTACGAAAGAGTGTTTTTCTATGCCCAAGGATTTCAACTCAAAGGAGTATTTCTCTACATTTTTCGGCATAGTCACCGATGAGAATGTCGCTGTTGAACGAATAGTTATCCGTGCATACGGACAGCAACAACAGTATGTACGCTCATTGCCGATCCACTCTTCGCAAAAGGAATTGTATGCTTGTGACGCTTATGCCGATTTTGAATTGAGGCTTCGTCCAACTTATGATTTTGTCATGGAGTTACTTCATGCAGGAAATATGATAGAAGTGATGGAACCAAAATCATTGCGACACACAATGAAAGAATGGGCAAAAAGCCTGTGGAAGTTATACAAAAATGACTGACAATTATTGATATGGAAGAAAATAAAATAGAGATATACCGTTCAGCGGACGGAAAAGTCGAACTGAATGTAAAGCTTGAAAAAGATACTGTATGGCTGACTCAAAACCAAATGGCAGAGTTGTTTGGGGTTGACAGAACGTCTATTGTTCGTCATATCAGAAACATATATAAGGCTGAGGAGTTAGATGAGGTCTCAACCTGTGCAAAAAATGCACAGGTTCGTTTCGGAAGGCATTGCCGACAATACACTTGTGGCTTTGACATTAATGATTGCAGAAAGTCGCACTGAGGAGAAAGACGTAATGGTAAAAGTTGTAGTAAACTTAATAAATAAGGAGAACAGATAAATGAAAGTTTTTACACATTATACAAAATTAGGTTCAACGAGTGATGGCATTAGATGGAGGACTATTTTGAAATTCGGTAATTCGTGGGAAGTTAAAGGATCTGTTGTCATGAAGAACCCTGGTGCCGCAAACTTTAAGCGTCCCGATCATGCAGCAATAAATTCTCCTGAAGAATTGAAGCAACTTAGTGTTTTTGATGATGGTGAGCTTAGAGCAGATTGGTATGAGTTTTCCTCTGATCCTACTATGGAATGCATCGGTAGGTTGTTCTCAGAATACTATGCCGCCAAAGGTGAACAACTTGAAGGTGTCGTTCAGATTTTTAATCTTTTCTATCTTCGTGAAGCAAATCTGGCTACTGCCCTAAATAAAGTAAAGCAATTGGAGATTACCAATATGATAGATTATGATATTTCGCATTTGTCATTTCCTGTTTATCTGGGATTTTCAGATTTGGCTTGGCACAAGACTTACGGCGTGGCTGCAAGAAAATTCTTTGATGCAGCAAAGAAACTGGGGGCATTGTATTTGAATGATGATTTCAAAAAAAATGCTTTCATTCATCCGCTATATCTCATGATGTATGGCAAGAATAAAGAAAAGTGTATAAGGGCAAAATATCAGTTTTTCCAGAATACACTCACTCCTATTGTTTCCCAAGAATTAATTGATGCAGCTACAGCATCCATTGTCAAAATTGACAACAAAGCAATAATGCTGAAAATCACAGCTGCACTAAATGAGCAACTTCCATTGGTAAAAGGTGAAGAGAAAAATCATCGTTACATATTTGACGACTTAATAGAACTGACCGTAACCGACAAAGAACAAGGATTTGTCGGTTTCAGACATCTTAAGAAAGGCAAACTTTATTATAACTATACCAATCAAGAAGCCCCCAATGAGTATTTATACCGAGAGATTTTATCCGACTACGGTTTTGATACAGAAAAAACTATAGGAAATAATGTTTGGTTAGCTCGCAAGACTTTTAAGGAATATGGCTCAAATGAACAAGATATCACTCGTAATATCCTTGAAGAACTGAAGAATTTGCATGACCATTTAGCACATGTAAAGTTTAATGGGGATAAAAGAGGTTAATAGTTAACAAAAGTGAGCATGAGTGTCTAAAATCCTGATACTCAATGCTTTTAAATGCTTCGTCCACAGACAAATTTCGGACGATAAGGTCTCTTTTTGAGGCAGAATGAAGAAAAACCGTGCTTGAATATCAACGTGTTATGAGAGGTAGTAGAGTGGTATAAAATCCCTCTCTCTCCGCAACAGAGTCCTGTAAATCGTAAGATTTACGGGACTTTTGCTTTTTAGTAACGGTTAAAAAATTCGTCATGCACCTACCGCTGAATAGTTACTTTACTCCATGACTTTCGTAAAAGCAACTAATCGTCATGTCCGTGAGACCTCCTCGGATAAGGGCTTATTCTTTCCATCTTATACCCACTTCATTTACACCAACCATTCCGAATAGCAATAGGACTTTGATTTGTGATGCAATCTTATCCATGGTCAAATACCTTATATGAAGTTTCTGTACGTTAGGTCAGATGTTTGCCGCCAACTTCCTTCAGATTTCACCTCACAGTGGACACCCTTGCTATTGGCTATACAATTCCCGCTATAAGGGCTTGTTAGGGACTTGTATCCATTAGAATAAACTCATGCCGAGCATACATCAAAAGGAGCGACATTCCCGCCGCTCCTTTGATTTAACAATAATCATCCATTATCTCTTCTTCATCGTCCCATTCTTGTCCACGCAACATGCAGAACTCCCTCAACACAGCACGTTCATCAAAATATGTCCTACCTATTTGGTGAATAACCTTTCCGTTCTCTATAAAGATAATCATATCGCCATAGTTTTTCAATGAGTTAGGCATACTAACACCGACATAGAGAATTGGATGTCCAGCTGTGGATTGTGTAATTTCCCTGTCAATGACATATCCATCACAATACTGGTTCTTTTCTAACAACACATCTTTCTGAAGAATGTCTGCGTATTCCTCCAAAGTAATGTTTCCTTCTTTTGGACAAAGAGGGAAATAGCATTGTGTTCTTGCTCCGCATTGCAAAACGTTTGGTGAATCACAGAACCTATACTGGTCTCTATATTCTCCGTTACAATGAACATACATTCCTTGTTCATATTCTATATGAATATAGAAGTCTGCTCGTTTTCCGTTTTTTGTTAACTCCACTTGGATAGCATCCCATTCCGTTGTCCATCCTAAAGAAGCTATTGTGTATTCGTCGCCTTTTTCACTTATAGCTATAACAGCGCCTATTTGTAATTCTTTTGCATACGAATCCAATCCCCCTGTGGCTTCTTTTGGACAAAGTGGAAACTGCATCTTCTCATAGAATCCTATTTGGAAAGTTCCTTTTGTTAAAGACTCTTTCTTTTCTTCCGCAAGCCTTTTTCTCTCTTCCAATTCTTTATCATGGGGTTTTGATAATCGCTTCGCTCTACCCGAGGAGCGGTGAGTGCTCTTCGTATTTCTTACCATGCTTCTTCGTCGCTATTGGGTTCTTCAGTTGAAATTCTTTGCTTTTCTACTTGACTATTCCCAAAGAAAGGATTGGTTTCTTTGATTTCATATTTCTTCAGCCAGTCTTCGAAATCCTTTGTCGTTTCTCTTTCCTTCATCATCTTGTATGAAGATATTGGTCTTTTAGCCCATGAAGAAATTCGTTCCATAGCAAGTCTGGCTTCTTCTGGCGTAACCGTTCTCATCCACATGATATCCTGGTTGCTTCCCGTTAAATCTTTTAGGCATGAAGGATTCTCGATAAACTTATTGATATCACCTCCGCAAAGGTAGGTTACTCTTTTAAGTGTTGCTTCATTTAGTAGTACATTTTCAAGTTTTGTCAGCCATCTTAGATTTTCAACTCTGTTGTTACAACGGTTGGTATCTATATGATCGACCACCATCTTCCCATCTTCATTGCCAGGAATGAATGCCTTGGCTACAATAATATGAACTCTGTGCGAGCTTATCATCATATAGCCTCTTGCCTTATCCTTTGTTCCAAAAGTCCATACATTATCTAATTTTCTCGCTTTTTTTCCTTCGCGAGCGTGGCGCATTACTGCTCCATTGTCGCGAACAGAATATACCTCACCCTTATACTCGCAAGTTGTCTCACGAGTATATTCATTGATATCTACCATAAGATTACTGATGTTTAGGTTCAAAAAAATCTATTTCCATTCCCAAAGCATATCCAATCTTTGTGAGTATATCCAATCCGACAGAATATTTACCAGACTCAATACGACAAAGATTGGCTGCATCAATATCTGCATAGAATGCCAGATGCTTTGCATCCATTCCGTTTGCTTCACGTAGCGGTTACCATCATACTTGCGAACGAAGTTGTTGAACTGAGTTCTGTTCAGAAAAGCGGTAAGTTGAGCGAATACGTATTTGTCTTGGTTCATAAGCGGCCTTCAATTTGACCGCAAAGCTATGAATTCAAATCCGTTTCACTTTAAAACACTATTTAAAAGACTGTATTTCAATAATTTCAAAGAACGATTAGCCAACTTTTATTGGACTGTAGTGGTTGGGAATATTAAAATTTCTCTTATCAATGCCTGTTGTTTATTCAAGTGAGAAGATACTTGAAGACCACTTCTTCCTAAGGGTTTGTATCTCACAGCTTCTTTTTTATTCAGCAGGCTTAACCAAAGCCCTCCACTCCATAAACTGCTTGGCGACCTGTCCATCGTGGTGGTCGAAGAATAGGCTATGGGCAGTATCAAGTGCTGCAATAGCCTTCATGTCGTCAGCATCGAGCTCGAAGTCAAAGAGATTCAGATTCTCTTTCATACGCTCTTTGTGAACGGTCTTCGGAATGATGATTACATCGCTCTGCAACAACCATCGTAATGCCACTTGTGCTGCAGTCTTGCCGTGCTTCTCGCCAATCTGTGTGAGGGTAGGATTTGTAAATAGTCCATTGAGACATTCTGCCAAAGGAGCCCACGCCATGATATGCGTGCCAAACTCATCCATAAATTTGCGAGCCTCATGCTGCTGGTCAAACACATGTGTCTCCACCTGATTTATCATTGGCGCAATCTCCATATTTGAGGCAAGGTCTATGAGATGATCCGGGTAGAAATTGCTCACACCGATAGCACGAAGCTTTCCTGCCTTGTAAGCTTTCTCCAAGTCGCGATAGGCCCCATAGCGGTCGCAGAAAGGCTGGTGGAGGAGCATCAGGTCGATGTGGTCGGTCTGCAGCTTGCGAAGACTTTCGTCAATGCTCTTCATGGTCTGTCCCTCACCGTAGTTGGAAATCCAGACCTTTGACACGAGGAAAAGCTCATCACGACTGACACCGCTTTTCTTCCATGCGCTGCCCACGGCTTCCTCGTTCTTGTAAGCCTGTGCGGTATCTATCATGCGATAGCCCACACTGATGGCATCCATCACACAACGTTCACACTCATCAGGCGACACCTGATAAACTCCATATCCCATCTGTGGCATTTCCACGCCATTGCTTAACTTTATCTTGTTCATATTCATTTGATTATTGTGTTATTTATTTGTACTACTTAATGATTTTACTTTGTTAATAGGTGCAGGGTGCTCACCTTCCGGAAATACGAAATCGCTGCCCAGTTACCTTCTGAATTTCGTCGGCAACAAGCTTGGTATTGCCAACCTTGATGTTGCCTACGCCATTGTTTTCTCCTGCATGCGAGAAAAAGACAATGAGTACGTTTCCTTCCTTTTCCATATTATTTTCTTCTTTCTTTGATGTATTGCCACTACTTGAGGTTGAAACTATCAACCCCGTTAATAACAACACGATGTCTTAGATAACATTCTTCATACTACACTATTTCTTTATGAATATGATTTTCTCAAATTCTTATCGTTTTGATTTCGAAAGCAAAGTTAAGAGAATTATCCATAAAATGATTGACCTCGTTTACTGATGATTTTAACCATATTACGGACATTATTCTTCGTCCGTTAGAAATGTGAGATGCGCTTGGAGATGGCCATCTATCATTTTAGCACACATACTCATCATTATATCTCACAACTTGAATGCACATTTTTCTTCTTGACGTTTTTCTCATACACCAGTACTAGGGCGGCAATACCTGTAGCCTTGTCTCCGCAAGGTTAGAGAATGTGTCACAATATTAATTATTGATATTCCAAATCTTTGTTTGCATATCAATTTTTTCTAATTTTGCAGTACAGGAAACCATTTGGGTCACGCTAACGTAGTCAATGTTTCAAAATCACCGCCGTGCCCAAACATAATATAAAGAACAAGAGAAATAATGAATAAAAAAATCATTTTCCTTTGGACCACATTTGCAATTTGCAGCATCATTGCCATTGCTTTTGTAGTTAGGAAGACCACCGGGGAAAAAGCCGAGCCTTTACAGCACACAAGACGAAGTATACAACGACGAATAAAAGCCACAAAACAACCATTGCCAACAAAGAAGATGCCACTACAGAAGCCTTTGGAAAAACCAAAGGACTCTTTCATAAGCGGAACTCTGCGGGACACAGATGGCAATCCTATGCCAGGCGTTATAGTCAGTAATGGTATAGAATGTATACTTACAGATTCCTTAGGAGCGTACAAGTTAAAGAAGGACGATGCCGCACGATTCGTCTTTTACTCGGTACCTGCTGACTGTGAAATACCTACTCATTCTGCGAATGATAATACTGCCCTTTTCTACCAACCAATAGTTAAAGGTAAGCAGCTATACAACTTTACCTTGAAGCGTCTAACTGGTGGGATTGAACATAACTACAAAATGATTGTTATCGGTGACCCACAAATAACTAACGCTTTCAATCCATACTACAACACGCCCGATGATAATCCTGTTAAAATGAGTGACATAGAGCGCTTTACGACAGAAACCATGGTCGACATAAAACAAACAATAAGGGAATTACCACAAAACATGCCAATCTATGGTCTAAGTATGGGCGATGATGTACAATATTATGGTGGCTACAATCCTATGTTAGAGCGACAAATACGAGAAGCTCTCGGCTCTTCAAAGATGCGCCTTTTCTCCGTAATAGGTAACCACGATCAAGATGGGAATAAAGAATATCTGCACAAATGGGAGGAAAACTGGGGGCCAACAGACTATTCTTTCAATCGTGGAAATGAACATTATGTGTGTCTCAATAACGTGCAATTCTATAGCAACAAAGCTTATTATTCCCCCGGTGAACTTACCGATAGGCAAATGACATGGCTACAACAAGACTTAAACCTTACAGACAAAAGCAAAAAGATTATCTTATGCTACCACATTCCTCTTACTTTTGGCAACAATCCTTTCCATTTGGCACAACCTCTTGGAATTACTTCCGAAAAAGGGCACTATTTGTCTTCACGCCTTACTACGCTACTACAAATACTAAATAAGTTTCACGGAGGATATGAGTTGTTCTGCGGACATACACATTTTGCAATAAATCATGAAATAGAGCACAACGGTGAACACATCATAGAACACTGCCACGCTGCAGCTTGTGGGAACATTTGGCAATCTAACATCAACATCTGTGGTACACCTAACGGATACTACGTGTATGAATTTAACGGAACACACATAACAGACTGCTATTATAAAGGTACATTTTGGGAAAAGCAGAAGCAGATGACTTTGTTTCTCGCCGACGAAGACTTTAACGGAGAATCGTATGGCTTCGACTGGGGGCTTCCAAGAAACAAGGGTGTGATAATTGCCAACGTGTTCAATGCAGACTCAAGATGGCGTATCTATGCAGAGGAAAATGGAAAGGAATATGCTATGCACCGCATATCTGCTAAGGGACAAGACGCCTTCGCCACTGGTTATCACCACAAATATGCCATTGCAACAAGCTTTCAGTTCATTAGCAAGCGTAATAACTACCTTATCATGAACCACCTTTACTACTACGAGCCAAAAGCAGAAAATGCAGACATCAAGATAATAGCTCAAGATCCATATGGCCATACATACACAACATCAACTAAAGATATAATTAGAGAACCATACCACAACTTTGCCCATTACTATGAAGAGGAAACGAAATAAAAAACACAAAAGTTATGGCCTTTGGTTCATTGATTAAACCAAACGGAAACCAACTTCTAGATGTAGCTTTATTATTTTATTTAGATAAAGCCCAAAACCACTACAAACTATTTTGGCCATCGGATTTTTTATTTCACTTGTAAGCCGCCCTACTAATGCTACGTGGTATTGGCTTCAGGGTGAAAGCTTCTGTATAAGTGAGCATTCCTTGTTGTGGAATGTGCACAGTTACAAACTACCGCTTAAAATGTTGGCTATAAAACCAAGACGATTTTTTCCAATATCCAACAGGTTTATATCATCAAATGTTTTCTTTTGTTCCTGCGTGCATTTATACAATGCGCGATACTGTACACGTACAGTGACAGTATCACACACTTCTTAAGAACAAGCATATGTTGTAACTATATAAAATGCGAAAAACATAAGAGTTGTTTCATAATTAAGCCTCTAATGAACCGATAATCTCGTCAACACTTTCACACCCATGAGCATTTAACCAATCATTCAATCCATCACGAACCTTAATTGTTACTGACGGATCTAAAAAATTAGCTGTACCAATTTCGATTGCAGTTGCACCCGCCATCAAAAATTCTATTGCATCTTTAGCGGTACTAATCCCCCCAAGACCAATAACAGGAATTTTGACTGCCTTAGCGACTTGCCACACCATACGCAAAGCAACTGGTTTGACACATGGGCCACTTAAACCACCTGTTGATATACTCAATAGGGGCTTTCGCTTTTCCACATCAATAGCCATCCCCATAAGAGTATTTATCAGCGAAACACTATCTGCGCCTTCTGCCTCACAAGCACGAGCAATATCAGTAATATCAGTAACATTTGGAGATAATTTTACTATTAAAGTTTTAGAGTAATGCTTTCTAACAGCACGCACAACACTCGATGCGCCTTCGCAAGTCGTACCAAAAGCCATACCTCCTTCTTTAACATTCGGGCACGAAATATTAAGTTCAATTGCAGGTATTTTTTCCAAAGATGCAATTTTTTCTGCGCAAAGAGCATAGTCTTCTGGGGAAGAACCACTGACATTAACAATAATATTTGTATCTATATTTTTAATTTTTTTATAGATAACATTACAGAAATAATCTACTCCTTTATTCTGCAAGCCAACGCAATTAAGCATACCTTGCGCTGTTTCAACCATACGTGGATAATCGTTCCCTTCTCTAGGATATAGAGTAGTTCCCTTAACTACAATTCCCCCCAATTGGTCTAAAGGGACGAAATCAGAATATTCCAATCCATAACCAAACGTTCCACTTGCAGTCATAATAGGATTCTTCAATTCAAGAGAATTTATTTTTACATTTAATTTTGCCATAATTCAATCATTTTATTTTACATATTACATAGTAAAACCAGTTGATCTTAAAGACGCTTCAATTACCATAAAAGATTATTCGTATCAAAAACAGGACCTTCTTTACATACACAAAGATTTCCTTTACTGGTTTTCTCTACGCAACATAGACATGCTCCCAAACCACAAGCCATCATGTTTTCTAAAGAAGCTTCACAAGCCAAACCTACTCTTTTTGCATAATTGGCTACAGCTTTCATCATTGGTTTAGGACCACAAGTAGCTATTTTATCGAAATGGTGGGTTTGTAAAACGGAATGGTTGGTAACATATCCTGTTTCCCCTAAAGAACCGTCTTCTGTCGTAATATATACATTCCCCAACGTTTTGAACAAATCAATTTCTAACAAATCTGATGCTGTTTTTGCTCCCAACAAAAAAGTGGGTATTGCTCCAAAATCTTTAAGTTTTTTACCAAAATACAATAAAGGGGCCACACCGACCCCGCCTCCAATTAAAAGAATCTCTTCTGACGGATCATTAGGCATAGTAAAGCCGTTCCCCAATGGCAAAATACAATTAATCTTCTCCCCTGTATGAACGCTGGAGAGCCATTTGGTTCCTTTACCAACCACTGCTATTAAAAGCCATAATTGATTGTTAACCTCATCTACAAAATTTACCGAAATTGGGCGACGAAGAAATGTTGGAGCATTCCCTTCAATTCTAATTTCAACAAATTGACCAGGAAGAATACCACATAAAGGTGTATCACAAGTCAATTTAAGCAAGACAAAATGGTCATTAATACATTTCTTGGCGACAACTTTGAGATCTAAAACTTTCTTTTTCATCAACAATGTATTTATTTATAACTTTGACAAAGTTACAAAAAAGAAATTTCAAGAAGATCGCTGAAACCAGAAAATTGGCAAAGAGTATTATGAAAATCTAAAAACAAACAAGCAAGTGAGACTTTTTGATTCACTTTCTTGTTACTTCTTGGGTAAAAAAGTCTCCCATGTCTGATCATCATAAAATATTCTGATTTCTGTAATCTTACGTTCCTGTTTGTCAATATATTTCACAACAGTATTTATGGAATTATTTGGTGTATTTGGAACACTATCATCAAAACTCGATGTTTTTTGAGAACCAAATAGGGTAGGCTGTTCGTTAGAGGTCATTTGTTTGTCGATTGAAGATGACGTTATAACGTTACTAACAGAGTTATTGTCTGTAGACTCATCTAAATACATAGGCCCTTGGCCAAAAATTAGCCAATCCAAATTGATTTTGGGAAATTTATTTCTTATGGCTTCTACTATGTTTAAGGTAGGACGGGTCCTCCCTGTAAAAATACCACTAAGTGAACCAGTAGAAATATTAAGTACTTCTGCAAATGTTTTTTGAGACATATGCTGTCTTTCCATTAACTCTTTAATCCTATCTTTCATATATAAAAAGCGGTTTTTAGGCTTATTATACCCTAATAATTATGATTTTACAAAGTTAAACAAAAAAATTCAAATATGCAAATCGCAGAATGGGTGTATACAAAGAAAAATTTTAATTTTACTTTTTAAATATTTAAATTTACGTTTGTGTATTATCAAAAACTGTGATTAGTAGTTTTAATTTGTAAATTTCACATTTGTACACACTATGGAGCCAAGCTTTATCAGAAACGCACAAGATTTTGGCTAATAACGGATTATATCCATTAAATTCATAGCGTATACTATAAAAGTAATGATTCTGGTCTGTTTATAATTATAAAAACCTATCTTTAAACCTTGTATTCTGCGATAATTCTCTGATTGTAAGGCGTTTGCACAACATTATACTCTGCTGCATGTTTATTCATTTACGTTTTAAAATTTAAACACTTATCATTTTGTTTATATGTTTACATTTTAATATCCGCTTTTCATTCTGTGATTTTGTGCTTCTTATTTGCGTATTTAAATTCATACCTTTCAACTTTACTATTCAATATTTACATCGTTAAATCTTAATAAATATAAAAAGTGAACTCGACTGCATCAAGAATACTCTTTTTAAGCAAAACAAGCATATTTCTGGCCACTCGTTAAGGCTAACAAAAATATGCGAGTTTTGGATGGGTTTATTTACAACTAATCTACTGATTTTGTGCTTTTTATCTTAAAAAAAAAGCATCTTGAAATATGCCATTTTTGGCTCTAAAAAAGTATTCAAGCTCCTTATTTTGCGCAAATTAGTGCAGAATAAAGAAGATTAATTCCCTCATTAGCTCTCCTGTTGAGGTATTTTTACTTCCATTTCCCTTTAGTTTGTTATCTATTTCACGCAACTTAGAAATAATAGCTAACGTCTTGGCCATTGGATACAAACTCAAAGCTGTCAAATAATACTTTACCCTCCATGCATCCTTCAACCCCAATAAAGTTTTTATGCCATTTTCTGAGCGTGATTGGGGGCTGTTTTGAATAATGAGTAAAGCTTGAAAAAAACTAAAGAGCTTTGGTATACTCTGGTATATATTCTTCGAGTTGGGTATACTGTCAAAATAATTGATAATCTGATTTGCCTTTAAAACATCTTTTTTTTGGATAGCATTCAAGAGCTCGTAATCATTAAAATCCTTACTTATTCCTATTTTTTCCTCAACGAGTTCTGCTGTAATTCTCTTTTCTGTTTGAGACGACAAAGCAATAAGCAATTTGTCTAATTCTGAAGTCAACCTATTAAGGTCTGATCCAATATGATCTGCTATCATTTGGCTGGCCTTAGGATCTATAGATACCCCTTCGGCTTTCAAATAATTTACTACAAAAGAATTCAGATTATACTCTTTTACCTTGTCACTTTCGAAAACAACCCCTCTTGCTCGAGCAGCGGTAATAAGTTTTCTCTTACCATCAATCTTTCCATTTTTATAGCACCACACTAAGATGGTTGATGCCATTGGGTGTTCAACGTATTTTGTCAGATGGTCTAACGATTTAATTGTTTGTGCCTCTTTCACTATTACCACTTGATATTTTGACATCATTGGGTAGCGACGGGCAATATCCGTTACTGCCACATCTGTGGTATCTGATCCAAAGACAATGGTCTGATTAAAATCCCGTTCTTCTGAGGTAAGTACATTTTCGGCAATATAGTCAGCAATTTTATCTATATAATAAGACTCTTCACCTTCTAATATATAAATAGGTGAAAAGCGACGTGCTTTCAGATCGGTCATGATCTGTTGGAAAGTTGTTCCTTGTTTTGCTGGCATTGTTATTTTTATTACCTTTGCAAAGGTAATAAAATGATTCGACTTAACCTTCCTCCATATCCGATAAAAGTACGGGAGACTTTTGGCAAGCGGTCAATTTTCGACATACTTCGTCGAAAATATGTTGCCTTGACTCCTGAAGAATGGGTTCGACAACATTTTATCCATTTCTTAGTGGAGCACAAAGGTTATCCGGCCACGCTTCTTGCCAACGAAGTTCCTTTACACATTGGAAATAAAACGGTTCGGGCAGACAGTGTTTTGTATGACAATTTGCTTCATCCTAAAATGATTGTTGAGTACAAAGCCCCTACCATAGCCATCACCCAAAAAGTTTTTGACCAAATTTCCGCCTACAATTTTCTGCTGCATGTCGACTATTTGGTTGTTAGCAACGGTATTGAATCCTATTATTGCAAAATGGATTATGAACATCAAAGATACTTTTTTCTTAATGACCTTCCAGACTATCAAAATATTTAACAATTTCTACTATTTATCTATATTACTACTAATCAATTTTCTTTACATAAATATAAGTTAATAAATTAGCTTTATTTTGCTTAGAGTACTTATTATCAATTACATCAATCTACGAAATATTAAAAAATGGCTTTTGGCTTTGCTTGGTGCTTTACTATGCTTTAGGAGTACTGTTTCTTGGGAAAGCATTGGTTGGGGAGCCGCATTAGGTTACGGAATATGGATTGCTTTAACATATCTTTTCACTGGGTATAACAAAATAGACAATCAGGAGAATGTCCACAACAATCAACATTTCCATTCAGGAAACTTCGGTAATTTTTCTGATTAGTAGCAATTTTATGACGGGACACGCAGTTCATTCATCTACTGTTTGTTGGTACTCTCAGCTTATATCATTAAAGTTAATGGTCGTACCATGCACTCAGAAATAGAATTTGTCCGTAATTTTTTTCGTCAAAACTTAGGGGATAGTTCCGTGCAACAAGCCGAGTAAATCCTATTGCAACTATTTGAAGAGCAAAAGACAGTAGGTCCATACATGTTTAAAGAAATAAACGAAGCTAAAGAGATTCTATATAAAGAATGCGGATTATAGGCCTTGTGGCTCATATTTCGCTCACACCCCCGTCTTCTATCAGACGATAAAACGTTGTCTGTCGCGCATAATGGCAGACATATTATGGCTCGCCCAATCTATCAGTTGTTCTATGATCGGCAATAGAGACTTAGCACGTTCCGTGAGCATATACTCTACCCTTGGGGGCACTTCTGCATATGCTTTACGATACACATACCCATCCATTTCCAATGTTCTCAACGTGCTTGTAAGCATCTTTTGGGAGATGTCTGGTATTTGCTTTTTCAATGTGCCAAAACGCATCTTTTCTTCTTTGTTGAGTTCATAGATTACCAATAGCGACCACTTATCTGCAATGTGTGACAACACATTGCAGATAGGGCACTGCGGGAAATATGGGTCTTTTACTAAATATTTCATATCTTTCTGATTATCAATATTAGGCTATAAATGTAACTAACTTTCCACAATAGCTCTCACAACAAATGGTTATTGATTGTTAATTTCCAAAAAACAAGGGGTTTGATAATCAGCATTAGTTACCCAAAAGTAACTTATCCACCAAAAAGTGCCTTCTTGTCCAATCACAATTTTTCGCCTAATTTTGCAGTCAATTAAACATTATTTATTAATAAACGAATTTTAAAATGAGCGAGATTAAAACGATTAAAAAAGCGGACAATTTTACCGCAGTCGATTTTGGCAAATTAAATGAATTGTCTAACTATGTATTAGAACTCGGACCAGACATGCGTATACCAGGCAAAGTATTTGGTGGGAAAGCTGTCAATGCTACAGGAGGCGAATTTTCCTTCCAATGTTTTCAGCCCAATACAGAAACCGGCTTCCTCCACTCTCACAAAAACCATGAAGAATTGTATTTCTTTTTAAGCGGGAAAGGCGAATTTCAAGTAGACGGAAACATCTTCCCTATACAGGAAGGAAGTGTCGTAAGAGTGGCTCCTAACGGACTTCGTTCTATTCGCAACAATGGCACATCACCTCTTATAATGCTCTGTGTTCAGTACCGTGGCAATACTTTTACCCAAGAAGATGCCATTGACGGAGTGATATCACAAGACAAAGTAAATTGGTAAAAAACATATAAAGAGGGCGTGGTTATGGATATTAGATCCTTACCACGCCCTCTTTATATTGTATTTCTACAGTGTGTCTATCCCATCTACCTATTCTGAGGCTTCCGGTGTATCTGTTGTTTTCTTTGTTGACTTGCGGGTGCTACGGCGCTTAGGTTTCTCTTCTACAGGTGTTTCAATCTTTACACCTGCCAACTCTGGATCTATCAAGATACGGCCACAATATTCACAAGGAATAATCTTCTTGTGCATTTTGATGTCCAATTGGCGCTGAGGTGGAATCTTGTTGAAACAACCGCCACAAGCATCACGTTGAACATAAACGATGCCTAAGCCGTTGTGAGCGCCCTTACGTATCCGCTTAAACGAAGTCAGCAAACGGGTTTCTATATGGGATTCTATCTCTTGAGCCTTTGCCTTTAGCCGGTTCTCCTCTTCACGAGTTTCCTGCATAATATCATCAAGCTCACTACGTTTTTCCTCAAGGGCTTTTTCGCGGTCTTCTATCAGCTCTTCGCTTTCTGCCATATAGGCTTTTTTCTCGGCCACCTTAGCCACAGCTTCGTTTATTTTCTTCTCACAAAGCTGTATTTCAAGGGTTTGAAAATCTATTTCTTTTGTCAGAGTGTCATACTCACGGTTGTTCTTTACATCATCGAGTTGTTGCTGATAACGTTCTACACTCGCTTGAGCCACCTGCATATCACCTTTCTTTTGGGTGATAGCTGACTGTATTTCTGCAATTTCTTTCTTTATTTTCTCCACACGTGTGCGCAAGCCTTCCACTTCGTCTTCCAAGTCTTGCACCTCAAGTGGGAGTTCACCACGTAATGCACGCTTTTCATCGATAGCCGACAAAGTAGTCTGAAGCTGATAAAGATTTTTCAGCTTCTCCTCAACAGAGAGGTCTTTAGGATCTTTTTTTGCCATAACAATTCGTTTATTTCTGTTATTTGTTTTATTTCTTCTGCTTATAGATAATGGATGGGATTGGTGCATTGTTTTGTCATCACACAACGTACTGTAGGGCAATCCTGCTCAATAATTTCGCGAAAGATTTCCATTGTAAAACGTTCGCTCTGATAATGACCTATTGCACATAACTGTATCACTTGTTCGTAACCAAAAAATTCATGATATCGTATCTCTCCTGTTACAAACGCATCGGCATCAGCCTCTACTGCCAAATCTTTAAATTCCGCTCCAGCTCCACCACATAGGGCCACTCTCTTTATTTTGCGAGAAAGTAACTCATTGGCTTGAACACAGGCTACTCCAAACCGTTGCTTCAATAGCCGAACAAAGGTTTCCGCATCCATCGGTTTGGGAAGTTCTCCCATTATAGCCACTCCCCCACGCACCACCTTTGCTGGAGATGGGTTTGAAACTGTCACTTCTTTGACTGCTCCCAAGAACTTCACCCTTTCAAGGCCTATCTTTTGCGCTATTTTATAGTTTACTCCACCCTCAGCTTCGTCCAAATTGGTGTGCATAGCCACTATCGTTATATCGCTTTTGATAGCTTTTGCTACCGTACGTTGCACATAGTCTTCGCCTGCAATCCGTGCCAATTTATGAAAAACCAAAGGATGATGAGCTACTATCAGATTGCAACCCTCTGCTATCGCTTCGTCAACAATAGCTTCCGTCACATCTAAACACAACAATGCCCCTGATACTTCCGCCTCTGTCAGTCCTACCTGCAGGCCGGCATTATCAAAGCCTTCCTGCAAGGGCAAAGGCGCGAAACGTTCAAGGGCATCCAAAACAGCCTTTATTTTCACGCTATTATACGTTTATTTTCTATTTGGATGCAAAATTACTACTTTTTTTATGTTTAAGCTGGTATTGCTTCAGAGTTTAAGTTTTTTTATCATTCTCCCATTATTTAGTGTTTTCAAAAAATCTTTAAAACTTCCAACAGGCACAAAAAAAAGGTTGTAACTTTGCATTTCGAATGGACAACTATACTTTTCTTACCCACGCTCCTGTTCATCATGTTATACTGAAAATGGCCATTCCCACCATCATCAGTATGCTTTCGACAAGTTTATACAACTTGGCCGACACTTATTTTGTTGGACAACTCAACACACAATGTACAGCTGCGGTAGGGGTTTCATTCTCTGTGATGGGCATTATCCAAGCTGTAGGGTTCTTTTTTGGCCACGGATCAGGCAACTACATCTCACGTAAGCTTGGCGCAAAAGAAACGGGGAAAGCTGAGCAAATGGCTTCCACAGGCTTTTTTCTTAGTTTGTTGACGGGTCTACTGGTAGCTATCGTTGGGCTTTTGTTTCTCAACCCTTTGTCTATAGCCCTTGGCTCCACTCCCACCATCCTTCCATACACAGAACGGTATTTGGGAATCATTCTGTTAGGAGCACCCTTTATGACTGCTTCTCTCACGCTCAACAACCAAATGCGTTTCCAAGGCAATGCCTCTTATGCCATGTGCGGTATTTTGTCGGGAGTTACGTTGAATGTATTTTTGGCCCCTTTGCTCATCTTTGTGTTCCATTTGGGAATAACAGGAGCAGCTGTTGCCACTTTGCTTAGCCAAACGTTTGGCTTTATAATGTTGTTTCTCATGAGCCGCCGCAAGCAAAACATCCGCATACGAATGGTCAATTTTACACTGACAAAGCCGTTTTTAAAGGAGATTGTATTCGGAGGAACCCCCTCTTTGTCGCGCCAGGGACTTGGATGTGTTTCCACCATTATGCTCAATGTGGCGGCAGGTGGCTATGGCGATGCCGCTATTGCCGGAATGTCCATAGTCACTCGTCTGTCTTTCTTTATCTATGCTGTTGTAATTGGCATAGGACAAGGATTTCAACCGCTTTGTGGGTTCTGCTACGGTGCCCACCTTTATAGCAGAGTTCGTGATGGCTTCTACTTTTGCGTGAAGCTCGGAACAATCTTTATGAGTGTTTTTGCCGTAATAGGATTCATCTTTTCCGAACCCATCATTGAACTTTTCCGTAGCGACCCAGAGGTAATAGCTGTAGGCGCCGTAGCTCTCGATTGGCAAATCATTTCCTATCCGCTCATCCCCACCATCGTTGCCACCAACATGATGATGCAAACCATCAGGAAACCAATTCGCGCCAATCTGGTTGCAGCGGCACGTAGTGGTCTTTTCTTCATCCCTCTCATCTTTCTGTTGCCCCATTTTTTCGGATTATCAGGAGTGGAAATGTGCCAAGCATGGGCCGACGTGTGTGCCTTTTTACTATCATTGCCTGTCGCCCTCAGCGGTTTTAGGGATATGAGAATGCAAAGGGTTGATAATCAGACACTTAAATAACATCATCTAAAACCCTATTTTTTAGCTCCTAAAATCCCGTGTTTTAGAAGCTAAAAGAGCCGGTTTTAGGTCCTAAAAAGGCTGGTATTGGAAAGTAATACTTAAACCATGAAAATTCAATCGATAAACCGACGGGTTATCTCACCATATTTATCTATGCGGCGATCACGCAAAAAAGGCCACCAACGGCGCACCTGTTCGCTATGATGCAAGTCTACTTCAACCACCGTTATCGATTCTTCGGTATCCGAAGCCCGAAAAAGAAGCTCACCTTGAGGACCTGCCACAAATGAACTTCCCCAAAACTGGATTCCACCCGTGACTCCTGAAGGATCAAATTCATACCCCACTCTGTTTACTGCCACAACAGGAAGCCCGTTGGCTACGGCATGTCCACGTTGTACAGTTGTCCAGGCTTCACGCTGACGCTGCTGCTCCTCTGGTGTATCCGTGCTTTCATAGCCTATCGCTGTAGGATAAATCAAGATTTCTGCTCCTTGCAATGCCATCAAACGAGCTGCTTCTGGATACCATTGGTCCCAACAGACCAACACTCCCAACCGTCCCACAGAAGTATCAATGGGATGAAAGCCCAAATCGCCTGGCGTAAAATAGAATTTCTCATAGTATGCCGGATCGTCTGGAATATGCATTTTGCGGTATTTCCCCGCTATGGTTCCATCACGCTCCATAACGACAGCCGTGTTGTGATAGAGGCCTGCCGCACGACGCTCGAACAAGGACGTCACTATCACCACCCCCAACTCACGTGCCAAATCTCCATAAAACGCCGTAGAAGGACCGGGAATCGGTTCTGCCAAATCAAACAAATCTACCCGCTCTTCTTGACAAAAATACAGGCTATTGTGCAGTTCCTGCAAAACAACAAGTTGGGCACCACTGCCCGCAACCGACCGAATCGCTGCGGCAAGTCTTTTCTTGTTGTTGACTACGTCTGGGGTGTTGTGTTGTTGTATAATACCTATTTTCATACCTTGTTTTTCCTTTTGTCTTGTAGTTGTTTAACTTCTCGCACTCCGCTTACATTTACTTCTATGGGAAATTGCATCGTACAGCAATGCAGCGATCCGTGTTGGCGTATCACCGTAAGACTATCTATGGGAATGATTTCACGCTCTGGGAACGCTTTCCCCAAAGTTGCCATAGCCTCTCTGTCAAGCTCTTGCTGACCGTAAGTGGGGCACAAGACAGCTTCGTTCAAGACAACAAAGTTTGCATAGGTGGCAGGCAGGCGCTCTTCTCCATCATAGATGGCTTTGGGTAACGGCAACGGCAACAGTCTATAGGCCTTTCCGTCTATGGTTTTCAGCAGTTGCAACTGTTGCTCCATCTTTTTCAAGTCTTTGTAATGACTGTCATTTTTGTCGGAACAAGCCACATACAACAACGTATCGTCAGGGGCTATGCGCACCAACGTGTCGATATGCCCATCCGTATCGTCACCTTCCAAATGTCCATAATCTATCCATACCACACGTTCGCAATGGAAATAGTCTTTCAGGCACTGCTCTATCTGTCCTTGCGAACGCGGCTGATTGCGGTTAGGAGCAAGCAAACAACTTTTTGTCGTAAAGACCGTTCCCCGTCCGTCACTTTCAATGGAGCCTCCTTCCAAGACAAAATCATTATGGTTTTCGTAACGACCGGTAATAGCACGCATGGCATAAAGACTACGATTGATGGCGTTATCTAGAACAGACGGGAACTTTTCGCCCCATCCATTAAAACGAAAATCAAGCAACGTTGGTTCTTGTGTGTCATCCACCAAAGTAAGAAATCCGTGGTCACGGGCCCATGTGTCATTGGTAGGACACTGATGATATATCACCCGCAGAAGTTGCTCAGGGGATAATTTTTTGGAGAGTTGCGCCTTCACGTCATCGGTACTGGGGGAAACCACCACCAACCTTTCATGCTGAGTGATGGCATCAGCCATCTCTACATAAGTCTTGCAAATGTCATCCAAATAGCCGTTCCAGTCAGTAGCCTCGTGGGGCCATGTGAGTTGAATAGCGCTTTGGGGATGCCATTCTGCTGAAAAAAAACTTTTTCTATTCATTAGCAGCTGGATTATCAACATTCTTCTTGCCGAAAGAAGGATCTATTTTAAGGAATGAAGAAACGAGGAATGTCACCGAGCAGCAAGCCAATACTATAATAAAGAACATTCGGTAGCCCACCTGTTCTTGAAGCCATCCGGCAACAAGACCTGGAAGCATCAAGCTGGCTGTCATAAGTGCAGTACACAAAGCATAGTGGGACGTCTTATACTTGCCTCGACTATAATAAATAAGGTAGAGCATATAAGCCGTAAAACCAAACCCATATCCAAACTGCTCTACAAAGACACATATGTTTACAATCACATAGTTGAATATTGAGGACAAGTCCGGAAGAGCGTAGCTCAAATAGATGTAGACGGCATCAGGGAGGGTTATGGCACAAACCATGGGCCATAACCATTTTTTCAAGCCGTTACACGATACGGCCAACCCACCGAGAATTCCCCCCAGCGTCAGCCCCACTACTCCCACTGTGCCTTGAACGAGCCCTAAGTCTTGCGGTGCCAAGCCCAAGCCTCCATTGTGTCCTGCATCCAACAAGAACAAAGTAGACACTTTAGCCAGTAATCCTTCCGGCATTCTATAGAACAACATAAAACAGATGCCTGCACATACCTGCGGCTTTTGGAAGAAAGTGACCAACGTATGCACGAAATCTTCCCATATTTGACTGGCTTCCACTTGCATATGTGGCCGGTCTTCCTTTGGCAAAGGCAAGATGTAGCGGTGATAAAGCCAAAGAGCTATAAACAATCCGGTGATTCCGTAGAACACCAAACTCCAAGACAGACGTATGCTATTGCGAAAATATACTTGCAAATCACCTACTATCATGACCAATACGCCCTGTCCGAAAATCGTTGCCAAACGGTAAAATGTACTGCGGATGCCCACAAAATAGGCTTGTTCGTGCTGATTAAGCCCCAACATATAAAAACCGTCTGCAGCGATGTCATGTGTTGCGCTACTGAATGCAATCAAGAAGAACAGAGCAAAAGTGGACTGAAACCAAAAACCGGTAGGTATCGTAAAAGCCACACCAGCCAAAGCAGCTCCTATCAAAATCTGCATAGACAAAATCCACCACCGCTTGGTTTTCAAGATGTCTACAAACGGACTCCATAACGGCTTGATTAGCCATGGCAAATTAAGCCAAGAGGTGTAAAAGGTAATTTCCGCATTACTTAGGTTCAGTTGTTTGTACATCACCAGCGAAAGGGTGGTCACCACAACATAAGGCAAACCCTCTGCAAAGTACAACGTGGACACCCACGCCCAAGGATTGATCTTTTTCATTCGCTTATTAATAGATTTTCTTAATTTCCGCACCTTGATAATAGTGCAAAAGAATTTGGTCGTAGCGATAGCCTTCAGCCCCCATTACAGCTGCCCCTATCTGACAAAGCCCGACACCGTGGCCCCATCCAGCACCAGCCAAATGGAACTTCTGTGGTATGCCATTCTCTACATCCAACTTGTCTACCACAAAAGCGGAACTGTACAAATGGCTTTCGCTAAGAGCACGTCTTATTTCAAGCTCTTTTCCTATCGTAAAGGTGAGTTTCGTCCCCACTATGCGCAACCGTGAGATACGCCCACTTTGTCCTCTCTCCAAAGGAATAAGATCGACAATTTTGCCAAAATCCATCTTCAGCTTTCCACTTATCAACTTCGAAAGTTCTTCTTGGGTATAATCTTTATGCCATCGGTAGAAATCCGAGGTCTCTTGGTCGTAATCGTTGAGCACCTGTCGGAGAACCGTCTTGTCTTGCGTATTGCAAAAAGAGGGAGGCTCTGACTGTATCCAACGGCGGGCTTCTTCCTCCTGCGTCAAGTCTATTGGTGAACCTTTCCCTTGTATCAAGTCACGCACACTACGCAAATAGGGTTTCGGCGAATTTTCCCAACAATACTGGTATTCTTCCGTTACGCCGCCACAACACTTTCCGAAACGGGCATCACAGATTTTTCCTTCCGAAAGCAAGACCTGCCCTCGCGTTTGGCGAAGCGCTTCTTCCACATGTCTGTTGTTGGCACGGGTAATGCCTTGATAGCGCTGACAATGGTCGTCTGCACACACATCAAAGATGGTATGGTCCTCTCGGTCATACCAGCGCACCAACTCGTCGTCTTTCTTTACAAACGAGAAGAAATTGTTGGAACCCGACTCTGTTCCTTCTTGGCGCTTGTGCATTTGTGCCAGCAACCAACTCCGAGAAATGACCGCATGGGCTTTCAGCAATTCCAAAGACGATGTTGCACTCATTTCACTCGAAATAACGCTTGCCAAATATGCCTCCACAGGCAATTCGTTAATAGCACAAATCTTGTCAGACTCCACCACTAAACGGAGCATTCCTTGAAACGTTTGTCTTTCTTTGCGTTCCCAATGGAAGCCTATTCCTATCGTAACATCCTCCAATGAGAAAGAAGCCGAATGTGACTGAGGCACAAAACACAACTCACGATATTGGTTTCCATTCCAAAGAATTCCCCCTTCGGAAAACTCTACCACTTGTGCTCCTTCTATAGATGTACCTTTAGCCGAATAAGGCTTGTTTAGGCTGAAAGCTATACGCTGGGCACTGACAATTCCAACTGACACTTTCGGCTCTTTTGTCTTTACATTATATGCTTCTTCCGTCAAGTTGATTGCCAACAGTTTTATGTTGCGAACCACTTGTGAAAGTTGGTCTTCCGTAATAGCCACTTCTGAAAGAATCGTCTGTAACTGTTCTGTTGTCAACCGTTCATAATCTTCGGCACGGGGAGTAATGACAAGTCCAGACATATCGAGGGCGCCCGGACTGACCAAAATTTGTTCGTCACCCTGAGCAAAATAGCAATCGGGACGATGTTTCCGGCGCGGGAACACTACAGAAAAGAAAGTTGCATCTTGCCGCCAAGCCACAATGTTCATCATTGGCTCAGTGTCGTCATCTTGCCATGGCAAGGAGTCGTAGACATAACGGAACAACCGCTCGTCATGGTCTTGGCTTTTGCTGCGTATAAGTATAGCTGGACAAGGATAGTCGGAGACCACCGATATATCCTCACCTTCTGCCAACGTGTATACAACCGTCAAATTACGGCTCAGCCGTTGCCACGATTTTTGCAATGGCAACACTCCACTTGTGCCTGCCTGCAAGTGCATATGGTCGGGTGCACTCGCACCGCATTTTGGTCCATTGTAGAAAACCATCAGCTCACCATAATCATTCAAGAGCTTATGAATTTCTCCATAATTTGCCAAAATGGTCTGAGAAATATGTTCTTTTGCCGGTATCGTATAATGAACCGGCAGTATAGGGAACGGGTTGACAAGCAATTCAAACTTTTTGTCAACTACTTTTGAAATCTGTTCTTTTGGCCGATTGGATGCGCAAAGAAAGCAAGGCCGCTTTGCTATAGTGCGTTTATCTATCTTTGCACCCGTACTTACCATACGAGCGGGATTGAACTGCACCACAAAAGTGTTGTCTCCTATAGGCAACTCACGCTGTTTTACGCTTTGCAAGTCTCTGAATCGTTGCTGAGCAGCTTCCCACATCTCCATTTGGCGTGCAAAAAAGCGCTGCAAGCTCCCGTCTTCAGTTGGATGAGACCCGTTTGCTGCCATTTGTTTGCGAGCCTGTAGCTCTATCGTTCGCAAACTGTCTTTATAGAAATTGTTCGCATTAACCTTTTCCTGACTTAAGGCTGCATCGCTGTTTCCTCCCCATCGACGGCACAGATACAGTTCTTTATAAATTCGCCCTATGCGATAATGACGACAAAAGGCCAAACCCATGGCATAATCTTCCCCATAGCTGGTATTCGGAAACTGTATTTGGCGCGCTAATGGTGTAAAAAATGCACGAGGAGCACCAAGCCCGTTAATGCGTAAAGCATTGTTACAACCATTTTCGTCGGTCCATTCGCTATGAGCTATCAGTCCTGGCGGCAACGTGTGCAAGTCGAAATCGCACATTCGGTAAGCACCTATTATCATTGCTGCCTTTTGAGAGTAGAACGCATCAACAATGTGTTGCAACGTCTTTTTTGAAGAATAGAGATCATCACTATCCAGTTGCACCGCAAAACGACCGCAACGGTTGTCATTAATAGCTCTGTTCCAACACCCTCCTATTCCAAGATCTGTCCGTTCAGGAATGATGTGGAGAAGCCGATTATCCTGTTCGGATAGCGCCTTAAGCAACGCTGTAGTTCGGTCTGTGGAATGATTGTCCACCACTATCACATTGAAAGGAAAGGACGTTTGCTGAGCCAACGCTGATTTTACAGCGTCTTGTATGGTTTTTTCGCGGTTGTAAACAGGTATAACCACTGTCGCTTCCACGTCAAAATCTTGCTCGTTAAAATCAGGAGCGCTATAATCTGCAGTACTCACCAAAGCTCCCACTTGACGTAAATGTTCTGTAACGACGTGCTCCATTTCTATTTGCACATCCCTATTGCGCGGGTCAACATAGTCAAATTGTTTTTCGCCACTTTGGCGTAAATCCAACTCATGTTCTGTGTACAAGTATTCATTGAGGTGCGTAATCTGCCCTTCTCTACTAAGAAAAAGCCGAAGGTCATACCATCCGGCATAACTATAGGATGTTTCTTGACTGATGCCAGCATACTTGTGCAACCATTTGGCGCCAACCAAAAGCAACGAGCCAAAATCGAAATCGTCCCGAAGACTTCCTTCCTGATATCCTATCAACGGATGACGAGTGATACAACCTGCCTCTATGGAATAGTGGTTAGCATAAACTAAGGCAGAATTGGTGTCATTGGCTACATTCAGCAAACGCTCTAAAGCATAATAGCCCAACTCCAGCGGTGTCGTCTTAAAATAAAGCAAAGCATAATCGGCATCCGTATTTTCGGCTATACTAAGCATCGTATTGGTAGACAACAGGTTGTCAACAACTATAAAGCTACAATTATCGGGAACTTGATGGTGCATCGCAAAGGTTTGCGACACCAGCAAATAGATGTGCTGAATGGTCTTACTCTGCCTAAACTGCGGTAGAATTGCATTGATGGCATCAATGTTTTCGCAAGGCAGAAAACAATCAATTTGTTTTCTCATTCCAAGTGGTTTTTGCTATTTTGGATGTGATTTTCTTGCAAAGTTAACATAATCGGAGTAATCAGCAAAATATAAAAATAGGAAAAAGAGCATGGAAGACGTTTTTACCCATTACTACAACTACGCCCTTATATAGCCTAAAAGAAAAACAAACAATCTTGGCTTTTATTTCACTTATTTACTGTAACTTTGCGCCTATAAATAATGTATAGGGATATGGAAGCAAACAAAAAAAGGCTATTAGGTATGACTTTGCCGGAAATGAAAGAGGCTGTAAAAGCCTTGGGAATGCCAACTTTCACCGGAGCACAAATTGCCAAATGGATTTATGAGCACCATATCACTTCTATAGACGAAATGACAAACATTTCGAAAGCCAACAGAGAAAAGCTGAAGGAACATTTGGAAATTGGATGCGCAGCTCCAATAGACGCCCAACAGTCGGTTGACGGCACGGTAAAATACCTTTTCCCTACCCAATCGGGAAAATTCGTAGAAACCGTTTACATACCGGAAGACAACAGAGCTACACTATGCGTTTCGTCACAAGTGGGTTGCAAAATGAATTGCTTGTTTTGCCAAACAGGAAAACAAGGCTTTGAAGGAAGCCTTTCTGCCAACGAAATACTTAATCAGATATATTCCGTACCTAATGCCGACAAACTTACAAATGTCGTTTTTATGGGACAAGGAGAGCCCATGGACAACCTTGACAACGTTCTAAGAGCTACCGAAATATTAACCGCTGACTATGGCTATGCGTGGAGTCCTAAACGAATCACCGTGAGCAGCGTCGGAATCAAGAAAAAACTACAACAGTTCTTGGAAAAAAGTGATTGCCACGTTGCCATCAGTCTTCACTCGCCTATACACGAACAACGAGAAGAACTTATGCCAGCAGAACGGGGAATGGCCATTGCAGACGTGGTAGAACTGCTTAGAAAGTATGATTTTTCCCATCAAAGAAGGTTATCATTCGAATACATTGTCTTTGGTGGCGTAAACGACTCGATGGCTCATGCACGAGCTATCGTAAAGTTGCTAAAAGGACTTACATGCCGAATCAACCTTATTCGATTTCACCAAATCCCCAATGTTCCGCTCCATGGGGCCGATGACAAAAAGATGATTGCCTTTCGCGACTTTCTAACAGAGCATGGCATATTTACCACCATCAGAGCAAGCAGAGGTCAAGACATATATGCAGCTTGCGGTCTACTTAGCACTGCTAAGAAAAACAAGAATGAGTGACTTACTTAAAACCGGATTTCTGTCCCTCATCATACTCGCTTTCATGGCTTGTAAAGGCCAGCGAATGGCATTGCCACAAAGCGGAGGACGCCCCTACGAAGTACTTATCGTGGGTGACACCTCGCATATCATACAGAATCTGCTAACGAAAAATATGCCAGGTTTGCCACAACCGGAGCCTATGTTTGACGTTTCTTCAACCAGCAACTCACAACTTAATGCAACAACCCAGTTGACAAGAGCCATCGTAATTGTATCGGTTGACAAGAAGAAATACGCCCATACAAAAGTGAGATACGACTATAACGTTTTCGCTTCACCACAAATCATACTCTATGTGTACACCCCTTCTGCCATAGCACTAAAAAGATTTCTCAAAAAAAACGGGGAAAAGATAATCGACTTATTGGTGAACGAAGAGATGAAGACTGAAATAAGTTCGCTAAAATTACACCATAATGCTCAAGCCGAAAGCGTTATTAAAAAACAATTTGGCATCGACATTCTTGTACCAAGCACACTTGTGGCAAGCAAACAAGGTGACAACTTTGTTTGGTTGTCTGAAAGCGGGACTTCCGGAGCAAGCAATTTATGTGTTTATATTACGCCACAAGGCTCCTTTTTACACACTCGGGACAGTGTAATGAAAAACAACATTCCTGGAGAACAAAGGAATATGTATATGCAAACTGTAGGAAATAGCATTACAAGGCAACAATTATTAGCACCTAACGACACTAACACGCATAGCACATCTTTCTTATATAGAGGACTCTGGGAGATGAAAAACGATGCAATGGGTGGGCCTTTGGTTGCCCGTACACTTTCTTTTGGCAATAAAACACTCACCATTGAGGGATTTGTCTATGCCCCCGGACAAAAGAAGAAAAACAAATTACGGCAATTGGAAGCCGTTCTCTATACACTCACAACAAAACAATTTGAGAAAAATGGAAAATAGATTACCACGCATTGCTATAACGCAAGGAGATACAAACGGTATTGGATTTGAGCTAATTTTCAAGGCTCTCGAAGATCCAACAATCTTGGAGATTTGTACACCTATTATATATGGGTCACCAAAAGTTGCAGCCTACCATTGCAAAGCTCTTAATATACAAAGCAACTTCTCCATCATTAATAATGCAGAAGACATCGTTGACGGTCGCATCAACCTCATGGCCACTACCGATGAAGACATAAAAGTGGAATTAGGCATTGCTAGCGAACTTGCAGGAGAAGCAGGACTACAAGCTATAGACAAAGCATTGGAAGACTATCAAGCAGGAGTTTTTGATGCATTGGTTACCACTCCGCTCGAAAATAATAAAGTTTTCCAGTTTAGTGGACAAGGACGTTACATCGCTGACCACATTGACTCTTACAACAACGAGTTTACTATGCTGGTGAGCGATTCGCTCCGAATAGCTTTGGCTACACGCTACTTACCATTAAAACAAGTTGTTGAGAACATAACAACAGAAGCCATCACAAACAAGCTGGAGAATTTAAGCAAAAGTTTGCAACGGGATTTCCGCATTTCCAATCCCCGTGTTGCACTCCTTTCACTCAACCCAAAAGCTGGAGAAAACGGACTTTTGGGAACGGAAGAACAGGAAATACTTACCCCTGCAATTAATAAATTGAACGAAAACGATGTCCACGTCTTTGGACCATACGCCACTGATTCCTTCTTCGGTAGCGAAGATTGGCAAGCATTTGATGGCATTCTAGCCCTCTACTACGACCAGGGCGTAACTCCTTTCAAGTATTTAAACGACAATGAAAGGGCTTGCTTCACTGCCGGTTTGCCGTTAGTACACACATTCCCCATTACAAACGGATGTTTGGAACTTGCAGGCAAGAACGAAGCCGACGCTTGTTCGTTACGGTATTCCATTTTCTTGGCCATTGACCTTTTCAGAAACAGGATAGAATATGATACTCCCATGGAGAACCCGCTCAAAAAGTTATATAAAGAAAAGCGGGAAGAAAACGACCGGACACGCTTTTCCATTCCCAAAAAGCGAGAAGACAGAATGCCTAAGAAAAAAGAATAAACACGTTTAAGAGTTGTGATAACAATATCATGAAAAAGAAGTATCAGAACGCTTTCTTCATTTTCGGGATAATTGTCTTGGCTTTAATGGCCTCACAATTAGACTTTGCTGCCACATGGAACAGTTTAAAACATGCTGGATACTGGTTTTTGGCAGTTGTTGCCCTATGGTTGTTTCTATACATTTTCAATACGGCTTCATGGTATCTCATCATAAATAGCCAATACAAAGAGAACAACCAACAAGAAAGTTCCAACAAACAAGCTCCCATAAAGTTCTGGTGGCTATACAAAATAACCATTTCCGGGTTTGCACTAAACTATGCCACCCCAGGCGGATTGATGGGAGGAGAGCCGTATCGCATTATGGAACTATCCCCAAGAATTGGTGCAGAACGCGCTTCATCCTCGGTTATTTTATATGTCATGACGCATATTTTCAGTCACTTCTGGTTTTGGTTGCTGTCTTGCATACTCTTTGTTATGACACAAACAATAACAATTCCAATGGCATTGTTACTGTTGCTAACCGCCAGCATTTGTCTTTTGGTCATATCCTTTTTCCTAAAAGGATATAGAAAAGGACTGGCTGTCAAAGCAATGAACATATTACGATATGTCCCATGGGTAAAGAAATGGGCCTTTCGCTTTATAGAGACACATCAACAACAACTCAACAACATCGACAAACAAATAGCAGCCTTGCACAACCAAAACCATAAAACATTCTTTTTAGTGGTCTTGTTGGAAGTGGCTTGCCGCATTTTAAGTGCATTGGAAGTTCTTTTCATCCTTTTAGTGCTTTATCCTCAGGTAAACTATATAAATTGCATACTAATCATTGCCTTTACTACGCTTTTTGCAAATCTACTGTTCTTCATGCCACTACAACTTGGAGGACGTGAAGGAGGCTTCTTGATGTCAGCTACAGGCTTAGGACTGACATCAAGTGCCGGCATCTTCGTTGCGCTCATTGTCAGAATCCGAGAATTAATCTGGACAGGGATAGGTCTCTTATTAATCAAGCTTGAGAAAAAAGAAAAAAACTAAATTATCTTTCATTGTGGCAATCTTATTAAATAATTTATGTAATTTTGCTCTTTACATATGAACACAACAGAACTCCAACGAATTAAGCAACGATACAATATTGTCGGGAACTGTGACGGACTAAACCATGCCTTGGATGTTGCCTTACAAGTAGCATCCACTGATTTGTCTGTTCTTATTGTCGGAGAAAGTGGGGTCGGAAAAGAGATTATCCCCCACATTATCCATGATAATTCGCCCCGCCGTCGTGAGAAATATTTTGCCATAAACTGTGGGTCAATACCAGAAGGAACCATAGACAGTGAGCTTTTCGGGCACGAGAAAGGTGCTTATACAGGAGCTATTGGGGAAAGCAACGGCTATTTTGGTGTTGCTGACAAAGGAACCATCTTCCTTGATGAAGTCGGAGAATTGCCATTGGCAACTCAAGCACGCTTGTTACGTGTCTTGGAAACCGGAGAATACATTCGTGTAGGAGGACAGGAAATCCGAAAAACCAATGTTCGTATAGTTGCAGCAACCAACGTTAATATGCGAAAAGCTATCAGCGAAGGGAAATTTCGTGAAGACTTGTACTATCGTCTCAATACTATTCCTATTCAAATTCCACCATTACGCAATAGAGGGAATGACATTGTTTTGCTATTTAGACTCTTTGCTATGCAAATGGCAGAGAAATATCATTTGCCCAAAATAACACTAACAGAACCAGCTAAGGAAATTTTACTAAAATATAAGTGGCCCGGCAACGTTCGGCAACTAAAGAATATCACCGAACAAATGTCGGTATTGAGCGAAAAAAGAGAAATAGATGTTGACACTTTAGGGAAATTCATTCCGCAAGACGAAGAAAGTACGCAGCTTGCAACCATTAAGGGCAATGGTAATCACAGTTATGAAAGCGAGCGGGAAATTCTCTATAAAATTCTATATGAACTCCGTGGAAATGTCACCGACTTACGACGCGATCTAAATAACATGAGAAAGCAGTTGAATGATGCCCAAAAGTTGAATGTAGCAGTTGACTATCCCAACAACATTTCGCAACAACAAACAACCAATTACCCTGTAGCCCATTCAAGCTCCTATCCTATTGTTCCTTCCAACATGAGCAATAATGCTGCAGAAGATGCGGTTGCAGAAGAAGTGACAGAGCCACAAAGCTTAAACTTAAACGACATAGGAAGACATTTAGTGGAAACCGCTTTGAATCGCAACAACGGCAACCGAAAGAAAGCCGCCCAAGAATTGGGTATCAGCGACCGTACCCTCTATCGTAGAATAAAACAATATGGACTTGAAAAATAATCCTTTGCATTTATGAAACTTACACATCTTTACCACCAACATAGCTTGCAAAGAATTCTACTTTTATGGTCCTTTGTTTGCATTATAATTTTCGCTTGCTCCTCTTGTTTCACTTATAAGTTCAACGGAGCGAGCATTGATTACACAAAAACCAAAACAATTCAAATAGAAGACTTTCCCATCCGATCTACATATGTTTGGGGACCAATGGGGCCAATGTTCAACAACGAACTGAAAGACCTCTTTGCAAGCCACACGAAACTACAACAAGTTCGCAGGAATGGAGACCTAAAAATAGAAGGAGAAATAACGCGTTACGAGCAACGGAACAAGTCGGTTAGCAGTGAAGGCTACTCCGCCATGACGGAACTGTCCATTACTGTAAATGTCCGTTTTACCAATAACACAAATCACAAGGAAGATTTTGAACAACAATTCACAGCTACCCAAAGCTATGAAACCACAAAAAGTCTTAGCTCGGTCCAAGAAGAACTTGTTACACAAATGGTAAAAGACCTCACAGAACAAATATTTAATGCAACAGTAGCTAACTGGTAATAAAGCAATGAACAACCTCACACATCTGTTTAAACATCCCGAACTTCTCAACAAGGAGACTTTATACGATCTCCGTTCTATCATTGCGCTGCACCCCTACTATCAGCCAGCCCGCTATTTGCTATTGCAAAATCTGTTTCTGCTACATGATTCTTCCTTTGACGATGAGTTACGGCGTGCAGCATTATACATCTCCGACAGAAACATTCTCTTTCAGCTAATTGAAGGGGCACACTATCAATTACAAAAAGCGCCTTCATCACCAGCCAAACAAGAAGTTGGCAACGAAGAAGAGACAGAAAGCCAAACATCAAAAGACAACCGGACAAATACCCTTATCGACAATTGGCTACAATCGCTACCTGCCAAAGAAGAAGAAAAAACAGAAAAGAAGGCAACTACCTATATTAATCCAGCTACCGATTACATCAGTTATATGCTTGAGCATTCCTCTCAAGAAGAAGACAAAGAGCAACCACAACTGAAAGGCCAAAACCTCATTGACGACTTCATAAAGCAAGATAACGGCCGTCCCCAATTGCAGGAAACTCTCGAATATACACCAGAAGAAGAAACAAGCTCAGAAGAGCAAGAAGCACAAAGCGGCGATTCCTACTTCACGGAAACACTGGCACGCATTTATATTAAACAGGGCCGATATTCCAAGGCTTTGGAAATAATTAATCGATTAAATTTGCTCTATCCAAAAAAAAATCGTTACTTTGCAGACCAAATCCGTTTTTTAGAGAAATTAATTGTAAATAATAATAAATAAAACAGGAATATGTATCTTTTATTTGTAATTCTTATTGTGATTGCATCCATCCTTATGATCGGTATAGTTCTTATACAAGAATCTAAAGGAGGAGGCCTTGCATCCAACTTTTCTTCATCCAATCAAATTATGGGTGTACGCAAAACTACTGACTTTATTGAGAAAGCTACCTGGGGGCTTGCAATTGCCATGGTTCTATGTAGCATCGTTTGTGCCCATGTAGCGCCAACAGCCACTACCGACCAAAGTGTTATAGAGAAAACAGCGGATAGCAATACCAATCCTACGAACATGCCTAACTTCGGGGCAAGCCAGCAAAAACAAGCAGCTCCTGCAGCAAACCAGCAAGGTGCAAATGCCCCTGCAGCAAACCAGCAAGAAAGCAAACAAGCTAAATAATAAAGAAAAAGTACGTAAAATATTTGGTCAGTTCAAATAATTTACGTACTTTTGCACTCGCTTTTAAGGCATATAAAAGCGGATACGGTGGACGTAGTTCAGTTGGTTAGAGCGTCAGATTGTGGTTCTGAATGTCGTGGGTTCGAGTCCCACCTTCCACCCTTAAAAGAAGCAATTGAATTTATTTCAATTGCTTCTTTTATTTTTTAATTTCCTTTTTTTCTTTGGCAACACATTCAAGCGAAACGCTTAAATGTGTTTTTGGCGAGACTCCCATCACCAAGAATAAAAGCATCCAAACAATATATCAAACTTCTTGTTCTGGTGCCAATCCTTTAATATAGGTACAAAGAATTCCTATACCTTTTTGGTTCTCACCTCCTTGCGGTATGATAAGGTCTGCATAACGCTTCGTTGGCTCGATAAACTGCTCGTGCATTGGCTTCAACACCTTCAAATATCTGTCTACAACCATTGAAACGGTACGTCCGCGGTCAATCGTATCCCGCTGAATATTTCGGATGAGCCGCTCGTCTGGATCCGTATCTACAAATATTTTCAAATCCATCATGTCGCGCAACTTCTTATTTAACAACGTCATGATTCCCTCTATAATAATTACAGGCTTGGGTTCAACATGTATCGTTTCCGGCAAACGATTACATTGTAAATAACTATAAGTAGGTTGCTCAATGGCTATACCGTGACGCAAGTCGTTTATTTGCTTGTTTAAGAGCTTCCAGTCGAAGGCATCTGGATGATCAAAATTGATGGCATGACGTTCTTCTTCTGTCATTGACGTCGTGTCATTATAATAGCTATCCAGAGGCACTACCGCCACATAGTGAGGTGGCAAAGCCTCTACTATCTTTTTTACAACTGTCGTTTTTCCCGAGCCTGTTCCTCCAGCAATACCGATAATCGTTACTTTCTCACTCATTTTGTTCATAGAATTTCGTTAAACATCTTTTTGTAATAGTCCGCCTTCTTTTCTATTGCCATAGGATAGGCTCTTGAAGAACTGGGCATTCTGTAAAGACGAATATGTCTGTTTGCATACTCAAACGTTGAGAATTCTCCCATCTTGAGCTTCTCGCATATCTTAAAATGGTCAGTAAACAACTTAGTTGCAAGTTGTCCCGCCGTTAACACTCCTTTAAGAGCTGGCAATCTATCCAGCAATTTATCCAAATCAGTGGGCACTACCACCTTCAAGTCTTTATCAGAAGCCGTACCTTTAGTTCTACATACCTTATAGGCCGTATCATATATGGCAACATGATGGGTTTTCAAAAAACCTTTTAGCCTTGTCATATTCCAGGATTTCAAATCATCATTCATAAAATAATTCTTATCAGAAAAGAACACAAGACCAAATATTCGCCACATATCGTTTTGAAAATTGGGATAATACCAAGGCATACTCCATCGCTTTTCAGCAGGAGGAAAAGTTCCCAACATCAGCAATCGGGCCCCTTGCGGCAACCAGGGTTCAAACGGGTGAGTCTCTACCAAAGGCATTTACACCTGTCTATTTTATTTCTTTTGCCAAATACACTACCACCGGCAAGTGGTCACTATACCCATCAAGCCAAACACCGCCAGCTGTTGTACGCTTGGTATTTCCTTTGTATTTGCCTTCTGTTTGGAACAAATAGTCACGACGGAATATTTGGTTGCTTACATATTTCAAAGAAGAATAATCTTTCTTTCCTTCATAATTGAGCATATTGGGGGTCATCACTATTTGGTCAAACAAGTTCCACGCACCTTGATATTGCAACGTTCCTGTTCCTTTCTTAACAAGAATGTTGTACCATGGGTTATACATATCGTCTGCACCGACTTCGTTTATTTCCGGCTTTGCACGCAAAACTTCATGCATACTCTTGTTGGTTGGATCGTCGTTCATATCCCCCATAACCATAACTTTTACCAATGGGTCGTCAGCGAGCAACGAATCTTTCAGTGCTTTCACTTGCTTGGCCGCCAATTCGCGATAGTAGGAGCCTGCACCACGGCTTGGCCAGTGGCAAACAACAAACGTAACATGTTCACCTGCCAACTGTCCACTCACCGTCAGAAAACCGCGAGTAGCCCGTACACTATCTTTTGGCAACTCATAAACATAAGGGACCAACTTGACATTCTTCACAACAAACAACTTGGGATTGTAGATGAGAGCACAGTCGATGCCTCTTTTGTCGGGGCCTTCTATGTGACAAAACTCATAACCGCGCGCTTTCAATTCCGGCTGACTCACCAAATCACGCATAACGTGGTCGTTTTCCACCTCACTAAGGCCTATTACTGCACACCCTATGCCTGGAAGTCGGTCTGTCCCCATTTCCGACAAAACGCGAGCCATATTGTGAAGCTTGTGAGTATACTTCATTTCATCCCAGTGGTAAGAACCGTTTGGCAAGAAATCATAATCATTTTTGCCCTCATCATGAGTATAATCAAAGAGGTTTTCTTGATTGTAAAAACCTATTGCATAACCGGCCAGCTTTCTTTGAGCAGATACACAAATGCAGGAAAGCGCCAACAACGCCAAAGTCAATAATTGTTTTCTCATTGTTATCGTTATTTTTGTTTTGCAAATATCGGTATTTATTTCCAATAAAATGCATGTTTCACGAAATTTTAATCAAAATTTGTTTTACTTTTTAAAATATATTTCGTTACTTTGCAAACATATAATACAATATAAATCAATAACATTCAACTATGCAGAAAAAGCTGAAACTTGCAGTGATTGCCCTTTGTAGCACGACAATGGTTGCAGCCCAAAACACTATTGAGCAAAAAACCAACGACATGCAAGAAGGTCAAACGGCCAACGTTATGGACGAAGGGGCTTTCACTTTTACCGAAGCGCAGTTGGGAGAAGACAATGACATGAATGACAATGTCACCATTCTCAACTCTAGCAGCAATGTTTATGCCTCCGAAGTGGGCTATCTTTTCTCTCCAGTACGCTTCCGTTACCGGGCACTCAACCAAAAATATAATGACGTTTATATTAATGGTATTCCAATGAACGACATGGAAAGTGGCCAATTCCGTTACTCATTGGTTGGAGGACTTAACCAGCAGACCCGCAATGTAGACTTTGCCCTTCCTTTCGAAGACAACAATTTCTCAATGGGAGCTATTGCCGGCAGCAACAATTACAACTTCCGTGCAGGTTCTATGGCAGCAGGGCACCGTCTCACCCTGAGTGCCGCTAACCGCAACTACACCCTTCGCGGCATGTACACCTATGCTTCCGGATTCAACCGCCGTGGCTGGGCCATTGCCGCCAACATAACATACCGTTGGGCAAACAGAGGATATGTTGAGGGAACATTCTACAACGCTTTGTCCTACTTCTTCGGCGTACAGAAGCGATGGAGCAACGGCCACTCTCTGTCTTTGTCTACATGGGGCAATCCCACAGAGCGTTCCAGCCAGGGAGCCTCTACCGATGAAGCCTATTGGTTGGCCAACGACCGCTACTACAACCCCTATTGGGGCTATCAAAACGGTCATCGCCGCAACAGTCGCGTAGTCAACGACTTTGCGCCTTCTGCCATTTTGACTTGGGATTGGAACATTGATGACAATACGAAGCTGACAACTTCTTTCTTCGGAAAGTATTCATTGTACAAAAGCACCAAACTAAACTATAACAATAGCGACAATCCCCAACCCGATTATTGGAAGGCATTGCCAAGTAGCTATTATGACGTTTGGGACGAAAGCGACACCTACAACCGCTCGTCAAATGCTTTCTCAGACTGGACAAACGCTTATAATTTCTGGACTGCAAGCAAAGCTAACCGCCAAATCAATTGGGATCGGCTTTATTATGCCAACGAGCAAGCTTCAAAGAGCGGTGCAGATGCACTCTACTATGTGCAGGCCAAGCACAACGATAATCTCATGTTCAGTTTGGCTTCCACACTCAACAAACGCTTTGGTGACAAAAAGCAATGGAATTTAGGCGTTGTTCTCGGACAAAACAATGGCAGACATTATCAAACCATGGAAGACCTTCTTGGGGCGAAATCATTCCACAATATCAACACCTATGCCCTTGGCAACTATCCCGCTAATAGCGATGAGGTACAATACGACCTTAACACAATGGGGCCAAATCGTACAGGAAAATTGGTGTACGAAGGCGATAAGTTTGGTTACGACTACAGTTTGATGACAAGACGCGCCATGGGATGGAGCAGTTGGACCGAAACTTTCAAGACCATTCATTACACCGTAGCTGGCAAATTGGGCTACGACAATATGTATCGCCGTGGTCACATGCGCAACGGTATGTTTAAGGACAACTCTTTTGGACGTAGCAAAGAAGCCAATTTCTTAACCGGTGGCATGAAGTTCTCAGCTACCGTAAGTCCAGCTAATGGCCAAGTGCTCTCTTTAGGCGTGGGGTATGAACATCGTGCGCCACAGGTGACAACCGCATTTGTTTCTCCTGAAATGAATAACGACTTTGTAAACAACTTACGCAATGAGCGCATTTTTAGCAGTGAAATCAGCTATCAATACCAAAACAGTTGGTTACATGCCAATTTGAGCGCTTATTACAACCATTTGACTCACGTAACAGAGTGGCAAAACTTCTACTTCGATGACGAGAATTCATTCACCTATATTTCCATGTCCGGCATCAAGAAAGACTATATGGGCGTTGAATTAGGCATGAAATTTAAGCTAACCTCATACTTGGACTTGAAGACAATAGGAACCATTAGCGATGCCAAATATCTCAACAATGCCAATGTTGTCTATATGAAGTCAAAAAATGCCGAGCTCAAGAGCGATATGGTCATGAACAAAGACATGCGTGAAAGCGGCACTCCCCTTACTGCTGCAAGTGCTGGACTTAGCTTCCACCAGGGCGGATGGTTTATCGACCTTGATGCAAACTATTACGACCGCATCTATCTTTCTTACTCGCCAAGCTACCGTTATCAGGGAACGCTTACCACAATGGGCAGCATTGACAACGACGGCAACTACATTGTGCCCGACCAGGCAAAAGGTCATGGTGGTTGGATGATTGATGGTTCTATCGGAAAAAACATTCGCCTAAAGACTGGCAGCGTTTCCATCAACTTCACCGTTTCAAACATTCTCAACAACAGAAGTATCGTATCGGGTGGTTACGAGCAAAGCCGAAGCGACTATACTGTAAGTTCAAACGGAACGATGAACAACCAACGCGCTTATAAATTCTCACGCAATCCAAAGAAATATTATGCCTTTGGCACAAACGGAATGCTCAATATCGCATATAAATTCTAATAAGCAACGGACATGAAAGATCTAAAATACATTATCATAGCAGTAGCTTGCATATTCCTTGCATCATGTATGGGTGAGGACTATGCTGGAGTTGAGTTTCCGGATGGAACCGCTGCTCCATATGGCAATAACGCGCTAAAGGAAACAAATGTTCTCTCTATAGCACAATTAAAGGAAAAATTCGCTTCTGTTATCTCTAGCAGTTCTTATACAGAAGTGGCTGAAGATATCCAAATCAAAGGTATTGTAACCGGCAACGACGTAGCAGGCAACATCTATAACGAAATTGCCCTTCAAGACTCTACCGGTGCAACACTTGTCTGCATAGCAGCTGGAGGCCTCTCAGGAAGCCTTCCCGTAGGACAAGAAGTACTCATTTCGCTGAAAGGACTCATCTTGGGTGGTTATGGACAACAATTGGAAATCGGTGGCATCTACACCAACTCAAAAACGGGCGCTTTGGGCGTAGGTCGCTTAAGCCGTGCTATCTGGGAGCAACACTACAAACTCATTGGAACTGCCGATCCGCAAAAAGCAGAGGATTTGGCAGAAGATTTTGACCTTAGCAAAGCTGGTGACGCTGACTATTTGGCCAAAAACGCCGGTAAACTGATGACCATCCGCAAAGTCAGCTTCAAAGATGCAGACGGCAAAGCCGTATATGCTCCAAGCGATGGATCTGTTGCGCTCACAGCTAATTGCGCCAATCGCCAGCTAATGGACCAAAGTGGTAGCACCCCAAAAGCCATCAGCACCAACACGTTGGTAGTACGTACAAGTTCTTATGCCAAGTTTGCCAATGAGCCAATGCGCCAAGACACCATCGACATCACTGGCATCTTTACCCGCTACCGCAACGTATGGCAAGTGCTTCTGCGCTCTACTAACGACATGACTCGCTCTCAAATGGCCCTACTGGATGAACCTTTTGCTGAAAGCCAAGGTGCTTTCACCATACAAGATATTTCTTTAGGAGAAGGACTCAACTATGTTTGGAAGTGGACCAATGCCAACTATGGTATGAAAGCGTCGGCCTATGTTAACGGAAGCAATGTTCCTGCACAATCCCGTTTGATATCTCCAGCCTTGAACTTGGGTGCGGTTAAGTCTGCAACTCTCTCTTTCGACCATGCCGGGAAATTTTTCGCTGACGTTGAAAAAGACTGCCGTATCCAGATTTCCACAGACGGACAGAACTGGACTGACGTCAAAGCTTCTGCCTACCCCGATGGTTCTAGCTGGGATTTTGTTCATGCCACCATCGATTTGACTCCTTATTGTGGCAAAAACACAGTCTACATCGGCTTCTTGTACACAAGCACCGAAACTGCAGCACCTACTTGGGAAATCAAAAACGTGCTGGTAGAATAATTCCTATAAAATAGAAAACAAAAAAACAAAAATAGAATAAAAACATGAAAAAGCTTATTTATTCAATGTTAGCTCTGGCTATGACAGCCATGACTTTTGTCAGTTGTGAAGATGTTCCCGAACCATATCTTCTCCCTACCGACAATGGCAACAAGGGCGACTCCACTGTAGTTGTTGAGCCAGCAGGTAGCGGAACTGCTGCCGATCCTTTTAATGTGGCAGGCGCAAACCAGTACATCAAGAACGGTGGTAGCGAAGATGCTGAGGTATACGTCAAGGGTATTGTTGTCTCCGTCAAAGCCGGTAGCTATGATTCCAACTATGGCAGCTTAAAATATTATATTTCTGATGACGGAACATCCACAAACCAGTTCTATGTTTTCAATGGCTATGCAGGTCCTAATCGCACAAAGTTCTCTGGAGAAGATGCCCTGAAACCCGGTGACGAAGTTGTCATTTGCGGAAAGCTGGTTAACTATAGTGGCACTTACGAGTTCACTACCGGCAACTATGTCTACTCTCTTAACGGCAAAACCGGTGGCAACGACACTCCTTCTACCGACAACTCTAAAGACAATCCCTACTCTGTTGCCGAAGCAGTACAACTCATCAATGATGGAAAGGCACCTACTACAGAAGTATATGTCAAGGGTAAGATCTCTGAAGTTACCAAATTCAACGAAACTTACAAGAGCATTACCTATTATATATCTGACAACGGCACTTCAAAAGACTTGCAAGTCTTTTCAGGAAAAGGCCTGGACGGAGCAGATTTCAATGCCCTTACCGATCTTAGCGTAGGACAAGAAGTTACCATTTTGGGTGTGATCAAATCGTTCAACGGAACTCCTGAAATCGACAAGAACAACAAGATTGTTGCTTTCGGTGGCGGTTCATCTACTGGTGATATTCTCAACGAAACCTTCGAAAGCAGCATTGGTAGTTTCTCTATCGTAGACGTCAATCTCAACGGTCTTTCTTACATATGGAGACACGATGCCTCTTACAAGCAAATGAAGGCATCCGCATTTGCCAATGGGGCTAACACCCCTGCCGAAAGTTGGTTAGTAAGCTCGGCACTCGACTTGAGCAAGGCCACAAATCCCACCCTTACTTTCGACCAAGCGCTCAACTTCCTCAAAGGGAGCAAGCGTGAAAACCATGTTAACGTAATGGTTAGCACCAACTACACCGGTGATGTTAGCAAAGCTACATGGACCGCTCTTGAAGTTTCTCCTTGGCCAGAAGGAACGAGTTGGACCTTTGGCAGTAGCTCGGCAAGCCTTAAAGCCTATGCCGGCAAGAAGGGTGTTCACATTGCTTTCAAATATGTCAGCACAGCCGATGCCGCCCCAACATGGGAGATCAAAAATGTAGTCATCAAGTAAATTCCTGCTACAAAAAGAGTTTCGCCCTCTCCTAAGGGGCACAAACTCAAATAATTTCAAAAACATTTGGTAGGGTGCAGAATTCTTTGTAATTTTGCACCCTAACTGAATAAAAGCAGAATTAAATAACATTATAACGATTATAACAAAATGAAAAAAGGTATTCATCCAGAAAACTATCGCCCCGTCGTATTCAAAGATATGTCCAACGGTGATATGTTCCTTACAAAGTCTACATGCAAGACTAACGATACAGTAGAATTTGAAGGCGAAACTTACCCTGTAGTAAAGATAGAAATCTCAAGCACCTCTCACCCGTTCTATACTGGTAAGAGCAAGCTTGTCGACACCGCCGGCCGCGTAGACCGCTTCATGAACCGCTACGGAAAGTTGAAGAAGTAAATACTCTTATACAAGATATTTCATAAAGTGCGAGCAGCGTAGTTGCATATGCGCCTGCTTGCACTTTTTTTATACCTTTTTCCCACCTTTTTTATACTACAATGAAAATCCTCAAACACTTTATTCTGCCGTTGGCCATTGCATGCACATTTGTTGCTTGCGGAAGCGACAACAACGATGACAACGGCAATAGTAATGGTGGCAACCAGATAGGACAAGTCAGCAAAAACGAAAACGCCAACGATCCTGCTATCAACCGTTTCGATACACGACTTGAGTTTCCTCATCTTAAAGGAGGAAAAAGTCTGCTTTTGGTACATACCACCAAGGACAGTTACGACAAAGACGGGGTAAACCTTTCTATAGAATGGGATGCATCAAAAAAAGCACAACGATGGACTTGCTACCAAATGCACAAAGGCTTTGGTGGAACTGCGGGGCGCTATCCAGACTTTGAAGAAGATCCCGACCTACCGGCCGATGCCCGTTTCAGCAGTTCAAGTGATATGTTTAGAGGTTCCGGCTTCACTCGTGGTCACATTTGTCCGTCTGCCGACAGACAGTATTCGCGGGATGCCAACCACCAAACCTTCTACTATAGCAACATTCAGCCACAATATTACAGTTTTAATGCTGGTGACGGCTATACAGGAGCATGGGTGAAGATGGAAGGGCAACTACGCACTTGGAGCAGCCAGTTGGGAAATGAAGACACCCTTTACGTCTGCAAAGGAGGAACCATTGACCGTGAAGACCAAATTCTCACTCGAATCAAGGGCGAAATGATTGTTCCCAAATATTTCTTCGTAGCCCTTCTTATGAAGAACCGTTCGGGATATAAAGCTTTAGGCTTTTGGTTTGAGCACGACAACGTCAGTCATCCCAATCTCAATCTCGCCGACTATGTGGTCAACATAGACCAACTCGAACAACTCACAGGTATCGATTTCTTCTGCAACCTGCCTGATGACACAGAAAACCACGTCGAAGGCCTCTCGGTAGACAACATCATTCGAGCATGGGGATTAAAGAAATAAGCAGTCTGTAACAATCCCTTTTACAAAAACAGAAACGTGCTATTTGCTTATTGCAAATAGCACGTTTCTGTTTCACATCCGCCTTATGCGGTTATTTCTCTTTTTTCTTACCTCCTAACAAGCCGTTGTGCACCCTTTGTCAGCACGGAGTTTCGGTTTTCGGCCGGTCCGAACCATTCTGTGTTGTGCGTCATTCTGTCTCCTGTCAAGCTCTTCAGCGAATTGCCGTTCTGCCGTTCCAGGTCTATATAAATAAGGTCATCTGTGTTTGTACCTATCATATAGCCATAGAAAGTGTCGTTGGCTTTTCCTTGCTCATAGCCTAAATGGAAACCATACTGCGTAGTAGCATTTGCGTCCATCACAAAGGTTGAACCGCTTGCATACTTCACATAGATATTGCCCGTTTGGGCGTCTATATACCAAGAGAACTTCAAGGTCTGCGTGTCTGCCACCGTTCCGTCCGCGTTATACACATAATCTATCTCTGTACCGTTACCGCTTAGTGAATTGGAGGCATTGTTATACTGATAGAACATCATGTCTGCATAAAAAGACGAGTTCTGGCGAGAGCCGTCAGATAGTTTTTCCGAATAGTCCATCGTACCATACCACTCTCCGCAGAGCGTTTGTGCCATAGCCACAAGTTGGTCGTTGTTGGAGTCATACTGGTTGTCATATCCGTTGTTCCAATGCCAATTGTCATAATTGTTCACCCATCCATAAGGGTCGTCAGGAACCCAATCAGGACCATCGTCACAACTTGAAAGCGTGAAAGGCATCGCCACTATCGCCAACAATGCCACCATCTTTAGCATCTTTTTCATATTCATTTGTCTTTAGTTCTTATTATCACATTGGCAAAGTTAGAACTAATCTTAATCATCGCCAACGTATTTTCCCTATTTGGCAATAGGCTTTTCCCTAATCTTACTTTCGCTTTATGGCTGCAATACCCTCATAGGGCGTTGCTTTGGCATTTGCAATGATTGCGGCTTAGCATAATAGTCGTAACCATAATTGTAGTCATCCCAATTGGGGGAGTCAACATGCCGCAGACGGAAATCCACAGTCTGACCACCCATATAAATGGTTCCGGTAAAGAAATTGTCACTTAAACGGTAGTCATGTATTTCCACATCATAATTGTCTTCTATAAAATGGATGTAAATGACCTGATTGTTTACACGCCACTGAATATGACTGGCAATATAGTCGTGTCCCCATGGGGCCCCGACATACCGGTCAAGCCAATAGCCATCGCCGCGCGTAAAGCGGAACGGGTCGGTTGAAAACGAGATATAGGTATCGGTAGACTGATAACGCCTGCCACCATATTCGGCATAAATGTTCATATATCCTTCCCAGGTACCTTCAAGGGTCATACCTATTTCCTGGTCGTCAGAACAACCTGATAGCCCTACTGTTGCTATCAATATCAAGGAGAGAGATACAAAAAGCTGCTTCATGGCAATGCATTTTTTTATTTCTTTGTTACAAACATAATGTTTACAAATTTAGAACTTTTTGTCCTTTCAAGCAAATGAAATGCTTCATTATTTGCTTGTTTACCCTCCTTTTTAGTAACTTTGCAGTGATTTTGTCAGTCAAATGAACACAATTATTTAAATTAAGTATACAAACAACAATGAGAACAGTTTACGAATTCTCCGTTAAAGACCGAAAAGGAAAACCAGTTTCAATCAAGGAATACGCCAATGAAGTATTGCTCATTGTGAATACAGCTACAAAATGTGGATTCACGCCCCAATATGAAGAATTGGAAAAACTCTATGAGAAGTACCATTCACAAGGATTTGAAATTCTTGACTTCCCATGCAACCAGTTTGGCCAACAAGCTCCCGGAACAGACGAGAGCATCCACAACTTTTGCAAACTCACCTACGGAACCGAGTTTCCACGCTTTAAGAAGCTGAAGGTAAACGGTGATGATGCCGATCCTCTCTACAAATTCCTAAAAGAGCAAAAAGGTTTTGCCGGTTGGGACGAGACCCATCCACTCTACCCTGTTCTTGACAAAATGCTTTCAGAGGCTGATCCGAACTATAAAGAGTCTGCTGAAATAAAATGGAACTTTACCAAGTTCTTGATTAACAAAAAGGGCCAAGTTGTTGCTCGCTTTGAGCCCACTGAGAAAATAGAACATATTGCAAAACAAATAGAAGCGCTATTATAACGATGGAACACGTAAGATGTCTCATAATAGGCTCCGGGCCAGCAGGCTACACCGCTGCCATCTATGCCGGAAGAGCTAATTTGCAGCCTGTTGTCTACAGTGGCTTGCAGCCTGGAGGACAACTAACACAAACCACTATTGTAGAAAATTTCCCTGGTTATCCCGAAGGAATAGACGCCAACCTTATGATGGGAGACTTACGGAAGCAGGCCGAACGTTTTGGAGCTGACATTAGAGACGGAGTTATCACCCATGTCGATTTCAGACAGAAACCGTACATCCTCACCACAGACAGAGATTTGCAGGTGGCAGCAGATACCATAATCGTAGCAACAGGAGCCTCTGCAAAATATTTGGGCCTTGCTGATGAAAAAAAATATAGCGGACAAGGCGTAAGTGCATGCGCCACTTGCGATGGCTTCTTCTATAGGAAGAAAACCGTAGCAGTAGTAGGTGGCGGCGACACTGCTTGCGAAGAAGCAAGCTATTTGGCCCAACTTTGCGCTAAGGTCTACATGATTGTCAGGAAGCCCTACCTTCGTGCCTCTGACATCATGCGCAAACGAGTATCCGAAAATCCGAAAATAGAAATCCTTTACGAAACCAACACGCTCGGACTCTTTGGCAACAACGGCGTTGAAGGAGCACACGTGGTTTACCGAAAAGGAGAAAACGACGAACGAAAATACGACATCGCCATTGACGGGTTCTTTCTTGCAATAGGCCATAAGCCTAACACAGACATTTTCAAAGGTAGTTTGGAACTTGACGAGCAAGGGTATATCAAGACTTTACCAGGAACGCCCTGCACCAATATAGCCGGTGTCTTTGCTGCTGGCGACTGTGCTGATCCCAATTACCGACAAGCCATTGTTGCGGCAGGAACAGGATGCCAAGCTGCATTAGAGGCCGAGCGGTATTTGCAGACCTTATAGCTACATTTTTAAGACATTCGTACCAACTTTTCAAAACCCTGTGTTTTAGCATCTAAAAGAGCCGGTTTTAGGAGCTAAAACACAGGGTTTTGGATGCTAAAAAGGCCGGTTTTACAACACGTATTGTAACACCTTAAAAATCAAACTGTTACACACATCACCGCAACAACTGTTTTTCCCATTGAAAAACTAACCTCCAACACACTTTTAAGAGCACTCTTTTTCTGACCTACTGCACAGAAACAAACCTGCCATTGTCAAGATTCCGTTAAGAAGAAGCAATTCATATCCAAACCGATATGCCCACAAAAACATCGTCACTTGTTCTATTCCCCAACACAACACAGGCGATAGCACACACACAACAGGAGTCCAGGCATCGTTAACCTTGCGGTGGGTTAGCAGCCCAAAAGCAAACAATCCAAGCAACGGTCCATAAGTATATCCAACAAGAGTGTATATAGCATCCAACAAACTTGTAGAATTCACCAGCTGAAAACCTATAATAAACAATGCAAACAGAAATGCTATCACCCAATGGGAACGTTTCCTCAATAGCTCATCATCAGGGCGTTGACGTATATCCACACAATAGGTAGTGGTCAATGAGGTCAAGGCTGAGTCTGCACTCGAAAAGCATGCCGCTACAATACCTATCGCAAACAGTATAGTCACTACTGGTCCCAGTTTCCCACCTGCTGCATACATCAGCATAAGTTCATCACCCTTGTCCGGCAAAACCACACCTTCCTTATTGGCCAACATCACAAGAAGGATGCCTAAAGCAAGAAACAACATATTGGCAGGCAAGAAAGCCACTCCATAAGTACACATATCTTTTTGGGCTTCACGCAAGGTCTTGCAAGTGAGGTTCTTCTGCATCATGTCCTGATCAAGACCCGTCATGACTATAACAATGAATATGCCGGAAAGAAACTGTTTCCAGAAGTTTTGGGTAGACACCCAGTCGTCAAAAACAAAAACATGCGAATCGGGATGTTTTGTTATGGCTATAAAAGCCTCTGCTGGAGTCAGCTGCAAAGTTTCAACCACCTTATATATAATGAGGAGTAAAGCTACAAACAAACAAAGCGTTTGAAACGTATCTGTCCACACCAGCGTTTTAATGCCTCCATCACGCGTGTAAAACCAAATGAGCAACACCAATAGCACGACAGTAACAACAAAAGGAACATGATAAGCATCGAAAACAAAGCGTTGTAATATCATGCATACCACAAAAAACTTGACGGCCGAGCCCGTCATCTTGGACAACAGGAAAAATGAAGCACCAGTTTTATAAGCCATTTGTCCGAAACGGCGACGTAAATAAGCATAGATAGTGGCTTGACGATAACGGTAATAGACCGGCAACAAGACAAAAGCGACAATTATATATCCAACGATAAAACCTAAACAGGTTTGCAAATAGGTCATCTGGCACGAGAGCACCATGCCCGGAACAGAAACAAAAGTAACACCAGAAATGGATGCTCCTATCATCCCGAATGCCACCATATACCACGGAGACTTTCTGTTGGCACTGAAAAAAGCTTCGTTACTATCTTTCCCCACCACAAGACGGGAAAGAAAAAACAAACAACCAAAATAAATCAAAATAGTAATCAGCATCGTCATATCATGTGCAAAATTACAATTTTTTAATCATAACCAGCCCTAAAAGTTCCTATATAAAAAGTCAACACCAAGACATTCTCATGCCCTGGTGTCATTAGAAATCAATAAAGAACCTTTTTCTTACCAATAATTTCTTTTTGTCTTGCTCAACAGAATATGAACTATTCAAATATACTTTCTATTAGTTTGTCATATCAGGAAGGATTATAACGACTCTATTTATAGCTTCTTTTTATTTTTGTCTTTTAAGGGCAACAGTCGCTCAAGTATCCTCTTTTACTTATTGTTAATTAGCTTGAGTAATTATTTTGTTTTTTCTTTTATCTGTTTTCGTTACTTATGAGCTCGCTTGTTGTTTTCCTGTTCAATGCATTCGTTTTATGTTTGCGATGCAAAGGTAGCGGTTTTGCAAGAAATGTATAGGTCTGTTTTGTTTCAAACAATGGTATAATTTGTTTCTTTGAGCGGTTTTTTGCACTATTTTTTACAGGAAATGCAATATTATTGCAATCTTCAAGGGAAATTAATAGATAAGACGCCTAATTTTCAACTTCTATTTGTCGAAGAACATTCTCTGCTTCACCAATATCTGTTACATCGCTTACAACCATCATCCGTTTTCCTTTTTTCTCACGAAAAGTACAACGTTTCGGATGAGTACAGACATAATTTAGCACTTGTCCGAACGATTTGCTTTTGTAATAAGCACTCTCTTTATTACTGACAAACTGCATTTGCATGCACGATTGTTTCAATATTAGCTTTTCACAGCCAAGCCGTTTTCCAAGCCTGCGAACAGTTACAACACGCATAAGCTCTTCACCTTCTCGCGGAACCTTTCCAAACCGGTCTTCCAACCGTTGCTTATAAGCTGCCAAATCGGCATCACTGTCGATGTTGTCCAACTCTCTATATAACAACATGCGCTCGCTACTGCCTGGAACATAGCTATCGGGGAAATACATTTCGAGATCACTCTCTATAGTACAATCGTCAACAAAGTCTTGACCACTCAGTTCTGACACCATATGCTGGCCTTCTTCGCTGCCATAAAGGTCATAGAACTCGTCATTCTTAAGTTCCGTTACTGCCTGGGAGAGTATCTTTTGATAGGTTTCATAGCCCAAATCTTCCATAAAGCCACTCTGCTCCGCCCCCAAAAGATTTCCAGCTCCCCTTATATCAAGGTCTTGCATGGCCAAGTTAAAACCGCTGCCCAAGTCAGAAAACGTCTCCAACGCTTCCAAGCGCCGACGCGCTTCGGCATTAAGACTACCTAACGGCGGTGAAAGCAAATAGCAAAAAGCCTTCTTGTTGCTACGTCCCACACGCCCACGCATCTGGTGCAGATCGGAAAGACCAAAGCGATGGGCATCGTTTATAATGATCGTGTTGGCATTGGAAATATCTACTCCATTCTCGACAATGGTGGTTGAAAGCAGAACATCGTAGTCGTAATTGATAAATCCCATGATGATTTTTTCCAACTCCTCCGGTTTCATCTGTCCATGACCTATCGCCACCCTGCAATCGGGTACATACTTGTGTATCAAATCGGCTATGGCTGGCAAACTGTTTATCCTGTCGTTCACAAAGAAAACTTGCCCATTACGACTCATTTCAAAATTGATAGCATCTGCTATCACCTCATGTCCGAAAGAAGCGAGTTCGGTTTGGATAGGATAACGGTTGGGAGGGGGTGTTCGCATGATGCTCATATCGCGGGCACCCATTAACGAGAACTGCAATGTTCGTGGGATGGGCGTTGCCGAAAGGGTAAGCGTATCCACATTGGTTTTCAGCTGACGAAGCTTTTCTTTGGTGGAAACACCAAACTTTTGTTCTTCGTCTATGATGAGAAGCCCCAAGTCTTTCCACTTTACAGACTTGCTTATCAGTTTGTGTGTACCTATCAAAATATCAATTTTTCCGTCTTCCAAGTCTGCCAAAACAGCTTTAGTTTGCTTGGCTGAGCGCGCCCTTGACAGATAATCCACCCTTACCGGCATCTCCTTTAGCCGCTCACTAAATGTTTGGTAGTGCTGAAAAGCCAACACCGTTGTAGGTACCAAAACCGCTACTTGCTTGGAATCGGCCGCAGCCTTGAATGCAGCACGTATTGCCACCTCCGTTTTTCCAAAGCCAACATCGCCACATACAAGTCTGTCCATGGGGCGAACACTTTCCATGTCTTGCTTTACCTGTTGGGTTGCCTTGTTCTGATCGGGCGTATCTTCATATAGAAACGAAGCTTCAAGTTCATGTTGCATAAACGTATCGGGGCTAAATGCAAAGCCTTTCTCCCGTCTACGGGTTGCATAAAGCTTAATCAGGTCACGGGCTATATCCTTTATCTTTTTCTTTGTTCGCTCTTTCAAGCGTTCCCAAGCCCCACTTCCTAGTAAAGACAAACGGGGTTCTTCGCCTCCATCGCTTCGTCGGTATTTGCTAATCTTATAGAGCGAATGGATGCTTACATCGACAATGTCACCATGTTGGTATACCAACCGTATCACCTCTTGGTAGCTATTGCCCGTAGGAACGCGTACAAGCCCTGCGAATTTGCCTATTCCGAAGTCTACATGAACTATAAAATCGCCTGGCTCCATCTCCTGAAGCTCTTTCATTGTCAGGGCCATTTTACCAGCACGAGCCTTTTCCGAGCGAAGACTATACTTATGAAAACGATCGAATATTTGGTGGTCTGTAAAGAAACAAGCATGCAACTGATGGTCAACAAAGCCTTCATGCAACGTCTTTCCAACAGATTCAAAAGGAATATTGGCAGCTACAGAACTGCCGGAAACACCTGGTTGGGCATCAAGGATTTCTCTCAGACGCTTGTGTTGCTTCTCGCTATCGGCCAAGATGTAGAGTTTATATCCTTGAAGAAGATAGTCTTCAAGCGTCTGAACCAACAGATTGAAATTCTTATGGAACAATGGTTGGGGCGATATATCAAATTTTAACGCTGCATCTGCTGGATGTTGTGAAGAGAAGGAAGCCTTTGCACCAAATTGAATGCGACGAAAAGCTACCAGTTCTTTAGAAAACTGTAAGCTTGTTACGAGTTGCATCTCACGCTGCATCTCGTGTATGAGCGTCTGTCGTTCCATTTCCGTCTTGCCTTCCAGACTTTCCGTAACAGCCTGTTTAGAAAATCCCTCTTCGTAAATTCTATCTATTGCATCACAAACAAAAGCAAAATCTTTGGCAACAAGTAGGGTTTCAGATGGCAGGAAGCGTAAAAACGACACTTTTTCTTCTCTTATGGTAGCCAATTCCGGCACTATTTCTATGCGCTCACACTTGTTTTTCGACAACTGGCTCTCTATTTCAAAGGTACGGATAGTATCTATATCATCCCCGAAAAAATCTATGCGATAGGGCATATCGCAACTATAAGAATAGACGTCAAGGATACTGCCACGAACTGCAAACTGACCCGGCTCGTAAACATAATCGGTTTCCTTAAATCCAAACTCGCGCAAAGTCTTTTCTATTTCAACCACATCTATCGTCTCTCCAACTGACAACTGAAGGGTGCGGGCGTCCAATTGCTTCTTGCTTACCACAAGTTCGGCCAATGCCGAAGGCTCTGTCACAACAAAAAGCGTGGATTTGACATTTCTTTTGCCATAAGATGACAGACGTGACAACACTTCGGTACGCAATATTTCGTTGCCAGCATCACGCTGTCCATACTTTACTGCGCGACGATAAGTAGACGGAAAGAAGAGAACTTGTGCTTCTCCCAACACCTGTGTCAGGTCGTGATAGAAGTAGCCGGCCTCATCGGCATCGGGAAGAACAAACAAAACTGGACAAGAGAGCCTATCAGAGAGTCCAGAAAAGAACAAGGCTGCTGCTGAAGCCAATAGTCCTTCCAGTGAAACGGTTCTTACAGACGGTTCATTCAATAAGGGCAACAAAGCCCCGGCTTGGGCAGCCGAGGCATAAAGTCTTTGGATTTCTGTTATGTTCATAAGAGTGTTGTCTATCTGCTATACCGGAAGAAGAGCGTTTTAAATTTTGGGATACTTCCTAAACCAGCCATCCAAGCGCAATCGCATTACGCCAAAGAAGGCTTCACCGAATATACCTCCACTCATCTTGCTTGATCCTTCACGACGGTTAACAAATACAACTGGCACTTCTTTTATCTTGAATCCTATCTTGTGGGCCGTATACTTCATTTCTATCTGAAAAGCATATCCCTTGAAACGAATGGCATCCAAGGGTATCGTTTCCAACACTTTACGGCGGTAACAAACGAAGCCTGCCGTTGTGTCGTGCACACGAAAGCCCGTAACAAACTGAACATAACGGCTTGCAAAATAGCTCATCAACACTCGTCCTATAGGCCAATTGACGACATTCACTCCGCTAATGTAGCGGGAACCGATAGCCAAGTCGTTGCCTTCCTCCTTGCAAGCCGCATAAAGACGCGGTAGATCGTTTGGGTTATGGCTGAAATCGGCATCCATTTCAAAGACAAATTCATAGTGACGGGCCAATGCCCACTTAAAACCTGCTATATAAGCAGTGCCCAAACCCAACTTTCCGCTACGCTCCAACAAAAACAACCGGTCGGAAAAACCGCTCTTTTGTAAATTCTTCACTATGGTTGCCGTCCCGTCAGGGCTCCCATCATCAATTACAAGAATGTGGAAACACTTGGGCAAAGCAAACACAGCACGAATTATCTTCTCGATGTTTTCTTTTTCGTTATAGGTCGGGATAATTACTATAGAATCGCTTTCATTCATGAATACATTCACTTTAGTCTTATTATGCAAAGGTAATAATTTTATAAGACTTAGCTCACTAATAAATAGTTTTTAAGCCTTCTATACCTTCTTTTATTGGTCTGAGTTTTCGATAAATCCCTGATATTCGGGAGTTAAGCCGCTCATTACCTTTTCGTACGCAGCCTTTTGCACTTCCTTTGCAGCTTCTACACCTTTTCCTTTTGGAAAAATCGGCTCGTGGATGGTTAGTTTCAAAGGATGCCATACCACCCACCCCAAATCTTTCATACGAGGTTTGACATTAAAAGAGCCGTTGATGGTAAGAGGACATACAGGTAACTGCAACTCATCTGCCAACATAAAGGCCCCTCTTCGAAAGACACCCATATGCCCCGTAAAGGTTCTTGCGCCCTCAGGAAAGACCACCAACGACATACCTTCCCGCAAAATCTTGCGTGCCTGGTCGTAAGTCGCCTTTATTTTGCTAGGGCCCGACTTGTCTACAAAGATGTGATGGGCATACGCACAAGCTATTCCCACGCACGGGACTTTGCGTAGCGAGCGTTTCATCATCCACTTGAAATTTCGGTTTAGGTAGCCATATATCAAGAAAATATCAAAAGCTCCTTGATGATTTGCCACAAAAACATAACTTTGTCCATCCTTTAAATGTTCCCGTCCTTCTACTTTCACGGGCAGGAACAGAAGTCTTATAGTTAGACGCGACCACCATTTTCCAGGATAATATCCCCAAAAATGGCCGTCACCGACAATACATCCCACGACAGTTGTCAAAGAGGTAATGACTGAAGCCAGGATGAAGATTGGCAAACAAACCAAAAGTTGATAGAGACGATAGAGGTATTTCATTATTTTTTATGTAGTGTTATAACAGTCACTTCGTTGGGCATATTAAGCCGGAAAGGCATTAATCCACCTAAGCCTGCGGTTACATACAGATAACGGCCGTCTTGTTGGTAAAGGCCATAGTCTTCATTATAGATCAACTTGGTGGGTCTAAAGCCGAATAGCTGCATTTGTCCGCCATGAGTATGCCCGCTAAGGGTGAGTTGAGCATGGGTTTTTGGAAGAATACTTGCCCGCCATGCTTCCGGTTCGTGCTGTAGAAAGATGCAAAAGGCGTTGTCGGGAACACCGCGCATTGTTCTGGAAAGATTTGCCTTATAGGGCTTTTCAAAGTTTTCTTCACCCGCTACAAAAATCTTTTCCCCTTGTTCTTTATGTTCTATCGCCAACGACTGATTACACAACAATGTTCCAAGTTGCTTTACAGCACGACTCAATTTAACTTTCATTGCTTTTGCTTTGGCCGAATCAACCTTCACATAGCGGTCGTAATCGTGATTTCCCAACACCATTACCATCGGTGGTAGCCTTTTCAACAAAGGAAGCATCTGTTCAACCTCATGAGGTTGTATATTCTCAATGTCTCCAGTAAAGACAACTAAATCAGCATGTTGACTGTTAACGCTATCTATTTCCGACTCTAAAATACGTTTGCGCCAACCTCTGAAGGTGCCGACATGGGCATCTGAAATATGTACAATTTTGAAACCGTCAAAGGATGCCGGCAAGTCAGAAAAGGACAAATCTATCCTCTTTACCTTAACTTTTGAAAATCCAAACGTCAGTCCATACAAGTAAGCTATTGTTAAAATCGCTCCCAAAAGAAGTCCGATATAATGTCCCCAGTTGCGATGTGTGTGGGTAACAAACTTCCTTACGCACCAACCAACCGCTGAACAAACAACAAAAACAACTTTCGGACCAAACGCCAATCCCACAAGAAACAAATAAACATCTAACCACAACTGGTTGTCTGGGATAAAATTGTCTATTGAAGCCAAGCAACAAGTGTAGACAACAACCACCAAACAAGGCATCCACCACAATAAACGTTTCCACCAACGCAAACGGTAATGATGGTAAAAGTAATGAATGTCAATATACAAATCAGACAAAACAATTACCAACAGTAATGGTATGACAATACGCGCTATCATTTATCTCTTGACGGTTTCTATACTTAACTTATATGGCAAAGACACATTTTTCTTATATTTAAGAACGAAAAGCAATAGCTTCACCACGGTTGTCTTCATCAAACACACCTTTATTATATATATGGTGTCCATTACAAATAGTATGTTCCACTCTCCATTGAAACTGATGACCGAGCATAGGACTCCATCCGCACTTGCTCTGAATGTCTTTCTTTTCGAGTATCCATGGGGCATGGGGCCGGACAATGACAATATCGGCCTTATAACCAGGACGAAGAAAACCTCTTTGTGACACATGAAAGAGCTCTGCCGGATGATGCGACATTAAGGTTACCAATTGTTCAATGGGAAGTATTCCCTGGTCAACCAGCTCTAACATCGTAACCAAAGAAAACTGCGCAAAAGGCATTCCGGAGGCAGCCTTCACACATCCCCCTTGTTTTTGTGAAAGCAAATGAGGAGCATGGTCTGTCCCTATAGTAAATATCCGTCCGTCACAAAGGGCTTTCCGCAAAGCTGTACGGTCTTGTTCATTCTTGACTGCTGGGTTGCATTTTATCAACGCCCCCAATGTGGGATAGTCTTTATCCGAGAAATACAGATGGGCTAAGCAAGCTTCCCCAGTGATGCCGTGCCGTACATCCAACAAGTCCAACTCTTTGGCAGTGGAAATGTGAGCTATATGCAATCGAGTTCCATACTTGTGGGCCAAGCAAACTGCCAAGGCCGAGCTTTCATAACAAGCCTCCTCACTGCGAATAACAGGATGGTAAACAACAGAAGGGTCTTCACCATAACGCGCCTGAACGTTCTTTAGATTACGGGCTATGATGTTTGAGTCTTCACAATGAACCATTAAGGGAATTGACAATTCGGCACACACCCGAAAGATGGTTTCCAAAGACGCTTCATTGTCAACAAGCATATTGCCTGTTGAGGCTCCCATAAACAGTTTAACTCCCGGTATAAGGTGGAAATCAAGTTGCTTTAAGAGATGAGTATTGTCGTTTGTCGCTCCGAAAAAGAAGCTATAATTGACCGAACTGCTCTTTGCAGCACGCTGGAACTTGTCTTTCAGCTGTTCGGGTGTTGTTGTTTGGGGCTTGGTATTAGGCATATCAAAAAAAGAAGTCACGCCTCCAAAAGCTACTGCACGGCTTTCGCTGGCAATATCGGCTTTATCCTCCATGCCCGGTTCACGGAAATGCACATGTTCGTCTATCACTCCCGGCAAAACGAAACATCCCGTAGCATCGATTGTTTCATCGCAGATGCCACAGGATGTGTATGTATTATCGTTACTGATTTCAGCTATTCTGTCATCTTCGAGAAGGATGTTTCCCTTAAAAATTTCACCTTCATTGACGATAACACCCTCTTTTATCAGTGTTCGCATAACCTGTTTACTTGTTTGATGCTGTATCGCCTGCCATCTCATTAGGAGTCATCGGAGCAGCAGTTGCACCGTTGCTGAAGTCTGGTTGACTTTCGTTTGTAGCAGGTTGGGAAGCCATTCCGTTCATCATGTCTTGAAAACGCTTGGCTTCATTGCAGTAGAACTTCACATAGCCATCGTTTTTAAAGGCATTGCTCGCCTTGCTCAACAAGTCTTCCATCCATACATCCATGGTTGGATATTGGTTTCCTATGGTAAGCAACATAAAGGCACAAGGCCCGACTGCATTGTCATAGTTGTCTGAAATGAAAGTGGTGAACTGCTTGTCTGCCTTTTGCACCAACTGCCCAAGCCGTACATTAGAACGACTATTGGCCTCGTCTTCAGACAATCCGTTCATTATCATCTGCGAATTGCCACGCGCCAATTCATTATATTGGTTTTGAAACTGCGTATAACTACGGAGGAATGTGTTGAGTTTTTCGTTAAGGGGCGTTCCACTTATCACCTCTTGCGTGTTATCTATCCGGATAACGATGTCTCCACTCTCCAAAACAACCGGTATCAACAAGTTTTGATCCATGTAAATATTTGCCCACTTCACGCTATCCAACGGCCCGCAAAAAGTGAACTTCCCATGTACAACGTCACAAGAGTCAACACTTTTCATGTCATCGTTGGCAAAGACTTTCAGGTAAAGCTTTTGTCCGTCGAGCGTAGACAAGTTGGATGTCCCTTCAATATTGTAGGAATTGGCGCAAGAACTCAGCACCACAACAGACAGTAAGGCGTATAGGATCTTATTCATACTACATTTTTACTTGTTCGTATTGACAAAAGTACAATCTATTATTCATGTAGAAAAATAAATTTATGGTATTTAAAACAATCTATTCGTCTTTTAGCGTTTTTTCAGTTTTTGCCTGTTCTTTCTCCAATTCCATGGATATGCGGTGCATCGTGTACATTTCCAGCAATGCCCCTATCAGCAACGTCACTACCCAATTGTTTCTAAATAGCTGGATATAAGCGGTATAGCCTCCTATTGTTTTCGTCATATAGGGTTCAACTATATGCCATGCCTGCTCCAGCATCAGCGCTCCGGAAAGTACGAAGCACACGTCTGCAATCATCATGATGCGGCGCAAGCGGCGTATGGTAATGCTTTTTCCCTCATAGCGCTGAACTATCTGCATAGCAGCAAAGACACTTCCTCCCATTAGGAACACGATGCTTGAAGCCGTAGGGAAGAGACCAAACACGAAGCAGCCTACTCCTATAACCATAAACACCCCTCCCATCAAAAATAATGCGCTCTGAAGTTTACTCAGTTGTTTCATTGTCTGAAGAATTATCTGTTACCGGTTTTTCATCATCACTCAAGACAAAGATGTCTTCATCGTCTGTTTTCATAAAATAGCGCTCGCGTGCCACTTTCTCAATAGCCCGCGGGTTACGCTGCAATTCCTTGAGCGCCCGTGACGCTTCCTCGTGTTGTTGGGTGTATTTGGCAATTTCTTCCTTTTTCTCATCTATCTGATAACCCAACTCTATGTACTTCATCAAGCTATTATCAGACAGGAACACCACCAGAAGAACTCCTGTAACAATCACCACATGGTAACGAAATTTCCCCAATATCAGCCAAATGCTATTTGCTATCTTTCCCACTTTAAAACCGAATTTGCTGCAAATATAGGCATTTTCTGTGACTAATCGCTCTATAAGAGCAAAAATAATTGAATTTCACCTTTTGCCAAACCCATTTTCAGAATTGGACAAACGCCTTCTTTTTTTATGGCTACAGTTCCCTCGAATTGGACATTTTTTATTACTTTTGCAGGAACAATCATTTATCACTATGGACGAATATATAGTTTCAGCAAGGAAGTATCGTCCGATGACTTTCGACTCTGTGGTCGGCCAAAGCGCTCTGACCACTACGCTGAAGAATACTGTCAAGAGCGGAAAGCTTGCCCATGCCTACCTGTTTTGCGGACCACGAGGAGTGGGCAAGACCACTTGTGCGCGTATTTTTGCAAAAACCATTAACTGTGAGCACCCTTCTGCAAACGGAGAAGCTTGCAACCAATGTGAAAGTTGCAGGGCATTCAACGAGAACCGTTCGTACAACGTTTTTGAATTGGATGCTGCCAGCAACAATTCCATTGACGACATAAGGTCATTAATGGAGCAAACACGCATCCCTCCACAAATAGGACGCTATAAAGTCTTTATCATTGACGAGGTGCACATGCTTTCAACGCAAGCCTTCAACGCCTTTCTTAAGACACTGGAAGAACCGCCTGCACATGTCATCTTCATCCTGGCAACTACCGAGAAGCACAAGATTTTGCCAACAATCATTTCCCGTTGTCAGATATACGACTTCGAACGGATGAGCGTTACCAACATCGTCAACCATCTGAAGATGGTGGCCGAGAAAGAGGGAATAGCCTATGAAGAACAAGCCCTTGGTGTTATAGCCGAGAAAGCTGATGGCGGTATGCGTGATGCGCTATCTATTTTTGATCAGGTAGCCAGTTTTTCACAGGGAAACATCACCTACAAGAACACCATCGAAGACCTAAACGTTCTGGATGTTGACAACTATTTCAAAATAGTAGACTGGGCCTTGGACAACAAGGTAAGCGACATTATGGTGCTACTTAACGGTCTTATAAAGAAAGGGTTTGACGGCGGACGCCTTATCGTCGGTCTCGCAAGCCATGTTCGGAACGTAATGATGGCAAAAGACGCCAACACTGTCAATCTGTTAGAGATTAGCGAGCAACAACGTCAGCGCTATCAAGAGCAGGCACAAAGATGTACTACACCTTTTATATATAAAGCCCTACAGATTTTGAACCGGTGCGACATCTGCTACAACACTTCCAACAATAAGCGTTTGCTCGTTGAATTGACGCTCATCGAGGTGGCTCAAATCACTCAAGAAGACGACGACAGTCCTGCCGCGGGGCGTAGCCCCAAGAGATTGAAAAGCCTGTTTAAGAATATAGTTCGCAATGTTCAGCCCAAAGCAGCCCCGCAGGTAGCTGCTGCTGAAGCCCCGTTGGCGAACTCTCGGCCCTCTGCCAAACAGAGTGCCAAAACCGTTGTGTCACCAACCCCTACCCTTTCAGACTCTAAAGCGGCTTCTGCCACTCCTTCAGAAACCACTTCACCAAGAAAGCACCTCAAGTCCAGCAAAATAGGTTTCTCATGGAAGAACCTTGAAGAAGAAGAGAACAAGACAAAGAAGTTGCTACAACAAGAAACGGAAATCACCAACAAAGACGAAGAGACCGCCTTTACACAAGATGATCTTGAAACACAATGGAGAGCTATGTGCACGCGTATGAAAAAAAGTGCGCCTGGCATAGCCCCCAGACTAAACAACATTCGCCCCACTATCACCGACTATCCCAACATTGAAATCGTGGTGCAAAACCAAATACTATTGGACAACATCACCCCCATCCAGTCGCGTCTGCGTGCCACAATGGCCAAGTTTCTCCACAATGGAAACATCCAACTCGTCATCAGACTGGCAAAACAAGAAGAGCTCCAACCAGTTCTTTCACGGCGAGAACTCTATGACAAGGTGTTGGAAAGCAACATTGGGCTTCGGGTTCTTGCCTCCGAGCTCAAGTTGGAAATGTCTTGACCAACACAAAAATTCAGATAAGCGGCATTCCTGCCTCCTCACATTCCTTCACCATTTGTTCCGGCCAGATAGACGCTTGTATCTCTCCTATGTGGGCTTTATGCAATAACACCATACACAAACGGCTTTGGCCAATACCTCCTCCAATACTTAAAGGCAGTTTCCCGGCCAACAGTTGTCGGTGAAAATAAAGTTGTTCACGGCCTTCCTGTCCTTCCAATTCGAGTTGTCTAACCAGACTTTCCTTGTCAACTCGTATACCCATTGAGCTCAATTCGAAGCTATGTCCCAATGTGGGATACCATATCAAGATATCACCGTTGAGACCTTTCTTTCCGTTTTCGTCCACCGTAGACCAATCATCATAGTCGGGAGCACGTCCGTCATGCTTCTTTCCATCACTCAATTTTCCTCCGATGCCTTCCACAAACACGGCTCCATACTTCTTGCAGATAGCATCTTCCCGCTCCTTTGGAGTTTTGTCGGGATACATCTGAAGCAGATCTTCGCTATGAACGAAATGGATGTCTTCGGGAAGAAACGGCTTCAGTTGTTCATAGGTTTCACAAGTGAGGTATTCCGTCCTGCGTATGGCTGCATAAATTCGACGTACCACATCCTCAAGAAAACGGATAGTGCGCTGCTCGCTGGTGATGACAGCCTCCCAATCCCATTGGTCTACATAAAGCGAATGAAGGTTGTCAAGTTCTTCATCGGCGCGTATGGCATTCATGTCGGTATAGATGCCATAGCCAGGCTGCACGTCATATTCTGCCAAGGTCAGCCTTTTCCATTTGGCCAATGAATGAACCACTTCGGCTTGGGCCTCCCCCAAGTCCTTGATGGGGAAACTTACAGGACGCTCCACCCCGTTCAAGTCATCGTTAATGCCCAGTCCCTTCAAAACAAACAACGGAGCCGTCACACGCCGAAGGCGCAATTCTGTAGAAAGATTTTGCTGGAAAAATTCCTTTATCAGCTTAATTCCCTGTTCTGTCTGACGCTTATCGAGTAACGGTTTATATCCTTGTGGTTTTATCAATCTGCTCATATATTCAACGGTTTAGTTATTTTCTAAATTATCAAATGCATCGGCAAAGGTAACACTTTTCTAAGAAATAGATAGCATATATCAGTTTTTTATATACAAAATGTTGCTTTTTTAACAAAAACAAAAACACTCTTACCTTTTCACAGTATACAATTAAAGCGTTTTCGATTCTTCTTTCACCTAAGCAAGACTAGCCTTTTTAAAGGAATGAAAAATATTTTCATAATTATTTTGCCCATCAATGAAGATATCGTACCTTTGCAACTGTTTTTAAAGGCTCCGTAGCTTAGCTGAATAGAGCGTCAGATTCCGGTTCTGAAGGTCTTGGGTTTGAATCCCAACGGAGTCACAAAAAGGATATGAAGAGGCGTGTCTTTTCATATCTTTTTTTCTTTTGTTCCAAAGAAAAAACGCCACATTACAAATCTTTCTTACCAAACAGTATGCACTTAAAAAAGGCTGATATAGATAGGGAAAGATTGAAATAAATGCTACAATATTTGTTCATATTGCACATTTTGCGTAATTTTGCGCACGAATTTAACAACTTAGGGTGGTTATACCCTCATAACTTTAATAGGCCATAGGCCGCTTTTAAGTAAAAAAGATTAAGATAACAATGACTCACAACTTATTGAAAGGCAAGCGTGGCATCATCTTTGGAGCTCTCAACGATGAGTCTATCGCTTGGAAAGTTGCCGTAAAGGCAGTAGAAGAAGGAGCAACTGTAGCACTCAGCAATACCGCCACGGCTTTGCGTATGGGTAGCCTTGACGAACTTGGCAAGCAACTTAACGCTCCAATCATCGCCGCTGACGCCACAAACGTTGCCGACTTGGAGAATGTGTTTACTGAAGCACAAGAGAAATTGGGTGGAAAAATAGATTTTGTACTCCACTCCATTGCAATGAGCCCCAACGTTCGTAAGCACCGCACCTACGACGACCTCGACTACAACTATCTGCAAAAGACCCTTGACATTTCTGCCATTTCGTTTCACAAAATGCTTCAAGTAGCCAAAAAGTTGGACGCAATAAGCGAGTGGGGATCGGTTGTTGCCCTTACATACGTCGCTTCTCAACGCACGTTCTTCGGCTATAACGACATGGCTGATGCCAAAAGTATGCTCGAAAGTATTGCCCGTAGCTTTGGTTACATCTATGGACGAGAGAAGCATGTCCGCATAAACACCATCTCACAATCACCCACTGCCACCACAGCAGGCAAGGGAATAAAGGACATTGACAACATGATGGACTTTGCCGACAAGATGTCGCCTTTGGGAAATGCAGTTGCTGAAGACTGTGCAAACTACTGCGTAATGATGTTCTCCGACTTCACGCGCAAAGTTACAATGCAGAATCTTTTTCATGATGGCGGTTTTTCATCAATGGGTATGAGCCTTCGTGCCATGAACCAGTACGCAAAAGATTTGGCTCCCTACGAAGATGAAAACGGAAAAATAATTTACGGATAAGGCCAAAGTTAGACGGCTATGAGTAATTTCGTAATTTGCTAATTTTCAGCAGCTTACAAATTAGCTTATAAAACCGGCCTTTTCAGACTCCAAAACCCTGTGTTTTAACTCCTAAAAGCGGCTCTTTTAGAGGCTAAAACACAGGGTTTCTCATTGTAACATGCTTTTGCTGGAATCCGGCCAGTAAAAAGTAATGACAAAAAAACACAAAACACAGAACTCTGAAATACACTTTGTAAAGGTTTCATCCAAAACAAACCATGATTTTTGTCCATTCCAATTATAATCCGTATCTTTGTGCTGTAATAAACTGGATATACATATTAAAATGGAAATAACAGAAAGATTTATCAACTACACCAAGTTTGATACCCAATCAGCAGAAGACTCTTCTACTGTACCAAGCACCTCCAAACAACTCATCTTTGCCAAATATTTAAAGGAAGAGCTTGAACAAGAGGGACTGAAAGATGTCGAGATGGACGACAAGGGGTACATCTACGCCACACTGCCGGCAAACACCAAGAAAGAAATACCGACCATCGGATTTATTTCGCATTACGATACGGCGCTTGACGCAAGTGGCGCCAACATAAAGGCCCGCATCGTAAAAAGCTACAACGGAGAAGACATTGAGCTCTCGCCGGGCATCATTTCGTCACCAAAGATGTTTCCCGAGCTGCTCGCCCACAAAGGAGAAGACCTTATTGTGACGGACGGCACAACCTTGTTAGGAGCAGACGACAAAGCGGGCATTGCCGAAATTGTACAGGCAATGTGCTATCTGCGCGACCATGACGAAATAAAACATGGCGACATACGTGTCGGCTTCAATCCTGACGAAGAAATCGGTATGGGTGCACATCACTTTGACGTGGAGAAGTTTGGCTGCAAATGGGCCTACACCATGGACGGAGGAGACCTTGGAGACCTTGAATATGAAAACTTCAATGCAGCATCTGCTAAGGTCACCATCCACGGCGTAAGCGTCCATACAGGCTATGCCAAAGGGAAAATGGTGAATGCTTCACGTTTGGCATGTGAATTCAACAACATGATACCCGAGACCGACATTCCTGAAACAACCGAAGGCTATCAGGGCTTCTACCACTTGTTGGGCATCGATAGCCATTGCGAAGAAGCCAAACTCTCGTATATCATCCGCGATCACGACCGTGACAAGTTTGAAGACCGGAAGAAATTCATCGAAGACTGTGTTAAAAAGATGAATGAAAAGTACGGAGACGGCACAGTTGAGCTAAAGATGAACGACCAATACTACAACATGAAAGAAAAGATAGACCCCAACATGCATGTTATAGACTTGGTTGTCAAGGCGATGCAAGACTGTGGCGTTGCGCCTAAAGTTGAGCCCATACGTGGCGGCACAGACGGGGCCCAACTCTCTTTTCGCGGTCTGCCTTGTCCTAACATCTTTGCCGGAGGTGTAAACTTCCATGGTCCCTACGAGTTTGTTAGCATTCAAGTGATGGAAAAAGCAATGGAAGTAATTGTAAAAATCTGTCAGCTAACAGCTGAATTCAACGATTAATTCATTTACGAATCATATTCCCTATATAGAAAAGACCTCTCTGACATACCAAACAAGCAGCAACGTCAAACAATCAAACAGGATTTCTATATAGGGAATAAAAAACAAGACAACCCCTATGGCAGAACTCCCCGAACTGGTAAAAGACCTTGCTCTCATCCTTGTGGTGGCAGGAGCAGTTACCCTCCTCTTCAAAAAGCTAAAACAACCGTTGGTGTTAGGCTATATCGTAGCCGGTTTTTTAGTTTCCCCCCACATGCCCTATACTATGTCTGTAATGGACCGTTCCAATGTACAGACTTGGGCAGACATTGGCGTAATCTTTCTGTTATTTTCTTTGGGGCTCGACTTTTCCATCAAGAAAATACTCAAGATGGGAATGGCACCGGTCATTTCGGCTTGCACCATCATCTTTTGTATGATGGGGCTGGGAATACTTGTCGGCCATTCCTTTGGATGGGAACGGATGGATTGCATCTTTTTGGGCGGTATGCTTGCAATGAGTTCCACCACTATCATCTACAAAGCCTTTGACGATATGGGGTTGCAACAACAAGGATTTGCCAGTAACGTGATGAGCGTACTCATACTGGAAGACATTCTTGCCATCGTGATGATGGTGATGTTGTCAACCATTGCGAGCGGAAAAAGCCCCGATGGAGAACAAATGATAGGCTCTATCCTAAAAATAGGGTTTTTCCTTATCCTATGGTTTGTTGTTGGGCTTTTTGCCATTCCGTTGTTTCTCCGTTCGGTCAGGAAACTTGTCAATGGCGAAACCTTGCTTGTGGTGTCTTTGGGGTTATGCTGCTTGATGGCCGTAATATCCACAAAAGTTGGTTTTAGCTCTGCTTTCGGTGCGTTTGTCATGGGCAGTATCTTGGCAGAAACTATAGAAGCAGACAAAATCATCAAAGTGGTAGAACCTGTAAAGAACCTTTTTGGAGCCATCTTCTTTGTCTCTGTAGGTATGCTTGTAGAGCCTATTGTATTGGTAGACTACGCTTTACCCATCGTTCTGTTGGTGCTCACCATCCTAATGGGACAGGCTATTTTTGGAACCATGGGCTTCTTGCTTAGCGGACAATCACTGAAAAATGCCATGCGGTGCGGCTTTTCTATGGCACAAATCGGAGAATTCGCCTTCATCATTGCCTCTTTGGGGCTATCGCTTGGAGTTATCGGACAGTTCCTTTATCCTGTTGTAGTGGCCGTATCTGTCATAACCACCTTTTTAACCCCCTATATGATTCGTGCTTCTGTACCCTGCTATAAACTGATAGAGAAACAACTGCCCCGCAAATGGATGCGTCAACTCAACCACATGAGCACAAACACACCGGAAAACCAGACTCAGCCGGTAAGCGAATGGAAATTTCTTGGCAGGCAGCTCTTGATAAACACCGTCATTTACGGCATCCTTTCGGGAGCCGTCATCGCCCTCATGCTAACATTCTGTCTGCCGTTCTGCCGCCACTTGTTTGGTCACTGGGCAGGAAATGCTGCATGCGGTGCGCTTACCATCTTGCTTATATCTCCATTCCTACGGTCTATGGTGATGAAGAAGAACCATTCCAAAGAGTTTCGAAACTTATGGACGAAAAACCGGCTGAACCGTTTGCCTTTGTTGTTCACCATTATTGCACGAGTGATAATCGCAGCCTGCTTCATCTTCTACGTCTGCAACTATCTTACACGGTTTGCCAATGCCCTCATCATAGCTATCGCTATAGCCTTGCTCACCCTAATGGTGATATCAAGACGACTAAAAAAACGTTCCATCGAACTGGAGCGTCTGTTCATACAAAATCTACACTCAAGAGACATAGAAGCACAAGTCTCTGGGCGCAAACGGCCCCTCTTTGAAGGACGCTTGCTAGACAGAAATCTGCATATCGGCATATTTGAAGTGCCGGAAGACTCATTGTGGGCCGGAAAACAGTTACAAGACCTGCAACTACGCAACCGGTTCGGCATTCATGTCAGCAGCATTCAACGAGGCATTCAACGCCTCAACATTCCCAACGGAGAGACTGTAATCTTCCCGGGAGACAAGATTCAAGCCATAGGCGACGACGAGCAATTGGCCGACTTTAGCCAAGCACTAAGAAAAGAGATGGTTGCTGAAGACTATGACATAGAACAACGGGAGACGAAACTGCGCCAATTGGTTCTCTCCGGCAAAAGCGACTTTATAGGGAAGACCCTACAAGACAGTGGAATTCGTGACAAATATAACTGCATGGTAGTGGGAGTAGAAGAAGGGCAACAGAGTTTGACCATGATAAACCCGTCGCGACGGTTTGAGAAAGGCGACATTATTTGGGTTGTCGGCGAAGAGAGCGCACTTAATACCATTGCACAGCATTGCTGATACCGCTACGTTTGTCATACTTCAACGCATCGGTAAGCGTTGATGCATTACATCTGAACGTAAAGTTATAGGAGGTGTAAGGAGCAAGAACAACCGATGCACTCATATTGAAACAATGGAGATCGCGCGAAAGACTTGCCGTTGTCATGCTGATGTCGTGGTTTTCAAAGTCGTAGCCACTTGAGAATGAGATGTTCCAACCATCGCTTATACGCACATTGCCACTGACATTTAGCGTTTGTGAAAACGAGTAAGGATAGCGCATACGCTTCTTGTTAAACTTGCCGGAAGTATTCTCACGCATGGTGATGCCATAACCGAAGGTCAAAGACCATGGCATAGAAAATTTCATATAGCCATCCTCATCAGTTTCAGCCATATTTCCTGTCTTCTTACGGGCCTTATGCTTTCCGCTTTCAAGGTCCTTGTCCACATTCGATTCAATATCCGTGTCTAAACCTTCGTCATCATTATAGTCATCGTCTTCCTCATCATCACTGTGCCCGAACCACTTTTTCAGCTTTTCCGGATTGAGCGTAAATGAGAAGTTTTGGGACATTCCTTGAAAACGAGGCATACGTCCATAACCTATTTCGGTATGATTGCCTACATAGGGGACACCCTTGTCGTCCAATTCCCATGCATAAGTGGCAAATCGAGCATTCATGCTGAACGTATAGTTTTTCCACCATTTCAGGCGTAAATCCACAGAGAGATCACTCCATTTATGGATAGCGGCAGCTGCATTGTAAGACATGCTGAAGCCCAATTGGTCTATTATACTAATTTTTTTGATGGAATCGTTCTTGTCTTTTATCTTCGCTTCAATGTTGTTATCCAGTCGGAAACTCACATTTTCCGATCTTCCACGGCCTGGAACACCAAAACATCCATTCTCATAAGGTGAGTATTCCACCAAATGAACCTCTCCGTTGGCATCCGTATACTGATAGCTATCATAATAGCCATATCGCGGTGAACTAAAATCGGGAGCATAGCTAAAGGATACTTGAGGCGTTATAACATGACGAACTGCCTGCAGTTTGTCACCAAACAACTTTTTGTTGGGTATCCACATTCCGTAAAGTTTCGTACTTGCCGACAAAGACAGGTTCCAATTATAAATATTATGAAAGCCATAAGTGGTGTCTCTCACTTCCGTATTGGTACGCTCATCCCAAGAACGCGTCACCTTGTTGGTGTACATACGGTCTGTAAAGCTCAGCGAAGTGGTGATGTTGATATAGTCAAAGAGCGTAAAATTTCCCTGAATAGGTATGCTATGCTGCATTCCGTTCTTCCAGTCTTTTAGCAAACTGGCGTGCATTAGCTGGTCTTCCTTGGTTGATATGGAGTTGGTTATCTGCCCTGTATACCCCATTGATATCTTTTCATACCAGCGTTCCTTACCTACGGCATGGCGACGCTTGAACGGATAAAACCTCGCCAAACTGATATTGAGATCCGGCAACGTCATCGTTATGGACGAGTCTCGCTGGTTTTGCGCTAAATTGGCAGTTGCACTAAGGCTAAGACCTATACTGGAGAAACCTGTACTCCAGCTAACAGAGGATGTTCGGGTGGATTGTGTCAGCGTTTGAGGGTTGTACATCGAGTTAAGATTGTTGCGTTCGTAGCTCGATGTGGCAAAGTTGACGCTGGCAGCCAAGGAACTGTAGGGATTAGCTTTGGAGTCTTGCCTGTGGCTCCATTGTATTTTAAAGCTCTTTTGTTCGCTAAAGTCCGGCAATCCCTTGTCTCCTGTCTTCGTATCTTGGTAACTGAAGAGGAAACTACCGCTATATCTATAACGTTTATGGTAGTTGCTTGCTACACTCACGCCCCAGGAGCCACGTGTATAGATTTCGCCCAACAACTTCAAATCCAACATATCGCTAATGGCAAAATAGTAACCACCGTCCCGCAAGTAATAGCCTCTATTCTGCTCATCCCCATATGACGGCATAATAAAGCCACTTGAATATTTCTTGGAGAAGGGGAAAAAGCCATAAGGAATTGCCAACGGCAATGGCACATCGGCCACAACAAGATAGGCAGGGCCAAAAACTACATCTTTGCCAGGACGGACTTTAGCACGGGAGAGCGATATGTAAAAGTCAGGATGTGGATCGTCACAAGTGGTATACCGTCCATGTTTAAGATAAACGGCACCTGTCGAATCGCGTTTACCAATTTCTCCACGCAGGAAACCATCCTCTTGTTCCGTATAAATGCCCTTTATAAGACCTTTCTTTGTCTTGAAATTGAAAGCCATTGTGTCGCTCTGGTACTCATCTTGGCCCAACTTAAAAATCGGAGTGCCTTTCATGCCATTGGGATTCTTAGCCAAATTGGCCTGAGAAGAGTCCAGACGGCCTGTTGCCCGCACCAAACTGCTATCCAAATTCAAATAAACCTTCTCGCTTTTAAGGTTCATATTCTCGTAATCAACACTTGCTTTGCCGTAAAGATGGGCTGTTCCAGAGGTTACGTCGTACACCAACGAGTCGTCTGCTGCATAGTTTACAGGGGCATCTATTCCGTTACCCTTTGCACGCATAAGGCTATCAGCACGCAACGAGTCGTCCACTTGCTGGTTGTGACGATAGATTGCGCGTTGCAAAGAGTCCATTTGGGTCGTATCCAAAGTCTCTAAAGATGCCGACAAAGAATCTGACAAACTGTCAAGAGCAATTGAAGTTTTCTCCTTTTGCTTGTTATGAGTTCTCCCTTTAGGGCCGGGCACATATACATTGGCCATAGCAAACACCATGGCACATAGCAAAAGAACTATGATGGATTTAGATCTCATCTATCTATTTAGCGTACAAAATTAAAGAAATAAAGCGTAACCGATTGGTCTTTTCTTATATTTAACGTTTACATTCAAACAGTTTCTCCCATTCCCGGAATCGGTTTAAGCCTTCTTGGCCAAACTTTTCCAAACTCTTTTCTGCTTGTTTTATGGTCTTTTCTCTCTCTAAATGAGACTTGCTATAGAATTTGTCAGCATAGCAAATCAACTTTTCCTCTAATGTTTCCGGCAAAAAATCAAGATGAGGAAGGGGTAATTGTTGGCTAACAATGTCTTCCAAAGAGAGTCCTGCGCCAGTATGTCGTTCACAAACCCGGGCATGTCGGGGGTAGCCTTCTGCCCGCAACAACTCTGCGCCTATATGGCCATGGCATATATAAGGCTCCGTGCCAAAGCATTGGATGCCAGGTGCGTTGCAACGAAAAATTCCAATATCGTGTAACATTGCTGCTTCCTCAACAAACTGGCTATCCAAGTGCAACTCGGGATGATATGAAACAATCTGTAACGCACGATGCGCTACAGATTGACTATGAGTGAAAAGGATGTGCCGCAAGGCATTATCCTCTGGATAATACTTTTCTATCAGTTTGTTGTAATCCATCTAAGATAACTACTCGGAGGGGCGTTCAATATATGCAATAATGTCTCCCTTACCAACTTTAGCACCCTGTTTAACGTTGATTTCCACCAATTTACCGCCAAGAGCTGCTGGTACGGTTACAAATTCGCCCCAAGGAGCCTGTATATAGCAGAACGCATCCCCTTCTTCATACTCCTTACCGATGTATGGTTCAACAGCCGGAACAGCTTCGGCATCACCCTGGAACTCCCAGAACAATTGTCCCTTAACCGGTGAAACGATAGCGTCTGCCTTGGCATGCTTGAATGCTGCAGCCTGTTCTGGGCTAACTTGAGCGCCAAGACGAGCATCTTTAGCTTTCTGAAGGTCTGCCAGGAAGTTCTTTTTGGCCTGTCCGCTCTTGTAGTTGCGGTATTGCTCCGGATGCATGGCAAGCTCAAAGAGCTCTTCATCGTCCTGTCCATATTCCCATCCATTCTCGTCCATCTCTTTACGGAAGTCATCCAAAGAGTCTTTAAGTAATGTATGAGGATCTACATCTGTAAATTCACGACCTTGCTTCTTGGCTAATGCAACAAGTTCTTCATCAATCTTACCCGGCACTTTACCACTCTTTCCAAGAATCATACCCCACATATTATCATCCATCATCACGAAACGGCCTTTGCCTTGTTCCATGGTGAGCAGGTTCATAAGGGCAATGTTCTTTGTATATTGGCTGAAAGGAGTTACCAATGGTGGGTATCCCACGCGTGGCCATACGTAAGCAACTTCGTCAAAGAGCTTTACCAACATATCGTCCATTGACAGTTCGGGCTCGCCTTTCTTCTTTCGAAGGTTGTTAATGGTTTGGCGTATACCGCCCAAATCGGCCATCATACTTCCCATCATTCCGCCAGGGAGACCACAACCAAGCAACAATGAGCTCATAACCTTATTTTGAGGATTGATGAAATAGCCCAACCAATCGTCTATGAACTCCTGTGTCAGGGCACGAGCTTTCATATATGCGTTCATGTTTACCTCAGGAACATCAAAGCCTTCGTGCTTCAACATACTCTGAACCGAAATAATGTCTGGATGAACCTTACCCCATGACAATGGTTCAATAGCCGTATCAATAATATCTGCGCCATTGTTGCAAACCTCCAATATGCTTGCCATGCTAAGACCTGGGCCTGAATGACCGTGATATTCGATGATGATGTCAGGATGCTTTTCCTTTATCATCTTGGTCAATTGTCCGAGGAAAGCAGGTTGACCGATACCAGCCATATCCTTCAGACAAATCTCTTCTGCTCCAGCTTCTATTTCCTTGTCTGCAATTTCACAATAATAATCAAGCGTGTGTACAGGGGATGTTGTGATGCAAAGCGTTCCCTGAGGGGTCATACCGGCTTCTTTAGCCCACTTGATAGAAGGGATGATATTCCGAACATCATTCAATCCGTCAAAGATACGGGTGATATCAGTTCCCTGGGCATGCTTCACCTTATACATCAAACGGCGGACATCGTCAGGAACTGGATACATGCGCAATGCATTCAAGCCTCTATCAAGCATGTGAGTCTTGATTCCGGCTTCGTTCAAAGGCTTGCAGAAGGCACGAACGGCTTCGTTTGGATTTTCTCCTGCCAAAAGGTTCACTTGTTCAAATGCACCGCCATTGGTTTCGACACGACTGAAACAACCCATTTCGATAAAGACGGGGGCAATGCGTTCCAATTGATCCTTTCGTGGCTGAAACTTGCCTGAACTTTGCCACATATCCCGATAAACGAGACTGAACTGAATTTTCTTCTTCATATATATAGTATTCTTATCTTTTCCGAGGTGCAAAATTAGACAAAAAAATTCGAATATGTACTTGGCAATAGTTTTTTTTACAATTATTGAATGTTTTTCCAATAACCTGTAAGAAATTTATCGTAAAGGTTCAATCTATGGTTCAAAAAAAGTCAGTATCTTTGTAGTCAAATATCAATACATCATGAAATCCTTTTACACCTTATTTATATTAGGAGTTGTTATGGCCGTTTTCGGATGCACCGACCGAGTTTCTGAAGGCGACATGAGTGCCATAGACAAGAGTCAGAACGCTCCAGGAGACAGCACCGTATACGGTTTGGTTTGCGACGGCACCTCCGACTCTACATTGGTATTTCTTCCCAATGCCGGAGGAGACCCCATCACATACAACATCATTAAGGCCACTCAGAAGAAACTGGTATTCGGTACGCCGGAAATAGGCGATTGGATAGGAATTCTTGTCAACCCAAAGAAGAAGAATGAAGCAATACTCGTCGTTGATCTTGATCAACTGAAAGGCACCTGGACCTATCAGGTAATGCCGGAGCTTAAAGAAAGTGCCACTAAGACAAAAGAACAAATAGAGGCAGAACTGACCGACTCAATGCGGGCTATCCTGTTTGTTCCACGGGAATATGGCTTCACCTTAAAGCGCCATGGACAGGCTTCCACAGTGGGACACATATTTAAAGGAAACTCATTAACCGATGAAAGCCTTGTTGAATATCCCCCTGTTAGAAACTATACAGGATGGCACGTATTCAACGGGAAGCTCATTCTTGTTCGTGACACAATGGACATGAACATGAAACGCATACCTGCCGACAAGGTACAACAAGACACAGCGCTCTTTGTCTATATGAAAACAGACTCCTTAGCCCTGATGGGCAAAAACAAGATTACAGGATTTCACAGGCGCGCCAATGCCCACATTGCCAACGAGCGTGCTCAAAAGGCTGCACAAAAAGAGGCTACCGCCGACACCATCAAGGAATGACGTAGCCTCTTGAAATGCATATTCACTTCATGTTGTGATTAAGGAAACGGTACTCGGCCAACTGCTCATACTTTGTTCCGGGTTGTCCGTAATTGGCATAGGGATAGATGCTTATACCTCCACGAGGGGTAAAGATACCTATCACCTCTATATATTTGGGAGCCATTAAGTTGATAAGGTCTTTCATGATGATATTTACACAATCCTCATGAAAGTCTCCGTGGTTACGAAAACTAAACAAATAGAGTTTTAGGCTTTTGCTTTCCACCATCTTTTCTGCCGGTATATAACTTATTCTAATCTCGGCAAAGTCAGGTTGTCCAGTAATGGGACAAAGCGAAGTAAACTCTGGACAGTTGAATTGCACCCAATAGTCGTTGCCTTGATGCTTGTTTACAAAAGTCTCAAGCACCTCCGGTGCATAGTCCATGCTATACTTTGTTTTTTGTCCGAGAGCCTTAAGGCCTTCTTCTTTCCTTGTATCTTCCATGATTATCCCAAACTGAAAATTTTCCAAATATTATAGTTTATTCCATTGTCATAGGCATCTTCGCCTTCATGTTTTTTGAGTAATTTCACAACATTAATGGTAATAGGCAAAGCCACCACTTCGTATCCTGTTTTCAAGATAACCTGCCAAAACATCAACTTGGGTATCTCTTCAAACGGAATAACGCCCCAAAAAGCAAGTGGAAAAAAGATAAGTGAATCTATTCCCTCTCCTGCAACAGTACTGAGTATGGCCCTTGCAGAAAAACGACGCCCACCATCACGAATTTTCATCTTGCTCATGACATAGGCATTTGCAAAACTTCCAAGAATGAAAGCGATGAAAGAAGCTGTAACAACTCGAGGGGCAAAACCGAAAATTGCATGAAATCCGGCATCATTATTCCAATAGGGGGCACCCGGAATCCAATCACACAATGCTCCTAAGCCGACAAAGAAGAAGTTCATGGCAAAACCCACCCATATCAACAAGCGGGCCTTGCGATAGCCCCACACCTCACATACACAGTCGTTGATAATGTAACTGATGGGGAAAACTATCAAGCCACCTGTCAAACTGATTGAACATACTTGAATTTGCTTTGTTTCTAAGACGTTTGCCGCTATCAGGCAAACGCAAAAGAGTATGCTGAAAAGCATAAACAACACACTCACAGTGTTACGTTTTGTTTCCATATCTTGTTTTGTTAGAGGGGGTTGAGCAAGTACCCCTATCGTTAAAGCGGTGCAAAGGTACGCTATTTAAGCAAATAAACAAAACTTCCGGCAAGAATTTTTCCTTTCATACATTATCTACGCTTTTCCTAATAAAAATTAATTTTTTTGTATCTTATCAACTAATATAAGTATTTTTGCAAACTAAAAAAATACTGTTTATGAAAAAAGCATTATTAACTTTTGTCTTATTAGCCCATATATTCTGTTCATGTGCCCAAGGACACAAAGACATAAAGGTGTACAACGACCAGATGGATAAACTTGTTTCTGAACTCGAGCAACTCTCTCAAGAATATCAAAGCATTTATGTTGCTGCCCAAAATAATATCACCGAGCAGCAGAAGACACGATTAGAAACAATTGAACACACTGGCGATTCTATCATGCAACAAGAAGTTGCGCTTACAATGAAAGTTGCCAACGAGTTTAAAGACACCAAATATCCCGCCGAATTCATTGCCAAGACTTACGAAGACATGAGCTATGAACAACTCTCCGAGGTGTGCAACCCTAAAAGCGAATACTATAATGAGCCATCAATGGAAAAACCCAAAAAGTTGCTTGAAGGTTTAAAGCTTCGCGCCCCTGGTAATATGTTCAAGGAATTAAGCATGAACGATCTCAATGGGAAGAAGGTAAAACTCAGTGAGTTTGTAGGAAAAGGAAATTATGTATTAGTTGACTTTTGGGCAAGTTGGTGTGGACCCTGCAGGGCCGAGATGCCTAACGTTGTTGAAAGCTACAACCTATATCATTCAAAAGGGTATGAAATAGTGGGAGTATCGTTCGACAAAAAGAAAGAATCGTGGGCTGCAGCTGTTGAAAAACTTAGAATGACGTGGCCACAGATGTCAGATCTTAAAGGTTGGGATTGTGCAGCACACACTGTTTATGGCATAAACTCGATACCTTCCAATATCCTTCTTGACCCTACAGGGAAAATCATTGCCATTGACTTAAGAGGTCAGACATTATTGGACAAATTGGCAACCATTTTCCAATAACCTACGTTTTACACGCCAATAAGGCCGGTTTTACGAGCTAAAACACAGGGTTTTGGAGCCTAAGAAGGCCGGTTTTACAAACCAATTCGTATGATTTTGAAAATCAGCCACTTACAATACAACACAAAAATCCCTTGGATCTAATTAAATCCAAGGGATTTTTTCTAACAATTAACCTAATTCAATAACCCAAATAATACCTATTATTATTTTATTACCCTATCGAGATTTGACGAGCAACTTTTGATTGCTGAACTTGAACTTTCGGTAACAAAATCGTCAAAACGCCATCGGCAACATGCGCTTCAATCTTTTCCTTATCTACATCATCAGGCAAAATAAGCGTTTGTTCATATTTTGTGTAGGAGAATTCTCTGCGCAAATAATGTGTTTTTTCGACTTCATCCTTACGATGGTTATCCATCTTTATCGTTAAATCGCCCTCATTGTTGATGTTAACATCAAAATCCTCCTTACGTAATCCAGGTGCAGCAAGTTCAACAGTATAAGCTTTTTCAGACTCCAAAACATTAATAGCAGGTGCTGTTGCATTTGTTCTTTGCATTCTGTTTGTATCAAAGAAGTCATTGAAAACTTCCGGTAACCAATTGTCTCTATACATGATTAAATCTCCTATATTTATTTTTTAAATTTCAACTTATCACTTGTAAGAATACAATCTATGTACCAAAACCACATAACCGACAAATTGACACCATTGATAGACAAATTGTCAGCTCCTTAATATCCAGCCAAAAAGCATCAAAGGAAAGATAAAAGAAAAGACTTGATAAAACTCGTTAGGAAACAGAAGGAAGGAGATTAAAGGCTATAAAGCGCAACAAACAAAAGGCGATAAGCCTATTTTAACATGCGAAAATTAAGCATTCGCAAGTAATTGTGGGGATGATGGTGTCTTTATTTACTCATTTTCATGTTCAAATACACATTATCACGAAGCGAAACAAAGTTATTATTGCATTTAAACAGTTTTTCGCAAACAGTTCACACACTATGCCAGAAACCGTTACTCTCAATTTGCGCCAGTATCTTCACACTTATTTTAAACACGCAAACAAAAAGGCGATGTACGTCATTGCACATCGCCTTTTTGGATTTTTTTGATAACTAAATTGCTCTTATTCGCTTTTTTCAGTTTCATCTACAACTTCTTGCGCTTCATTTTCGTCAGAAGCTACCTCAAAATCGGTCTCACCTGCTTTCACCAAAATGTTATACCACTGAAGCAATTTCTTGATATCGCTATTGTGAACACGGTCGCGGTCGAAATTTGGAAGAACCTCTGCAAAATAAGCTTGCAATTCCTTGGCAGAAGCTTTGCGCCAGTTTAGAGAGCATTCCTTGCCGTCTTCCTTTTCCTTCACCTTAGTAAGGACCTCTCCTAAAGGGATATCTTCACTATCGGTATACATAGCAATATCCCCCAATGACGTAACCCTGTCGCTTGCAAACGCCGGTAAACGCTTATGGGTATCATCTAAAGCCTCTACTATAAGGTTTGCCTTACCACGACTAACCAACTTGTATAATCCCGGTTTTCCGGCAATTGATAAAATAGTCTGTAACATACTGAATTCTTCTTTATATTTATTAATGTGTTATTTCGCCTTAATCCTATTTATTATATACGCAAATTTGAAAGTACGGTCTCTATCTGTTCATCTACATCTGCAATACCGTCATTAACGATAATATAGTCAGAGAGTCGACAAACTTCTTCTTGCGGCATTTGCCTGTCTATCCATTCCAAAGCTTGTGCACGCGTTATTCCATCGCGTTTCATCACCCTTTGCATCCTTATGTTTTTCGGAGCAGCCACACACAATACCTTGTCCATATCCACGCGCAAGTCAAAACGGCTTTCAAAGTAAATGGCACTTTCCAACCATTCATAACCCGATTGCAGGAAATCTGCCGCCACAAAAGGATGAACAACCTCGTTTATAGCTTGTTTGTGGGCTTCGTCAGCAAGCAGAAAACCGGCAAGCACTCCTTTTTGCAGTATACCTTCTTTAAAAACAGACGTTCCCACAAGCGACGAAAGTTGACTTTGCAGAGCTGGAGAGGTCCGCATCAGTCTCTTTGCAGCTGCATCACAATCGTAGACGTGTATTCCTTTAAGTTCCAACCTTTGGCAAATGTATGACTTTCCACTACCTATGCCACCTGTTATTGCCACCTTCATATCGTCCTTCCTAACGTTGTTCTATCACATAATCCATCAGTTCTATCTCTGGACGAGCATTACGAACGCCGGTAGGAGTCGAACTAACATACACTCTACACTTATCGGCCTGTTTGCTTTCGAGTTCCTTATAGTTGACAACCACCTTAAACCCCTTTGGCAAAAGGTCCTTGGTAATTGGATCTTTTGGCAACGTTTTCAGCCTACTTGCTCCCACCACGAACCTAACATTCACCTTTGAGGGAAACACGCGCAAGACTTTATCCTCTGGCATATTGACCGCTTCTATTGGAACGGACACCACTTCTTCCGTCAAAATGTCCGAATAAAGTTGCATCGCCACAGTGGCCGGTACGAATTTTGCACCTTTTATCTTTTTCAAAGAAACCTTTTTGACGGTTCCCTGGCGAAAATCTCGTATGTGCTGATAGGTTGTATAGGCCACCGTAATGCTATCCAACAGCTTTTGGGAAGCATATACCATTACACTGTCCGGTTTGAATTGCACATGAGAAAGATAATAGTTATGGGCCGGTGTCACGGTTCCCAGCATCTTTACTGGAACCCGTTTGTGTAAACCATAATTATAATAGAACTCTATCTGGTCTGTTTTGAACGAAGTAACCTTTGATGAATTGTACAACTGTTGCCCTATACGCTTTTGCAAATCGGATGCAGCCACCACCCCATGTCCTTTTCCATCGTTGTAAGACTTAAAGTCTATGGTAATGGGATGTAGCTTGTGTCCATACAAGTAAGCGGCTATCATATATCCTTTGTCCCTTATTGTGAAGCGAATGGTATCATCCGGTTCATTTGTTATGACCACATCACGAGGAATATTTGCAAGCTTCACCTCCACCGTAAAGTCATGTTCAAAGGTCTCGTTAAGCGTCATTAACAGCCAAAAGCCACTGCTCAAAACAAGAAAGAACAAAAAAACCAGAAACTCCTTGTTGATTGTGTTGAGCAAGAAGTTCCTGATCGCACGAAAAATGCGCAACAGTTTGACCCTCATTCAGTCGTTACTTTGCTTGGGAATTTTGCATTTGAGAATCTTGTGCGCCTCTAAAGACGTAACTCTTGTCCACGGTAATAACTACACCTTTAGCTATTTCAATTTCTATTTTTCCTGTTGCGAGATCTATACGCTTTACTGTTCCATAAATACCGCCGCCTGTTACGACCGTTGCTCCTGCTTCCAAAGAGTTTTGAAAAGCACGTATTTCCTTCTGCTTTTTTTGTTGAGGACGAATCATAAAAAGCCACATGATGACAAATATAGCCACCATCATTAAAAGCATAGGCCATGCACTGCCTTGTTGTGCTGCTTGTGCTGACAATAAAATTGTTGTATTCATTTTCTGTTTTTATTGATATTGTTATTCGTTGTTGGGGGTTTCCGGTTCATCAGAAAGGGGTTCGGGTTTGTCAACATGAACAAACCGTTCTGTTTTTCTATGCGAGCGAATGGGCAACATTGCTTTCAACAACTTACCGGAGTCAACCAAATGGCGAGCTATAGCATCTAACATTCCATTAATATAGCCTGCGCTCTTTGGAGTACTATAGAGTTTTGCCAAATCAACATACTCGTTTATTGTGACACTAATGGGGATATTAGGGAATGTAAGCATCTCCGCTATTGCTATTTGCATAATCACAACGTCCATATAAGCCAAGCGGGAGAAATCCCAGTTTCTGCTTGATTCGCTCATATAGCGTTGGTATGTATCTGCGTTCAATATGGTTGCGCGAAATAGTTTTGTAGCAAAATCACGGTCTTCATCGTCCTTATATTCTGGCAAAAGCTCTTGTTCAGACTTATTTTCTGGAGAAAAGCGCTTTATAGTCTTCAAGACGAAAGTGTCAACGATTTCCTTGTCATCGTTCCAATAAAGGCTTTTGTCCTCCAATATCGAGTCTAAGTCTTCATTTTCTTGTATTAATGTGCGATAAATTTTCCGCCAAATCTCTCTGTCAGCTTCGTAAGAATCGTCCGCATCTGCCATATATTCTTGATAAATACGGCTTTGTTCCACCTGATCGCACACTTTTCTAACAAACTCTATGTCGTTGTTCCACGTCAACTTTTGAGCTTCAAGAAAGTCATTCAGTTGTTTATTTTCTTCCAACTGTACAGCAAATCTGTTGTAAGCGAATCGTTGTGATGGCAATTCCGCCCCCTCACGTTGAGCCCGCTGGGTGCCAATCTCAAAGCGGCGACGCTCCTCGCGTGTTACAGCAACGATAAATGCGAGCAAATAATTATACAAATCATAGGCTTTAGAAAGGCTAAACAGCAATTCTTTCTCTGCTTGTTCCATGTTGTGATTGCCGTTCTGATAGTATGCATAGGTTAACTGTACAACCTTAATTCTAATTAATTCCCTATTAATCATTTGTTTGTCTTCTAACTGAAATGTCCGTCAAATTGAATCAAATGCAAATTTAGACAAATTCCCCAATTCGTGCAAACAAACCATTGCTTTTTCTCTGATTTTCCAAAATATTGTTGCTCAATTAACAAGAAATAATTAACTTTGCACCGCTTTTTTACATTAGCACTCTCGTGTGATGGTGAATTAAGGCATGATTTAAAGTAAATTCTTAATTTTAGAGTAACACAAAATGAAAGAGATTCAAGTATCAGGTCAGAAGCGTACAGACCTTGGAAAGAAAGCTTCAAAGACTCTTCGTAAGGAAGGGTTGGTTCCTTGTAACCTCTATGGTGAGGCAAAAGGCGAAAACGGTCTCCCCGTTGCATTGTCATTTGCAGCTCCTATGAGCGAACTTCGCAAGATTGTTTACACTCCACACATCTATGTTATTAATTTGATTATTGACGGTGAGAGTCACACGGCTATATTGAAAGAGCTTCAGTTCCACCCAGTTACAGATGCTTTGCTTCATGTCGATTTCTTTGAGGTGAACGATCAGAAGCCTATCACCATTGGTATTCCTGTTAAACTTAACGGTTTAGCACAAGGTGTACGTCAAGGTGGACGTATGAACTTGTCTATCCGCAAAATCAACGTTACCGCTCCTTATCAGCAAATTCCCGAGCATCTTGATGTAGATGTTACTGCTTTGGGCCTTGGCAAGAGCATCAAGGTTGGCGATTTGACATTCGATGGCCTCGACTTAGCTACTCCTAAAGAGGTTGTTGTATGTTCTGTTAAGACCACTCGTCAGGCTGCACAAGCTGCTGCAGCAAGCGAAGAGGGTGCTGACGCAGATGGTGCTGCAGCAGAATAAGTGGCGCACTAACAATGAAGGAAGAAGCATTTATCTATGGATAAATATCTTATTTGTGGCTTAGGGAACCCCGGCAACGAATACGAAGGGACTCGCCACAATACAGGTTTTATGGTATTGGACGCTTTTGCAAAAGCGTCCAATATTGTTTTTGACGACAAAAGGTATGGCTACCTTGCCGAAACCAGCCTAAAAGGCAGAAAGGTCTACTTGTTAAAACCCACCACTTTTATGAACCTTAGCGGTAATGCTGTACGTTATTGGTTAGACAAAGAGCACATCGACCAAAAACGGCTATTGGTTGTAAGCGATGATATTGCCTTGCCTTTAGGTGCCTTCCGATTGAAAGCGAACGGTAGCAACGGAGGCCATAATGGCTTGGGGCACATCCAGCAACTCATAGGGCAAGACTATGCCCGCCTACGTATGGGTATCGGGAACGACTATCCCAAAGGAGGGCAAATTGATTGGGTGCTTGGCCACTATAGCGAAGAAGACCTCCAAAAGCTCAATCCAAGCATAGAAACGGCAGTAGACATCATCAAGAGTTTTGTTTTAGCAGGCATCGACATTACAATGAATCAGTTCAATAAACTTGGAAAAAAATGAACAATACTGCCAGAATAGACAAATGGTTATGGGCTGCACGCATCTTCAAAACGCGCTCCATTGCAGCCACTGCCTGTAAAAATGGTCGTGTAACAATTAACGGAGCCAATCTAAAGCCCTCCCACCTCATCAAAGAGGGAGAAGTTGTCAATGTGAAGAAACCGCCTATCGTCTATTCGTTCAAGGTTCTAAAAACCATTGAACAACGTGTTGGAGCAAAACTCATCCCTGAAGTTTACGAGAATGTAACATCTAAAAAGCAGTATGAATTATTGGAGATGAGTCGCATAAGTGGCTTTGTAGATCGCGCAAGAGGCACAGGACGCCCCACCAAAAAAGACCGTCGTCAGATGGATGCATTTACTGATCCCGTTCTCTTTGGCTTTGATGAAGAGGATGATTGGGACGAAGATGAATAGCATTAACCACTCAAACTATACCAAACATGAAAAACATTGCCATTTTTGTATCCGGAAATGGAACCAATTGCGAGAACATCATCCACCATTTCAAAGCCTCTTCGGTGGCTAAAGTGGTCCTGGTCGTTTCCAACAAGCCCGATGCTTATGCACTGGTTCGTGCGCACCGGAATAATGTTGACACAGCCATTCTCTCAAAAGCAGACCTGAATAATTCTGGAAAAGTATTGGACTTGCTTTCTTCTTACCACGTTGACTTCATAGTGTTAGCTGGTTTTCTACTAATGGTACCAGCCTATTTAATCAGTGCATTTCCAAAGCACATCGTCAACATCCACCCAGCCTTGCTTCCAAAGTTTGGCGGAAAAGGTATGTATGGCCACTATGTGCACGAAGCGGTAAAGGCTGCTGGTGAACAAGAAACAGGGATTACCATCCATTGGGTTAACCAGGCATGTGATGGCGGAGCCATTATCAGACAATATAAAACAGCTATTTCTCCGACAGACTCTGCTGAAGAAATAGCCGAAAAGGTCCATTTGCTTGAAATGGAATTCTATCCTAAAGTGATTGAAAGTTTGCTTTAGTAGTTAAACATCGGTCTACCAAAGCCGCCCCCGGAACCGCTTCTTGGCCTATTTCATGGATGTGGAGGTCCCATTGGTCCTTCGCCCCTATTAAATCTGCCATTCTCCCGCATGTTGCTACGTGCTTCTTTCCCGCCAAAGAGATTGAAGCGGTAGGTAGCCTTAAACATCAAGTAGCTATTTATGCTATTATATTCGGTATCAGTCCGGCTCATAGCGTTGATGGTGCGTGACAGATTACTTTGTTGTTGCAGGATATCAAACCATTGAACACTTACGGTTAAGGCATTCTCTTTCAAAAAGCTCTGAGACAATTGCGCATTCCATAACAGTTCATTCGTATTAAGCGAAGCGTCACTATAGCCTCTTCGACTCTGTTCGTGCAAGTCGGTTGAGAGGCTTGTACCCCATGGCAACGTTACTGTAAGGTTTGCTCCATAGGCATATTGCCAAGTATTGAGATTGCTTGCAGCCTGCATGGCGTTCTTGCTATGCGTATAATTGAGTGAGCCGTCCAATTCCAGTTCAATCCACGACTTGCGATAACTTGCCGACAAGCGTTCTCCAACAGTGGTAGACTTTGTTATGTTTTTAGCCAATTGCTCCATATCACGCAATTGCAAATAGCTTGCATAGCGGTTATATCCCATTGTTGTAAACGTATTAACATTCCATACGCCGGCTGAATCCAAAGAAGTGTTGAACATTACCGCTGCGTTTGCATCCCAATTTCCGTTAACATTGACAGGCTGAACCGTCCTTGCACCTGTTTGAGAGTTGTAAGAGACGCTATTTCCTATAGCATTCCGTACCGAAGAAAGGTTCAGAAACGTCATGATTGAGCGTTGATGGTTTTGTATATAATTGTTATAGAAGAAGCGCAAACGGTTGGTAAAAGACGGCTTCAGTCCCGGATTTCCCCGTTGAACATTCTGGGGATCAGTGTTATCTACGATGTCCAAGAGCTGACTCATTGACGGCTGGGTGGCCGTTCCCCTGTAATTGATGCGCAAATTGCTCTGTTTGCTGAACCGATAACGGAAATCCAGCGTTGGGCTCCAGTTCACCACGTTTCTTACTGTATCCACATGCACACCAAGATAGTCTTGCATATAAGACGAATGTTGCGGTTGTAGCATCACGCCTGCATTCAGTCGCCATTTAGTTTGGTTCATTCTCAGCATCAACTGAAAGTCGTGTGTATAAGTCCGATACTCGGAATAGCGGCTTAGCCCCTGGTCGAAGTAGTCTGCCAACGGCTCTGTCAAACAAGCCAAATAGCTATCCCACGAGCGGTAAGCAGGAGTAATGTTGTCAAAAACGCCATTATTCAAGCGGCTAAAATCGTAAGTTGAACGGTCGCTTTTGGAAAAAGAGTATTTATATTGATAACTGAATTGCAAATAGGTTTTGTTGGCTATTGGCTCACTGTAAACCGCTTTCACTGCATATCCCCAGTTCTTTGTAGGCATAAGGTTGTATCGGTAAGCCTGATAGGTTGAATCTTGTCCAAGCATATCCATTAGTTGGAAATACTGCAAGTCCTGTGTAGAAAACGTTTTTGAATCTTCATCGCTATAATTACCGTCCACTCGCAAAGTCACGTTACGTCCGTTTCCACTCAGCTTTCGGTTAACCTGTATCATTCCGTTGGCTGTTGTTGCATCCCCATACGAGATAGTTGTGGTTTTTTGTTTGTTAACCACCCTGTCTTCTTGAGCCAGTTGTTCGATGGAAGCGTCGTCGAGCGGATTGTCTACATACTCATACGGATCTTCATTGAAGGCTGCCGATGAACTGATAGTGCGTCCGTCTGTTTTCTTGAGGCTTATGCTGGGGCGAAACATGATATTCCACATTGAGTCTGGAGTCCATTCCATGCGGAAACGTGCATCCCAACTATTGGTACGCGAGTAGTTTTGTGAAAGTCTGTTGGCAAACGACCCGGAAGAGGAGACAAAGTTTTCTGAAGCCACTTTGGTTGCCAGATCACCATCAGAATGATTCCAACGCACACTACCATCAAGCTGAATAAGGTTTTTCTTCTCATAGTTCAGATTGAGGCCAACCATTTTCGTTGCATTCAGACCTTGCCTCAGGCCACCGAATCCACCTCTAGGGCCACCGCCAAATCCCATATCATTGACGTTGTTGGCTCGTCCGAAGCCCATCATGCGCAACCCGTCTTTGAAATAAGCACCCATGGCTTTTTCCGCATAACGGCTGTGTGTGCCCACGCCAAAGTCGAGGTTTCCAAACATCCCCTTGTTCATACCTTTCTTAATACCAAAGTCCAATACGGTCTGCTCCTCGCCGTCATCAATTCCCGTGACGCGCGAAAGATCGCTTTGTTGGTCGTAAGCCTTCACTTTTTCGACGATACTTGTAGGCAAGTTCTTCATTGCGGTCTTTGTATCCCCCACCATAAACTCTTTGCCATCAACCAAAATCTTCTTCACTTCCTTACCATTAATCTTTATGGTTCCGTCGTCAGACACCTCAGCTCCTGGCAGACGTTTCACCAAAGCCTCTATGGTAGAGCCCTCTGGCACATGATAAGCTGAAGCATTATACTGAAATGTGTCTTCTTTCAAGACCACTTTGGCTGCTTGCCCCACTACTGTCACCTCTTGAAGCGTTTTCGAATCAGCCTTCATCTGCAGTTGCCCGAGCTGAATTTCTTTATCGTTGTCCACAATTACATTTTTGGTTAGGGTGCGATAACCTATCCCCGAAAACCTGACAATATACTTACCCTCCTTTGGAGCAGTAAGGGTGAACTTACCATCACCATCTGTTGTTGTACCTGCTACGTAACTGCTATCAGGGTTTAACAACTGTACAGGAGTGTAAAGCACACCCTCTTTTGTGTCTTTGTCAATCAGTGAGCCCATGATGGTATGCACTTGTGCCTGCATTACACAGGCTAACATCACCAATAGGCACAATAAGACCGTTCTTTGTATTTTCATCTACTTTCTCAAATTTTGTCGATTATTTGGATGTAAGAAATTGAAAAAGGTTTAATCGACAATTTTTTTATCGATTATTTGCCCTTTTAAAACTTGCACACTCCCCTATCAGTGTGCGCAAATTCATTGCTTTTTGTGTAAAAGAATGCTAAATAAGGTCCTCTGCAATCCGTTTTCATGAAAGAAAATAGCTATATTTGCGATACTGTTAAACAACTAAAGGAAGGAATGAATATGAAACAACAAATTGTTATTTCCAAGCATTTCAAGAGTGATTTGGCCTCTTCCATTGCAGAATGTGAGCGCGACAAGATATTTGTTTTGGTTGACACCAATACTCACAACACCTGCTGGCCGCTCATTCAAGACTATTTCTCCCTGAAAAATGCCATTGTCATCACCATTGAAGCGTCCGATGCCCATAAAGACTTGCAATCACTTTGTCATGTATGGGAATGTTTAGAAGCAGGAAAAGCCACACGGCACTCGCTCCTTATCAATCTTGGTGGAGGAATGGTTACCGATCTTGGCGGTTTTGCCGCCAGCACTTTCAAACGCGGCATCAACTTCATCAACATCCCAACAACCCTGCTTGCCATGGTAGATGCATCCGTAGGAGGAAAAACAGGAATTAATTTTGGAGGATTGAAAAATGAGATTGGCGTTTTCAACGAGGCTTCCTGTGTGCTTCTAAACATGCGATGGCTACGCTCGTTGGATGCAGAAAACCTCTGCTCGGGTTATGCCGAAATGCTTAAGCATGGACTCATTTCCAACGAAGCCACCTGGGCTGAACTTATCAAGATGGACCTCAGTGACCCCAATCTCGATGCTTTAGCCGATATGGTAGGCACAAGCGTGAAAGTGAAAGAGAACTTCGTCACCAAAGACCCCCACGAACACGGCATACGCAAAGCTCTTAACTTTGGGCATACCTTTGGCCATGCACTCGAAGAATGGAGCCTTCACAGAACTGAGACTTCACAAACCGACAACCGCATCAAGCCCCTCCTACATGGTTATGCCATCGCTTTCGGACTAATCTGCGAGCTCTATTTGTCGGCCATAAAAACCGGATTTCCAACCGAGCAAATGCATCAAACCATCAATTTCATCCGCCAATATTACGGACAAGTGGACATTACGTGTGACGACTATGCCCAACTTATTGATTTGATGCATCACGACAAGAAGAGTACATCAGGCGAAATCAACGCCACGCTCTTGAGTAATATTGGGAAAATCAACATCAATCAAACGATAACAGAAGAAGAAGCAAAAGATGCTTTCGACTTTTTAAGGGAGGGATAGGCCGACATGACACAAACACAGAACAAGCAGCGACTTCTCTCTCTCGACATTCTCCGGGGACTTACCGTTGCCGGGATGATACTTGTAGATAGCGGAACCGACAACAGTTTCCTGCCTTTACAACACTCTGTATGGAACGGAATGACCCCATGCGATTTGGTTTTCCCGTTCTTTCTCTTCATAATGGGCATTTCCACCTATCTTTCCCTAAAGAAGTTTTCCTTTAGCTGGAGTGGCACTTTGGCCCGAAAAATCATCAAGAGAACGGTTGTTTTGTTCTTGATAGGCCTTGGTGTCAACTGGTTTATCCTACTTATCAAGGGCATTCCGTTCGAATGGGGACAACTACGCTATATGGGCATACTACAACGCATCGCCCTTTGCTATGCACTGACAGCATCGTTGGCTATCTGCGTTCGCCACCGCTACTTTCCCTTGTTGATTGTGATACTGCTGTCTGCCTATACGGCATTGCTGCTATACGGGAACGGATTGGCCTGCGACACGTCCAACATTCTGCGACAAGCAGACGAATGCATTTTTGGCAAAAGCCATTTGTATCTCGACGAAGGCCCCATCGATCCCGAAGGGTTGCTTAGCCTCATCGCCTGTACGGCACACACCATGATAGGATTTTGCTGTTGCCGAATGATGGAACTGCAAAAGGACGTCAAAAGTAAGGTGTTGGTTTATTTAAGAATCGGTGCTATTTTAACCATCAGTGGCTATTTGCTGACTTTTGCCATTCCTCTAAACAAACGCATATGGTCTCCCAGCTATGTTTGCGTTACTTGCGGCCTGGCTGCTTTGCTGCAAGGGCTCATCATGTATGCCCTTGACTTACAAACAGGACAGACGGTCTGGAAAACTGCTTTTTCCGATTTTTTCCGCGTGTTTGGCGTAAATCCCCTTTTTCTTTACGTCACCCGTTTTCTGCTAACCGTATTCATGGTGCTCACAGGACTCGCCCGCCCATTGCACGCAGCCTTAGACGCCATCATTCCAAGCGCCCCATGGAGTGCCTTAGCCTACGCTATCATCATGGTCATGGCGGTATATTGCATAGGCGTCTTCCTTGACAAGCGGCACATATACATAAAGTTATAACGATAAAAAAAAACTGACAATCTTTCTTTTATATACCCCTTAATCTCCAAGACCTTGCCCGTTGTCTTGCAAAAGCGGCCTTATTACCACCTAAAAGAGCCGGTTTTAGCTTCTAAGAACCAAGGTTTTGGCTTCCAATATGCCGTGTTTTAAAATCCATCACATAAGCCATTGGCTATCAATGCTTTGCGACAAACATTTTCATATCCAACAAAAAAGCGGTAACTTTGCAGCAACAAAATAAAAAGATTGTACAAAACAAGGCAAACATCAACCATGGGTCAAGAACAAAACCACAAGCTGAAAGGAACCGTCTGCGGCATCATTGCAGCAGTTTGTTACGGCACCAACCCCTTAGGAGCCTTACCGCTCTATAGCGAGGGAGTAAATACGTGCAGCGCATTATTTTACCGTTTTTTCTTCGCCATGCTCATTCTGGGTGGCCTTCTGCTCATTCAGCGCAAGTCTTTCGCCATTTCTGTTCGCGAACTATCCATTCTTATGCCCTTAGGAGTGCTGATGGGGTCTTCCTCGTTGTCGCTCTATATGAGCTTTCACCACATGGCAGCCGGCATAGCCTCAACGTTGTTGTTTGTCTATCCCGTGATGGTGGCAGTGTTAATGGCAGTACTTTTCAAAGAGCACATCACCTTTTCTACAACCGCGTCCATCGTTTTGGCTCTTGGGGGCATAGTTCTTCTCTATCACGGCAACGGCAACGAGACGCTAAGTGTCACGGGAGTTGCCCTTGTCATGTTGTCTTCACTGACCTATGCCGTTTACATCATCATCGTCAATAAGTCACCATTGCGCCTATCGTCTATCAAACTCACCTTTTACGTGCTTGTTTTCGGCTCTATCACCATTGCCTTCTATTCCGTTTTTGGCACAGATGGTCTTCTTCAGATGCCCCCGTCAGCACGTGCTTGGGCACTGGGCTTCATGTTAGCTCTGCTTCCCACCGTCATTTCCCTTGTAACAATGGCTATCGCCGTGCGGGAAATAGGTTCCACGCCAACAGCCATTATGGGAGCGTTGGAGCCCCTCACCGCAGTGGTGATAGGTATAACCATCTTCGGTGAAGCTCTTACTATTCGCCTTGCCATAGGTATCGTCCTCATTCTTGCAGCAGTCTTGACCATCATTGCCGGCAAATCGCTCGATAGACACAAACTCACCATCGTACGCGGATATATGGGGCGCTTGCTCAGAAAGACTTGGCGCTGGAAATAGATATATATAAAAAAGATAAAAAACACCTCTCTTTAAGAATAATTTCGTAAATTTGCAACATAATTATGGGGCGAAGTTAGACCGCTGGCTATAAGGTTTTATCAGACTTTCGAGGCCGTCGTTTTGACCGTCACCCGCAAAGACAGACATATTCGAATATTACGACATGAACGTTTTAGAACTTAGTGAGCAGGAGATTGGCCGTCGCCAAAGCCTGCAAGAACTGCGCTCGATGGGCATTGACCCCTATCCAGCTGCCGAGTATCCCACCAATGCTTTCTCTACCGACATTAAAAACAGTTTCAAGGAAGAGGAAGAAAAACGCCAAGTAGTCATCGCAGGACGAATGATGAGCCGTCGCGTGATGGGTAAAGCCAGCTTTGTAGAACTTCAAGACAGCAAAGGCAGAATTCAAGTATACATTACCCGTGACGACATCTGCCCTGACGACAACAAAGACCTGTACAATAAAGTCTTTAAGAAATTGCTTGACATCGGTGATTTTATCGGTATCAAGGGATTCGTTTTCCGCACCCAGACAGGTGAAGTCTCTGTTCATGCACAAGAATTAGTACTTCTTTCAAAAAGCCTCAAGCCCCTTCCTATTGTCAAGTATAAAGATGGCGTGGCTTACGATAAGTTCGACGATCCTGAGTTGCGTTACCGTCAACGCTACGTTGACCTCATTGTCAACGACGGCGTAAAGGAGACTTTCTTGCAACGGGCAACGGTGTTGCGAACATTGCGCAACGTTTTGGATTCCGCAGGATATACAGAAGTGGAGACCCCAACCTTGCAATCGATAGCTGGAGGAGCTTCTGCTCGTCCGTTCATCACCCACTTCAATGCGCTCGACCAAGACATGTATATGCGCATCGCAACCGAGCTCTACCTCAAACGCCTTATCGTTGGAGGCTTTGAAGGTGTCTATGAAATAGGAAAGAATTTCCGTAACGAGGGAATGGACCGCAACCACAACCCAGAATTCACCTGTATGGAGCTCTATGTGCAATACAAAGACTACAACTGGATGATGACTTTCACAGAGAAACTCCTCGAAACCATCTGTGTTGCAGTTAACGGGAAGCCCGAGAGAGAGATTGACGGAAAGGTTGTGAGCTTCAAGGCTCCTTACCGTCGTCTGCCCATCTTGGACGCCATCAAAGAGAAGACAGGGTTTGACCTCAATGGACTAAGCGAAGAAGAAATACGCAAAATAGCCACAGAAGACCTCAAGATGGAAGGCATCGATGAGAGTTTTGGCAAAGGAAAGCTCATCGATGAAATCTTTGGTGAGTTCTGCGAAGGCACATTCATCCAGCCTACCTTCATCACCGACTATCCTGTTGAGATGTCACCTCTTACCAAGATGCATCGTTCAAAGCCTGGATTGACAGAGCGTTTCGAGCTGATGGTCAACGGAAAAGAGCTCGCCAATGCCTATTCTGAGTTGAACGACCCATTAGATCAGGAGCAACGCTTTATCGACCAAATGAAATTGGCAGACAAAGGCGACGACGAAGCAATGATAATAGACCACGATTTTCTTCGCGCTTTACAATACGGTATGCCTCCAACATCAGGCATCGGCATCGGCATCGACCGTTTAGTGATGTTAATGACAGGCAAAACCTATATTCAGGAAGTATTGTTCTTCCCACAGATGAAGCCGGAAAAGAAAATGCCACAAAGCACCATCAAAGAATGGGAAGCCATCGGCGTAAGCGAAAATTGGGCATACGTGTTGCGTAAAGCTGGATTCAACCTCATTTCGGACATTCGTTCCGAGAAGGCACAAGGCCTGCAACAAAAGATAGGAGAAATCAACAAGAAGTATAAACTCGGATACGAAAAGCCAACCGTCGACGACATCCAGCAATGGATAGACAAAGCCAATGTATAATTGCGGTAAGATAGCTATCATTGGAGGAGGCTCTTGGGCCACAGCCATAGCCAAGATTGTGGTGGGACACACTCACCACATTGGGTGGTATATACGGCGTGATGACCGTATAGAAGACTTCCGCAGACTGGGCCACAACCCAGCCTACTTGACCAGTGTACGCTTCAACATGGACGAAATCGCTTTTTCGTCAGACATCAATGCCATCGTCCAAGGATACGACACTTTGGTTTTCGTAACACCGTCACCTTACTTGAAAAACCACTTGAAGCGCTTAAAAACACGCATCAAAGACAAGTTTATCGTGACAGCTATTAAAGGCATCGTTCCAGACGAGAACCTCGTATGCTCCGAATACTTCCACCAAGTGTATGACGTGCCCGAAGAAAACCTGGCATGCATCGGCGGTCCAAGCCATGCCGAAGAGGTGGCGCTCGACCGTCTCAGCTATCTCACTGTGGGATGTTCCAATTTGGAGAAAGCCGAAGCCTTTACCGAAATGCTCAGTTCGAACGTCATTAAGACAAAGGTGTCAAGTGACGTTATCGGAATAGAATATTCTTCGGTCTTGAAGAACGTATATGCCATAGCAGCAGGCATCTGCTACGGCCTCAACTATGGCGACAATTTTCAAGCCGTTCTCATCTCCAATGCCGTTCAAGAAATGAACCGCTTTCTGCAAAGTGTAAGGCCAGACAGTAGCAGAAGCATAATCGATAGTGTCTACTTGGGCGATTTGCTCGTAACCGGATACTCTAACTTCAGTCGCAACCGCACTTTCGGAACAATGATTGGCAAAGGCTACTCGGTGAAAAGTGCCCAAATAGAGATGGAAATGATAGCAGAAGGCTACTTTGGTACAAAGTGCATGAAGGAGATCAACCGACACCTACATGTCAACATGCCTATTCTCGATGCCGTTTACAACATCCTCTACGAACGCATCAGTCCACAAATAGAAATAAAATTATTAACTGATTCATTTAGATAAACAAAATGAAAAGTATCAACTTAGACATTACAAAAGCTGCTCAATTCCTTAAACCAGGTACAGTAGCTGCTTACGAGCCACAAGTGGCAGCCGCACAAGAAGCATTGGAAGCTGGCACATGTGCAGGAAACGACTTTCTGGGATGGCTTCATCTGCCATCATCCATCACCCCCGACTTTCTGGATGAAGTGCAAGCTACAGCAAACACGCTTCGCGAAAAATGCGAAGTAGTAGTCGTTGCCGGCATCGGTGGCTCCTATTTAGGGGCACGCGCCGTTATCGAAGCCCTCGGAAACGCCTTTGCATGGCTTGTCAATGACGGCAAAAATCCAACCATTCTGTTTGCCGGCAACAACATCGGAGAAGACTATTTGTCTGAACTTACCGAATATTTAAAAGGCAAGAAATTTGGTGTTATCAACATTTCCAAGTCTGGAACAACCACCGAGACAGCCCTCACTTTCCGCCTGCTGAAGAAACAATGCGAAGCTCAACGCGGCAAAGAGGAAGCTAAAGATGTTATCGTTGCAGTTACAGATGCCAAAAAAGGCGCAGCACGCACATGTGCAGACAAAGAAGGTTACAAGAGTTTTGTTATTCCTGACAATGTTGGAGGCCGTTTCTCGGTTCTCACCCCTGTAGGACTTCTCCCAATAGCTTGTGCAGGTTTTGACATCAAAGCACTTGTCAACGGTGCCCAAGACATGGAAAAAGCTTGTGGAAAGGATGTAGCTTACGCTCAAAACCCAGCTGCTCAATATGCAGCCGTACGACAGGCTCTTTACAACCAAGCAGGAAAGAAAATTGAGATAATCGCCAACTTCCAGCCTAAACTTCACTTTATAGCTGAATGGTGGAAACAACTCTACGGAGAAAGCGAAGGCAAAGACCATAAAGGAATCTTCCCTGCTGCCTGTGACTTCACTACCGACTTACACTCTATGGGACAATGGATACAAGACGGTGAACGCTCTATCTTTGAAACTGTTCTGAGCGTTGAAACTCCAAACCGCGAACTTGACTTCCCAAGCGATGAAGAAAACCTTGACGGATTGAACTTCTTAGCTGGTAAGAGAGTTGACGAAGTAAACAAAATGGCAGAACTTGGAACCCGTTTGGCACACGTTGACGGTGGAGTCCCCAACATTCGCATTTCCATTCCGCAACTCAACGAATACTACATTGGCCAACTCATCTACTTCTTTGAAAAGGCTTGTGGTATCAGCGGTTTGGTTGAAGAGGTTAACCCATTCAACCAACCAGGCGTAGAAGCCTACAAGAAGAATATGTTTGCATTGCTCAACAAGCCTGGCTATGAGGCTGAAAGCAAAGCTATACAAGAGCGTCTCGCAAACGAGAAATAAAGCATGAGAACAGAAATAGAACAATATCTTAAAAAGAACGGCTTTGGGGCATTCTGTCCCAAAGCCGTTCTTTTTGACATGGATGGAGTGTTGTACGATTCAATGCCCAACCACGCCATTGCATGGCAACGGTCTATGGCCGACTTTGGAATAACAATGACGGCTGCAGATGCCTATGCCACAGAAGGAGCGCGAGGTATTGACACCATACAACGCTTTGTAAAAGAACAATTGGGTCGCACCATCTCTTTGGACGAAGCCCAAAAGATGTATGACGTTAAAACGAAGTATTTCCATGAACTTCCCGAAACTAAAGTCTTTGAAGGTGTCAAGGACGTAATGGAGAAAGTAAAAAAAGCAGGTCTCGCCATTGGCGTTGTAACAGGAAGCGGACAACGCCCACTAATCGAAAGACTGCTTACCGACTTTGCTAACTATCTTGACGAAGACCACATCACTACGGCCTATGACGTAAAACGCGGAAAGCCATTCCCCGACCCATACCTGATGGGACTACAAAAATGCGGCAATTTGCATCCGTATGAAGGCATCGTTGTAGAAAATGCACCGCTAGGCATAAGGGCAGGAGTTGCAGCAAAGTGTTTCACCGTTGCCATCAACAGTGGTCCGCTACCCGACACAGACCTTACAAACGAAGGCGCAAACATCTTGTATAAGACGATGTCGGACTTTTGCAACGACTTGGAATCCTTCTTGTAAGCACAGTGTAAAATCGGCAGATCCGGGCGATATACAAAAAAGAAAACACCTATTTTTAGGTATTGTCACTCTTTAGCAGAACGCGTATCTTTGCAAATGAAACTTTCAAACTAACAGATTATTATGAAAATAGAAAAAATTCATGCAAGAGAAATCCTTGACTCAAGAGGAAATCCAACGGTAGAAGTAGAAATAACGCTTGAAAACGGTGTTATGGGAAGAGCCGCAGTACCATCCGGAGCCTCAACAGGCGAAAACGAAGCACTTGAGCTACGTGATGGAGACAAAGCCCGTTATGGCGGAAAAGGTGTACTGAAAGCTGTAGAAAACGTCAACACTATTATAGCTCCAGCCCTACAAGGCGATTGTGTATTCGACCAACGGGCACTCGACCATAAGATGCTGGCACTTGACGGAACTTCAACCAAGAGTAAGCTGGGAGCAAACGCCATCCTCGGTGTGTCATTGGCTGCCGCTAAAGCAGCCGCCAAAGCATTGGGTATGCCACTATACCGCTATATAGGCGGATGCAACGCATACACCATGCCCGTGCCAATGATGAACATCATCAATGGAGGAGCTCACTCCGATGCCCCTATAGCATTCCAGGAATTCATGATTCGACCTGTTGGTGCTCCTTCTATCAAAGAGGCTATACGCATGGGTGCTGAGATTTTTCACGCACTTGCCAAATTGTTGAAAGGACGTGGACTGTCAACTGCTGTTGGTGATGAAGGAGGGTTTGCACCCGCCCTTAACGGCATTGAAGATGCTCTTGAAAGTATTTGCCAGGCCATTCGGGATGCCGGCTACGAACCAGGGAAAGACGTAAAGATTGCCATGGACTGTGCAGCCAGCGAATTCGCTATATGCGAAAATGGCAATTGGTACTACGACTATCGCCAACTAAAAGACGGAAAAAAGAAAGATCCAAACGGGAAAAGGCTCACTGCTGACGAACAGATCAAGTATCTTGAAGAACTTATTACCAAATACCCCATCGACTCTATCGAAGACGGTTTGGACGAAAACGACTGGGACAATTGGGTGAAACTCACTGCTGCCATCGGCGACCGTTGTCAATTAGTTGGTGACGACTTATTTGTTACCAACGTAAAATTCCTTGAAAAGGGCATCAAGATGGGAGCAGCAAACTCTATTCTCATTAAGGTTAACCAGATAGGATCACTTACAGAAACACTTGATGCAATTGAAATGGCTCATCGCCATGGCTATACCACCGTCACCTCTCATCGCTCAGGCGAAACGGAAGATACAACAATAGCAGACATTGCAGTTGCTACCAATTCCGGACAAATCAAAACCGGTTCGATGAGTCGTACAGACCGTATGGCCAAATACAACCAACTCATCCGTATTGAAGAGCAACTTGGCAGTGATGCAGTTTACGGATACAAAAAGTTAAAGTAAACTTCGTCCAACAAGACAAACAGAAATCCGCCCCTACTCTATATAAAGATAAGAGTAGGGGCGGATTTTCATTAATGTAGAGTATGCCAAAAATGGGCTTCACTTGCCATTACATATTTTGGCATTCGTGCGTCTCGGTGGTAATTTTCTCTTCATTTGTGGTGACACGAGCTTTATAGCCGAACTTCTCAAAGGCTTTCTGCAACTTTTCAACCGTAGTTTTCTTGGCGTCGTAAACGATTGTCACTTTTTGTTCTGCAACATCAGTAGTAATCTGTTTAATGCCTTTTTCAAATTTCAAATTCCCTTTAATGCGGTTTTCACAATTGGAACAATGCATTTGGGGAGTGGTTGTAAAAATAACTGTTTTGTAGTCTTTGGCCGATGCAACTATTGCTATCATCATCAACAACAAAGTAAAAAGAGTTTTCTTCATCATTTTTCTATCCTTTCTTTTTTGATTGATATAATTTATATTATAACACTTTTTCAGAAGATTTATTTTATAAATGACGACCAAAATTCAAACGCATACCTATATATCCCATAGCTCCAGTGATGGGACCGTATATCATTGTTGGCTCAAAGGTGGCCGACCACGGGTTTTGAGCATCTATCACAGGATGCTTCTGCTTATATCCTGTAAGGTTCTCTCCTCCTATATAAACCGATAAATGGCGAAAATTACGCGTTAACTGAGCGTTTAGGGTGGGATAAGCCTTAAAATTGTTATTCCAGGATGGTTCCCCATTTGGCGTAACATATGCTTCCGGCATTCGACCTCCACCATTCATCGCAAAGGTAGCATCAGCTTGCCAGAGTCCCATACCAGGTTTATAGCTAACAGAAAAGAGTGCCTTGTAACGACTCTGCAACGGTTTCCAAAGCAAACGGCCTCCATATGTACTCTTAACCAGATTATAACGATAAGCCGCTGTCAGTTCCAAGCCATTTTGTAACGGCAAATTGGCATCCAACTGAAACGTGTGACTGAAGCTCCTCCCTTGTAAATTGGTGATATGCAGTAGAGTTGGTGAAGAGTCGTAGTCGACAACCACTTGTCGAAGAAAATGGGTGTAATAATATTCGGCATTGAGTTTCAGGGTCTGTCTTCCCAATGGTATATAAAAGGCTGCTACCCCACCATAATTCCAAGCAGCCTCTTGCTGCAATCTGTCAACTTTCAACTGCCGTCCTGATGCCATCAGATAGCTCATCTCGGCCAAGGCATGAGGTGTGCGATAACCTTTTCCTGCCGACAAACGGAATGTCACCCATGACGACGGTCGCCACTTTAGGTGAATGCGTGGAGTGAGAAAGGTTCCATAAACCGAACTGTGATCAACACGCAAACCAGCCATCAAGACCAATTTCTCATGTAAGTTGAAAGTCCATTGGGCATAGGCTCCAGGTGTAGTTTCCTGCTCCTTGTCATGAACGCTTGACTTTTCTGCTTCCAACAAATAGTCTTGTGACAAACGATCATAATTCCAACTGAGTCCTACCGACAAATTATGGCTTGCTGCCAACTGCGTTTCGTACATCAACGACAAATAAGCATTCTTTTCATTCACACCATAACTTCTTGCACCGAACAATGATTCTTGCCTATGTAAAGAGGCCTGACCCATCAACGCAATGTTAGTTGCATGTTCCGGATCAAGTATCCAGGCATGCTTTTGGTAGAGTTCATAATGCCTGTTGTTAATTCTTATATTATAAGGTATAGAAACCGTAACGTCTTTTCCTTCATTTTCATGGAAAGAATGTCCACCATGAGCAACCTGTCCTGAGGAACGATATTCATCCACCAAAGACAGACCGCCATGATAGATGTAGCGGTTTCCTTTCCATAGCCAGCGGTTTTGAAAATTGTATTGGCGCACATTAGGGTCGTCTTGAAAACCGTCTCCATTTCCGTCGTGATGATTCCATCCATTTTCAAAGTGTCCCAAGAATTCCGTCGAGAGCTTTTGACTCATGTGAACATTGGCATCAACATTCAATTCTAACTTCCCCATCGTATTGGTATAGGCATTGAACGTTGCACCTTGGTCGTCTTCTGGCTTTAAATACTCTATATTAACCTGGCCTGTCATTGCTTCATATCCGTTTTTCACAGAAGCATTGCCTTTGGAAACTTGCAAACTCTTCATCCATGAACCTGGAACATAACTGAGCGCATAAGGTTGTGCTGCCCCTCGGAAGGCCGGAAGGCCCTCAGAAAGCAATTGGACGTAAGTTCCACCAAGGCCTAACAAACGCATTTGACGGGCTCCTGTAGCAGCATCCGAGTAATTGACATCGACAGAAGGATTGGTTACAAAACTCTCTCCAAGATTGCAGCAGGCAGCCTTAAAGAGCTCTCCACGTAAAATTTCGGCAGTATTGGTCGGTCCCATGGGCCTACGAACTGTCTGACGGGCTTTCACTGTCACTCCACAGAGTTGTTGTTGGGGCAGATAGTCAGTACTGTCGGTTGGCTGTTGGGCACTGATGCCCATCACACCTACTATCTGCAATACAATAAAAAGAATTGGTTCTATCTGTTTCATGGGTGCAAAGGTAGAAGAAAAAAACTTCACGCCCATTACGAAATAATGGATATAACTTGTGAAATTAAGGTTGAACCTTACCAAAATAGCAACCGACTTCAGCCTTGCCTGCAATATTTACAGGCAAATTTCGCCTGAGCCCAAACACCGATGATGCCTATTGTCGTAAACAACACAGAACTGTCCGGGAGCAACACCATGGATGGGATGGTCTGCATGGAGCAAATAATGCCCTCCGTCAATTGGCTCTATACGTGCCTTATGAATGTCTGGCGTATGACGAATCTTAAAGGTAACATCGTCAAGAGGTACCTCACGGGTCAGGAAATGAAAACCAGCCAAACGAAACTCTTGCCTATAAGCAGTAGCAGGATCATAGCCATGACTTACATAAAGGATGTTGTTGGCAGGATCTTTGCGCACGACAAACCACGGACCTCCACCCAATCCAAGTCCCTTACGTTGCCCGATAGTGTGAAACCAATGCCCTTCATGGTGTCCCACCACACGTCCTGTCTCCAATTCTACCACATCACCATGGCAAGTACCAAGGTAACGGCGTAAATAGTCATTGTAATTGATGCGACCAAGAAAGCAAATTCCTTGAGAGTCGGGGCGGTGAGCACTGATAAGGTGCTCGCTTTCGGCTATTTTCCTTACCTCTCCCTTGGCATAATGGCCTATTGGGAAAAGGGCTTTTCGCAATTGCCAACCATGTATTTGTGCCAAAAAATCGGTTTGGTCTTTCACGGGGTCCGGACTTGTTACAAGCCATTTCCACTCTCCGTCCCACTCTGTTTGAGCATAATGGCCTGTAGCTATAAGATCATAATCGTGTCCACGCTTTTCATCAAAGGCCCCGAATTTAATCAGTCGGTTACACATCACATCCGGATTTGGCGTTAAACCTGCCTTCACCTTTTCCATAGTATAACGCGTTACTTTGTCCCAATACTCATGATGACAGTCTACCACTTCAAGATTACATCCGTACTTATGAGCTACGGATGTGGCCATTTCAAGATCTTCTTCGGACGTGCAATCCCAAGACTCTTGTTCTTCCGGCCCAATCTTTATGTAAAAGCAATCTGGGTGCAACCCCATCCGGAACAATTCGTAAACAACTACCGAGCTATCTACGCCCCCCGACAAAAGAACTGCTATTTTCTTATTTTCTATTTCCTGGATGTTCATATCTTTATACGGTCAAATCCTATGCCATAAACTCCACTTACTGCACTTTGAGACACGAATGCATGTGGATCCAACTCATTGATAACACGAAAAATGTCATGAGATTCAGAACGGCGAGCAATAATGAACAACATACCGACTTTGCGACCTGTGTAAAATCCATGGGCATCTATGACTGTGCAACCACGATCAATATCATTGTTAATAGCTTGCCCTATCTTTTCCCATTGGTCTGAAACAACAAAGAATTGCACCGATCCACGATGGCCACCAACAACATAATCCACGCAAAGACTCATTACAAAAAGCACAACATAGCCATAGATAACCTTCTCCCATGAACCTATTACAAAATAACTGGAGGTAATCACACAAAGATCTGCTACCAAAATGATATGTCCAAGCGAGTAGTTACGATATTTATGAACCATTGATGCAATGACATCAGTACCGCCACTGCTTGCATTTCGCGTGAGAGCCAACCCCATTCCTATACCCATTAACACACCACCTGCCAAACAAGCGACAAACGGATCATTGCTGAAAAGGGTTGTTTCCCCAACCACTTGATTGACAACAGTAGTGCTTCCGGTAAATACTATAACTGCAAATATCGTCCGAAAACAAAAGTGCCAACCCAAAATCCTTAGGGCCAACAACAACAGGAGCGCATTTAAAGTGAAATAAGTGTACTGAACCGGTATCCCCAAGCCCCAATACACCACCGAAGAAATACCTGGAAGACCACCTATCGTAACATGGTGAGGCAACAAAAAGGCACACCATCCAATGCTTCCCAATATCATCCCCACAACTATTACCAGAAGATCACCAATCTCTCTAACTGCTTTCTTACTGTTATATCTTGCCATAACGGTGCAAAAATACAAAAAAACGATGATAAAAAGATGATGAAATACGAGTTTTTTGCTACATTTGCACAATGAGACAAATGCCTCAACAACTATCAACAAACAATTGACAAATAAATGGAACAAATCAAAAATGATTCGCTTTCGCTCTCCATTTCAGAACATGGAGCCGAACTTCAAAGTATTAAAGACATTAACGGTAAAGAATATCTTTGGGACGGAGATCCCGAATATTGGCCCCGCCATTCCCCAATCCTTTTTCCTATCGTTTGCGGACTGTGGAAAAACACCTACAGATATGGCGGAGAAACCTACAAAATGGAGCGGCACGGCTTTGCCAGAGACACCGATTTTAAACTGGTAAGAAAAGCAGACGACCGCATAACGTTTGCGTTATCCGACTCTGAAGAAACGCTAAAAGTGTATCCGTTTCATTTTAACTTGGCAATTAGCTACCGATTGGAAGGAAACAAAATCCATGTTGTTTGGCACGTTGAGAATACAGACGACAAAACCCTCTATTTCCAAATAGGAGGACATCCTGCATTTCTTGTACCCGATGCAAAAAAAGGAGAACCTCTCACCGGTAGCTTGAAATGGGACAACAATGCACCCGAACGCCTCTACGGAAATGTAAATGGGTGTTTGGCTAAAGGCTATCATAAGGTCGCTACACCCGATGGTGTCTGGAATTTCACGGAAAACGATTTTGAAGACGATGCCCTTATCTTTGACAGGAGTCAACTGCATCACGTGGAATTACTTGACAAAGACAACAAGCCTGTCGTGCAATTAGACTTTAAGGCACCTGCTGTAGGAATTTGGAGCCCATCAGGGAAGCATGCGCCCTTTGTATGTATAGAGCCTTGGTACGGTATTCATGATTGGGCAGAATTTGAAGGTAACTTCCAAGAAAAATACTTAATGAATCAGCTTTTACCTGGAAGCAGCTTTATGAGCGAATACATTATCACTATCGGATAATAAATAAGGGAGCTTCATTTGGAGCTCCCTTATTTATTAGAAATAACAACTCAGACCCATACGCACTTCAAACGTCTCCGAATGAACGTTTGAATAGTGTTTGTAATGAGTTTCCCTCATATAATAAGCAGCTTGCAAATCAAGGCTTACACCCTTTTTCAAATAAACCTGTAATCGCGGATTTATTACAAGAAGCTGAGCATTTGAAAGGTCTCCTTGGGCATTGAGATAAAGCGGATTCGTTGTTGTCAAATCTTTCGTCTCATATCCTTTCCATGTATAAATACGGTAATAATCGGCTAAAACGCTAAAACGCCCGAACCGCGGGAAGTCCAATAAGGTTTCAACCTTGGCACTATAGCCACTTCCCATGTTATAATCACGATCAATAATATGGTAGTAGTCACTCAAAGAGCCACCCAAGAGAATGCCATCCAAAAAGACCCGCTGCTCAATACTGCCTACATTACCGACAGCAGGGAAGCGATAGATCAATCCCGGCCCGATACTGGCAGCCTCGGATATACGATATGGAACCCGTTGGGTACCATCTTTCACAGCTTCAGAGTCGTAATAGTTGAAGTGTTGGAACACTCCAAAAGCCGCAGTCATTTGTTTTCCTTCATAAAAGTTGGCACTCCAAAGTTTCCCCAATAAGTGAACACTGCTAATAAGCGGCTGGTTTCCACTTAAACCGAAAGTTACATTTGCCGTAAAATAGTCGTATGGAGCATTGTTGGAAGTATCAAACACATCTCCATAAAGCAATAAAAAATTCAAATAAGGATTTTGTTCACCTCTGAACAGACCTCCTTCATCAGCCAAATAGCGGTCTCCCAAGGTCACCATGAAGTTTATCGGGAATCGAGAATAGTCATGGTATTTGTTGTGATCGGCCCTTACTCGCCAGGCTTGTCCTGTAATCAACCTGTTAAAACCCTTGATAGGGCATATTAAAGTACCAGCAAATTCACGCAAAAAACGCCGAAAGCCCTGACTGCTATCATCAAAAACAAGATTGGACACCCTATGGGTTACTTCTCCGATACAAATACCTCCTATTGTGGTTGCCATCAAATCATTTATGGCAGGAGGCTCCGTTTCACAAGCCAATTCCCACATTAGGCTTCCACAAAACGAATAGGGAGCCGATTCCCAAAAAGACAATCCGTTACTTCGTGCGGAATTAAAGTACAAGCCTCCATGATAAGGATGCGCAAATAAATTGGTAGAGAACTGGTCGTTGTCCCAAACAAAGCCGGTTTTAAAATTCTGATGAATAGTATGAAGATTAATTTTTGCAAAGTCTTCGTTCATCACAAACCGGTCAAAACCATTGACCAACACATTTATACCAAAAGCTTCCAATGCCGCTTTCCAAGGATGCTTGACACGATAGGAAGGCAAATTATAGGCATACAACGACGCAGAAGAATCGGAAGACGCTTCTTCACATTCCATGACGGAACGCTTTTTGCCTTGTAAGAGCTGTCCCTTGTCATATCGAATAGCCATTCCCAATTCCACAATTGCCCGTTGGCGATAGCGTTCACGGTGATAATAGCGTCGTGTATCGCCATATCCGAGCGATGCAAATGCCGAAATTCGCGATGTCGGTTGCCAATCCACATTCAAACGCGCCTGTAGCGAATAAAGCCTTTCCGGCTTGTCTGCTGAATTGTGCTGAAAGGTTTCAACATGAAAATATCCAACATCACCACTTACAGACCATTTCGGTGACAACTTAAAATATTGTCCAATGCGATAGTATAACGAACCGGAGAACTTCTCATCCAAGCCTAAATAATGGGTTCCTATGCCCACAATATTGTAAGTACTGCGGTTACGAAAGCGTAATGCCACATTCAGCTTATTACTGTTTCCTGCAAAAAATAGCCAATCAATGCGCGTTTTAGGATTGACATTGACAAGACCTATCTTGTGAGCGATTGTGTCCCTGCTATAATTAATCAGACCGATTTGAACACCTCGAGGGTGTGCCACACATACATTCACAACACCTAACTGAGAACCATTAAGTGTATCGGCATAGTTGTAGGCCCCTATTTGCAAGCCACGCATATAAGAAGAACTCACATTCGACAACCCAGAGAGTTGCAATCCACGTTTCACACCACGCGAAATGTTGGAAATGCCACCCAGTTGAATTCCCTTAAACGGTGTAAGACTAATATTGGCAAAAGGGGAAATTTGCATTCCCCGCAAATCAGATGCAACCGTCGAAAGACCGGAAACCTGTATTCCATGGGCGTCTGTCAAAGCAAATGACGAGAAAGCGTTCAACTGTACTCCATGTAAATGAGAGGCTCCACTCGCTATACCGACATTCAAAGACGTTAATTTCAAACTATCTATACCGGTATGATAAATAGACAAGCCTATATTAACGGATTTTTTATATAATGAGTCTTGAGCCACTACATGGGATGCGCACCCACATAAAGCCATCAACACCCCTATCATTCGACATCTTGTTCCACCGTTCATCATATACTTTCTACCATTCACCATTTAAAGAGCATAAAAGAAACTCTATTTCAAAAAGCCTCCCTATACTTATTTTCTTCTTTGTCGTCAAGCATCGACAAGTAGGACTGGTATCTACTTTCTGCTATATAGTGTTCTTCTACGGCTTTTCTGACAGCACAACCCGGCTCATGGGTATGGGTACAATTGGAAAAACGACAATCGCTTGAGAACTTAAAGATTTCTTTGAAATAGCTCGTCAGTTCTTCCCTTTCTATATCGAAGGTTCCAAAACCCTTTATTCCTGGAGTATCTATCAGGTAACCACCTTGTGGCAATGACAACATCTCGCTAAAGGTGGTGGTATGCATTCCTGTATTATGAGCAGAACTGATTTCTGCCGTCCTTTGATTTGCCGAAGGAAGTATTTGGTTTATCAAGGTAGACTTCCCTACCCCACTATTTCCACTCAGCAATGTAACCTTTCCTTTTAGGCTTGGCAAAAATGCATCCAAGCCTTTTCCTGTACTCGCACAGACCTCTACACACTGATAACCTATGGTTTCATAAAGGTTAACCAATGCTTTTTGATAACGCAACTCATCCTCATCCAACAAGTCTATCTTGTTAAACACAAGGCAAACAGGCACACGATAGGCTTCAGCCCCGGCCAAAAAACGGTCTATAAAAGTTGTTGATGTTTCCGGATAGTTGACGGTGACAACAAGAAAGGCTTGGTCTACATTGGCAGCAAGTATATGACTCTGCTTTGAAAGGTTGGGCGACTTTCTCACTATAAAGTTCTTACGATCGTCAATGGACGTTATAAAAGCCGTTCCTTCCTGATTTTTGATGATTTCCACTTTGTCTCCCACTACCACAGGGCTTGTCGAGCGAATGCCTTTCAAGCGGAAATTACCCTTTATTTTACACTCAACAATTGGTCCACCATCCGTTTGAACGGTGTACCAACTGCCGGTATTTTTAATGACCAATCCGTGCATCAAACGGTCATTATTTCTTTTTGTTTGTCTGCCAACAACTCTTCGATACGTTTAATGTACTTGTCGTGAGTTTTCTGGAGAGACTCTTCTGCATCTTTTTCGTTGTCTTCAGAGAGACCATCTTTGATGGCTTTCTTCAACTTATCCTTAATGTCGCCACGCACATTGCGCACTTCCACCTTCGTTCGCTCCCCAATTTTGTTGCATTGCTTTACTAATTCGCGACGACGCTCCTCGGTTGGCTGAGGCAAGTTCAAGCGAATTAGCTCCCCATTGTTTTCTGGTGTTATGCCAACATCGCTGTCCATAATTGCTTTTTCTATATCCCTAATGGCTTTCTTGTCCCATGGGCGAATGGCAATCGTACGAGGATCTGGAACTTGCACCGTTGCAACCTGGTTGAGGGGCACCATACTTCCGTACGAATTAACGCGCACACTATCAAGGATAGCTACGTTAGCGCGACCTGCACGAATGCGGGCCAATTCCTCTTCGAGGTACATAGCAGCCATCTGCATACGCTCCTCTGCATCGCTAAGTGTTGCTTTTACATCTAACATATCTTACTTTTTTACATTAATATTGTTGCACAAAAATACTTATTTCTTTCTATGTACACAACTATTCTTAGTTGTTTTTGTCTTCTCAACCTTGCTTTTGTGAAGATGCCAAGCTTTTTAATTCGTCTTCAACTCTATTAGTCAAATTGACAAACTGCTCGATGGTAAGTTGTTCGGGGCGTTTTGTCATTATATCGTCTTCAAAAAACTCCTTTTTAGGAGTAAGCCCTACAAAGAGTTGCTTCAAACTAACCCGAAGCATTTTCCGTCTTTGATTGAACACCATCTTCACCAAACGTTTAAACAAACTTTCGTTGCATCCCAAATCGGTAACCCCGTTACGCGTCATACGGATTACCGCACTTTTCACTTTTGGCGGTGGATTAAAGACATCTTCATCCACGGTAAAGAGATACTCCACCTCATACCAAGCCTGTATCAAGACCGAAAGTATTCCATAAGCTTTTGTTCCTGGAGCAGAAGCTATACGCAAAGCTACCTCCCGCTGTATCATTCCTGTACAACAAGGAATAAGGTCTTTGTAGTCAAGCATCTTAAAAAAGATTTGGGACGAAATGTCGTAGGGATAGTTACCAGTAAGGACAAAAGGTCTGCCCTCAAACACTTTGTCAAGATCCATCCGCAGAAAATCCTCTCCAAGGATATTGTCTCGAAGCTTGGGAAAAGCTTCGTTTAGATAGCACACACTCTCTTTATCTATCTCAACCGCTTTTACTTCCCGCGGTTTTTCCACCAAATAGCGGGTGAGCACACCCATTCCCGGACCAATTTCCAGTATAGGTATCTCTGGACATGCGTCAACAGTATCGGCTATTTGTTTGGCCACACTTAAGTCAGTCAGAAAATGTTGGCCGAGATTTTTCTTTGGTCTAACCTGTTTCATGCTTCTGTTTGCTTGGCAACAAAGTTAAGCAAAATCTTTCAAAAAACCTTCAAGGCAATGCAAATTCGTCTATTTGAGTAAAAAAACCCTTTTTCTTTCTTTGGCCTCTCATAGAGTTTTTATACTTTTGTAGATGTATATGGACTTTAAGAAAACCATCAACAGTACCATCAAGATTATTTTTCCACTCTTGTTAGGAGGGGCTATCCTTTATTGGATGTACCGCGGTTTTGATTTCCATAACATCGAACATGTGCTGACAAGCGAGATGGACTGGACCTGGATGTTACTTTCTTTTCCTTTTGGCATACTTGCCCAAATGTTTCGGGCGTGGAGATGGCAACAGACTCTGGATCCTATCGGAGAGCACCCTCGCACAAATGTCAGTGTCAATTCCATCTTTTTAAGTTACGCTGTCAGCCTAGTTATTCCTCGTATTGGCGAATTTGCACGGTGTGGAGTTCTCAAACGGTATGACAATGTTTCGTTTCCGAAAGCCATTGGAACGGTTGTAACAGAGCGCGCAGTGGATATGCTGGTGATGGCAGCCATTACCGCAATTGCATTTGTCATGCAAATAAAGGTCTTTGGACACTTCTTCTCAAAGACAGGGACACGCATTGACAACATTTTTCAAGCCTTTTCGTTAACAGGTTGGCTTGTTACTGCCATTTGCGGACTGGCAGTTCTTTTCTTAGGATATTACATTCTAAGGCAGTTGTCACTATACAAACGGGTAAAAGACACCTTCACGGGAATTTGGCAAGGAGTAGTATCGCTCAAAAAAGTGCATAACATTCCCCTTTTCCTGTTTTATTCCATTGCCATTTGGGGGAGTTACTTCCTTCATTTTTACCTTACTTTCTTTTGTTTCGACTTTACGGCGCACTTAGGAGTTACTTGCGCATTTGTAACTTTCGTTGTTGGAAGTATTGCCGTAATAGTACCTACTCCGAATGGAGCTGGTCCTTGGCATTTTGCCACCAAGACGATGCTCATTCTCTATGGGGTAGCAGACACGCAAGCTTTGTACTTTGTACTTATCGTCCACACCATACAAACACTCCTTGTTGTTTTATTAGGAGTATATGCATGGGGCGCGCTCATGTTTACCAAAAGGAAATCAACAGACAGAACGATAACCAACAAGCAATAATATTCACCTAAAAAGCATAACGTTATGAGTGAAATCAAAAATCTAAAACCGGAATGTATTTGGCGTAACTTTGACGCATTGACGCAAATACCACGTCCTTCTGGACATCTCGAAAAGGTTCAGGCTTTCTTGCTCGACTTTGCCAAGAAAGTTGGAATTGAAGCTTTCAAGGATGCAGGCAACAATATTGTCATGCGCAAACCTGCCACCAAAGGGATGGAAGACCGCAAGACGATTCTTCTCCAAGCCCATATGGACATGGTTCCGCAAAAGAGTCCTGAAAGCAAACACAACTTTGAGACCGATCCCATTGAGACCTATATTGACGGCGATTGGGTAAAGGCAAAAGGAACCACACTCGGTTCGGACGATGGCATGGGTGTTGCAGCCATCATGGCCGTAATGGAAGCTACCGACTTACAGCATGGACCAATAGAAGCGCTTATTACCGCAGATGAAGAAACAGGAATGTATGGAGCCAACGACCTTCCTGAAAAAGAATTGAACGCTGACATCTTGCTTAACCTTGACTCCGAAACATGGGGCAAATTTGTCATTGGTTCTGCTGGAGGCATTGACATCAATGCAGAACTCGGCTATGAAGAAGCAGACACCGATCCTGAAGATGCTGCCTTGAAAATCACATTAAGCGGACTACGGGGTGGCCACTCTGGGCTTGAAATCAATGAAGGCCGTGCCAATGCTAACAAACTTATGGTGCGATTTGTTCGCGAAGCCATCCAAGAAGAAGCTTGTCGCCTGACCTCTTGGCATGGAGGAAACATGCGCAATGCCATTCCTTTCAAGGCTGAAGTTGTTCTCACGATGCCTAAAGAGAATGTAGAAAACGTGAAAGACCTTGTCAATGATTGGAAAAAAGACTTTGAAGACGAGTTTAAAACCATAGAACACGACATCCAGTTTGTTGCCGTTGAGGTAGAGACTCCCAAAAAGCAAGTTCCTGTAGAAATACAGGACAACCTGATAGACGCCATCTATGCTTGTCACGACGGCGTAGTTCGCTTCATCCCTGTCTATCCGAACGTAGTAGAGACATCGTCCAATCTTGCCATTATCGACATAGAAGGCGGAAAAGCCGAACTCAAGATTCTTGCAAGAAGTTCTCGTGAAGACATGAAAGACTATATCGTCACCACCTTGGAAAGTTGCTTCAATATGGCAGGCATGAAGGTTGTAACGAGCGGCAGCTATGGCGGTTGGGATCCAAATCCCGATAGCGAAATTCTTCATTTGCTAAAAAAGATTTATAAAGAGCAAAATGGCGAAGACGGAATCGTACAGGTTGATCATGCTGGCCTAGAGTGTTCTGTTATCTTAGGAAAGTATCCTGGACTCGATGTAGTGTCTCTTGGCCCAACCTTGCGCAGTCCGCACACCACCAATGAGCGTTGCTTCATTCCTTCCATCGAGCCATTCTGGAATCTGTTAAAGCAAACTTTAGTAGAAGTTCCTGCTAAATAACCATTTTCTTATAGGGTAGTCCAACTACGTGGCTACCCTATATATTTTTCAACCGACTATGCTCAACTTGCTTCTTAAACTATGGCTCATCCAGCAAAGACGTTCTTTTTCTTGGAAAAATGCGTTGGTTGCCGTCTATTTTTTAGTTATTCTCATTTCTGTAGGAATTGCAATATACATTGAAAACGGCCGTTTTCTATCCAACTGGGCACACCGAATGGGCTACGGACGAATTGCCATTTGGGCTATAGCTGGTAGCATCTATGTGGATTATTTCAGTAAGTGGATTTTCAAGCAAGAGTCAATAAGCATGGACGACTTTCTGCTCACAAAGCCCATTTCACCCTCTACATGGAGTCGGTTTCTCCTTGTTTCAAACGCATTTAGTTTTTGGACGCTCAGTCTACCCTTTCTGTGGGGACTGTGTTTTGTGGCCATTCTACCCTTATCATTGGTTCCGTTAGCCCTCATTATGGCTTTTTCAGCAGCGTTGCTCAATTCCATGATCCTTACGGGTTACCACAAAATGTCGTCTTTGTCCAACCGTATCCTGCTCTTGATAGGCGTCTTGGCCTTACCTGTCTGTAGTTTTGCCATCGCACAATTCACCTCTAATCTTTCACCTTTCCTTTCTTTGGCCTTTTACACATTATTTAATATACTGCTTCTTCTGCTATTGTGTTGCCTCATCACCCATACCCACAGTTACAATAACTACTCAACAAAGGCAAAAAGAATACATAGTCAGAAATCTATCAGCTTATTTAGCCTTGAAATAGTTGCAGTTCTTCGGGCCAACAGATTAAAGCAGATGGTGTTCACCCTTTGCATTATCGCAGTGATAGAAACCTACCTATTGGCCTTTTCGGATGATTCGGGAAACAAAAATGGCGAAGCATGGTGGCCATTGCTGGCCATCTGTGGTCCTTCCGTCACATTAGGGCAATGGGTTTTCGGGATGGAAGGCAACTACTTTCATGGCCTTTGGACGAAGCCCATTACCATTTATAGGTTACTGGCCACCAAATACCGCTTTCTTGCAACGCTTAACGCCCTTGCTTCTTTAACTTTAATCCCGCTTGTCGTGTTGGGGAAAATCCCTTTTTTCTCTTGGATAAGCCTATTGGTCTTTGCTACAGGCTGCATCAATCTTGTGTGTATGCCAACCTGTCTCTTCTCTTCACGGTTAGATCTCTTCACATCAGCCTTCTTCAACTATCAAGGAGCAAACAAGTTTATCAACTTCTATAGCCTCATTGTCCTGCTTCCCATAGGAATTTGGAGTTTTATTGATTATTTCACATCCCCGCTCATATCCGATATCGTAGCTTTGACAACAGGCCTCATCGGCCTTCTCATCCATCCGCTACTACTTCGACAATTAGCTACCGTCTATATTGCTCGACGGCACAAACGCTTCGAAGCATACAACCAATAACACAATCGCCCTATCATATTTAAAGAAATGGAACTGAAAGTTACACAACTCAAGAAATCATATGCCAACAAAACCGTATTGGACATTCCTTCACTCACCATCCATTCTGGAGAACTTGTAGGGTTGGTTGGCAATAACGGAGCAGGTAAAACCACGTTGCTTCGCCTGCTTCTCGACCTCATAAAGCCTGATGAGGGCGTTGTAGAAAGCAACCATCTGGCCGTCAACAAAGACGAGCAATGGAAAACCTATACCGGATCGTTTATCGATGGACGCTTCTTAATAGACTTCCTTACCCCCGAAGAGTATTTCCTATTTATTGCCAAGGCCTACAACATTTCCAAAGAGAAACTTCAACAACGCCTGAATACCTTTTCCTCTTTCACGCACGGGGAGATACTTGGTACAAAAAAATACTTGCGCAACTTCTCGGAAGGCAACCGCCAAAAGATAGGAATTATTGGAGCAATGATTGTCCAACCAAAGGTTCTTTTGCTGGACGAACCATTCAACTATCTTGATCCGTCTTCACAAATGATTATAGCCCGCCTCATTCAGCAAATGAATCAAACACTTGGCACCACCATCATCTTGTCAAGCCACAACCTTAGCGTCATTACCGACATTGCCACACGGGTGGTCCTACTCGAAAAAGGAAAGGTCACATACGACTTGGCCAACGACAACGGTAGTTCACTATCTGTTCTTGAAAACTATTTTTCCACCGAAAGGTAATTTCATCTCCGGTTTTTATATAAACAAAAGGATATGAAATTTGCGTTACAAGCAGAAAAAAAACAACACGAATATTTGACACTTTCACCAAATTCCCTTAACTTTGCACACGCAAAATCAATAATATTTTAGAATGGACGACTATCACGCGAATACGTTAAACCAAAAGGCGTGAGGGTAGCAACAAGACAATTTGCTAATCCTCACCAACCTACTTACGAATGGAGAATTAGCGAATGAAAACTTATTGGAACACAAACGGAAGTTTGAATGCCATTCCCGAATGGCAACCCAATTGTTGGATACAGGTAACCTGTCCGACAGAAGAAGACCAGCAAGAGCTGGAAGAAACTTATAAAATCCCCGATTATTTTCTTTCAGACATTAGCGATACCGACGAGCGGGCCCGCTATGAATACGATGATGGTTGGATGCTTGTCATCTTACGTATACCTTATGTAAAGGAAATCAGATCGCGCACCCCCTACACAACCGTACCGTTAGGTATTATCCACAAGCGCGACGTCACCATAACGGTATGCAATTTCGAGACCAACATGATGATAGACTTCGTCAGCTATCAACAAAAACGTGGAGAAGGATTTGTCGACTACGTTGATATGACTTTCCGGCTATTCCTGTCATCGGCCGTTTGGTATCTTAAACGTCTGAAACAAATCAATACGCTGATAGAAAAAGCCAAAAAAAATCTCGACCAGGGAGTAAACAACGAAAGCCTTATCGGACTTTCACGCCTACAAGATTCACTTACCTACTTCATCACTTCCATTCGCGGTAACGAGACTTTGCTGACCAAGCTGAAGTTTAAACTGCAAGTGGACGAGTTGGATGCAGACCTTATTGAAGACGTTAACATCGAAATGAGCCAGGCTCGTGAAACCACCAACATCTACTCCAACATTTTAGAGTCAACGATGGATACCTATTCAAGCATCATCAACAACAATATGAACACCACGATGCGTACCTTAACATCGCTCAACATCATATTAATGGCTCCCACGCTGATATCCAGCATCTACGGAATGAATGTCGTCAACGGGCTTGAAACTACAAAATATGGTTTCGTCATTTGCATCGCCATTTCCGTCCTCGTGACAGGCATCAGTTGGTGGATTTTGCGTCATAAACGACTGATTTAGAACGAAAAACAAAAAAAATCAATATAAAAATTAGGTTATTTGCAACTTTTTACCTAAGTTTGCAACTTATTAAGATTAAAAATGTTGGCACTTCAAACTCCGCCAACAAATGCTTAGACATACCGAATCATAACTTAAAGTGACATGATGGACTCTCAAGAGAATGCCCTTACACAGGGAACAGAAGAAGTAAAAGCGGTCGAGGGAACCTCTCCCGTTGAAGAAAAACACCAAGATGCAACAACCCAACAGACGGTTACTTCCGGCGAAACAGAAGAAAGCCAAAAGGACAATGCTCCCGTTGAAGAACCTGTAAAAAAGGTTTATGCTACAAAAAAAGAAGTAATTGAGCGACTAAAAGAAATTGTTGCAAACGACGAGACACCCCAAAAGGCTGAAATAGACCTTTTAAAAACCACCTTCTATAAACTCCACTTTGCCGAAAGAGAAGCTCAACAAAAAGCTTTCATTGAAAATGGAGGCACTCCCGAGACTTACCAAGTGTTGCCCGATGAAGACGAAGAGGTATTCAAAGCCGAAATGGGCGTGATAAAAGAGAAACGCCAAAAGGCGTTTAAAGCTCTAGAAGACGAAAAACTTGCCAACCTTAAAAAGAAGTTGGACATCATAGAGAAAATCAAGACCATGGCCACCACCCCCGAAGAAGCCAACCGGTCATACCAAGACTTCAAAGCACTACAGCAAGAATGGAAAGAAATAAAGCCTGTCCCAGCTGACAAAGCCAACGAACTTTGGCGCAACTACCAGCTCTATGTAGAGCAATACTACGACTTGCTAAACCTCAACCGTGAAGCAAGAGAGTATGATTTCAAGAAAAACCTTGAGAAGAAAACCGCTCTCTGCGAAGCTGCCGAGAAGTTGGCAACAGAAGAAGACGTGATAAGCGCATTCCATCAGTTGCAGGACTTGCACCAACAATACCGCGAGACAGGACCTGTTGCCAAAGAATTGCGCGAAGAGATATGGGCTCGTTTCAAGGCTGCCAGCACCGTAGTAAACAAACGTCACCAGCAACATTTTGAAGAGCTGCGCGCCAAAGAAGAAGAAAACCTCGAGAAGAAAACCGCTCTTTGCGAAAAAGTTGAAGCGGTTGTAAAAGCCGAAAACAAGACTTCTTCAGATTGGGAAACGCACACTCAAGAAATAATAGAAATACAAAAAGAATGGAAAACGATAGGTTTTGCACCTCAAAAGATGAACGTCAAGATCTTCGAACGTTTCCGCTCAGCCTGTGACGACTTCTTTACACGCAAAGGAGAGTACTTCAAAAACCTGAAAGCACAATATGCAGAAAACGCTGATAAGAAGAAAGCTCTTGTTCAACAGGCACAAGCTCTAACCGACTCTACCGACTGGAAAGCTACAGCAGACAAGCTCATTGCATTGCAAAAGGAATGGAAAACCATAGGAATGGTGCCCAAAAAACTTGGCGACCAACTATGGAACGATTTTCAAAAAGCCTGCAACCATTTCTTTGACGCCCGCAACGAAGCACATGCCGGAACGCGAAACGAGGAACAAGCCAACCTTGAAAAGAAACGAGAAGTCATTGCCAAACTGAAAGCATTGGCAGAAGAGACTACCGACAATATGCAGGAAAAGGTTCAAGAACTTACAGATGAATTCAACAAAATAGGTCACGTGCCTTTCAAAGAGAAAGACAAGGTTTATGAAGAATATCACGCACTGCTTGACAAACTCTACAAAGGTCTTCACATCAGTGCTGCACGACGCCGTATAGACAATTTCCGCAACAACATAAAAAATGTGGCCGAACGTGGTGGCAACGCACTTGACAACGAACGCGGGAAACTGATGCGCCGGTTCGAACAACTAAAAAGTGACATCAACACCTACGAAAACAACCTCGGATTCCTCAACGCAAGCAGCAAAAAAGGCAATAGCTTGATTGACGAAATGAATCGCCGCATACAAAAACTAAAAGACGATTTGGAAGAAACCAAGCAGAAAATCAAGGCCATTGATGCCGAAAACAAATAAGCATTTAACCCCAATGCCCTCCAAAGTCGCAACCCTTTGGAGGGTATTTTGTATATCCTTGAAAATCAGCAACTTAAGTACAATCTCCTAAAAGCGGCCTTTTTAGCTCCTAAAACAGCCGGTTTTAGAGGGTGAAAAGGCCGCTTTTGGAAGGTAAAAGAGCCGATATTAAAACCGAAGACCTAAAATGGGAAGAAACAAGGGATAACAAAAAAGAGATTTCACAAGGAAATCTCTTTTGTTGGGATACTCGGACTCGAACCAAGAATGACAGGACCAGAATCTGTAGTGTTACCATTACACCATATCCCAAAATTAGCTTAGCCTTTAAAACTTAAGCGGTGCAAAGTTACTGCTTTTTCCGAAACCAACAAAAAAAACGGCTGCTTTTTTCAAAAAATTACGCTAAAATCTGCTGAATAGCTTAGAATGAGCGATTTATGAGTGTTTCA
>OIZT01000015.1_pt1 | contig 166469 bp, 139 predicted proteins | sample 1588611 | NCBI WGS metagenome assembly OIZT01 (sample SAMN03283278) | human gut metagenome | biome: human-associated habitat; material: feces | host: Homo sapiens | place: Peru | collected 2012
ACGAGAATGGCGGCAACGTGGAGAGCTGCCGACTGGTGGGCACATACCGACTGACCCGTTACGTTGATGATGAGACCTATGCTGCGTACATAGAGCACTACCCTGAGTTGAACATCGAGCAGCCTGAATACACAATGCTGGAGAGCGACGAGAGCGTGGCAGACGATGCAAATCTCTCGAACCTGGATAACGGCACGGGCTATAAGTACGGCAACGACTACAAGCCAAGCGGCCATGTGGCTGCGATACTGAAGAACCGCCACAGAGTGCTTGCGAAGGTGACAAAGAAAGCGACCACGAGGAACGTGAACATCGCGAATGTCGATACCGTGGTGAACAATCTGGACGGCGAGATGACTTACATGGAGCTTGACGATAAGGACAGTACCAAGTATGCCGACGGAACCCCTGCCAAACTTGACGGCAGCGAGGGCGACCTGATGATGCACGAGCCTTTCTTCTGGAGCAAGGGTATCAATGATTTCTTGAACAGCAGGAACTACAGTTGCTACAGTTCGAAGGATAAGGACCACATGCCGGCTGTGCCAAACGTGGACGTGTTGACGCTTGAAGACATCAAGGCGGTGCAGGGCGGTTACACTAAAGGCAGGAAAGTGATGAGCGGCAGAGACACCATAACAAATGCCATGAGTACGGACAGTTCCTATTCGGTGTGCGTGGTGGATGTGTCGAAGCACAAGCGTGTTCGCTGGCCGAGTGTGCCAGGCACGAACCTTGTGGGCAGCGCATTTGCCGACGTGAACGGCAATGTGGTGAAGAGCGTCGTGGTGCCAACGCTGGGTAACAGATTTGAGGCTGGCATGTATCTCATCAGCGATGTGCCTGAGGGAGCCAAGACTTTGTACTTCTCTATATTGAACACAGCCGAGTTTGACAAGGTGGTGCTATCCAACAGCAGCAAGATAGAGGATATGGAGCCAGAATGGTTTGCCAACGAGGAGCATCTGTGTGCTGTTGTGGGCAGTTCTGTTGTGGGCAGCAAGCTGCGTGCCTGCATAACGGGCGGCAGCACTACAGCAAGTATGACATGGACGGACTTCCATTATTACAGCGTGCAGCGAGGTATGCAGCAGATTGACGCTCTGATGCACTTCCGCATAGCGAACCTTGCATACGCGAAGTATGGCAGGAGAAACATGCAGGAGCAGTGTGGCGCTGGCTCGCATACGAATATGCGCACGACTGGCGGTACGATGTCAAGAGGCATGCAGGACACTATAGGCTATGAGGGCGCAAAGGCAATCAACCCGAATGTGACAAACAGTCTGGTGGACGAGAACAGAGTGCACCAATATGCCTGGTATGTGGACAAGGACGAGTATGGTGCTGCAAAGGTGACGCAGGTGAACAATATCTGCTGCCTGGGCTATGAGGACATCTACGGACACAAGTATGACATGATGGACGGGGTGGACTTGCCGAACACGAGCGGCAATGAGGGCAAGTGGCGCATTTGGATGCCTGACGGCAGCACGATCATGATAAAGGGCACGACGAATAGCGGTAACTGGATAACGGCAGTGGCTCATGGAAGGCTGATGGCGGTAGTGCCAGTAGGCTCGATGAATGGCTCGTCGAGCACATACTATTCGGACTATTATTGGATAAGCACAGCCACGGGCCGTGTGGTCTATCGCGGGTGCGGCAATGCGAGCGCGGGTGGCGGTGTCTCGGGTGCGAATGCGAGTAACGATGCCTCGGATGCGTATGCGAGTGTCGGCTCGCGCCTGGCCTTCCGCGGCAAACTCGTGAGGGCGCAAAGCGTGGTTGCGTATAAGGCGTTGAGCGAGGCTGCGTAACGCGAAGCGCGAAAAGCGGGAGCGAAGCGACAAAACGAAAAGAACGGGGTTCGGATGGTGTCCGGACTCCGTTCTTGCATTATGTGAATACCGGCGTAAGCCGGTCGAAAATATTTTGGGGTGGGGGAGAACCCCCAGCGGTACGCTTCGTTTTAAGAAAATAGACGGCTCGTTCTGGAATGGCGAAACGTTTCGTTTTGCGGATTATACAATTATATATAAGTGTTCAGAATTCATTTGTAACTAACACCTTTCATTGACTCAAGTAACCTCTTGAGCTTAGCCAAAACACTTCTATCTTCCACCCGTATAGTCAATGTTGCTAAAATCTTTAATTTAAAACGTCTAACTTACAGTCGCTAAGAATGTATATCCTGTTTTTGCAAACAAGAGTAAATACGCATTCTTCAATAAAGCAGCAGATATAAGCCTTTCGTCTCTTTTCAAAGGTATTTCTTGCAAATCTATTAGAGCGTTCTCTTTCAATATGTTTTCTCGATATTCATCCCAAATCTTGGGATTATTCCGTTTGGCATCTATCTCTAAAAATAGTTGACTATTAGCATCTATATGCAAGTTAGCCCCTAATCTTCGCCCTTCATGTATCAAGTTTACCTTTCTGTCTGTCAAAGGAAAAAACTTTTTTGTTCAAAACCGACGATAGCATTCAGTAAGTTTACATCTATAGAATGTCCACACGTACTATTACAAGATCTACATGTTAAAGCAATTCTTTTACCACCAAGAGATGCTTGTGGCACATCTTCCTCTGTTAAGTTTTTCACAACTTCATCATCAGAAAAAGATTGCATACACAAAGGGCATTTGTATCTTTCATCTTGAATGGCTCCCATTGTAAACAAAATATGCTGGTTGTTATGCATACTTTCTATATAAAGTTGCTTATTCACAAATTTATGCTTTATGACCTTTGCTTATAACAAAGTCAAGTTCTTCAAAGAGGGTGTCGATGGTTTTGTATGCCCATTCCTGTATCCTTATTTCATCCCAACTTTTTTCATACGGATTAGAAGCGATATTATAGTCCATTGTCAGATGCATATCAGCAATGTCTATCCTTTCCTTTTTCTCTTCCTCATCTAAAGTGTTCTGGAAACCGCCTTGCAATGTATCCTCAAATCTCTTAGGCTGTTTTTCTTCCTTTATTTCACTTTGTGAATAAGGGTGAAAATGCCAATGAGGTTGGGGATGCGGCATATCCTTTTTAGGTTCTTCTGTCCATTCTGCCCGAAACAACAACCTATCCATGCCAAACACCTGAAAAGAAACACTTGACACTACAAGCTTTTTCTTTTTTCCCATGTTTGTATAACCAATAGATGCGTACAAGTTGAAGCCTTCTCGAATAGCTACGATAGGAACATATTTTTCATGAGTGCCTACCATTTGGAATGTAGCGGAACTGGCATTATAGTCCCTAAGAGTATAAGAAATAGAATTACTTCCGTATTCCTCTTCCATATTCAAATTCTCATGTTGTCCGATTCTCCCCTTTAGCTTTTGCAGAACACCTCTAACAAGAGTTGGTGTATTTTGTTTAGCAGCCATAGAGTTCCCTTACTAAGTGTTCACATTTGTAATAGTCAAATCTAACTCCTTTTGCTATTTTCTTGCCATATCCAATCAATAGCTGTAATGTGTAGTCCTCGTTGTCCAAGAACCTTGGCAATGGAATTTGGTCAACAAACTTCTTTTCCAAGTTAAACCAATTTCCGCCAGCCAATTGTTTAGAATATATCGCCAACAGGGTGTTGAAATACTCTGATGACAATATGGCAAGATATGCGTAGAGATTGTCCCTTGGCATTTGGTAATCTTTGGGTAGCCATGCCAATCCTCTTTCTACAACAAATCGTCCTGACTCATCAATCGAGAAATTGGATGAATTTCCAAATTCAGCAGAAACAAGCCTTACCCCAAGGGTAAATTGCCATTCACGTGGACGTGTCAATGCCCACCATTGTTTGATACCACCAGTACGAGAACCCAGAGATTCTTTTGAACCTATGATTTTCTGATAATACGTAGGAACTTTATCTTTGAGTTCTTCTTCACTAAGAATGTTCAGTCCATTTTCATCGTATGGGAAGAACACGTATGAGTTCTCTTGAAGAATATTGTTTTGTAAACTGTCACTGTCAACTGACGGTCTAAAATAAGATCTTTCAGCCTCTTCCATTGCCAAAAGCTCTTGCTTCTTTATCTTGAACAAGCTGTTGTTTCCAGTACGACAGCCTTGTTTTACGCAAAAGACATCCTTGACACATTCCATCACACCACAAACGAGCAAATCGTCCAATGTCTTTTTCACCTGCATTTCTTTATAAGACAGAGGCATCCAAACGTCATTGTTCAATACGCTTTTGGCTTCTTGCTGATAGATGCTTACATTCTCCATGTTCAACGGAGTGGCAGCACCATAATCTATCATACGCAACTTCCGTAAGGCATCAGGCACAAGTTTTCCTTTATTGTCTGTCCACAACATAGTTATGCTTCCATCAGCAGCAGCTCTGACTTTTGCCATTATGACACATACATCCACAAATGCTCTTTGGAAAACGAAACTTCCCAAACGACCAATATAGAAAGGCATAACCTTTTCTTTAGAAACTTTTCTGAGTTCCTTAGTTGAGTCATTTATCAAGAAAGAGGTCGGCATGACGCAACCGATGATGCCATTCTCTTTCAAAGCATTTACCGCTTTCAAATAGAATACGCCGGAAAGATTTGGCTTTCCTTTTGGCATCAATTCCTTTACGGACTGTCGCTGTTCATCGTTCAACTGTTCCCAGGAACTATACGGAGGGTTCATGAAAACGATGTCCACGTTAGGCCAATCATGTACAACAGAATCGTGTTCCTCAATATGCAATTCCAAACTGTTATTCCACTCTTCCTTTTCAAAGTGGAGTACGAAATTTGCAATATTGATAGCTACGGGAGACACATCCCATCCGTAAACTTTCACCTTGCCTTCAAATCCAAGGGTCTTCAGTTGGCGCAATGCTTCAACCAAGAACTCTCCAGAACCACAGGCAGGATCCAAGATGGATATTTCCTCCTTGTCTTCAATATGACTTTCTTTTATAACCTTCTCGACTATAGAACGTGCCAAATAGGTTGGTGTATAGAACGCTCCCAATTTCTGAGGGTTATAGGCATACTTGATGTCATAATTAGTAAACAAGCTCAACTGCGGATTGAATTTCGCAATATAGTTTGCCTCTTCAAAAAGTTGACCGGCTGCATGACGTAGGAGTAAAGATACGTCAGGCTGAAAGCCATTCATACCTTCTCTCAGATGTTGCAGATGTTCTTCCATAGAAGGAAGATTGCCCACTATATCAAAAGTATTGGTTGGCAGTCCTAAGGATGCAAGGTTATCATTACCGATACTGCCGCTATCCTTGATGGAAGCCAACATGTATAACAGTGCAGTCATTGAACTTTCTGCACTATTCTCTTCACGCAGCCAATTCCTGATGCCACGAAATTCTTTCATAACAAAGGGAACAATACCTTCAACGGTAAGCACGTTCTGTTTTGGAGAAATGTACTGATAGAATTTCTCCATGTTATTCAGTACAAGGCTTTTGGAAATACGCTCAGGCGAGTTTTTCCCCACACTATACAACATAACATCATCTCCTGCCACACGTATGTAATTACGCATGTTTGATGACCAAGCCTGTTGCTTGTAAGCATCAGCATCCATGTCTTGATTTTCAGAATAGTCAAGACAGAAATTGTTGATGTCACCATCCAACATTGCGTATTTAAGTACACCTGCATTTTGACAGTGAAGCAGATTCACTGGCAAAACACCTGTTTGCTTAGCCCAAAGAGATATATGTTCATTCATTATTGTTATATGTATAATTCCTTGCAAAAATAATGAAAATCATCGAAAGAATATGCGAACAAACGATAATCTTAATTTATATTAAGATTGCAAACGTCATTTTAGCCACTTCCTGTCATTATCCTCGAACCAGTCAGCCAGAGCTTCCTCGAAACTCCACTTAAACTGATAACCACAGTTCTTCAACTTCTCACCACAGATATTAGTAGAAATCTGAAGCTTCTTCACTCTCGCAGGACAGATACCCATTGACGAACCAAGCAACATTGCCATCCTTGCCATAGGCATGATAACCCAGTTAGGAATATCAGGTACAAACTGAGTCAATCCTGTTACCTTCTTCATAGCCTCAACAATATGCTGAATAGTATAAGCAGGCTCGAAGCAATAGTTATACAACTCCACACCATGCTCATGATGCTCCAATCGATAGAGCATGAAACGAACCAACTCCTTTACATAGATACAAGCCTTGATGGTGTCCTTTCTGCCAGGGTAAGCAAACTTATGACCACGGATAGCCCAATACAATCTCGTGAAGTTACCATTCTCACCCTTTCCGAATACCACACCAGGACGAACGATAGTAAGCTGACGGTGAGCCGCATCACCATTCTGCCACTTCTCATGAATCTTCTCAGCCACCAACTTAGAGATACCATATGCAGTATTAGGAGTAGGCAAGGTCGTCTCCTTCTTCAGTTCCTCAGCAGCGCCGTATGGTGCAATGCTCGAAGTAAACACAATCTTCTTGATATTCCACTTCTCAGCAAAAGCCACCACATTCTCTGCACCACGGATATTCGTTTCGAAATACTCATGATCCTCATGACCAGGAGTACGATGAACGGCAGCAAAGTTGAAGATTACGTCATCCTCTGTAGGAGTAAATGGCAAATTCTCGATAGGCTTGCGGATGTCATACTCAATGAAAGTTGGCTGCAACCTCATTCACCGTCATGTTCCGACGACGAATCTGTTGCGCCTTGCCCATCCACGTCATCAGCAAATCCTGCCCGATAGGATTATCCTTCAATGCAGAAGGATATTCACGCCCTAATCGCTCAATTCCATCAAAACAAAATCCGAGAATCGCTTGTTTAGAAGCAAAATAGTATAGCTGTCGCCAGTCCATCTTGGCGACAACCATACTCACATCAGTCATATTGCCGAAGCAATATTTCAAGAAGTCAAAAATCATGTTATCAAGCTCCTCCCCACATTACATTCATCCGCCGCATCACTTGCCGAACTTCTCGCAAGCCTCCTTATACGTATCGAGACTTCCGATGTCGAAACGTCCTGCCGTCATCTTCCAAGCGTGCATTTCCACCTGCTCCACCATATAATGAGCCAAGTTTCCAGGCGCATCCTTGCCACAACCGTTCTCTACGGAATGTCTTACCTTCTCCAAGTCCTTCTTCAAGTAGATATAGAATGGAGGAACCGCCCAATGGCTCTTCGGCTCCAGAGGCTTTTCCTCCATATTCAATACCTTGTCGTTATCATCCAATACAATAACACCTGTGCGCTGCAACTTCTCTATGCTCGGCTGCTCATGGCACATGATGCAGGAAGAACCCTTCACCTTGGCGAAATCCACAAACTCCTGAAATGAGAAGAAGAGAATGTTATCGGCAGCTACCACCAACATGTCATCTTCTATTTTCAACTTGTCCATGGCAAACAACAAATCACACACAGCCCCCAAGCGAGTATCATTCGTCTCCGTCCCATCGTCCACAATCGTAATCGATTTCTTATAATTCTGCTTGCCAGCCCATTCCTTAAATATTCCAGCAAACTTATGGTTCGTGATGATGATATGCTCATCTATCTCAGGAATCTTGTCGATGTCATCGAGCATCCTGCCCAATATCGTATTGTCACCTATCTTCAACAATGGCTTTGGGAAATTCTTGGTCAACTCTCCCAATCTTGTGGCATATCCTGCCGCTATCACTATATTCTTCATAATTTTAATTTTAAATAAATCTCGCTCCGTCATCTGGTTTCACCCAATACACCTTGAAGGTCTTCTCATATTCTGGGAATTTCTCCAAGTATCGGCGAGTCAACTCTCTCTCCACATTCTCTTTCTCGGATGGCTCAACCAGCCCGATGCAAGCGCCCTTGAATCCTGCTCCCGAAAAGCGTCCTCCATATACTCCAGGCAGACTTCGCATGATTTCATAGATTTCAATCAGCTCTGGCGAACCGCACTCGTAGTTATGAATAGAAGACTCGCAAGAAGCAAAGCACAACTTGCCGAAGAGTTCCAAGTTGCCTGTCTCCCAAGCCGTCACGCCCTGTCTTACCCTGCGGTATTCTGAATAGAAATGCTCTGCACGACGGGCGAAGCGGGCTGGCATTCTGTCTTTGCAAGCCTCGTATGATTCTTTCGGAATGTCTCTTAGGAAAGTCTTGTTAAACTCCTTCAAAGGCTGATTCTCATAAGCGAGCACGTTCCAAGCCGCAGTCTTGCACTCATAAACCCTCAAATTGTAGTCACTGTTCACCAAACTTCTTGTCAATCCAGAGAAGAAAATACCTATCTCAAAATCCTTCATCTCTGGATTTCTTTTGATGATGCGATAAGCGTCACTGTCACAGTCTAAGAACAGCAAACCGTCTTTCTTACCCAAAGCAATACATGCCTGGTCAAGCAAGCCGTTGTTCAGTCCTATATACTCACGCTCTGCTTCCGAAGCGATTTTTACCACTTCAAAAGGCTGAAGACTGATGTCATTCGCTTTGGCAAAGGCCATCACGTAGGCGATGAGCACAGCTGCGCTCGACGACAAGCCTCCCACAGGCAGCGATCCCTGCACCACGCCATTGATACCCTTCTTTAGGTCAAAACGTTTGTTCAGTGCGTACTTTGCTCCTCGAACATAGTCGCCCCAATGCATTTCCCTAACAAGTGTTCCCTTGGTGATGTCAAAATCAACCACTCCGTCAAAAGTGCGAGATTCCAAATGCACCTTGCCGTCCTCATTTGGCGTAAACCACAAATCCACGCCCTTGTCAATGGCGAAACCAGTCACGATACCGTGCTGATGATCCACATGTGCGCCCAATGGGCAAACACGATACGGGGAAAAAATATGATATTGATAATTCATGTGTATTTAGTTTTTTTCTAAGATATAGCTTTTAAAGGGCAAGAAAAGAAAATGCAATCGCCCATATCTCGTTTTCCTCATAGCGTCCAACTGGCTAAGGTCAAAATCGAGCTTCAAAACGAAAGTTATAACGGCCTATTTGAATCCCTTGCATTTTTTCCATAAAGTAAATCCCGTTCTAAACAGCGGTTCACTCAATGCCTCCGTAGGGTAGTGCTTTACAAAGCGCAGGTTTCGCAAAGTCATTCTGAGGTAGCGGTGTATCTTACCTTCATTATCCTTACTTCCAAGCCTCGTGTCATATTGGCCGAAGTTGCCCCCTCGCATGATTTCATCCAACAAGAACTTACCTTCATTCTTGTCTATAGGGACAACAATCATGGACGTCGGTAATCCGAAAACTTCATGCAGTACATACATGATGCCACCAGCAAATTTTGTCATACCGAAATAGTCGACCAAGGTTTGCACATAAATCAAGGCTTCCTTATCATGCTCCCATGATTTCAGCACATAATAGTAATCAAGTAGCTGCCTCAATCCAATCCCCTCCGTAAACACATGGCGATAGAGATGAGAGAGAATATAGATGACATTGAAGTTTACAGTCGGCACGCTTATCTCCCCATATCCATCGGGCAGCGCCACGACATTCGAACATTGCAAGCCCATCACCTCACCGAGCCACCGCTGCATTCTGTGGTTATGCTTCGGATAAAACATATACGATGGCGTAAAATGCACCTCTATCGCTGTCTTCATCATGGGGAAATCAACATGATGATAGCGCATCACTTGGTTTGGACATACCTTATTAATATATTGCATGATGCGCTTCCTTCCACCAGCCAGATAGATGTCAATATCGCCTGGTGTTCGCATATAAGGATCTGGATAGAGCAACGCATTCCCTTGACCTTTCAAGATACAGCAGCGGAAGCCCTCATGCTTGAAGTTATGGCACACTTTGACAGAATCCATAAACAGGCGAATGTTCTGCTGATGTATTTTCTGTGCCAACCCCATCCATGTCATCAGCAAGTCGGCATCAGGAGCCAGTTCCTTTGGTAACTGTTTGATGCCATGAAGTAGCACACCTATCAATGCCTGCTTCTTGGCGATGGCATATTGCACCTCCCAGTCAGCATACTTCACAGAGACAGGAATTTCCGCCACAGCCTCTATGCAAAACTTCAAAAAATCGAAAAATATTCGTTGTTGTGATTCCATTGTTATGATTTTTACAATCATGAAACAATTATTTAACGTCGTCATATCCTATATTGCCGCTATTGTCTTACTGTCAATAGTCATATTATGCAATATATTTCGCAAGAAGTAAGAAAGTTTACTTCTTACGGAAAGGATTTTTGTATATCCCCAACAGTTGCTTGCCAAAGTAATAGAAGAACTGCATATCATCCACGAAGTAACGCTTAAACAAACGCTTTGGCTCCTTCATACAGCGATACAACCACTCCATGCCAATCTTCTGCCAAATCTTAGGCGCACGTTTCAGTGTGCCAGCCTCGAAGTCGATAGTAGCGCCGAGCGCCATGAAGACCTTTACACCAGGCATTCTGTCCCGATACTTCATAATCCACTTCTCCTGCTTTGGAGCCCCCACGCCAACGAGCAGCACATTCGCCCCGCTCTCATTCACGATTCTCACTAACTCCTCACATTCCTCCTCATGCTTCTCGAAGCCAAAGGAAGGACTATGAGCACCGACCACCATTTGGCGACCTACCTTCTCGTTGATGCGTTCCATCGCTTTGGCAGCGATACCCTCCTTGGCACCCAACAAGAATATCTTGCAGTCAACATCATCCTTGTGGTACATATAATAAGAGGTGAAGAAGCTCGAACCAGGAATAGCTTCCTTGATAGGAGTCTTCAGCAACTTACCGAACAGGTAGAGAATCTTGCTGTCGCACACCACCCATTCTGACTTTTGGTACACATCATAAAACTCCTTGTCCCTCTGAAGCTTAATCAGATGGTCAAGGTTAGGGGTCACAAGAACACCCTCCTTCAAGTTCTCTAAGAGTTCCTGACGGGTAATGTTCTGAATTTCAATATTTAATATCTTGATTTTTTCCATTTTCTAACAAATAGATAAATTATAGAATATCGAACTGTATATAATTTTCTTCATCATCATAATCTCTATTGTAAATAGAAACTTTTAGAGGGGGCAATATTGTTGCTATTTTACAACGATATGAGCAGGTACGCCGACTAGCGTTATACCATCTTTATCAAAACTCTTGTTGACAACAGCATTCGCTCCAATTGTTACATGACTGCCGATTTTTATATCACCAAACATCTTAACTCCTGGACCTATATAAACATTGTTACCAATAACAGGTGCTTTTCCATTGGTTTCACCAATATTGACACAACTATGAATTACACAATTTTTACCAATTCTAGTATGTGGATTAACGACAACACTACCATAATGTTTAATATTTAATCCTGGTCCAAAGCAATTCTTTGAAATGGTAAATCCTAGCGTGTAAGAAAGTTTCTTAAATTTATAATAATGATAAAGGAAAACAGGTAAATATAATAATTTTGCCCCCCCATAATGAGTACTCAGCATATTAGACCAATATTCATACTTACGAAGTTCTATATGGAATTTAATACGCTTATCAAAATGTTTTTTACAAAACCGCTTAAAAAAACTTAGTTTACAATATCCTAAGGCTTCAGCGTCTTCTTGCAAGTAATATTCTAAATCTTTCCTTGTTCTTATCATATTGATTATGTTTATTCTACTTTATACAAGTACAAACACTTTTTTCCAATCATAATCTCCTGTTCCAAAGGTCTGCGAGAAAACTCTTGCCAAGCAACGACATACATACGAGGCAAATAAGATTATCAGCATCATGATTGGAATATTCAGAGGAAACAATCCGTTCAACTTATCCGTAAATAAATAATGCTGAATAAGATAGGACTCCAAGCACAATCCTGAAACAAACAAAATTACCCAATTGCCATATTTTGTATGATAGAGCTTCTCAAAGATGTTGGCATTACATATTTTATAGAAATAAAAGACAATACCTGCAAGTGGCAACAATGTCACTATCTGCCAAGGAGCGACCTCCAAATGTTTCTTAGCCATAAACTGTATCCCATAAAATACAGCCAGCGATAACAAAAACAGAATGGGGTCATACCTTTTGCATTTCATCTTGCCATTAGGTATCTTAGCTCTCAATCCAACCCATGCCCCCATCAGCATGAATCCGAAATATGGAATCCACCTGTACAAAGTAGAAATACCATATAGACCACGAATGCTTGTCTCATATTTGTAGGGGAACCAAAATAAATACACTGCCACAGAGATAGCAGCAACCACACACATCACCAAGGGTATTCTGTTAACCATGTATTTTTGCACTACATAAAGCAGTACATAATACAACATGATAAATATTACGAATTCACCCCCCCGAATCTTATTAAGGGAATACTTGATGCCCCTGTCACCAACGCACCCACAAGGGCACACATGAAGACTGAGGGATATATTCGATTGATACGTCTTTTATACCAACCGAGAAATCCAATAGGTTGCTTCCAAAATAAAGTATAACCTGAGGCAAAAAGAAACAGACAATCACCAATAGCACCACCTGTTGCAAGCACAGAATACTTGGGATAACAAATATCCATGTGACTATTGATAATCAAAAAGACTGCAAAGAATTTCAAAACGTCTATACTGACATCTCTTTTTTTAATATCTCCCATTGCTTTAGAATCAATTGTTTATGAAAGAGCGTTCTTGATATATTCCAAAGAGTGTTTGCGCTCCTCACTCAATTTTTCTTTAGGAATAGTGTAATCTATGTCACTGATTTGGGGAAGCGGACTCCCTACAGGCAATATTCTATCCTCCAAATTCAACTTCTTCAATATACTCGTCAATCGGCTATTGGTAGAATGCTGGCTCTTGATAACAGAATAGAAAGACTTCGAGAAATTAATGGAGAACACTGTTCCATGGAAAGAATTGGTAACAACAAACTCTGCATTTGCAAAAAGCCCCACAAAATCAGAAGGACCTGCCGTCAAGATTTCCTGCACATCACGGCCCGAATGCTCAGGATAAGCATCACGGCAAATGCGAACAATCTTTAGATTGCGCAACTTGGCTATATGCCTTGCGACCTCCAACACATAATCACATGGTTTGATAGTAACGATATATACCAAAACGTATTTTTCTTTTGGGCACATATCAAACTTAGCCACTTCCAGCCAATCCTTATTATCCAAAATAAGAGTAGGGTCAAGAACGACATCCACTTCTCTATCTAGCAAATTCTCCAACAGTTCAGATGCTTGCTGTTCTCTTACCGACAAATGGGCAAAGCCTGACAATTCTTTTTTAAAAACACATTCGGCTTCTTTAGAGAGAGAAGAGAGTCCAATACTTGAAGCATACGAGATTTTCTTCGTTCCTTTTTTGTCAAAGCAAGCAAAAAACGGTTCCAGAGAATAGCCTTTCTCGTAGTTCCATACTTGGTCACTGCCAATACATATTACATCATAGTTGAAATTTGCTTCATATAATGATTTTACAGAAGGATAAGTCGCCTTCGTCAAATGATTATAGTTGGCATGAAACTCATCAAACCGCTTATTTCTCAAAGCCTTATTTTTATGATGGAACAAACAGAAGAGGTTTTGCACGATAGGCAATAGGTGTACCTTTACATTCTGCTTAAAGGAAATTGGCACCGTTTTTCTCTCCCCATGAAAGTCATGCTTTGGATTGATGCCAAACAGGTAATTAATAACCTCCGCATCATACCCCATGCTCGTAAGTTTTCTATACAAAGCACAACATTGAAGTTCCGCCCCGTAATTGTTCACATTCAATATTGTAAGAATTCCAATCTTCATATCTCTTTAAATTTTCGTCAGTTCTTCAAAAATACGATTATTCACCACATCATATGAGAAAGCATCACGCACCCTATCTCTCATTTTTACAGAAAGTTCTCTTAAATCATAGTTCTCCCTAATCTGAATAATTTTCTTTGCATACGCTTGTGGCTCATACCCTTCGACTATCAGTCTGTCATCATCTACTATGGCACGGTTAAAATGATAGTCGCTAACGACTGGTACCAATCCTTGCGCCATTGCCTCGTTCAGTGAGTTGGAATGGCCCTCGCAACGTTCCTTGGAAGGGAACACGAAGAAATGTTGTGACTGCATGATTTCTTTAATTTCAGCAAACGGCGTCAATCCTTTGCGCACAATATGACTTTTATATGGAGACTGCTCTATCATCGCATCTATGTCTTTCACATATTCTTTGCTGAAGCCTGAGCCTCCAATGACGGTAAGAAAAACATCATCATATTTGCTGCACAAGATATTGAAAGCCTTGATGACTACGTCAACGTTCTTTTCTGGTGTCACCCTGCCAAAATAACATAGGTTTATCCTATCCTTTGGTCTCTCGGAAACGACGTCAGCTATGTTCTCATCCACTACATAATTAGGGTAGTAAACAAGATGCGTATTGCTGATACGCTTCACAATCTCCAAAGAAGGCATACCTTCAAACCAAACCTGTGCTTGTAAGTCCATATTCTTCTTGACAATCCAACGATAGAACTTAGAACCTCTATTATAGAAATCCATAAACTGTCCACCTTTCATATAGGTAACAGACTTATATCCCAACAAACGAACTATCCAAGTAATGATAAGTTCATAAGGAGCCAGTTTCCCACCATACGTAAGCATCAAGAATGCGCTTCTCTTACGATTGCCAAACATAATATGCTTTAATATCTTACAGAGATCTATGATAGCAAAAGATTGTGTTTCAAGAAAATGAACCAGTTTCCCTTCCATCACGCAACGTCGTCTCACTATCGGCTCCATCTCGTAGCCCATTTGTTCTATGCCCTTGATTACCCTACGAGCAGAAGACTGGCCTCCACTCTTGGGAACTTCCGACATCTTTCCTATATTTCCAAATACAAAAAATTTCTTTACCATAAGTATATCTTGTTCAAAATCATCAAAAGAAAAAACTAAGCCAGTCTCTTTAGCAATCGTGTTAAATCAAACGGCAAATACCAGTTAATCGTCTTCAACCATTTCTTTGCCTTTAAGGTTAATCCTTGTTTGCTATAATACAAATCAACAACATCTTTTAAGGTCTTGTTGTCATCACGCAAAGCTTCAAGCATATTCTTGCGTAATTCAAGATTAGGATGATAAATCTTGCCATAGCTTTGCTTGACCAAAACCTCACTCATGTCACTATGTGTTGTTACGAATTTATCCTTTATGGTCTCAAATAGCATTAGTCCCTTTTCCGAGGTTATGGCAACGGCTGAAACCCCCTTCCTATCATTCAAGAAGCGTTTCCCCCAAAAATCACCGAGCCTTATATCCGTGTATTCCATCGTGCTACGGAGTTTGCAATCAGAACAAGCATCATTGAGCACATGATCAGAAAAGAAAAGAGAATAAAACTCATCTTGTTTTGGACTGCTAATGAAAGCCCTAACGCCCTCTACTACTACTACTACTACGTAGAAAGTACCCCATCCACGAACCTTGCTACGGAATTGAACCTCGTCAAACTTTTTGTTCTTAACTTGCGTCTTGATTTTCTGTTCATACTTGTTCCATACGAGCATAGAAGGACAACCATGACAGAATAAATCAATCAAAAGGCAATTATCACGAAGATTGCGCCGAGAAAGGAATTGATGAGCCGCATAAATATGGCAAGGCAATCCAAAGATAGCAAACTTGTTGGTTCTTGCGTTTTTCACCAAACTTTTGAATGCGTCAAGGCTATATGATTGTATATATTTAGAACCGCGAAATGCATCTGTCTCACCTACTGTTGATGCTATCACATGTTCCGCTCTATGGCGGTCATCATTATAGGTCACACCAATACAAACAAAACCTTGCTTCACCAGTTCTTTCGCCAAGGCATCTGCAACACCACCAGATGTAACTTTCTCCAATATGGAGGCAGACTTGTACTGGGCAGAGTAAACCTTGAGTTTATCAAGGACATCCGTGTTCGTCACCTTGACATTAGCATCAAACTTATAGCACACCTTTGTACACAATCCACAATCCACACACTTGTCCTCATCAATATAAGGACGATAAAAACCATCCTCATTCAACTGGATAGTAATGGCATTCTTCGCACATACCGCTGCACACATCTGGCAACTGGTACATGCTCGAAGAGCCGATTTGTCATTGATATTCATAAATATTGTTTATCTATCTCTTAAATACTTGCAAATATTTCTTTGCACATTCTTCTATGGTATACGGACTGTTGTTTTTCATTTGCTCAGCATTTCGCTTTAATTCATCAAAATGCAATAAACTATATTCTAAAGCAGCAATATAGCTCTCTTCCGAGAAGTCAGAAGACAACTTTCCGTTCACACCATCAACAATTAAATCCACAGCACCACACACAGGCGTGCTTACACAAGGAAGCCCTGCAAGAGAAGCTTCAATCAGCGAAATAGGCATACCTTCAAACACAGAAGAAAGAGTAAACAAATCTGAGCAATAATAATAATCGGCAATATTTTTCCTTGTCCCTAAGAAGTGTATCTGTTCACAAGCCTTATTTTTCAGTTCTTGTCCTTTTGGAGTATCAAATCCATTGCCTATAATAACCAAAGCTACATTTTGAGTTGCACATATTTTATTAAAAGCATCAATCAGCATACTTTGATTTTTCTGACTGTTAAATCTTGCAACATGCAAAAATAATTTTGTTTCTTTGTTATTTCTAAAAGCCATCATCTCTTTTTGTACCGATTCAAACATTTCTGTTTTTTTAAGAGAAGCCCGCCCATTGACAATACACTCTATTCTTAAGTTTGGGTAAAAGTCCTTGAAATCTTTATAGTTTTTATTGGATAGAGCCACACACATAAAGCGCTTAGTCGTACCCAAAGTTCTATAAAGTAAGTTATTAAAGCCTTTGTCATAACCATTTTTCAAGTCGTTATGTATCGTTTGAATAAATTTCATTTTTCCACTTAACAACAAAATGGCCAAAGCACAAAATTTGGGACAATTTCCACCATTTAAATGAACGACATCTGGTTTTAGTTTTCTCAAAGTATTGAAAATCTTAAATTCTGATTCTAAACTAAATCCATCGCCTAACCCTAAATTAAGATACTTCACCCTTTCAGACAAGTCAAACTTATAGAAACATCTTCGTTCTGTATCTATCTTGTCGTCTTTTAGGGTGATAAGCGTAACATCATTCGACTTGCTTAGTTCATTGCTGAGATCGACCGCAAAACGTTCCAACCCACCACTCGTAAGGCTGAAAGTAATTTCTACTATCTTCATTTCACATTTTCTTTAATAACCTTTGCCGGCACACCAGCCACCACACAATTAATTCCCATCATGCGACCATAATGGCGCATCCTGTATTTATGCCACCCCACCATGAGCTTGTTCCACAAATTGCAGTGGCTGAAAGCCATCAACTTACAGGTTAGGATTTTAATCTTTGATAGCTTCGGCCAAAGCATCTAAATAACCATGTCCAAACTTCAAGTCTGGTTCCATATAGTTTCCCTCTGCCCATTCATTCCACGAGCGCAAAAAGAGAATCCGATGCTCTGGTTGCTTGTTCTCTATCAACTTGAGAGCATCCTCCACATGCTCCTTAAACAATTTTGGTGTTGAACCAGTATAAATAACAGCTCGTCGTCCACCTCGCGGTGAGCGATCCCAATTTGGGATAATCTGAGGATAACCATTTTCCTTCTTATCCCAATCACAGAAAAGATGCTTGATAATCTTCTTATAAGGATATTTATCCAGCGGAGCGATACGAGGGAAATATTTTCTAAGCTTGTGCTTGAACATGTGCAGAGCATAGCCACCATTCACAGCCGTCTGAGCATTCCATTGATTGCCAAGGGTCAACGCATCAAATCCCAAATCAAGAATCTTATGATAATTACTTTCCCAACCGCCAGCAAGACCAACAAAATGAATGCCCTTCAATCCAGCCTCAACTGCCATCTTTCTCCACATTTCAAGGAAATGCTTGCAATCAGGAATATCCATAGGCGCATAAATTACAAAGATAGGCTTACCATCTACCGTGATATATCTCTTGTCCTTGAAAGCAGGAAGCACTGCTTTAAAGTGCATAATGATATCCTCATCCCCAGGATATTCCTGCTTCATCAAGTCCACATCCTTATGCAATGCCGCACTGCTGTTCCAAGTACGACGAGACCATGAATGGTTAGCCCAACCAAGACAGAAGGGGAAATCAGGCTTGCCACTCTTCAACACATCATCAAAGATGTTGGCCATCAGTGTTCTGCCATTGCCAAACCAATAGTGCCAATACATGAACCCCTCGACACCTGCCTCACGAGCCATTTCGGCCTGAGCCTCACGCACCCAAGGACATCTCAAATCATAATATCCCAAATCGGCTGGCACACGTGGCTGATAATGACCACGAAACAGCGGTTTAGCCTTACCTACATTTGTCCACTCTGTAAATCCTTTTCCCCACCATTCATCATTCTCCTTGAATGGATGAAATTGGGGTAAATACATTGCTATCACTCTTGCTTTCATATTTTTCTTTCTAATTATTTTTTATTTAAAATCCTTGCGGGATTTCCACCCACAACACTATAACTTGGAACATCTTTCGTCACCACGGCATTGGCAGCAACCACAGCCCCATCGCCAATGGTAACACCAGGGAGAATCGTAGCCTTGTCGCCTATCCACACATTGTTGTCTATGACAACAGGGCCTTTGGATGTTATCGGTCTTTTGGTAGGAGACAAATGCAAGCTGTCCGAATCAGTCTCTCCGTGAGAATTATCTGTAATTGTCACCCATTTGCCTGTCAAACAATTGTCACCGATTATGACCCTGTTGGCACAAGTGATATGATTATAAGCTCCAAAGCTACAATGACTTCCTATCTTCAAGAAAGGCTTGTCAAATTTATCCCCCCCGAATTGCCATGCAGTCAGCCAGATGTCCTTGCCAAAATTGGTCTTGCCGCCTATATGGATGAACTCAGGACAGTGCAACATTCCTACACTTCGGAAAGACACTCCTTGACCACAATCCGCCATCTTAGCCGCAATCCATTCAGACCTAAGAACCATGCATTTTTCCTTAATGATACCAAAGAGATTCATGTGGCAATGGCGGGACATTAGGCGGACAACTTTATAAATCAATTTCTTCATTTCTCTACCAAATCTTTATAACAACCCAACAACTGCTTTAGGATGTTGTCAGGATTATGTCTCTCCAGTGCATGTTGACGAGAATGCTCGGAATAATACTTCATACGCTCTCTGTCCTTACTCAGTTCAACGATTGCATTCGCTATCTGCCATGGGTCGTTGGCTGGAAGCAAGTCGCCATCCTCTCCGTTGCGAACCAAAGTTGCAATACCACCCACCATCGTCGAGATGATAGGCATACCGATAATCTGTGCCTCACAAATGGAGTTAGGACTGTTTTCAATGTAAGCTGTATGCACATACATCGTAGAATGTATCATCTCGTCTATCAACTCGCTTGGCGAACGGAACCCCAAGAAGTGGATATTATTTTCTGCATACTTTAGATGCTCCTTGGATTCCACGATTTCTTTCAACTCATCACTCATGCCGCCAGCAACGTTCCATTCGAAGTCTACGCCAGCCTCCTTCAGCACATGAGCCGTCTTCAACATCACGTCTATGCCCTTCCAGAAGGAAGAGCAACCAGTGGAAAGCAACCTCAACTTTTGATTGGTTTCAGGCAGCTTCCAAATTTTATCTGAATGCAGGAACTGTGGACGCAAAGCTTCCTCCACATGATGATAGGTAGAGTTCTTTGTCAACATATTGACCAAAGCCCTGTCCCAAGACGTTCTTCCCATGTAATGGTGCACGCACTGCCAGATACGTTTTTCCATATCCAGACGAGACTTCGCCTTGTTGTAGCCACTGAAGCGAAGCCAATCCTTACGCAAGTTCAATCCCGCAGCCTTTGCCATGGTATAGCCATTGTAGCGAGGGGGATACAAGGCATTGTCATAAGGGATGATGCTACCCTGGATGTGGATAACCAATGGAATATCGGTATATTGCGCTAGCAGACCATACGGCCACTCACACCCAAAAACATGAATTACATCAGGCTGGTACTGTTCAATAACCTTGCGTCCCTGATCAATAACCTTACGCTCATTGATACTCCAAGTATGTTGGCTCATCTTGCTTTCCAAGAAAGAATAGTGGGTCTGCATCGGTATATAGGTAACACCATCTATCACCTTCACCTCAGCCGAAACCTTACTCTCGAAAGCGATATACAACCCAATGTCTTTGCATGGAGCCACTATGTTCTCCAACGCATCTTGCCAACCAGCCGTCACCTGGCCATCGTTGCGATAGCGTGACGGGGTGGATATTTCAAACCAAAGGACTTTCATAGTTTATTTTTTTTCAGTTTGGATTTGCTTTTTATCCTCCAACAAGATGAAAGTATAAAATAGCAAATAATATTTCATATAACCATACTCTCCGGTAATCATTGAATAGGCGAGGTAGTATGCCATCAGAACTAATACCATAATAAGGGTATCTCTATTTTTTACATTTCTTTTCATATTCTGATACAATCTTACCAAAAATACAATCCAAATGACTACTCCCAAGAAGCCGGAATTACACAACACTACATAAGACAAGCTCTCAAAAGCTAATATAACTGGGTGATCACCAAAATTCGTCTTATAGTAGCCCACCCAGTCATAGCCTTTACCAAATATAGGATTGTTTCTAATTTCAGTCAGACACCCCTCAAATTGGGTCATTCGCATCTCCATGGACGAACCTGCAACTTCTGATTTATCATCAGAGAAAATAGATTTCACATAGCTATTCAAATCAGGCACAGAAGAAATAATGGCATAGCCCAAGCACCCAACAATAGCAACTTGTATCATGAGTTTCACCTTATGGTTGAGCAGCAAAAATACCAATACCGTTGCAAACAAAGCACCAATAGGGCTTCGAATACCGCATAGGAATATAGCTGCAATGAGACCTAAGACCAAAAACATACTCACATACTTGTTCAGACAGTCTCGGACACTATAGACATATATCAAAGCCAATCCAAGGAACAAGCCATAGGTCATAGGATGTCCAAACACAGAAGAAATACGTCCGAACATTCGTCCACCACCTACTTCTGCATAATCAGCATTCCATACCTCACCGTTAGCCGCCATTATCATCATCTGATAAGGATTCTGTCCGCCAATTGTCGTCAAGAATAGTCCATATCCAAAAGCTATACAAATACAAATCAAGACCGTTTTACGTAACTGTCCACTTAGTTTTGGATCTTTGGCAGAATAATTCCAAATGACAAAAGGAAGTATCAGATATGACATCAAATTAAGACGAAAGGAGTTAAACGAATAGTCAAACGGCACATCATGCTGGAAAGGCATTTCTAACAATTGCGCCAGATACAAGAACAAGAATGGCCAATAGGGTTTAAAACTTATGGGTGTCTTCTTTCCTTTATAGCAGGAAATGAAGAAAGCCACCAACAATAATATATTCACCATATTCCATTGCAATTTGATACCTAAATTAATATTCATGTAAGGTACCAAAATCATATAGGCGACATACAAGCATATACCTGTACGCATTTTCGCAAAGAACATGAGGATAATCAAAGCTACCCAAAGTCCTTGTATTAGTGATATAATCTGCATACTATTTTATTCTAATCCATACTTTTCCAAATACCTCTTCATATCAAGATCTTCGGAGATTTTTAATAATAACAAAACAAACAACACAAGAAGTTGCAAGTAATTATACTTATGCTTCTTCTCTGAATACGAAGGAGTTGTACCATGTGCATAATTATTGCGAATGGCAGGCCCATTCGTAAACTTCTCGTTATTCAAGTAATAACTGAAATAATCTCTCTCGGCTGGCGATAACAAATGATTGTCTATTCGTACCCAATCTTTCGAAATCATTTCATCCAAGATTTTGCGTCCCTCCTTTGGGTAACCCCAATATGAACATGCCCCATATTCATACAGATGTTTCAAGATTTCAATCTCTTTCATCTTTTCGCACCAAAGGATTCCCTTTTCATCTTTTGACAGATAGCCTTTATCTACCAAATAATCAATATCTGATTTTTGGTAATTCTGATAATTCGCATATCTCACATTTATCCCTTTCTTCAAGAGTTGATAAAAGTTTCTCAGATGCATATCCTTACATGGTTCCACATAAGTTAGCATACTTTGACTACCAAAGAAAAGACGGATAAGATACCAAACGTCACTGTTTTCCGTATTCTGCACACAGTAACGATGGGATAACAAACTCTTTGTTTCCGTTAACTTACCAGGAGGTGTCAATTCGATAATGTCCTTATCAATGGAGCCATATTCTACAAAGCAATTGTACTGATGGGCAACGGCATCCATTTCTATGGCAAGACTTCTTATCTTCAAGACTAAATCATCCTCATCTTTAGGAAGTGTCAGAGGCGCCCCTTCATAGCCATACTCCACTTTGAGGAAATCTTCATAGAAGACTTTGATAACCTTCCCGATGCTTCTATTGGTACTTTTCAGCGCTTCTTGCAAAGCAAGCATCTGTAGATGAGATATATCCACGCCCATACGGAATGCCATCGAAACCAGATAGGCATTTTTGGCATTAAGCCCAACAATTCTCTCCATAGTGTCCATCTCTGATATTTTTGAGATGAGAGATATGAAGCCAAATTCATCGGTGAACTCAAACACGATGCCACAATAATATATGATTGTAGCATCCTTACAGCCGTCTATCAAGTTCTTGTTATAGACAAACATGGTACGTCCCTGTTCATCTACTATGCGCTCTTTTGGCTTAGCATCAGCCTTTTCCGTCAAAGTTACCCCATAGCTAGCTATATGCACACAACCTTGCTCCAAGACTTTTTTATTCAGTATTTGCTCTTTGATTCTGGCATCCTTAATGGTCACAGGTAACAGGGAGAACTCTGGGCTTCGCTTGGCTTGGAGGACTAGACGAACATAATTGAGGTTGGCATCATCAGAGTTGACATAATCATGAACTATCGCATCTTTATCTTTGACTGACAAAGACTTGGGGAAGAACAAATTCTTATGGCTACCAAATCTATCATCTGCCACATATTGATCCAACAACCACTCTGCAGTTTGCTTATTCTCCTTCAGTAATTTTAATAACAATGCACTGTGACTCTCAACTATCCACTTATATTCCAGCAAATCTCGCAATTTCCAAGAATCCTCTCCAAAAGATTGCCGAAGTACATCTTCCGTGATGACACCCTTGATTTTGAATTGATCTATAATTTGCCATATTGTGGAATCATACCCCCTATCTGCTTTTTTATAAAGATCAGGAAGTTGTTCTGCATGAACTTGTGAGAAGTAAGCAGCTATCTTTCCCTTGTACTGCTTGACACCTTCTATTCTCTTTTCATCCCAATTAGGAGGATATTTACCATGTTCCACAAACTGGACGATATGAAACATTTCCAGATAGTCATTGATGTCAGTTGGCTGCGCCCCATTCTCGTAAGACTCAACGACCTCCGACATACGGTCGACATACATGGAGATGCTCATATCATGCGTGCTATAGAAATGAACTCGCTCTGTGGTCATAGGCTTATTCTAAACTTTTAGCAAGAAATTCTTTACTCTTCAATATCAGAGTTTTTAATCGCTCACCTACATCACTCCACTCAACAGACTTATCCGAAACATTCTTAGGATTCATTCGTATTTCCAATCCTATAGTTGATAACAAATCATACATTCTCGAAGAATTATTAAAGCCCTTTAAGCTAAAGGTATAAAACTCCTTTTCAAATATTACAGAAAACGCTGTCGCATGAAATGAACTTGCAATCACGCAAGCTGCATTGTCTATCAATGCCAAAAATTCCAATGGACCAGCATTATTTATATTCTTATCCACATAATTTCTTTCAGCGAAATCATTTATAGATACTATCTCCAATGACTTTTCCTTAGCATACCTCTTAACAAAAGAAGCCATGCTTTCATCATTTCCCAAGAAATCGTAAACCAAGATATAGCTTATAGGACTCAAGCCATAGAGATTTCCATTTTTAGATAATTTTCGCCATTCACCTTTATCCAACAAGAACACAGGATCAAGAACTACGGAGACATCTTTCATTCCTAAATTTGCCAATAATTTGAATCCGGTCTTTTCTCTCACTGAAATGGCATCGAAATGAGAAAGTTCTTCCTTTACGAAGTTTTTACATTCTTCTTTGATAGAACTTGTAGCTAAACTTGCTGCATAAGATATTCGCTTGGTTTTATCAGCTCCAAAATCTAAGTAATAGCCTGGCTCCTTACCATTCTCACTGAATGTATTCCATATTTGGTCGCTTCCTGCTACATAAGCGTCAGCCTGAGGAGGGTTCTGCTTTAGTTCATTCGAAGAGCCATATTTTGTCGCAGTCAGATGATAATACTCCTTCTCAAAAGTATCAAAGGCAGCCTTGCGCCCCCATGTTTTAAACATACCGCCCCGATATGCTTTAAATGGATACCATAGATATCTTAGGAACGGTAAAATCTTGATTATATTTGCAGCCCTTCCTATAGCTTTTTCAGGCATCCAAAAAGGATTATATCTGTCACAATGAAACCAAGGGTTGAAATCTATTATCTCCACCTCATGCCCCATTGACTCCAAATAATGCTGCAAGGCATAGGCTTGGAGGCTAGCGCCATAGTTATATACATGCTGGCATGTTATTGTGTTTATCTTCATCGAATAATTTTCTTTATAACGTTCTTGAAAGTTCTTAATGGATGTTTCAGCCTGTTGATTTGAATCTGTTGCTTACGATATTTTTTCAAAATAAGACAAGCATCTTCTATCGTTTGGGAGTTGTCCTTTAAGGAAGCAGAAAGTGTGTTATACGCTCCAATCTTCACCGGGCAAGTTTTCATCTGTCCCTCAGCAACTATATCAAAAGGATGCTTCACTATTTCACAATTGCATTTTTGCAATATCTCATTGCCCTTCTGTGTAAAAGCAACAGCTCCACTAACACCATCTTCATCATCATTATAAGTCTTTCCCCATAAGTCTCCGATACGTATATCAGCAGAAGAATGGTTGTACTTATACTTACAATGGTCATAGCATTGTTTTCCTAGACAACAGTCACCAAGGAAAAGCTGATAGAACATATCACCTTGTGACAACCGGCTTTCTATATAACTTTTTTTTTCCCTTATTAACATATCGTAAGAATCATGCCAATCAATCTTCTCGCCATGTTCCTTACCATCAATTCCCATTGCCCAAGAGTCATGCCAGCCCGTCCATTTGTTACGCCACGAAGCATAAGTTATCTTACCTACTTGCTTCTCGGCCCATTCTGTATATTTTTTCCATACCAACATGGAAGGAACACCATGACAGAAGAAATCAAGCAGTACAAAGTTGTCTTCACAACGGAATTTTCGAATGTATCGACGGAAAGAATCTATTTGGCAAGGTGTACCTGTTACAAGGTATTTTTCCTTCCGATTGATAGCCATAAATCCATCAACAGTATAACTTTGAATATATTTACTACCTGCACTAGGAATCAATTCATTTACATTTGTTGCAATGTAATGCTCTGCTCTGTTCTTATCGGCATTGTAACGTACACCACAAACCTTATAACCTTGTCCAAGGAGATATTTTCCTATTTCAAAACCAGCACCACCTGATGAACATTTTCTTCTTACTAAATGATCTTTACTCCATGCTGCATAAGGATGAATTTCCAGATTCAGCAATGACAAATCTTCATGGAGATAGGCACATACTTCTGTACAAATACCACAATTAGTACATTTGTTTGGGTCAGTGATATGAGGCTCATAGAAGCCTTCCGCATTTAGACCAATCTCAATTATCTTTCGTCCACATGCTGTAGCGCAAACACCGCAACCATAACAATCGTGGACATTGCTTATATTATTCATATTATTTATCTTTTCAATATTTTTGATTTCACTATTAATATCACTTTTGATTTTAACATATTCCGATCTGCTTTATTGAATCCTAAATAATATCCAAAGCCAATCGTTGACATAAAAGATAGGATACAAACCATAGTAAATCTTAAAAAGACTGTATCCACCAGATGATAAGTAAGTACCGGCAAGACAAGCGACATAACAGTTATTATCAAGACTCTCAGAGTAACCTCCCTCAAAAAGTCAATCATCGGGAATTTTATACTTCTAACAAGCATATACAATCTAGCAAAGTGGCAAATAAATTCAATCAAGAATGCTATTATCATCGCCATATATGGAGCTGCACCCATTTTCAAAGCTACATAAACCAATGGTAATGTAAACAATGATAATAAACCTACCACTATTTGGTAATCACGAACTTTTCCGGTAGCATGCATTGTAATTATCAAAGGATTAGATAATGTATTAAGCAAAGCCGTAAATATTGTTATCTGCAAGAATATAACAGTATAAGCAGGAACTTCCTTCAACCATAAATTCAAAATCAAAGAAGACTCTATAACTATTGGCAAAGAAAGTGTCAAAAGTAACAAATAGGAAAGTTTTGCCCCTCTGAACACTAACTTATACATATTCTCCAATTCTCCAGAAGCATAATTTTTAATAATCTGTGGATTCAATGCCATTTGAAAGTTGGTAACAAAACCATTCAATTTACTAAGCACTTGGTATGCTATACCACGAGCTGCATTCACAGCAGGTCCAAAGAACATATTCAAGACAACATTAACACCTTGCTCTTTTGCTATACCGGCAAGCGATCCTATCAAATTCCAGCTGACAAACGAACCTACATTACGTCCATATTCCTTATTGAATTTACCGGTAAACTTACATTCTTTAAACTTATTTTTACAATAAAAAAAGTACATAAGTAATAATGCAATCTGAATAAGAGCCATTAATGCGGCATACACGATCAACTTATCAAATGGAGTCAACGTTATGACATAGCAAATAGCCAACTTAAAGATTGCATCAAAAATGCTAAAGTAGGCAAAAGCAGACATTTTCTCATATGCAATCAAGGCTCCATTATAAGGCACATTTATCACATTGAGGATAAATACGAGCAATGACAATTGAAAAACCCAGTTGGCAGCATCATATCTTCCTGCTGGAAAATTCATATGAGTATTCAAAAACCAAACACCAACAACTTCTCCTAAAAAGAGTATTATCAAAGCCAAAAATAGGTGTATGTAAATCATCGTACTGAATATTCCTCTTACATTACCTTCTTTACCCTTTCCAATTTCAAACGATAAAAAACGCTGCGTGGCAGAAGTCATGGCACCACTGATTACGGCGAACATAGTAACAAAACCACCGACTACATTATATATACCAAAATCTACTTCTCCCAACTTGTCCAAAATTACACGGCTTGTATATAAGCCGATGACCATCATGAAAAGCATTCGGACATAAAGAAGAAGCGTATTCTTCGCTATTCGCTTGTTATTATCTGATGTTTGAGTTGACATGATTCTTATTCTAAGCCTAATTTATGAAAGAAAATTTTGTTGCGCATTGTTGCGTCCTCAATAACTTTCCTAAACGACATGATTTCTACATAAGCATTATATTTGGATATGTAACCAAAATATCCTTCATCATCTGGACTAACTGATAAGTTTGCTAAATCTGCAAATTCCCTTATTTTATCAACAATATCACATACGATATAAATATAGACAGGAGTATTGTCCTTGTTCACTTTGACTTTTTCAATGCTTTCAGGCATTTCATATTTCCCATCTAATATCTTTTTTGAATACCTTAGAGCTTGTTGGATAGGGTTCTCATTATCGGGATAGTTTTCTCTTTTCGGTCTTTTAAACTCAACAATAGTAATAGGAGAAGTTATCACATTCTCACCGTTTCTAAAGAACATTTTCTCATTGTAAAACACAGCAATGTCTGGTTCTTTGTGGTCTTCTTTAGATATAACCTTGTCTGATGCTATGTAATGGCTAAAAACTAATCTTTCATCCAATAGCCATAAATTATGGTCTTCATAATCCACCTCCCTATCATTTTTTATCATAGGAAAGAATAAGTTGTGCAATTCACTCTCTAAATGAGCTTTCCCAGAGTCGGTTCTTTTCCGTAGTTCATTGTATAAATCAATAACTTTCTTTCTGTTGCAAACGTAGTGAGCCAAATCATTCTTTCCGTCTTCCGTTACTTTTGAGAATAACTCAGCAACTTGTTCCTTGAAAGTTTCTTCATTGGACTCTTGTTGACTATCAAGCAACTCATGGATCTCTATTCGAGACTTTTGCTCTTTCTCAAATTTTATCTGTTGGAATTTTAATTCCAAATCCAAATCTTTTATTCCTATTGGTAGATTTTCAAAATCCAGATCTTTCAATAGACTTTTGTTCCAAGGAGCGACTTTGGAAACATAATCCATAACCTTTTGTTTCTTGGCTTGAAATTTCTCTTGAATATACTCTTTGAAAAATTTCTTTGTGATAAGGCTGGCTTCTCTTTCTATACGTTCCACAGAAATATCTGCGAAAACATCATCATCAGTATGAGCTAAAGAAAAATCGCCTCGTTCTGTATCTACATGATCATCTAAGTATTTTCCAATAACATAAGAACGAATCGCATAATTTTTCTGTTTCCCATCTCCTATGTCAATCATATTTTCCTTAAACTCAGGAACATAATTGTGAAGAGGTTTATTTGTTACTTCTCGTCTATGCGCGGTTAAAATCACTTTATTTGCAATAGAGGAAAAATAGACTTTATATGCTTTTACCTTAAATTTATGCTTTGTATGTTTTTTGTCCTCTATTTCAAACTGCTCTTCTTGAACAAACTGAATTGTATTGTCTTTGCCAACAAAATTATTTAAAACAATTGGGTTACTTCCATCACTTTCTTTCAATGTGATAATTGGAATACTTTCTGCATTATCAACAAAAAACACCAAAAGACGTTCTACAAGTTTTCGAGCTATGACATCCAATCCCTTGTCTGCGTTATAGTCTTTTACAGCAGACTTCAAATGCAATGTTGTTTTGCAAGCAGCATCTTTACTCGTGCTTAATTCGTTCTTTTCGTTTTCTATGATTTCTTCGTTGTGCCCGAAATCGAAAGTACGATGCCAACATTCTTCTCCAATTTTGTAATAACTATCAACAGAAACTTTTTGGAAGTATTTAAGATACATGAATCTGCCAAAACCTTTTCCGCCAGATTTATATTTATGTTCTGAAAGGTAAGTATCGAAAGAATCCCTATTTGCATCAGTAAACCCGATACCATTATCTACTATATCAAACCCCACTATAGATCCACAACTTGAAGACTCTCCTTTATCATCAAAACTTTTCTGACCATCTCTGATAGCTACAATATCTATTGAGCCATTTTTACGCATTCCTATAGAGTCTATAGAATTACAGACAGCTTCAATGATTGGAGTGAGGTATGTTGTTTGGGCTTTGATACCCCTTACTATTCCTAAGATATTAATTTTACTCATATTTACTCATATTTGTAAGCATTCCCATATCGTGTAATCTTCAATTGTACACAAGAATCCATAAAAGTGTATCTATATCCTATCATACCAAAGGCACTTGTGTCCTCTTTTGTTTTCTGAGTAACGTAAATCTGCTTGGTTACTTTCTTATATTTGTCAAGAACTCCATTATTTGGAAGTTGCTGGGTTAGAAAAGACGCTGTTACAGCAGAATCGACTTCATTATTGAAAAATGGTACAATATTCTGAGCTGTTTTAGAGGCATGGTGAGGAATCTTTATCCATTTACAGCCATACAACGAAGAAAGTTCAGATTCCCTTAAAGATTTATCAGGTGCATCACCACCGAAAAAGAAACAATAGCCGTCAACATCTAAAATCATAGACAACGAAATATCATTTAAAAGGGAATCGCTAATCTTCTTCTGTTTTCTTCTTTTATCATCCAACATAAAATCTATGGGCGTCAGGCAATATAAATTCACATTTTTGGTTTGCCCAGTCAAAGAATCTTCCAAACAGAAAGAATAAACACAACGTTTTTCCTTAGGTTGGCAATCTATTGATTTTAAATTTTTCTTATCGAATTTAAAATTCATTTTCTTCAGAACCTTTTTTGACATGGGGCGCATATTCACGACATCATTATCTGTGCCATAGATTTGCTTGGGAATTACTCCTATGCTTCCTTTTCGATAGAATGTATCAACAAGGGATTCAAAACCGCATGAATGGTCATCATGTGGATGAGTCCACACAAAGCAATCTATTTTCTTTACATGAAAGCGCATTAAGAGTTTTGCTATCAAATTGCATTCAGTACCATTTATTACCGTTGTGCAACAATCCATTGTAATAGTTCGAATAACTTCAGTACCCCTCAAAAATAGAATCAAAATTCCTTCGCCATTTCCGTTTTTGCCCCCAACAACGAAAATCTGGATAGCAAACTCTTTGAAGTCTAACTTTAGGCTGTTATCTACAATAGCCATGATAAATCATCATTATATTCTTCAATTATATCCTCATCATTCAAATTACGCTCTCCAAACGAAAGACTTTCTATAATTGTAGTAGATTCGCTAACAACAACACCATCTACACTTATTATAGAACTGGCTTGTTTGAAAACTTCGTAAGAGGTAGACAACATTTCTTCACCCTCAATTAAAGAAAAAACATCAATTTCATCATCCATGATAAAAAGTGTCTATATATTGTTCTGTAAATGTATCTACGAAATAATTGAATATCGGTTCATTCATTTGTTCAGAGATCATTTTCTCAATACGAGCAACCGTAGAGAAGTCATCGGTATTTATCAAATTGCCATTTTTATAGGAATCTATATCAAAAACATATTGAATTTTCCTGTTGTCATCTTCTTCTACCTCTTGAACAATGCGTTGGATATTAAACACTGTATTAACGTCTTTCTGGAATATCAAATCAGAATACGCTTTTTTCAAAGGAAGACAAGCTGTACCTTTTTTGTATATCCCCCAAATAGGAATTTCTACGGATTGGCTTAATGCATCAACATCTTGAAATTTCGCTATATCTACTTTTCTTAATCCCAATCTCCGTATAGAAATGAACGAATCAAATTTTCTTATACAATCTATTGCATTAGCCATTAGATGAATGTATTCATTACATCCTTCATACTCATCCGAGCTATTTATCTCGATATAAGCAAAGTCTGGTCCTAACATAAAATTGGCATTACTTGGTCCAATCGTACAATCTGCAAATTGGAAAAGTGTTTTCTTTTCTAAATTTACATTTACAGGATGACTACTTGGTTGTGAGTTTAACTCAACTTTATAGTTATTGTTATTGACAGGTCTAAATGTTGTAAATTTACCCTCCATAATAGGTTTAAGACCATTTACACAACCTATAAGATCTGTCAACCCGACAAAGTCAACTCTTATAATAACCTTCTTTAATATGGAAGACTTTACATTAGAACGACTAAACTTATTCTTTGCCATAAGACGTTAGATTTTAAAATCCTTAATTCTCCTCTGTTCCTCCTTCAATGAGCAAACAAGCAGTTGTCCATGCTTCTCTGCCACGATATAGCCATCTAAGCCTTGCACAACCACCTTGCTCTCATCGGCTGCATGAACCACACTGTTCCTGCATTCATACAAGCGGATGTCTTCGCCTACCTTGGCATTGCCATTCTCATCCTGTGGAAGTAAGGTACGGAGACTGCCCCAGCTACCTAAATCGCTCCAACCAAACTCTGCTGGCAAGGTATAGATTTCCTTCGACTTCTCCATTACGGCATAGTCAATACTAAACAAGAACAACGTAATATCAATATAAATCCACGTTGATATCGAATGGGCTATCAAAGTCCTTCAGCATGGCATGTTTCGTATCTTTCTCTGAGAGATTGGCATGTTCTGTTGGGATTTTCCAATCGATACCGAGAGAATCATCAAGGATAGAGATACCTCCGTCTGCCTCAGGATGATAGAAGTTATCACACTTGTATTGGAAGACTGCTGTTTCTGAGAGAACAGCGAAACCATGGGCAAAGCCCTTTGGAATGAAGAACTGACGATGATTGTCTTCTGTCAGTTCTACAGCCACATGCTTGCCATAGGTTGGTGATCCTTTGCGGATATCTACTGCTACATCAAGCACTCTGCCTTTTACGCAACGTACTAGTTTGCTTTGGGTATATGGTGGGCGCTGGAAGTGCAGGCCTCGCATCACGCCATAGCTACTCATAGACTCATTGTCTTGGCAGAAGTGAACACTATGTCCCAGGATTGGGGTTACTTTCTCTTCAAACTCTCGCTCGCTGAAACTCTCGAAGAAATAGCCACGAGAGTCACGGAAGAGGCGTGGCTCTAAAATGAGGCACGCACCATCTATAGTTGCTTTTATAACATTCATCATTCTTCGACAATTTTAGGCTCAATCAGAACTTCTTCTCTTTCTTCAGCCTTTGTTTTAACTTCTATTATTTCTTCCTTTTCTTCATATACTGGACAGACGTTAACTGTCAAGATACCTTTTTTATTATAATCTTCACATAAGAATTCCCATCCAAGAGGCAACTTTTCTATTCCTCTTTGCGGAATGAACGACAAAGAGAAGTCCCGATTGTCTTGTTGAACAAACACTTTGTCCAAAGGTTTATAAACGACACCGTTTCGATACTCTTGAAATACCTCTCGCTTACGTGATTTCTCAGCATTGAGTGTCGCTATCGTATTTGAGTCGCAACCCAAGAATGACTGGTGGTAATGAAATCTGTCGCTAATGCGCTCAATGTCTTCCTCTTTGAACCAAACTGTCATTTTAGGTGACTTGATTACCGTCTTGCCAATATTCTCTATTCGTATATTTAACTTGCACCAGCACTTGTTCACTTTACAAGGTGGATTTATAATGTCTCTTAAGGAAGTGATAGGAGGCAGTCCGTAATTCACCTGTTGGTAAAGCAAATCGTCACCAAAGATGCTCTTGACAGGCTCTTTATAACGATATTTTTTTGTTGTCCTTATATAAACAGGATGCACCGTACATTTATTTTTACCATTACTAAATGTAACCTGTATGTTTGTAGCTTCCCTGAATTGGCAGTTGTTCAAATACCAATTATATACAGTCCGCTCTCTTTCCATCATATCAACAATATCCTCCCAAGAACATATATCTATATGGAACGAACCGTTATTTATGCTTTCAATATCTTTCTCTCGGATATATTGTTCAATGGAAGAATCCTTGTTCGCAGTAGTTGCAAAGATGAGTCGTTTAAGTTTAGGGCTAAACGATTGGGCTTTCTTGATTTCTGTATCTATCGCTGCCATAGTTAGCTGAGCATTGGTATAATCATCTTTTCCTTTGCATTGTATTCCGCAATAACCTCCATATTTCTCAACGTAGGCATAAACATCAACACCATGTTGCTGTTGTCCTTGTCGCCCATGTTGCTTAATGCTATCGGAGCAATCCCATATTTCTCCCCAAAGCAACTTGCAGAGTTTTTCAAAATCCTGCCAGTTTTTAGGTTTCATCAGTTGTGTTGGTGCTATCATTGAGCTTCCTTATTTTCCATATTAAACCATTCTTTATCTATTTCGCAATTCTTACTGTCTGGATCAGGCACAGCCTTATCTATCTTAACCATCAATGGCATTGGCACGAAATTTCCAAAGAGCAGTGCTTCGCCTGGTACAGCCTGTTTGATTTTTGTGATATAGTCTGCCGAGAAATAGGGAAGAACTGAATAAATGTATTTCAAGTCTATCTCATTCTGAATGCGGTGAACGACATAGTTACCACATTGCGACAACACTGTCTGGGATAGTTCAGATGGGCGTTGTGATGACAACATGAGAAAGAATGAATATTTACGTCCTTCTCTTGCAATCTTCTCAAATATGTTTTCTTTTAGAATGTAGGCAGCGTCTTTTCTGATATATCGGTGTGCTTCATCCAAAACTAAATGTATAGGATGCTTACGACGTTCCTCACCATACTTACTCTTTCTGTAATCAAATACCAATCGGCTTACGACACTTGTTATTAACTCCAAGGTGTCAGTTCCGACTTCACTTGAATCAATGACAATCAGTTGAGTTCTGTTATCTCCATCGCCTATACCAAAAGTCTTTTGCAGATAATCTTCTAGACTTGTAAAAGTGGATGGACAATCTCGCATAAATGCACATTCCTTATTGTTGAGGAAGACATCAAGGCGAGATACAAGGGTGGAAGTAAACTCTCGAATACGAAGATTACCCTTTGCCTCTTCCTCCAAAAGCACCAATTCTACGGCAGTCTTCAAGAAATTATAGTCATAATACTGACCATATTCAAGATTTTCCTCATCTACGGCAATAGCAGAATCCTCTTCTATTTGAATGAAAGCCCCATTTTTCCGCCGATAAGTAGTCTCTGTATCAAAATGTTCATTGCCTCTTTGATCATTCCATTCCGTATAGACATATTGCGGTTCTTCGTCTCCAACACAAACGAACTTAGGCAAGCCTGAAGTCATGGAATCATTGTTGTTGCCATACCAAATAGTACAGAGGTCATTACATACATCGAAGAAATTCTGCAAATCATTCAACACCTCAGCATCTATATCATTTGGGAATTTATTGCATAGACCTTTCATCTTTAGGATGGCACCTTTGGCTATTGTCATTCGGGTACTGTCTGTATCTGCATTGTTGATGATGTCAGAGAGTACGATGTAGGTCTTCCACTTGATATAATTTGCAAAACGAGTGGCTGTATCTGAATCTTTAGCACTATATATCTTGTAGAATTTATAGCATTTCTGCAAGACATTATCCCAAAATGGCTTTTGGGTGCGTTCGGATGCCATCAGAAAAGCCAACCATTCGTCAAGATTCATGAGATAATAAGGAAGATGGAAAGAATTCTTGCCTTCCGCATTCGGCTTATAGAATGTTTTTTCTATATTGCCAGACAATCCTGTCTCAAAAGCTTTTGGGTATTCTCCGTTGGAATCGAAGATAATGACTTTTGCGCCTTGTGCATAGTTATCTTCTTTTCTGAACACTTCTTGCAAGATGTGGGCTATCGTATTTGACTTTCCACTTCCACTGTTTCCCAAAATGGCTGTATGGATATTGAAAAGTCTATTGATATTAAGCGAGATTCCATAATTGATAAGACTTTTACTCTTACCGATTTCTATGGTATGGTGTATTCCATCTGTTACTTCATCACCTTGGGCAAGTATCGTATGGAGGTCATCGTATGTTACTAACTCCACGTCATTATACAGCGATGGGAATATGCCTACACCCATTGCAAACTCACCCTTTTCATCGATTGTGCCTATCGGTTTGACATATAATTCTTTGGAACTGTCAAGATTGTAAGCGGAATAGGTTCGGCTCTCTACACTATAATCAAGGACTGCCGTAACTTCACAGATTATCGTAGCAGAAGTAGAATTGGTAGTTTTCAGATAACTGCCAATATTGCCAAAGTAGTATATTTGTCCGTTGATGTTGACTGTTGAGGTTCTTGTCGTACTGAACAACCTCACCTTGAACTTGTCGAACTCTACCGAAACTATCTTTCCTATCTTCATATTAACCAAACAAATTAATTTGCTCTGTCAAAGCATCTACTTTCTTTTGTTGTTGCAATTCCTTGAATTTATTGACAAAGCCTTTGGTTATCTCTTCGTCTTGCGTAAAGGCATTGACATTTGGCAACCAGTTATCAACAATATAGTTAAAGAAGTGCATTTCGCCTCTGTTCTCTTTGTCTAAAGGATTCTCATACCCCCAAAGTCTGAATATGCGTTTGTCGTCAATCTGACAAATCTCTTTTTCTTTTGGAATGTCATTGATTACTACAACATTGATAGTTGTATTTGTAGCTAATGCACGATATATGATGTCATTGACGTGTTGGTCGCTGAAACTATAACCAATGACAAACAACACGGTATTATGCTCCAACAACTTATGTTGAAATTCACGAAACAAATCCACGTATGGTGCGCCAAGGCTTTTGTTTTGCTTGGTAGGTGTAGGGTATATGATAACACCATTTTCTGGCTCATACCCACACAACCTATTTACTTCCATGATATTGAAGAACGAATTTTGACTTTCCTCATCATACACCCAATTGACCGAGCCATGAATCTTATACAGATAAACCATATTTTCGACAGGCTCGTATTTATCCACATTAAGATCCATTCGCTTGGAATAGGTATAGTTGAATAAAGCTGGATTGAAGTATTTGTGCAATCCACCACCAAAGCCATTGACATAATGTATATTCATGCTATCAAGGGCTGTCTCATTATAGAGGTCATTATTGGTAGTGAACACAGAGATACGAGATAAATCTTTGTTTCGTAAAGCTACTTTTTGATAAAAGCGTTGATAGGTATCAAGTACATCCAACTGTCTTTCTGTTGAAAAATCTATATTTATTTCTTTGAAGATAACTTCCTCTATGATTTTTATCAATTTGGTACATTTTAATCTCCGCTTACTTTCTTCCTCAAATATACCTTCAGCATAGAACTTCCCAGAATAGAGGACACCAAGAACTTCTTCCAAATTATCATTTGCCTTATTCTGGATTCTATAGTAAAGTTTTTCGGAATCAGTTTCTTTTACAGTTTCTTCAACCTTCTGCAATAATCCTTTCATGTTTGGTATCGCAGGACAACTTGTGCCACTGCCGAAAAGGAAGCAAACATTCTTCATATTGAACAATTCTGCAATCTTTGCTTGAACTGCTGTCTTGTAGTCTTCTTCCTTTATCCTATTATCCTTGAAATAATCAGATGTTCCTTGCTTAAAGTGTAATTCGTACTTATTCATCGTTTATCAATATTGAAAGATTTCCTTCACTCTACATTTATGTTATTTTCACCTATATCATTATACAGTGAACATTTTTGTTGAACAAAATTTTCCAATCGTTGGTCAAGTGATGTTTCTTTATATTCTGAAAAGTACATTTCATGAAACATCTATTTTTGAAACAGAAGAGTTATCAAATAATTTTAAAAATTGCTGTAATTTTTTCTCAATCCAATCTTCGTCGTATTTATTAGGATTTCGCTTGAATAGTCGAATTTTAGTTGTTAGGCTATCTGCATTCAACAAAATGATTTTGCCAGGAGCCAATTTTGTAACCCATCTATTATTTTTAGAGTATTCATCACTTAGACTAATAGCTTTTCTTTGCTCTGAATTTTTATTATCAGTGTAGGCTATAGGATCTAAAGGCTTATACCTAAAACGTTCAATATGACTCGACCCGTATATAACGACACCGCCATCATAAAGAGCATTCGGAAGTAAAGAAGCAAAGCGTTCTTCGCTATTCGCTTGTTTTTATCTGATGTTTGTGTCATTACCATCTATGTTCGGAGTGCATGAACAAAGATATTCTGTAAAGGCTCTAAACGCATCATAATAGGCTTTATATATTTTGTCAGACACATAGCTTTCATGTATTTTGTCATAATAAAAGACATTTTTATTTTTTCTCCAAAAGCAAACCGCTTGCACTTTTTGTCACTTGAAGGGGGATGTTTTTTCTATTTTAATAGTTATAATGCAGATGAAATTCACGGCTTCGCCGTCGTCCCCTCTATAAGTGGACGCTATTTGTCGTGGCATTTTTAGTTTTTTCCATCTTTTTGCGGATATTGTGTCCGTTATTGATGTGTGGTTGCGTTTTTGTCTAATAGACCTAAAACGGTGTAAAGTTACAAAAAAATCTTTAATGGACGAAGGCAGACGCTTAAATAGATGTGTCTTTTCTGTGTTTTGCGTTTATATGTAAATTGTTTGTAATATTGAGGCCGAGACCTACATTTAAAGAAAAAATCCACAAATGAAAATATATAACATTCATTTGTGGATTTTAGAGGTGCCTAGCGGAATCGAACCGCTCTCCACGGTTTTGCAGACCGTTACCTAACCGCCCGGCCCAGGCACCATACCTTATTAATTGCGGATGCAAAGGTAAGCTTTTTATTTTTTAGCGCCAAATTTTTCCGTCTCTTTTTTGTGAGTTTTCTTTAATCGGTGTTGTGCGGAACTTTGGCAATGAAAAGGACATCCTTCACATACCGCCTTGGTTTTAGATCTATTATATATAGAACACACTATACGTCTTACAGCATAGTAAATTGCTGCAACAAGAACAACCCCTATGATTAAGTATTGTAAAATCAAATGCTTTTCTCGTGTTTAAGAATGTCTTGTCTTGTTTATTAAATGTTTTATCAGAAAATATGCGATAGCGATAATAACCAATCCAATGATTGCATATTTTATATAATCGCCATATTCTGTTATTTTTGCACCTAACTCTTGTTCGGGGACGAATGTATGAAGGTAATAGCCTAATGCTGCCAATATCAGATTCCATGCACCTGCTCCAACAGTTGTGTAAAGCAAAAATTTCCAATAATTCATGCGAGCGAGTCCTGCAGGAATAGATATTAGGTGTCTGATGCCTGGTATTAAGCGGCCGGTGATAGTGGCAACCATGCCATGGTTGTCAAAGTAGCGCTCGCTTTTCATTACCTTTTCCTGGTTGAGTAGGCAAACATGGCCCCAATGGCTATTTGCGAATTTATAGATTATGGGGCGGCCCAAATAATAACCGGCAACATAGTTGATGGACGCTCCAACGTCTGCTCCTATTGTGGCTGCCAAACAAACTAACCAGATATTGAGATTACCTGCTGCGGAATGATAGGCTGCAGGGGCAACAACCAATTCGGATGGTACGGGAATTACGGTGCTTTCCAAAAGCATCAAAAAGAAGATGGTACCATAGTTGAGGTTGCTTAATAATGTCTGAAGCATAAAAAGTGGTCTTTAAGAAATTAAAACAATTTTGTTATAGTCACACATGCTCTCGTGGTAAGCGAGAGCATGGCGAAATTCTTCAGAAAATGTTAGTTATCCAATTTTTGCAAAAACTTTATTTTTTAGCTTGTTTTGCCCAAGTGTCCTTAAGCCCAACTGTTTTGTTAAACACAAGGTGTTCTTCCGTCGTGTCAAGATCTGCCATAAAGTATCCAATGCGTTGAAACTGTAAGTATTCTCCTGGTTTTTTGGTGGCAGCATATTCTTCCACATAGCAGTTGTGGTATACTTTTAAACTGTTGGGGTTAAGCAACTCGCGGAAATCCCGCTCGTCAGCAGAAGGATTTTCAACATTGAACAAGCGGTCGTATTCTCTTACTTCTGCAGGTTTGCAGTGGTCACAGCTAACCCAATGAAGTGTGCCTTTCACCTTGCGGTTAGCTCCTTCGAGGCCGCTTTTGCTTAAAGGATCGTACTCGGCTTGTACTTCAATGATGTTTCCTTCGGCATCTTTCGTACAACCAGTGCATTTTACGATGTAAGCATTCTTGAGGCGGACTTCCTTTCCTGGGGTCATTCGGAAGAATTTCTTTGGAGCATCTTCCATGAAGTCGTCTCGTTCCATCCACAGGTTGCGCGAGAAGAGTATAGTGTGAGAGCCATCTTCTTCGTTCTCAGGATTGTTGATGGCCACCATTTCTTCTGTTTGGTTTTCTGGGTAGTTAGTGATAACAAGTTTTACGGGATTAAGTACGGCACTTACGCGACAAGCTTTCTTGTTGAGATCGTTGCGAACAGCTGCTTCAAGTAATGCCATATCGTTAAGAGCATCAAACTTAGTGTATCCGATAGAATCAATAAACTGTCTAATTGACTCTGGCGAATAGCCTCGTCTACGCATACCGCATAATGTTGGCATACGTGGGTCATCCCAGCCAGCAACCAAATGCTCGTCAACCAATGTGTGAAGTTTGCGTTTGGACATTACCGTATACGTCAAGTTGAGACGGTTAAACTCTATCTGTCGTGGGCGATTGTCGTGCAAATTGTTTGCTGTTCCGTCTTTCTCCTTTAAGAAATCGATAAACTTGTCATAAAGAGGGCGATGAGGAACAAACTCCAAAGTGCAAATGGAATGAGTGACACCTTCAAAATAGTCGCTTTGGCCATGAGCAAAGTCATACATAGGATAGGCATGCCATTTTGTTCCTGTCCGATGGTGTGGGGTTTGAATGATGCGGTACATGATAGGGTCGCGGAAGTGCATATTAGAATTTGCCATATCAAGTTTTGCCCGTAGCACCATGCTACCTTCTATTGCCTCAGCGGTGTTCATCTTTTTGAATAAACGCAGATTTTCCTCAATGGGGCGATCGCGGTATGGTGAAGGTGTTCCAGGTGTAGTTGGAGTTCCTTTTTGTTCTGCTATTTGTTCTGCTGTTTGCTCGTCAATATATGCATGTCCGTTTTCTATCATCCAAATGGCAAAATCCCATAACTTGTCAAAGTAGTCTGATGCGTAATAGATGTTGCCCCATTTAAATCCTAACCAAGAAATGTCATGAAGAATGTTCTCTACATATTCATTATTTTCTTTCGACGGATTGGTGTCATCAAAACGGAGATTGCAGACACCATTGTAATGTTCTGCCACACCAAAATCCATACAAATGGCTTTAGCATGACCGATATGTAAATATCCATTTGGCTCTGGGGGGAATCGAGTCTGAATGCGTCCTCCATTCTTACCTTCTGCGAGGTCTTCTTCAACGAGTTGCTCAACAAAGCTGAGGCTCCTTTTTTCTTCGTTTGTGTTGTCTTCTGTAATAGTTGCCATAACTTTAAATTACATTAATTATTAATTATGCTGCAAATATAGAAAAAAAATACCGATTAGCGGTCTGTCCATCATAAAAACCAATCATAATAGTTGCTAATGATTCAAAATGTTCCTGCAATGTTGAGTCAATGGAAATGAAGAAGATATGTCAAAGGCTTGTGTACGCTAACAAGAAGTTTTTTTGATTCAAATCAAAAAAGATTAATGTTTTTCTTGCAAGAGATAGAAAAAACCGTTACCTTTGTCAACGTTATCCTGAATACAATCTTTTTACCTTAAAAAAGCTAATACCTATTGAGATTGAATGCCTCACGCTGCGAAGCGAAGGCATTTTTTTGTTTATTTACGATTTATAAGTCACTTGTTTTATTTCCTGTTGTTGCTTTTCCCCGAAAAAGTTTATCGGATAGACCTGCGGTTAAGCTCTTTGTCATACTCTACGCTATAGGCCTTATGCTCTTCGTAGGTTTTGGAAAAATGATGGGTACCATCAAAATTCGAACTTGCACACATATAAAGATAATCATGATGCTCATAATTGAGGACAGCATCTATATCTTCCGGATTGGGATTTCGAATAGGGCCAGGAGGTAATCCGCGGTTTTTGTATGTGTTGTATGGACTGTCTGTTAACAACATGTTCTCATAGAGTCGCTTAATGGTGAAGTCGTTAAGCGAATAGCGAATTGTTGGACAAGACTGCAATGGCATGTTGATGTGCAACCGGTTGATGTAGATTCCTGCAATGATAGGCTTTTCTTTTATGTTGTTGGTTTCTTCTTGAACAAGACTTGCAAGGGTTGATATTTGTATCGGGGTCAGTTTGTCTTCCTTTGCTTTATCTTTTCGGCTATCGTTCCAAAACTTATCCGACTCTTGTTTCATTTTCCCCAGAAACTCTTTCGCTGAGAGATTCCAATAGACATCGTAGGTGTTTGGAATAAAAATGGCAATGATTGTTTGAGGATTGTAGCCCAGCGATTTGCAAAAGTCATTGTCGTTGGCTGCGGATAAAAATTCTTTTTTTGAGAATTGCATTTTTTTGCAGATAATATCTGCCATATCTTCAAGTTTGCGAACAGAAGGAATGGTAAGGTGTACTGCAGCCTGATGACCGTTTCGTAGGTTACGCAATGTCAAGAGTGCGCCTTGTGTGTTTATTGCATAACGACCTGGACGAATATGGTTTTCATATCCAGAGAGCCCAACCAGCCACTTGAACACAGCAAATTGAATGGGACGACAAGATGGCTCTATTTTGTTATAGATGCTGGTTATGTTGTCGTTGGATGTGATGAAAAAGACCTTTTCTCCTTTTGCTGCCAATCCTCTGAAAAGGAAGAACCAAGTGCAGCAGGTAATGATTATTATGCAAGCGAGCAAACCTCCGATGAGTTTGCCGTGAGAAGTTTTCTTTGTTCGCATTTTTCTTGTCATGTTGTTATGTGTCTTAATTGTGCGCAAAGTTAAGAAAAAAGATTCTACTGGTTGGCATTAATCCTACTTTTCATCTTGGTTTTTTGTGATTTTATTATTCGTTTTTAAATATTAATCATTAATTTTGCTTTCTATTTAGAGTGTCTATAACAGTAGATTGAAATTAACAAAATCAGGATGAAAGATTATCAAACCTATATTTTCGATTTGGATGGAACGTTGTTAAGTACCTTGAATGATTTGGCAGCGAGCACAAATGCAGCATTGTCACATTTTGGAATGCCAGAACGTTCCATAGAAGAAGTGCGAATGTTTGTAGGAAACGGTGTTAAGAAATTAATGGAGCGCTCCGTGCCACAAGGGTTAATGAATCCACAATTTGATGCTGTTTATTCTTTCTTTCGACAACATTATCTTCATCATAACCTTGACACTACGCAACCTTATCCAGGAATCATGGAATTGTTGGAGGAGTTGAAACGTCGAGGGAAACAATTGGCAATAGTCAGCAACAAGTTTTATACTGCAACCCAAGACCTTTCAAGGCATTTTTTTCCAGGACTTATACAAGTGGCTATTGGCGAGCGTGAGGATATTCGCAAGAAACCGGCACCAGATACTGTTTTTGAAGCTTTGAGGCAACTTGGTGCCGACAAGGAAAGCGCAGTCTACATAGGGGACAGTGACGTAGACGTTGCAACGGCTCATAATGCTGGCTTGCCATGCATAAGTGTCTTGTGGGGCTTTCGTGATAAAACATTTTTATTGAACCATGGGGCAACTACCTTTGTAACCCGACCAAGTGAAATTCTTTCTTCCAACTCGGATTAAGAGAGTAAATGGCCGTTTAAAAAGGCATCTACCTCATCTTTATAAGAAGATGAAACAGGGATGAATTTGTCTCCAAATACAAATCTGTATCGATCTACCGTTTTTACTTTGCTCATATGTACTATGTATGAGCGGTGAATACGCATAAATTCAGGGGAAGGCAACCGCTCTTCCACTTTCTTTAGATTCATAAGGCTTGTAATGGGTTTCGTTTGTCCTTCCAAATAAAACTTAACATAGTCTTTTTCTCCTTCAATATATAGGATATCATCATAACGGAGTTGCAGAAGTTTGTAGTCGCTCTTTATATAAATGAACCTGTCTGAATGTTCCAAAGGGATGCTTTTCTCTTCTTGAAATTTTGAAATCACTTTGTTGATGGTCTGTGTAAAGTCCTCAAAACTTATGGGCTTTAGAAGATAATCAATAGCGTCAACCTTATAACCTTCTATGGCATATTGATTGAAAGCTGTTGTAAAAATGATTTTTGTTTCTTTCGGTAACAACTTGGCAAACTCAAGTCCGCTGAGTTCTGGCATTTGTATGTCAAGAAATGCCAAGTCGATACGATTGCTTCTTATGGTTTTACTGGCCTCAATAGCACTGCTGAAGACTCCGACAAGTTCTAAAGAAGGAATCTTTTCAGCATAACTACGCAATAGTTGTGCAGCTAAGGGTTCATCATCAATGATTACGCATTTTAGTGTCATAGAGTGTTATTCTTGAAAGATAAGTATTCTTGTTGGTTATTCCCTTTTCCCATAAGTATTTTTTGGGGTAACTTAATTCAAGGCGCTTTGCCACTTGTCTAAGTCCTATTCCATGTCCGCTATGATCTTTTTCGCTTTTTGGAAAATTGGAGTTTTCAACTGTGCAACAAATAAGTTTTTTATTGGCTTGTATTGAAATGTCAATAAAACTGTTTTCGCTCGGACTAATTCCATGTTTAAAGGCATTCTCAACAAGTGAAATGAGAATCATAGGAGCTATTTGAAATGTATTTGAAGTTGGAATGGAGAATTTTGTCCGAATTTCAACCTTATTGCTTATACGCATTTTCATCAGGTTGATGTAGTTTTCCAAAAATTTCACTTCTTCATCAAGGGGAATAAAAGCTTCTTGACTGTCGTAAAGGATATGTCGCAGAATCTTTGATAATTCCATTATAGCCTTTTGGGCTTTTGTTTGATCAAAAGCCGTTAGGGCGTAGATGTTGTTTAGGGTGTTTAAAAGGAAGTGGGGGTTGACTTGGTGTCTTAGACTGTCGAGCTCAGCTTGGGTTCTTGCGCTTTCTGCTTTTTGGCGTGCCTCTTCCGTAGTTGCCCATCTCTTCGACAAAACAACAGAGGCACTCACTCCGGCAACAATGGACAAGTAGAAAATTTCCCGTGCAACCATTAGAATGTCTATACGGATAATTGGCTTGTTTTTGGGCTTCGGATGTTTGCTCATCATCTCCACAGGATGGTCTTTATGCCAGAAATAAGACAAGACCTGATGGTGGGAAAAAGATAAAACAACAACAAGAGCGATGTTGATTACCCAAAATTGCCACTTTTCGCCTTTAAGATAAGCAGGCATTAGCCACAAGTAGGTTGTGTAGAAGACAATCATCATGCTCAGTGGGGCCATGCACTTGAGCAGATAATTGCGTAGGGTGGGGGTCTCGTCTGGTTCAAGAAGCATCATTGGCATAAGAAAGAATGCTATCCAAACCAGCACTTGTAGCCAAAAGTTTAATCCACGATATTGCTTTTTATTCATACCTTATGGCTTCAATGGGATCTAACTTTGCTGCTTTTTTGGCTGGGTACCAACCGAAGAATACTCCCGTAAATGTACAAACGGCAAAACTCATGATAATAGTCCAAGGCTGTATGGCAATGGGCCAATGTGCAATTATGTTGACTGCATAAGAAGCCCCAACACCAAGAAGCACTCCTATCAAGCCGCCTGTTACGCTCAGAAGAATGGCTTCAATGAGAAATTGGTTTAGTATGTCTATCCCACGTGCCCCAATAGACATACGCAAACCTATTTCACGAGTGCGTTCGGTTACACTGACGTACATGATGTTCATGATTCCAATACCCCCGACGATGAGTGAAATGCCGGCCACGCATCCAAGAAGAATCGTCAACATGCTTGTTGTTGAATTCATCATGCTTGCAAGCTCTTCCTGTGAGCGGATATTAAAATCATCGTCATCTGCCTCAGTTGTTTCAGTCGCATCTTTGAGTTTGTGGTTTCTTCTTAATATTTGCGTTATCTGATCGGTGGCCTTCTCTGTCACCCCTTCTGTAATGGCAGAACAGGTGATACCACCCAAATAGGTTTGTGCCAGTATTCGTTTCATGACAGTTGTGTAAGGAGCCAGTACCAAATCGTCTTGGTCCATTCCCATAGAGTTGTAGCCTTTCTTTTTTAGAACGCCGATAACTCTAAAAGGAATAGCTCCAAATCTAACCACTTTTCCAATTGGGTCGGTGCCACTGCCAAAAAGGTTGTCAACAACTGTTTGACCAAGCACGCATACTTTTGACGCTGCTTTAATGTCGGCATCAGTAAACAGTTCTCCGTCTTCTATTGCCAACTGTCGTATGTCCATATAGTCTTGGTTTACGCCATAAATGCTTGAAGGGGTATTGTTGTTACCGTAAATCCATTGACCGCTTGATGTAACAGTAGGACTGATACCTTTTATATAGTCACACTCATCTTTTATAGCCTCGTAATCTGTCATTTTAAGCGTTTCCATGCTTGATGCGTCTTGGCGGACACCGCCCCTCATATCGGCTCCAGGACTAATCATAATCATATTGCTTCCCATTTCGGCGATATTTGCTTGTATGCTGTTTTTTGATCCTTGTCCAATGGCAAGCATGGTTATTACAGAGGCAACACCAATAATAATGCCAAGAGCAGTAAGGAACGACCGCATCTTGTTGGCCCCAATGGCTCTAAGGGCAATTTTAAGAAGGTTGCTATAATTCATTATTCATCTGAGTTTGGCGGTAGTGCAGCCAATCCTTCGGCTGCCGACCGGATATTATGATTGTATTCATCACTAATGACATGACCGTCTCTCAACTGTATGTTGCGTGATGAATAATTGGCGATATCTGGATTGTGGGTAACGAAAATAATGGTACGCCCTTCTGCATGTAGTTTCTGAAAGAGCACAAGTATTTCAAAAGAAGTGCGGGTGTCAAGATTTCCAGTTGCTTCGTCTGCTAAGATTACAGCGGGATTGTTCACTAATGCTCGCGCAATGGCAACGCGTTGCATTTGTCCTCCTGACATCTGATTTGATTTGTGATACAGACGTTCCCCCAATCCTACTGCCTTTAAGGCTTCTATGGCTCGTTGGTTACGTTCTTTTGCGCTAATGTCAGCATTGTACATTAAAGGTAATTCCACATTCTCCACACTTGTCGTTTTAGGCAGTAAGTTATAGTTTTGAAATATAAAACCAATCTTACGGTTGCGAAGGATGGCCCGTTGAGATTTGCTCATGGTGCGTACTGACACTCCGTCAAGGAAGTATTCTCCGCTTGTTGGAGTGTCAAGGCAACCAAGTTGATTGAGAAGGGTTGATTTTCCGGAGCCGGATTTTCCCATTATCGTCACAAATTCTCCTTCGTATATTTTAAAGGAAACACCACGAAGTGCATGTACGATTTCATCGCCAACTTGAAACTCTCGCCGCACATCCTGTAATTCAATGACGACTTTTTTGTTGTTTTCGGTTTGTCCCATTCTAAAGTGATATGCTTAAACTGACTTTAGGCTTTGCCTGTATTACCGTTACCGTTCTTTTTTCTGTCTTTGTCAGGACGTTTTGGACCGAAAGGACTTTCTTCTTTCCCTTCCTGGGCTTCTGGGCCGTCTTCATCGGAAATGGCTTCTTGAATGCCTGTAATGACAGTTGCTCCTTCAGATATGCCGGAAATAATTTGGGTCTTAGTGCCGTCACTCATGCCTGTAACCACGGGTATGGCCTTAATGTTTTTCCCATCTATCACCCATACTTTGTTTTTTGCATTAGGTTTGTCTATGATGTGATAGCCCCCAACGAGATCTTGGGTGGGGTTAAAGCGAAAGGCTTTGCTTGGAACGCTAAGCACCCCTTGTCGTTCAGCGGTGTAGATGGTTACATTTGCTGTTAGACCAGGCTTAAGTTTGAGATCACTATTAGGAGCGCTGATAACTACTTCGTATGTAACGACATTGTTTGTAGTCGTCGCCTCTTGCCGCACTTGCTTTACCGTTCCTGAAAAAGTGTCATCAGGATATGCATCTACAGTAAAAGTTACACGTTCGCTGGGTTTTACATCTCCGATATCTGCTTCGTCAACGTTGGCTACTACTTGCATGTTCGTCAAGTCTTGGGCAATGGTAAAAAGTTCTGGCGTATTAAAACTTGCTGCAACTGTTTGTCCTTCTTCTACGCTTTTTGACAGTACGATGCCGTCAATGGGTGAGGTGATGGTTGCATAGCTAAGGTTTGTTTGTGCTTGTTTTACAGATTCTTGGGCAGATGCCACTTGCTGTTGCGCTGAAGCAATGTTTTCATTAGCCGATGCCACCTGTTGTTGGGCTTGTTGATAGTTGAGCCGGGCATTTTCATAATCGTTGGCACTTATTAGCCCTTTGTTATAGAGCGTACGATACCGTTGGTAGTTGGATAGTTGGTAGGAGAGGGCAGCTTGGGCACTATGAAGGTTGGCTTGTGTGTTTTGTACTTCTGCTTTCGAGCGCTTAAGATTGGCTTTGGCGGTATTCAACTGGCTAAGAAGGTTGGCTTTGTCAAGCTCTGCTATAACCTGCCCTTTCTTCACTACGGAATTATAGTCTACATAGAGTTTACTGACTATGCCAGAAACCTGAGTACCTACTGTTACAGACGTAACAGGCTCAATGGTTCCAGTGGCTGTTACGCTGTTTTGTATATTCCCTTTTTCAACTTTTTCTGTTGTAAACGTTGTCGATTCTTCCTTTTTGTGTCCTGTAAAGGCATAGACAACAATGGCGACCACAAGAAAGATAAGGGCAAAGATACCAATCTTGCTAAATGTTTTTTTGTTGCTTGTTTCCATTTATAATGTTGCTTTTTGTTATTGTCTTAATGTTCCGTTTTGATAGAATTTCAACATTTGAATGTTGTACAAGGTGAGATATTTGCTTTCAAGTTCAGACTGTTGGGCTTGTAACAGGTTGGTTTTGCCGGTCATTAGCTCAACAATATTCTTAAGACCTTGTTGAAATTGCTCCGACAACATCTCGTAACTTGTCATTTGGCTTTGTGTGTTTGCTTTCGCTGCTTGGTATTTAGCCTGATTGTTATAGGCTTGAATCCAATAGCTCTCTATTGTTGAATGCAATTGTGTTTGAAGATTTTGGAGCTGAAGTATATTGTTTTCTCTTGCCAAATTGGCTTTATTAATCGCTGTCTTTGACTGTCTGCCATCAAATATCGGAATGCTGACGGTTACGCCTGCCCCTACTGAGAAATTGTTTTTCAATTGTGTCCCCCATGCATTTTGGCTTAGCGAAGATGTGTTTGTACTTACTCCGGCAGATACGCCGATTGTAGGTAGTTTTTGTGCACGGGCTATATCTATGTTCACTTGGCTTGCATCTATGGCAAGTCGCTGCTGAGCTATTTCTGGACGAGTTTGTAGGGCTTGTTCATACACGTTCGCAATCGAGGGGATTGGTTGTAAAGGAGTATCTGTTGTTTCTGGAGTTGCAACGTCAAACTCGTCGTCAGTGGTTATTTCCAGCAATTGTTTGAGCTGGCGCTTGTAGTTTCTGAGATTGCTTTCAGTCGCTGTGAGGTTATATTCATCGTTGGCTCTTTGTGCTGTTAGTTGCGCTGCATCTGCTTTGCTGATACTTCCCACTTGTTGCATCGTAAGGGCCCGTTGCTCGTTCTTCTTGCTTGTGGCAAGGCTTTGCTGACAGACTGTAAGGGCTTCTTTGGTATAGAGTATTTGAATATACAGTTGTGTGATTTGCTCTTGAATGCTATTAGCCTGTATTGCGCTATCGGCCTGTGCTTGCTGCTCTGTCAGCTCGTTAAGTTTTATGAGGTTTTTATTACGGTTCCCGTTCCAGATGGTCCAGTTGAGGTTCACCCCATAGTTTCCGTTATAGTAGACTTTGTCGATACTGTTTTCAACATATCCGTTTGCGACAGAAGCTCTGCTGTTTTCTTGAAATGGGGTGTAGCCAATGTTCTGGCTTGTTGAAGCATCAATGGAAGGGAGCAATGCTGCTTTGGATTGCAGTACATCTTCATGGGCAGACAGGGTGTTAATCTGCGCTTTTTTAATACTGATGTTGTTGCTCAGTGCATAGTTAATACATTCTTGCAACGTCCATTGACGGGCATTGGCATTGAGTGTAATCCCAACAAAGGCTAATGTCAGAAGAGACGGAGAGATTTTTATTTTCATTTTACGAAACCTTTAGTGAAGACCGAGGCCTTATTCTTGATTTTGGAGGCAAAGATATAAGTATTATTACAATTAAAGCCAGGAATTACCTGGCTTTATTATCTTTTTAGAATGTTTCGGTCTGGTTTTGTCGATAAATGAAATGCTATTAACGTTTATTTGGAAAAATGGGCTAATCGGGCAATGTATTTCCCCAAAATGTCAAATTCTATGTTTACCAAATCTCCTTTTCTCAATTGTCCGATATTGGTGTGCTCATGGGTGTATGGAATGATTGCTACTGTAAATGTGTCATCAGTAGGGTTGCATACTGTGAGGGAAACCCCGTTTACAGTGATAGAACCTTTGTCAACGGCAAAATAGCCTCTTTTCGCCAACGTAGGATTAAATGAATATTGAAAGGTGTAGTAGGTAGAACCCTGTGCGTCTTTAATGTCTATGCATTGAGCAGTTTGGTCTACATGGCCTTGAACAATGTGCCCGTCCAGCCGTCCGCCCATAGCAAGTGCCCTTTCTATGTTGACCTTGCTGCCAACCGCCAGTCCCCCAAGGTTTGAACAGTCGAGAGTCTCTTTCATGGCTGTTACGGTATAGGTGTTACCATCAATGGCAACAATTGTGAGGCAAACCCCGTTATGGGCAATGCTTTCGTCTATTGAGAGTTGGTCAGTGATAGAACTTTCAAGGGTAATGTCGATGTTTTTTTTATTATGGCTGATAGCAACAACTGTTGCCATTTCTTCAATAATGCCTGAGAACATAGCTATAAAAGAGTTAAGAGTGATTGTTAAAAGAAATGGAAGCCACGCAAGCTGATGTGATGAAAAGTCCGAGTGTAAAAGTTATGAGCACCCCCATTATCGTTGTAATCCGCCGGTCTACATTTAAAGACTTAGGTCAATAACGACTTTATGCGGCCCGCCATAGATAGGGGGTAGTCTCGGTTTTTCTTGATTATTTGATGACTATCCCGATCAAGCGAAGCGTGACTTCCTTATTTCTTGGGACAAAGTTACGATTAATTCTGAACCCGTCCAAATTATATTTGTTATTTGTTCACTATAAAAACAGTAGTGGTCACTTGCTCAACGTTGTCGGTTAATGTGGCCACTACTGTTTTAAAAGGGAGTTATTGTCTAATTGACAGCCTCTAAGTAAAGCACTCTACTTGCGTAGTCGGTCAATTTGTGATAATCTACGTTATGGTTATAGGGTGTCATTTGGAGTGTCATGTCTCCATCGTCATGCCGAACCGACAGGGCAGCTTCTTTGTCACAGTTGAATCCAAAGACGGGGTAGGCAACTGTGTTGGGTGTTCCTGAGGCAATCAAGTCGGTAACATCGGTGTCCGACAAGTGAGCGCCATAGTATAAGAATTGTAATTCTTGTCCTTCTGTAGCATTGACGACCAATGACGTTGAAGGGGTTGACATACATATGGTTTTGGCTGTAATTCCTAAATGTATCAACAATAAAGCTAAAAGTGTTAAAATTTATTGATTCTTCATAGGTAAATAGTTGATTTTTAAAGGTTTAAATGAGCGTTGCTTGTTACTTTTCAAAAGAAGCGGCTGCTGATAGAAGAATTTCACCAACTGTGGGATGTATATGAATGATGTTCTTCAAATCCTCAACTGTAGCGTTCTTATTCATTAGGGAGGTTACTTCCTGTACCAAGTCAGCGGCATGTACGCCAAAAACATGGCAACCGATAATTTTACCATCTTTGTCAGCAATGAGTTTCAACAATCCTTCTGTCTCGCCCATTGAAAGAGCTTTGCCATTTGCTCGGTAAAAACCTTTTCCGCAGCTATAATCGAGGCCAGCTTGTTTTGCATTCTCTTCAGAAATGCCAACAGACGCAGCTTCAGGATAGGTGAATATGGCAGCGGGCATTATGTCAAAGTTGATGAGGTCTTCCTTTCCTAAAATGTGATTGATTGCTCTGTAGCCTTGGAATGTAGCAGCATGGGCCAACATCATCTTTCCATTTACATCTCCAATGGCATAAATACCTGGAATGTTGGTTTGCATGTTGTCGTCAACAACGATTCCTTGCCGGTTAAACTCAACGCCTACACCCTCGAGACCCATATTGTCTGTGTTAGCGGCTCTTCCGGTGGCCACCAGAACGCTATCGGCAACAACTGTTGCCTGTTTGCCTTTCTTCTCATAGGTCACCGTTCCGTTCTGAATGGATGATACCCCAGCTTGCATGATAAAGGTCACTCCCTGTTTTTCCAACGACTTGCGAAGGCGTTTGGCGATATCTCCATCTATGGTAGGCAGACACTCTTTCATGTATTCCACCACCGTTACCTTACAGCCAAAAGCGTTAAAAGCCGATGCAAACTCCATACCAATAACCCCCGCTCCGATAATACAAAGTTGTTTAGGGATGCTACTATATGAAAGAAGTTCTGTACTGGTCATCACTGAAGGGTCGTTAATGCCGTCAACAGGAGGCAACTTGGCATGTGATCCTGTAGCAAGAATGATGTTTTTGGCGGTAAATTCTTCATCGCCCACTGTGACTGAATGGATGCCAGAAAGTCGTCCAAAACCCTTTACGAAGGTGATGTTAGGGTGTTGAAGGATAGTCTCTACACCCTTCCGTAATTGCTCTACTATGGTTTGCTTCCGTTCGAGCAGGGTTTTGAAATTCCAGCGAAGCCGGTCTTCGTCTGTGAGTAGCGGATTTCTAAGCAATTCTGCTTCATGGGCAAAGGTCTTGGTGGGGATACATCCACAGTTAAGGCAAGTTCCGCCGGCATGGGAATTCTCAACAATGACAACTTCCAGTCCCTGTTGAGCTGCGTACCTGGCAGCTTGATAGCCACCAGGTCCACTGCCGATAATGATAAGATCTGTTTGAATCATAAACTTAGTTTTATTTTCAGCCTTGATTTTCTACCAGTTGTTTGTAGGTCACAACTGGATGTTTCGCAGCTAACACATCGTCCACTCTGCCGATAGGCGTGTTGTGTGGAGCCTCACGAACAATCTCCGGGTGCTCTTTTGCTTCTTTTGCTATTTGATGCATTACAGCGATAAATCCGTCAATGGTTTCTTTGCTCTCGTTTTCTGTTGGTTCAATCATCATGGATTCATGAAACAAGAGGGGGAAATAAATGGTTGGAGCATGATAGCCATAGTCAAGAAGGCGTTTGGCAACATCCATTGTTGTAATGCCTGTTGACTTGTCCTTTAGACCGTTGAAAACAAATTCGTGCTTGCACAGGCCAGAAATAGGCAATTCATAGTCGTCTTTTAGTGCTTCTTTGATGTAGTTGGCATTTAGTGTCGCCAAAGGACCAACCATCTTGATATTTTCTTTTCCAAGACTCAGAATGTAGGTATAGGCACGCAAGATAACGGCAAAGTTGCCCAGAAAAGCCCCGATGTGGTTGTCGTTTTCGCGTGGCTCTCGCCCGTCAATGACAAACAACCCTTCGTTGTTCTTCTCGACATGTGGTCGAGGCAAGAATCTTTCAAGTCCGCTACGGACACCAACTGGACCGCTCCCAGGGCCGCCACCTCCATGTGGTGTAGAAAACGTCTTGTGTAAGTTTACATGAAGTACGTCAAACCCCATATCACCGGGTCTGGCTTTCCCCAATAGGGGGTTAAGGTTGGCTCCATCGTAGTACATCAATCCACCACACTCATGAACCAGTTTTGCAATTTCTGGTATTTCCTTTTCAAAAAGTCCAAGTGTATTGGGGTTGGTCATCATCATTGCAGCAATATCATCCCCCAATAAAGGCTTCAAGTCTTCTACGTCCACAAGGCCGTTTTCGGTACTTTTCACCTCAACAACTTCAAGGCCACATACTGCAGCAGAAGCCGGATTGGTGCCATGTGCCGAGTCGGGAACAATCACTTTGGTCCGCTTAACGTCGCCACGGCTTTGGTGATAGGAGCGGATAATCATCAACCCAGTCAACTCTCCATGTGCTCCGGCACAAGGATTGAGCGTGAAGTCGGCCAGTCCGGTAAGAGAGGCAAGCATCCGCTGTAAATCATATTCTACTTGCAAAGCCCCTTGAACGGTATTTTCGGGCTGAAGTGGATGGAGATTTGCAAATGCAGGGAGGTTGGCAATTTCTTCGTTAATGGTTGGATTATACTTCATGGTGCACGAACCTAACGGGTAGAAGCCATTGTTTACGCCAAAATTGTTTTCACTATGATTGGTGTAATGGCGTACTACGGTCATCTCGTCACACTCAGGCAACTTTGCATCGGTAGCTCTGCATAACTCTTTGGGGAGCTTATAATTGCCAAAATCATTCTTGGGAAGAGAATAGGCTTTTCTTCCTGAATGTGAAAGTTCAAATATAAGATTACTGTATAGCTTACTATTCATGGCGTCGTTCAAATTAAAGAGATCAAAAGTTCAATATCCTTTTTTGTACGTTTCTCTGTTACCGCAATGAGCAAGTGTTGCTGGTCTACAATCACTCCTGGAAGGATGCCTGCGTCGATGGCTTTTTTGTAGAAAGCATTTAGGTCACCGTCATACGTAACAAGAAACTCGTTGAAGAAAGGTTGATGGTAAGTTAAATGGAATTTACCGGTTTTTTCCAATTGCTCAAGAAGGAAGTGGGCAGCATCAAAAGAAGTTTGTGCCACTTCTTTTAAGCCCTGTTTGCCCATTATGGCCATGTAAATGGTGGAATAGAGTGCCATCAACGATTCATTCGAGCATATGTTGGAAGTTGCTTTTTGGCGCCGAATATGTTGCTCTCTTGCTTGAAGAGTGAGTACAAATGCCCTTTGCCCCTTGTTGTCTTTTGTCATTCCTACAATGCGACCAGGAAGCTTACGCATTAATTTTTCGGTAGTGCACATATAGCCGGCGTAAGGACCTCCAAAAGACATGGGTATTCCAAGGCTTTGGATGTCACCGACAGCAATGTCTGCTCCCCATTCGCCAGGTGTCTTCAGCAGGGCAAGGTCTGAAGCGACACTGTTGATGGTCAATAAGGCCTTTTGCTGGTGACAAACATCAGCAAGTTCTGAGAAGTCCTCAATGATGCCATAGTAATTGGGTTGTTGTACCACCACACCCGCAACGTTTGCTTGTGATAGTTTCTGTTTCAGGTCTTCCAAAGATGTTACGCCGTCAGATTCTTCAACAAACAGAAGTTTTACGCCATGAAAATGAGCATAGGTTTTAATAACGGCAATGGTTTTGGGGTCCAAGGTCTTGGAAACCAGAACCGTGTCCGCTTTTTTAGAGGCATTAAACATCATCAAGACAGCTTCGGCAGTGGCGGTGGTGCCATCGTACATCGACGCGTTACTGATGTCCATACCCGTCAATTCTGCCATCATGCTTTGAAACTCAAAGATGTAGTGAAGCGTTCCCTGAGATATTTCTGCTTGATACGGCGTGTAGCTTGTTAGAAATTCAGACCGTTCAACCAATGCAGGGATAACGGATGGGGTGTAATGGTCGTAAACACCAGCTCCCGCAAAACAGGTAAGGGTTTGATTTTTTGCCCCTAATGTGTCAAAATGGGATCTGATTTCCAATTCGCTTTTTTCGGATGGGATGTCGTAATCTCCTTTGAAGCGAACGGCATCCGGAAGTTCCGCATATAAGTCGTCAAGGCTATTGGCCCCAATCACCTGAAGCATTTTGTCAATGTCTTCTTGTGTGTGGGGAAAATATTTGTAAACCATAAAGTGTTGCTTATTATATTAAATAAGGTGTTTGGGAAAGAGTGCAAGGGGAAAGAATTACAAGTTTTTGCAGAATTCTTCGTAGGCCTTGGCGTCCATCAAATTTTGAAGTTCGCCGTTGTCACTCAACTCCACCTTTATAATCCAGTTTGCAAAGGCATCTTGGTTGATGAGCTCAGGCTGGTCTTCCAAACTCTCGTTGGTCTCGACGACCGTTCCGCTGACAGGTGAAATCAAGTCGCTTGCGGCCTTTACACTTTCCACTGCGCCAAAATCTTCACCAGCTTCTACCTCATCGTCAACTTCAGGCATATCGACGTACACCACGTTTCCCAATGCGTTTTGCGCATAGTCGGTAATTCCGATATAACCAAAATTGCCTTCTACCTTTACAAACTCATGTGACTCGGAATAATAGAGTCCTTCCATAACTTTTGCCATAATCTATTTTTGTTTATAATTATATTGTCGATATTGTTCTGTAACAGGGTTATTTTTTATAGTGCTTTTCGTAGAATTTCTTCTTTACGACCGTTCCTGGGAATGTCTTTTTTCGGATTTGGATTTCTACTTTGTCGCCAAGTTTTATGCTTCCGTCCACCAAAGCGATGGCACAACTCTTGTCTGTAGAGATTAGGCGATAGCCTGTTGTCACTTCACCTACCTCTTTACCGTCTTTAAAGACTTTATATCCGTGACGTGGAACGGCATGGCCTTCCAATTCTATGCCGCGAAGGCGTTTGGCAGGACCTTCTGCTTTTTGCTTTGCAAGCGCCTCTTTCCCAATGAATTCGTCCTTGTCCAACTTTACAAAAAGCGACAGCCCAGCCATTATAGGGGTGATGTCTTTCGACAACTCATCACCGTAGAGCGGTAGTCCCACTTCAAAACGAAGCGTATCGCGGCATCCCAGTCCGCAAGGAGTAACGCCCGCTTCCATAAGCTTGTCCCATGCGTTACGTATATAGTCGGCTGTGCCATAGATTTCAAATCCGTCTTCACCAGTATATCCGGTTCTCGAAACAAGTAGTGTTTCGTCAAAGCGTTCAAGGGTTTTGCATTCATAGAAGCCCAGTTCCTTGCAAGGCAAGCGCAACACGTTTTCCATAACACTTTCAGCCTCTGGCCCCTGAATGGCCAATTGGCACCAATAGTTGCTTTTGTAGCAAACCACTATATCGTAGTTTTTTGCCTGTTGGGCAACCCATTCATTGTCTTTATCGATGTTGGCGGCATTGACCGTCATAAAGAACCTGTTTTCTTCTGTTTTGCAGATGCACGTGTCGTCAACGGTTCCGCCGTCAGGATAACACATCATTCCATAGATAACTTTTCCAACAGGCAGGTTTGTTATATCGTTTGTGAAGATATGGTTGATAAATTTTTCGGCTTCTTTTCCGCTGACAATGATTTCGCCCATATGCGAAACGTCAAATACACCGCAATGTTTGCGTACGGCATTATGTTCGTTGATGATGCTGGAATATTGTATAGGCATAATAAAGCCACCAAAAGGTTGCATTAGTGCTCCTAAAGCAACGTGTTTGTCATATAGACAGGTCTTCTTTTCCATATTGTTTATAATTGTTTGGGTTATGTCTTGAAAGTATAGTTTGGAAATCAATGGGTGGGTTGATGGCCGTAAATCCATTCGGGATTGAGCAATTTTCTTTCCTCTTCACGTATGGCTTCCACATCTCTTTGAGTGAGGGTAACAGACGATTGGGTGAGTTTTTTGCGGATAAAGTTTTTCACTTCCTCTAACGAAAGAGAGGTAATATCCTTTAATAGGCAAATGCGTTGACGCACACTTTGGACGCCATGCTTGACGAGCTTTTCTTCGGAGGGGGTTATGCTTCCTATCATATTATCCATACACGTGTCGTAGAGAAGGGTGCCGTGGACAATGCTTCGCCCAGGAATGTGATAGAAAGCGTTTCCACTAACTTTTTTGTCTCCTATCATGATGTCGTTGTTTGTGGTGTAGGTGGCATCGATGCCCATATCCTTTAAGGTTTCAACAATGAGTTGCAAATAATGGCTAAACGTTTTTGTGGTGTTGTCGTCCGCACAAATGTAACTTAACATGACGTTGCTCATGTCGGCATATACACACCCTCCGCCACTTTTGCGACGATATATTTTAATGTTATGCTGGTGGCAATATTCTGCATTGACTTCAGCTTCCACGTCTTGATGGCGTCCAAAGATGACGCTTGGGTCGACTTGCCACATAAAGAAATATTCGTTTTGGGGAAAGTGCCTTGCAATATACTCCTCCATTGCAAGATAAAAAGCAAGGGAGTGTCGTTCTTTTGCAGGGAGATCAATATATATCATAAATCTCAAATAAATATTCTTGTTTATGCAAAGTTAAAGAAAAAAAGATGATTTGCCACATGTTGGAAGAATTATTTTTCCAAAATAATAAGATGAAATAGTTCCTATCATTTGCAAGAAAAGAAATAGGCTGAGACAAGCTTGTAGAAATGGTCTATTAAAACCCTGTGTTTTGGTGTCTAAAACGGCCGGTTTTAGCGGCTAATATGCCGTGTTTTAGGAGGTAAAATGCGGGGTATTTGTAACCTGCTGATAGATAGTGATTTGGAGAGAATGCCGGATATGCCAGATTTCAACCGTTTTAACGATATGCTTTACTCTTCTAATGGGATTTTTCCTAAATGGTTTTATAAGGAAGCGGGACTCGTTAGTAGCTTCGGTTTGCCCCTTTGGAAGAGAGGAGCTGTGCCTACTGGATATGGTTAGATAAACGTTTTGTAGAAAGAAGTTGCCGATATTTGTTTCATAATCTTTGGCAGATTATGAATTTATAGTTAATTTTGTAGTCTCCAAAGGAATTAAATAACAATTTAAAAGATTATAGAGAGATGAAATTAAAAATAGCAGTTTTGCCGGGGGATGGTATAGGACCAGAGATAATGGAACAGGGTGTAGCGGTACTTAATGCAGTCGCAGAAAAATTTGGGCATGAGTTCAGTTATGAAAAAGCCTTGTGTGGAGCATGTGCAATAGACGCTGTAGGAGACCCATTTCCAGAAGAGACCTATCAAAAATGTGTAGATGCCGATGCCGTGTTTTTTGCTGCTGTAGGCGATCCGAGGTTTGATAACGACCCCACTCTTAAGGTTCGTCCCGAGACCGGCCTGTTGGCAATGCGTAAAAAGTTGGGCCTTTTTGCTAACGTACGTCCGGTTGAGACCTTTGCTCCCTTGCTTCACAAAAGCCCATTGAAAGACGAGATTGTGAGAGGAGCCAATTTTGTGGTCATCCGTGAGCTAACGGGAGGAATGTATTTTGGAGAAAAATACCAAGATAATGACAAAGCCTATGATACGGACATCTATACGCGACCTGAGATAGAGCGAATTTTGCGAGTTGCCTTTAAGACCGCACAGGAACGCCACAAGCACCTTACGGTTGTTGATAAAGCCAACGTGTTGGCTTCCAGTAGGTTGTGGCGACAGGTTGCAAAAGAAATGGAAGCCTCTTATCCAGACGTAACAACCGACTATATGTTTATTGACAATGCTTCAATGCGCGTCTTGACCGAGCCTACTTTCTTTGATGTTATCGTCACTGAAAACACCTTTGGAGACATCCTTACGGATGAAACAAGTTGCATAACGGGCTCGATGGGACTTCAGCCATCGTCTTCGTTAGGTGAGCAAACGCCATTGTTTGAGCCTGTCCATGGCAGTTGGCCACAAGCAGCAGGAAAGAACATCGCAAATCCTGTGGCACAAATCTTGTCAGGGGCCATGCTTTTGGAACATTTCGGGCTCAAAAAAGAAGGCGCATTGGTGCGCGAGGCCGTGATGGAGAGTCTTGACCAAAACGTCAGAACGCCAGAAATTCAAGTAGAAGGAGGAAGAAAGTATGGAACCGACGAGGTGGGTTCATGGATTGTGAATTACGTCAAAGAGGCACGCTTGTGAAACGATGTGTAGTATGTATTGCCATTTTCGCACTTTTCGTGATGCAGGCGCCTGCCCAAACCAATCCACTTCGCGATTCAGTAGCAATTGTTACAGAGAAGTTGGAATATGCGCCCGACTCGGAAGAATTGTTGCTTAAAAGGGCAGGTTATAATATAGAATTGGAACAATGGGATTATGCCAAAACCGATTACGACAGGGTGTTGAGGCGTAATCCCAACAATTTGACGGCTTTGTTCTTCCGCGCTTATGTTAACGAAAGGCTGGGGCGGTATGGATTTTCTCGCTTGGACTATATGAATTTGCTGAAGATTGTTCCCAATCATTTTGAGGCAAAACTTGGTTTGGCCCTGCTTAACGAGAAAGACAAGCACTTGACAGAGGCAATGGACCAAATCAACCAGCTTGTAGAACAGTTTCCCGATAGCGCATTGGCTTATGCTGCCCGAGCAGGAATTGAAGCCGAACGCGGTATGCATCTGTTGGCTGAATACGATTATAGCGAGGCGCTTCTGCGCGATCCTACCAACAAAGATTATTTATTGGCGAGAATTGAAGAATTGATAGCGTTGGAAAGATATGCTGATGCCAGGAAAAACCTTGACTTGTTGGTTGGAATGGGCATATCAAGAGTAAGTTTGCGTAGCTATTACGATCGCCTTCACTAAACCACATATGGCGCTTGTTGCCAAATGGAATTTATGAAAGCGGATTGTTGTGGGTGTGATGGAAAATGTTTACCTTTGCAGCAAGAGCGTTTGTTTATCGTTCAAGGGGGATAGCTATGTGTTGTTGTTGCCCTTGAAAACATAGGCCAATATGCAATGATTAAGGATTTTGACTTGAAACTAAAGCCTCAAGATGGCTTTGATGAGGGGGCTATCAGCCGTTATTTAATACGTGAAGAAGGGTTTTCGAAAGACGAGTTACGAGCTGTGAGGGTGATTCGTCGTTCCATAGACGCACGTCGAAGAAAGGTTATGTACACTTTGACGGTACGTGCCTTTATAAATGAAGAACCCCAAGAAACGGCATATGAACCTACTTTATATAAAGATGTAAGCGGAAAGCCTCAGGCTGTGGTGGTGGGAGCAGGCCCAGCGGGCTTGTTTGCGGCACTCCGTTTGATAGAAAAAGGTGTCCGCCCAGTCATTATAGAACGCGGTAAAAATGTGAGAGACCGTAAAAAAGACCTTGCAAAAATCAGCCGTGAACAAAGTGTTGATCCCGAATCGAACTATTGTTTTGGAGAGGGTGGGGCTGGCGCCTACTCAGATGGCAAGTTGTTTACCAGATCGCGTAAACGGGGCGATGTACGAAAAATACTAAATGTATTTTGTCAGCATGGGGCTTCCACGTCCATTTTGGCAGATGCTCATCCACATATCGGAACCGATCGTTTGCCCCGTGTGATAGAGAATATGCGCAAAACGATTATAAGTTGTGGGGGAGAAGTACATTTTCAAACCCGAATGACATCCCTAATCGTTGAAAATCATACGGTTAAAGGCGTTAGCGCCATTACGGCTCAGGGAGACGAAATACAGTTTATGGGCCCTGTTATTCTTGCTACGGGTCATAGCGCAAGAGATGTTTACCGTTATTTGAATGATGCCAAGGTTGCAATTGAGGCCAAGGGACTTGCCGTTGGCGTGCGATTGGAGCATCCGTCCCATTTGATAGATGAAATACAGTATCATAGCAAGCAAGGACGTGGAAAATACTTGCCAGCAGCCGAATATTCATTTGTCACTCAAGTAGATGGCCGAGGTGTCTATTCGTTTTGCATGTGTCCTGGAGGTTTTGTTATCCCTTCGGCTACAGGTCCACAGCAGATGGTGACGAACGGAATGAGTCCGTCAAGCCGTGGAACACGCTGGAGCAACTCGGGAATGGTGGTTCAGGTGGAACCTTCAGATTTGGCATCAAAAGGAAAGATGGGACCATTGGCAATGTTAGAACTGCAAGAAGAACTCGAACAAATGGCATGGCAGCAAGGTGGGCGGAAGCAAACGGCCCCAGCACAACGTATGGCAGATTTCGTTTCTGGCCGATTGTCGTCTACATTGCCTACAAGTTCGTATGCTCCGGGCTTGGTGGCAAGCCCTTTGCATTTTTGGATGCCAGATTTTGTTAGCGACCGACTAAGGAAGGCTTTTGAAATGTTTGGCAAACAAGCTCGTGGATTTCTTACAAATGAGGCAACTGTGATAGCCATCGAAACCCGGACAAGCGCTCCTGTTCGCATCCTGCGTGACAGGGAGACTTTGCAACATATAGAAATATCAGGGCTTTTCCCGTGTGGGGAAGGCGCTGGCTATGCAGGGGGCATTGTGAGCGCTGGGGTGGATGGCGAGCGTTGTGCTGATAGTGTAACGTTGTATTTAAATAGTTGACACGTTAGGCGTTATGTAATTACAATTCTATAAATACCTTTGATAAAAATGAAACGATTACTACTCTCTTTTTTTACAGCCCTTGTTTTCACACCGATAGTGGCACAACGGGAAACAGTCAAGTTGAATAATGGTTGGACTTTTCACTTGGGTGACGCGTCTTCGATGGAAAAAGACTTTACTCATGGTACAGAATATTTCACCTATTTTTCTAAAGCTGTTGGACAAAACAATGGCCCAGCCAACGTGCAATTCAACGATTCGGCATGGAGGCAGGTGAATTTACCTTTCGACTGGGTGGTGGATTTGCCCTATAGCAGCCAGGCAAGCCATTCCCACGGATATAAGCAAGTGGGATGGAAGTACCCGCAAAATTCTGTGGGATGGTACCGTAAACACTTCTTTGTGGACAAAAACGATGAAGGGAAGTCGATAAGTGTTCGCTTTGACGGAATCTTCAGGGATGCTCAAGTCTTTTGTAATGGCTTCTATTTAGGCCATGAACCCAGTGGATATGTCACACAAGTGTATAACTTGTCCGAATATCTTAATTATGGAGGTGACAATGTTCTTACCGTGAGGTGTGATGCTTCAACAGAAGAAGGATGGTATTATGAGGGTGCAGGGATATACAGAGATGTGTGGTTGGAGAAGCATAACCGGGAAAACTACATACATTCTGTTTCCTATGAGTATGCCAATGGAAAACTTACTGTTGCTACGCAACCTTCCGATGGGATTGAAAATAGGTTGTATGACAGAAACGGAAAACTTGTAGCCCAAGGAAATCTCGAAATGGCTTTGACTTCTCCTCATCTGTGGAGCCCAAATGCGCCCTATTTGTATACGCTTCGCACAACATTGAAAAGTAACGGTCAAATCGTGGATGAGGTTGTTACAAAAGTGGGATTGCGAACCTTTAAGTTTGATGTAAACAGAGGATTTCTCATTAATGGGGAACCAATGAAAATAAAAGGAGCAAATGTTCATCTTGACCATGCCGGCGTAGGCGTGGCTGTACCTGACGAACTGTGGGTATATAAGGTGAAGAAGCTGAAGGAACTTGGCATGAATGCCATACGCTTGTCCCATAACCCCGGCACTCCGGCAATGCTTGATGTGTGTGATTCTCTCGGTATGTTGGTAATAGACGAGAACAGATTGATGGGTACCAACCAAGAGCATTTGTCGTTATTACGTAGAATGATAGAGCGGGACCGCAACCATCCAAGTGTTTTCCTGTGGAGTATAGGAAATGAAGAGTGGTGGATAGAAAGTAATGAAAAGGGAGAAAAGATAGCCCGAACAATGATAGATTATGCGCGTACTATAGATTCAACACGCTTATACACCTATGGCAATTCGGGAGGTTTTGGTTTAACCAAACAAGTAGACATTCACGGCTATAACTATATTGTTCAAAACGATGTGGAAAACAGGCATAAAACTTACCCCGACTGGTTTGTTGTAGGGACGGAAGAAACGAGCGGTTGTGGTACCCGAGGTGTCTATGAAACTGATTCTACCCGCGGATGGATGAAAAGTATCAATATGGAAGGGGAGAAAAGGTCGGCTAATGAGAAAAATGTTATAGAGCGCGGATGGAAGTTTTACCGCGATAATATCTGGGCAGGAGGACTATTTTATTGGACAGGATTTGATTATCGGGGAGAACCTAATCCGATGGTTTGGCCTGCAACTGGTTCACAATTCGGCATTTTAGACTATTGCGGATTTCCTAAGGACGAGGCTTACTATCTGAAAGCAGCTTGGACAAACTCGCCCGTATTGCATATTTTCCCACATTGGAATATGAAAGGCAAGGAGGGACAGCCTGTAGAAGTATGGGCTTATTCCAATATGGATGAGGTGGAAGTCATACAAGACGGGAAAAGTCTTGGACGACAGACAATGCCTAAAGATGGCCATTTGGTATGGAATACCACTTATCGTCCAGGCTGTCTTGTGGCCTACGGATATAAAAACGGCAAAAAGGTAATTAGCCAAAAAATAGAAACTACAGGTGCTGCGACCAACGTGAAACTTGCTCTCAGCAAGCGGGAACTACAAAACGACGGACAGGATGTCGTGGTTGTAGACTTGACCTTATTCGATAAAAAAGGCCGTTTTGTCCCGGATGCTTGTAATAATATAGAAATTCAGATAGATGGTCCAGCTGAAATATTGGGTTGGGGAAATGGCGATCCTGGTTTCAAAACCGTTGAAAGACCAAAAGAGGGCAATTCAAAACGTGCCGTATTGCCAGCATTTATGGGACATGCCCAAGTGATAATAAGGGGAACACAGGCCCCCAAACAAATCATTCATGTAAAAGGTCAAGTCGAACAGCAACGCCCATCGGTGGTGACACTAAATGGATGATAGGGTTGATTTTTGTTCGGTTCAGAAAATATTTGTAACTTTGCAAGGTTTTAGAAAACAAATATCTATAGATAATGAAAATCTCATACAAATGGCTTAAAGAATATGTAGACTTTAATCTTACACCACAGAAAGTGGCCGAAGCGTTGACTTCCATTGGTCTTGAAGTGGATGCTTTGGATGAAGTCGAAACAATTCGTGGAGGCTTGAAAGGACTTTTTGTTGGGAAAGTATTAACATGCGTAGCACATCCCAACTCTGATCACTTGCATGTTACAACTGTAGACTTGGGAAAAGAAGCTCCCCAACAGATTGTTTGTGGAGCTCCCAATGTGGCAGCTGGACAAAAAGTAATAGTTGCCGATTTGGGATGTGTCCTATATGATGGTGACAAAGAGTTTACGATAAAACGTTCAAAACTACGTGGCGTAGAGTCTCTTGGTATGATTTGCGCTGAAGATGAGATAGGTGTTGGTACAGATCATGCAGGAATAATAGTGTTGCCCGATGATGCAAAAGTGGGAATGCCAGCCGCAGAATACTATCATTTGGACAGTGATTGGGTGATAGATATAGATATTACAGCCAATCGGGCTGATGCCTTGTCGCATTATGGTGTGGCTCGTGACCTGTATGCTTGGTTGAAACAAAATGGTTACCAAACAAGTTTACACCGCCCTTCCTGTGATGGTTTTAAGGTAGACAACAACGAACTTCCCATTAAAGTCACTATAGAAAATGCCGAAGCATGTAGACGTTATGCTTGCCTGAGCCTTACGGATTGTGATGTTAAGGAAAGTCCGAAATGGCTGAAAGACAAGTTGAACGTTATAGGTTTGCGCCCAATAAACAACATTGTGGACATTACCAACTATATTATGATGGCTTATGGACAACCAATGCATTGTTTTGATGCAGACATGGTGGATGGGCATCATATCATAGTGAAGGACAACAATGCTGGGAAAAAGTTTGTTACCCTGGACGGAGAAGAACACATTTTGGGAGAACACGACCTTGCCATTTGCAATGAGACCGCTCCAATGTGTATAGCTGGAGTGTTTGGTGGTAAAGGCTCTGGTACCTATGAGTCTACGGTGAATGTGGTGTTGGAAAGTGCCTACTTCCATCCTACATGGATTAGAAAGTCAGCACGCCGTCACGGACTGTCTACTGATGCTTCGTTCCGTTTTGAACGGGGCGTAGATCCCAATGGAACAATTTATGCACTTAAGCAAGCAGCCCTGTTGTGTAAAGAACTTGCAGGTGCAAAAGTCTCAATGGAAATATGTGACGAATATCCTACAAAGATGCACGATTTCCCCGTTCGCCTTAATTATGAGTATTGTGACAGGCTTATTGGAAAGCAATTGGGCAAAGAAACGATTAAGCAGATAGCTGAAAGTCTGGAAATGAAAATAGAAAAGGAGGACGAACAAGGAATAGACTTGTTGGTGCCTGCCTATAGGGTGGATGTTCAGCGCCCCTGTGACGTGGTAGAAGACATTCTCCGTATTTATGGATATAACAATGTTGAAATACCTACCCAACTAAAATCGACACTGACTATCGCAGGTGATGTTGATAAAGCACATCATCGCGCAAATGTTGTTAGTGAACAATTGGTGGGAGAAGGCTTTAATGAAATATTGAATAATTCCCTCACAAAACGCTCCTATTACGAGAATACAGGGCTAAATTGTTATACCTGGGACAACACGGTTCGTGTGATTAATCCACTCAGTTCAGACCTTGGTGTGATGAGACAAACTCTCTTGTTTGGTGGATTGGAAACAATCGTTAGAAATGTAAACCGTAAGAATGGCAATCTTAAACTCTTCGAACTGGGTAACACATATATATATAAGAAGGACAACTGGACGCCCGAAGCCCCAATTAAAGCCTATAAGCAAGAAGGCCATTTGGCTATGTGGGTTACGGGGAAACGCGTAAGCGGTTCTTGGGCGCACCCGGACGAAGACGCTTCTTTCTATGAACTCAAAGCCTATGTGGAGAATGTGCTTCGTAGAATAGGCATAGCACATAACCAACTGGTCACAGACGCTTCTGATAACAATATTTTCGACAAAGGACTTAGCCTTAAAAACCATGGCGGGAAAACTTTGGTGGAATTGGGTGTTCTGAGCCATAAGCTTTTAAAGGATTTTGATATAGATGTTCCTGTTTTTTATGCAGACTTGGATTGGGATGCCTTGATGAAACTAATTAGTAAGAACACTCTTACATTCCATGAAATATCCAAGTATCCTGCTGTTAGTCGTGACCTCGCACTTCTTGTAGACGACAGTGTTACTTTTGCTCAAATAGAATCGATTGCACAACGTGCAGAGAAAAAACTGCTGAAGAAAGTTGAACTGTTTGATGTCTATACCGGAGACAAGCTCCCACAAGGAAAGAAGAGCTATGCGGTTAACTTTACATTGCAGGATGAGAACAAAACCCTTAATGAAAAAGCAATTGATGCCATAATGAAAAAACTTATTCATCAGTTGACCACTCAACTTGGAGCGGAATTAAGATAGTCAATCAAAATAAAAAATTATAAAATAGATTATTTCCAATGGGAAGAGCATTTGAATATCGCAAGGCGACAAAGTTAAAGAGATGGGGACATATGGCCCGCACATTTACTAAATTGGGTAAACAGATAGCTATTGCAGTGAAAGCTGGAGGCCCTGAGCCTGAAAACAACCCGGCATTGCGTGCTTTGATAGCCAATTGTAAGCGCGAAAATATGCCGAAAGACAACATTGAGCGTGCAATCAAAAACGCAATGGGTAAGGATCAGAGTGAATACAAAGAAGTTACCTATGAAGGATATGGACCTCATGGCGTAGCTGTTTTTGTTGATACGTTGACCGACAATACCACAAGAACGGTGGCTGACGTTCGTTCTATTTTTAACAAGTTTAATGGAAACTTGGGAACAACGGGCTCTCTTTCTTTTCTCTTTGACCACAAAGCCGTCTTTACTTTTAAGAAAAAAGAAGGTCTTGATATGGATGATCTTATTCTTGACCTTATTGACTATGGTGTTGAAGACGAATATGATGAGGACGATGAAACAGGCGAAGTTACCATCTATGGGGCTCCAACAAGTTTTGGCGAAATTCAAAAACATTTGGAGTCGGAAGGCTTTGAAGTTACAGGAGCAGAGTTTACTTATATTCCAAACGATTTGAAAGAAGTAACTCCTGAAGTTCGTGAGACGATAGATAAGATGGTTGAAAGGTTAGAAGAGTTTGATGATGTTCAAACTGTTTATACCAATATGAAACCTGCAGAGGAAACAGAGGAGTAAACAATGAAATCGATTGCTTATAAAACCAAAGGCACATGTTCGCGCCAAATAAACGTAACGGTTGACGATAATGATGTCATCCAGTCGGTAGAGATAATAGGAGGATGTGAAGGTAATACTCATGGAATAATGAGTCTTGTCACAGGAATGAAGGCTAAAGACGTTTATTCTCGCTTGGTTGGCATAAAGTGTGGCACGAAAGGAACCAGTTGCCCTGACCAACTTGCATGTGCACTGGAGCAATTGTATAAAGAATAAAAGTTTTGTCTGTTATGACAAATCAACTGAGCGGGATTGAGAAATCAATCCCGCTCAGTTGATTTTATGGAATTCAAATGTTAGCACAAACAGAAGTTTATCCTACTAATGACACGTCTTATGACACGTGAATGCCAACAAGCTATGACCGACAGGGGCAAAGATAATTATGATGACGACATTGCATCTTCTTTCTATTGTTTGAGTACCATTTTATAGTCTGTGCTCAATATAAATTTAAAATAGTGCATAGTATTTTTCTGAACGTAGTAATCGGTTTTCTCAATTTTTCTTTTTAAATTTGCACATAAAAATTTTAAAGCCGGATGGATCATATTAGAAACTTTTGTATCATTGCGCATATTGACCATGGGAAATCCACTCTTGCTGATCGGTTGTTGGAATATACCAAGACCATTAAGATAACAGAGGGGCAAATGTTGGATGATATGGATTTGGAACGAGAGCGTGGTATAACGATTAAAAGCCATGCTATCCAAATGGAATATGAAACAGAAGAAGGAAAGTTTATTCTGAATTTGATAGATACCCCCGGACATGTTGACTTCTCTTACGAGGTGTCTCGTAGCATTGCAGCTTGCGAGGGAGCATTGTTGGTAGTTGATGCTACACAAGGAGTACAGGCGCAAACAATAAGTAATCTCTATATGGCTTTAGAGCATGATTTGGAGATTATACCGGTTATCAACAAGATTGATATGCCTAATGCCATGCCGGATGAAGTAGAAGATGAGATTGTTGATCTTTTGGGGTGTGACAGAAAAGACATTATTCGGGCTTCAGGAAAAACCGGAGAAGGTGTCCCTGCCATTTTAGATGCCGTAGTCCATCGTGTTCCATCGCCGAAAGGAGATGTCAAAGCCCCTACTCAAGCCTTGATATTTGACTCTATTTTCAACTCTTTCCGTGGCATCATTGTGTTGTGTAAAGTTGTAAATGGCACTATAAAAAAAGGTGAAAAGGTTAAGTTTTTCAATACCGGAATGGAATATGTAGCAGATGAAGTCGGCGTATTGAAAATGGATATGGTGTCTCGGAATGAACTCTCAACAGGAGAGGTAGGCTATATTATAAGTGGCATTAAGACGGCGACAGAAGTAAAAGTCGGCGATACGGTCACTTCTGTTACCAATCCCTGCGAGAAGGCTATAGAAGGTTTCCAAGAAGTAAAACCGATGGTCTTTGCCGGAGTCTATCCAATTGATCCCAATGATTATGAAAATTTGAGAGCGTCCTTGGAAAAACTACAACTTAATGATGCCTCTTTAACATTTCAGCCAGAATCGTCAGTGGCTTTAGGTTTTGGTTTTCGATGTGGCTTTTTGGGGCTTCTTCACATGGAAATAGTGCAGGAACGATTGGACCGGGAATTTAATATGGACGTCATAACCACGGTGCCAAATGTGTCATATATGGTTTATGACAAGCAAGGACATTCAAAAGAAGTTCATAATCCATCAGGTCTTCCTGAGCCAACCATGATAGAACATATAGAAGAACCTTATATACGTGCTTCGATTATTACTTCTACAGACTATATAGGACCGATAATGACTTTATGTTTGGATAAACGGGGAGAACTTATCAATCAAGAATATGTTAGTGGCAACAGGGTGGAACTACATTTTATGTTGCCTCTTGGCGAAATTGTCATTGACTTCTATGATAAGTTAAAGAGCATTTCCAAAGGGTATGCATCCTTTGATTACCATATTGACAGTTATCGTCCGTCAAAGCTTGCCAAACTTGACATCTTGTTAAACGGAGAACCTGTTGATGCGCTATCGACCCTAACACACGAAAGCAATGCGGTTACTTTTGGCCGTAGAATGTGTGAAAAGTTGAAGGAACTGATACCGCGACAGCAATTTGACATTGCAATACAAGCAGCTATTGGAGCTAAAATCATAGCAAGGGAAACGGTAAAGCAAGTGAGAAAAGATGTTACGGCGAAATGCTATGGTGGTGATATCAGTAGAAAAAGAAAGTTGTTAGAGAAGCAGAAGAAAGGTAAAAAGAGAATGAAGCAAATAGGTAATGTACAAGTTCCCCAAAAAGCATTCCTTGCCGTTCTTAAATTAGACTAATAAGCTCATAACTATAAAATCCTAAAAAGAAAGAGAGGAATAAACGATGAAAGAGCCAACAACAACAACTCGTGACATTGCGAGAGAATTAGCACGAAAGTATAGCACCATGACACATGATGAATTGGATGTGTTGGAGAGTGTACTTGTTCCTTTGAAGTTCTCTAAAGGAGAAATGATACTCAAAGAGGGGGAAATATGCCGATTTATATATTATATTGAACGTGGGTTAATTCGTCAATTCTACTTTAAAAACGGGAAGCAAATCACCGAACATCTTGGTGAAGACCGCACAATGTTTATGTGCATAGAAAGTCTTTTCCGTGAGGAACCTACAAAGTTACAGGTGGAAGCACTTGAGCCAACCATGGTTTATGCTTTGCCAAAAAGCAAGTTGGAAGAAGTTGCAATGCATAATGTAAATATACAAATCCTTTATAGAAAAATTCTGGAAGAGAGTTTGATCATCTCACAGGTACATGCTGATCTTGTAAGATTTGAGACAGCTCAAAACAGATATAAGCGGATGTGTAAGTTGTCTCCACAAGTAATTTTGCGTGCACCATTGGTCTATATTGCAAGTTATTTGCAAATGACACCTGAGACTTTATCGCGCGTTAGATCGTCAGTCTTGTTGGAAGACTAATATCGTTTTAACACACGATCCATTTCTCTGCGGTCTTCTTTTTCTTTTAAGGTTTGGCGTTTGTCATATTCCTTTTTTCCTTTGGCTAAGGCGATGTCCATTTTAGCTCGTCCCTTATCGTCTATAAACACTAAAGTTGGAACGATGGTAAAGCCTGGTGTTTTGGCGTCTTCGGCCAACCTGCGTAATTCCCTCTTGGTTAATAATAGCTTTCGGGTGCGTTTTGCTTCATGATTTGCATAGGATCCGTAAAAATATGGAGCGATATGCATTCCTTGTATCCATAATTCTCCCTTTTCTATAGAGCAATAAGCATCTGTAAGAGAAGCTTTACCGGCGCGAATCGATTTTATTTCTGTCCCTGTCAGTACGATACCGGCAGTGTAGGTGTCTATAAAAAAATACTCAAAAGAAGCCTTTTTGTTTTTGATTTGTACGGGGCTTTTTTTGCGGAGCTCTGCTTCTTGTTTATTCATTATTTTACTATTTCTATAAATTTGTCAAGGTGTTCGTCCACATACTCGGCAATTTGGTGGGTCCATATTTCTTCCATTTCCACGAAAGTATCGTCAAATGCATCAAATTCGGGTAGTTGTTCGAACAGAGCCATAAAGTCTTCGTCTGTTCTTTCTTGCTCTATTGTTTTATGATATTTCTTATAAGGCTTACTCGCATGCTCGATATGAGAATGCAAACTCTTAAGCCCCCAATCTTTCATAACTCTTCCAAAAGGATTTTTAAAGATGAAACTGCCATATCCGTTATAAATCAGTTGAACATAACCACCATCCATAACTTCTTCATGAAGAATGTTCCAGGCAAGTAATGTTGCTTGTTCAACGTTTAGCTTTTTAAGAGTGTTTGCGTTTATTTCCCCTCCAATAGCTTCCAATATGGATTGGATAATCAATTGTAAAAATTGATCTATGCTATTTTCTGCTGCGTTTTTTAAATCGTTATCTTTAATTTTTACACTTACCATATTTCGTATTATTGAATTGCAAAAGTAAACATTTTTCTTGAAATGGAAGGACTTCCAACATCTTTATGACGGTATATAGCTTTTGGCTCTTTTTTGCAATGCCATTAGCGTTTTGCCTTTAGCGAAGTAGCTTCTTCTAATTCCTTGCGTAAATATCGTGCGGTAAACCCGTTTTTACACAAAGCCACCTTTTCAGGAGTTCCTTCAACAACCACGTGTCCTCCGCCGGTTCCTCCGTCAGGTCCCATGTCTATAATGTAATCAGCAAGCTTGATAACATCCAAATTGTGTTCAATTACAATTACCGTATTTCCACGTTCAACCAGTTTCTGTAGAACGCTCATAAGTATTCTGATGTCTTCAAAGTGAAGGCCAGTTGTAGGCTCATCAAGAATATAGACGGTTTTTCCAGTGTCGCGTTTAGACAATTCAGTAGCAAGTTTAACGCGTTGGCTTTCCCCTCCCGAAAGAGTAGTTGACGGTTGCCCTAATTTTATATACCCCAATCCTACTTCTTGAATGGTTTTTATCTTTTGCAGGATGTTTGGAATGGTATCAAAAAACTCTACTGCTTGGTTAATAGTCATGTCAAGGACGTCTGCTATGGATTTGCCTTTATAACGAACTTCAAGCGTTTCTCTGTTATAGCGTTTTCCATGACAAACTTCACAGGGGACCATCACTTCTGGGAGGAAATTCATTTCAATGGTTTTATAGCCATTGCCTCCACAGGCTTCGCATCTTCCTCCTTTTACGTTAAAGGAGAACCTGCCTGGTTTATATCCTCGGATTTTGGCTTCAGGAAGATTTACGAATAGTTTTCTGATATCAGAAAAGACCCCCGTATAGGTGGCTGGATTACTTCTTGGTGTGCGGCCTATCGGCGATTGGTCGACGTTGACAACTTTGTCTATGTATTCCAAGCCCTCAATGCTATCATACGGTAATGGCTCTTTCAGACTTCTGTAAAAATGTTGTGAGAGTATAGGCTGTAGCGTTTCATTTATTAAGGTGGATTTTCCCGATCCCGAAACACCTGTAACCACAATCAGTTCTCCCAAAGGAAAAGAGATGTTTACGTTCTTCAAATTGTTTCCACAAGCACCCTTAACGGTTAGAAAATGTCCGTTTCCTTTTCTTCTAATATCAGGAATTTCTATTTGCTTAATGCCATTGAGGTAATCAGCTGTCAGGGTTTGAGTTTTCAATAGCTCTTTAGGGCTGCCTTGAAAAACCACATTTCCGCCTTTCCTTCCGGCTTTTGGACCAATGTCAACAATATAGTCGGCCGCTTCCATCATGTCCTTATCATGTTCAACAACAATAACGGTGTTTCCGAGATCTCTTAATTCTTTTAAAGAATTGATGAGCCTTTCGTTATCACGTTGATGTAGGCCGATGCTCGGTTCGTCAAGAATATATAGCACGTTAACCAGTTGTGACCCTATTTGAGTGGCCAAGCGGATGCGTTGACTTTCTCCTCCCGACAAGGTGGCAGACTGGCGATTGAGCGAAAGATAGTCGAGTCCAACTTCCAGCAAAAAGTCAATGCGTTTGATTATTTCCTTGATGATGTCTTTGGCGATTTGTTGTTGTTTCTTGTCTAAATGGCTTTCAACATTTAAAAGCCAATCTTTTAAAGCAGAAAGATCCATATTGCATAGTTCAGAAATGTTCTTATCCCAAAGTCGATAGGACAGCGCTTCCCTGTTTAGCCGTAATCCTTGGCAGTGAGGGCAGACGGCAGTACCGACAAATTGGTCTGCCCATTTCTTGCTGCTTGCAGAGTCTTGTTCGTCAATAACGGTTTGGAGGTATTTGATGACTCCGTCAAATTCCACAAAATAGTCGGAGCTTGTATGCACTAATTCTTTGGAAATCTTTATGTTTTCTACAGTTCCATAGAGGATTTCGTTCAACGTTTTTTCCGGGATGTCCTTGATAGGAGTCTTTAGCGTGCAGTTGTTTTTTTGCAGAAGTGCATCTATTTGCCAAAAAATCATTTGGTTTTTAAATTTCCCAAGAGGAACGATGCCACCATTATATATACAGTCCTTGTCATTAGGAATGACTTTTTTGATGTCGATATTGGAAACATATCCCAAGCCCTTGCACTGGGGACAAGCTCCTTCGGGAGAGTTGAACGAAAAAATATTCGGGGCAGGATCTTTGTAAGCGAGCCCTGTGATGGGATCCATCAACCGTTTAGAATAATATTTGATGGAGTTGTCCGCCTTGTCCATCACCATAATCAGCCCGTCACCTTGTTTCATGGCAGTGTTGATGGTCTTTGTCAGACGAGTTGCATCCTTGGGTTGAACGGCAAGTTTATCGATGACCACTTCAATATTGTGGTTTTTGTAGCGGTCTGTCTTCATGCCCCGTTCTATGTCTTTTATTTCTCCATCAACACGAATATACAGATAACCTTTTTTCCTCATCGTTTCAAACAACTCTCGATAGTGGCCTTTGCGGTTTCTTACAAGAGGAGCAAGAATATAGATTTTTTTCTCGGAATAGTCGTGGAGTATCATCTCTACGACCTTTTCTTCTGTATACTTTATCATTCTTTCACCGCTCAGATAGCTATAGGCAACACCAGCTCTTGCATAAAGCAGACGCAAATAATCGTATATTTCTGTGATGGTTCCGACTGTTGAACGTGGATTTTTGTTTGTGGTTTTTTGTTCAATGGAAATCACGGGGCTAAGGCCAGTTATGTCATCAACGTCTGGGCGCTCGATGTTTCCAAGGAAGTTTCGTGCATAGGCAGAAAAGGTTTCAATATAACGTCGTTGCCCTTCGGCAAAAATAGTGTCAAAAGCAAGTGATGATTTGCCCGATCCTGAGAGTCCGGTAAATACAGTTAGAGAATTTCTGGGTATGGTAACACTAACATTTTTAAGGTTGTGAACACGAGCTCCACAAACTTTTATGATATCCTTATTCATTTTCTGAGAATCTTCGAGTGGTGTTATTGTGTTACAGATGATGACGATTCGGTGTAGCCTCTAAGCAAATTAACATCTTTTTTGAAGTTGAAAATGCGCCCATCTGCCCCTTTTGCCTTCACCAAACAATAGTAGACGCCTTGAGCTACATCTTTTCCTTTGTATTTGCCGTCCCAACCTCCTGCGGGATCATGCCATTCGTAAAGTTTCACTCCCCACCGGTTAAAGATGTAAGCATCAAACTCTACGATGCTTTGATAGCCCGACTTTGCTTTGTAAATATCATTAATGCCATCGCCATTGGGCGAAAATGCATTTGGAAATTCCAGTTTGCTTTCACTGATAGAAATGGCAAATGGACTAATGTCTTCTTCTCCAAACTCAACAATATCATTTCCTTTAGTAAATTTTGCATACAATTGTACACGGTGAGAGCCAGCTGAGGTGAATGTATAATCAGTTTCTTGTTCGTATCTTATCAAGTAAGGCTTGTCTTGTTGCCCTTCCAGATAGAACCGCCATTCATAATAGCCGGTGTAGTCCTCTGGTGTAGCATCAGCTTGGAAATGCACTTGTAACGGGGCAGAGCCCGAATAGGAATCTCCAGGGGCTATGGTTTGTTGCTCTCCGTTGGCATCTGTATAGGAAGCCGAAGGATTAACCGACTGCGCCTTTAAAACCATGCTTGATGTTAAGGCCAAAGCCAATAGTATGAGAAGTCTTGATTTTCTTTTCATTGCAAGTTTATTTTTGCAAATTTACAAAAAACTATAGACTAAATGGTGGCCAACCGAAGACTTTTTACTACTTTTGCGAATGAATGTAAATTATTGTACACTGCTATGAAAGGTTCTTTAAAATACTTGCTGGCCACTATATGTTTGTTTTTCACGTTAGTAGGTTTCGCTCAAACGCCAACACATGTTTGGCGTTCCATACATAAGGTAAAAAAACATGAAACAATTTTTGCGATAGCCAAAGACTATGGGGTAACCATAGAAGAGCTTCTGGATGCCAATCCAGAAATGAAGAAATCGGGATATGAATTAAAAAAAGGTACTTGGGTGTTTGTCCCTTATGTGAAGAAGGGGGACAAGGATGCAGCAGACAAGAAGCAAGGCCGAGAGAAGTTACAGGCTGTTAAAGAACGCCCTGTCTTGCATAATGTAATCAAAGTAGGCTTTATGTTGCCTATCCATAGAGAAAACAGTGAAGGCGAGCGAATGGTGGAATACTATCAGGGAATGAGGTTGGCCCTTGACTCGTTGGCAAAACAAGGGGTCAATGCCGAACTGTATGCTTGGAATGTAGCTAAGGATTCTTCTATCGTTAAAGTGTTGTCAGACCCACGTGCATATACGTTGGATGTTATTTTTGGCCCTCTTTATAGTGAGCAGTTACCAGCTTTATCAGAGTTTTGTAAAACTCATAATATCAAATTGTTTGTTCCATTCTCTATAGAAGGAGACGAAGTAAAGACAAACCCAGAGATTTTACAGGTCTATCAGACCCCTAACGAGTTGAACAAAAAGATGGTATTGTCGTTTTTGGAGCGTTTCCAAAAGTCCTGTCATATAGTGTTTGTTGACTGTAACGAAAGTTCTGACGGGAAATTTGTCTTTACGCAAGCATTGCGTCAACACTTGGACGCATCGAAAACGAGATACAGTCTTACCAATCTCAACACTCCGCTATCATCGTTTGCGAAGCAGTTCTCAACTAAGCAACCTAATGTTGTTGTCTTAAATACGGCGAAATCGCCACAATTAAACCGTGCTTTTGCTAAGCTCGACTCTTTAAAGCAAAGTAATTCCAAAATAGCGATATCAATGTATGGCTATAACGAATGGTTTATGTATGAAAAATATGATTTAGCCAATTTCTATAAGTACAATGTTTACATTCCTACGACCTACTATTATAATGTGGTTTCAGACCGGAATAAGGCCTTTGAACGTGATTTTAATGCCCGATGGGGTGTGGCGTTAATGCCCCAATGGTTGCCGAGAATAGGGCTGATGGGGTATGACCATACCATGTATGCAATAGAAGGATTGAGCAAATACGGAAAAGAGTTTGTCGGGAGCGAAGACCAGTCCACTTATCGGGCTCTTCAAACTCCGCTAAAGTTTAAGCAAGTTGGAGTAGGAGGGGGATATGTTAACAGTGTCTTTCAACTGATACATTTCCGCCCTGACCAGAAATTGGAATCCATGACCTATTAGGATAACAGTAATTTAGTATGCGAAGGTTAGTAATATTGTTTTTAAGCCTCTACAGTTCTCTTTTTGCTTGTGCGCAAGTGGGAGAACATCGAAGTACGTTTTCTGTCGGAGTCAATGGAGGATATGTTCTTTCTTCAGTGGGTTTTGACCCGAAAGTGTCACAGTCCTACCATGGAGGAGCAGTAGCCGGTTTGTCGTGGAGGTATACTTGTGAAAAATATTTCAAGACGATTTGTTCCATATATGGTGAAATTAGCTATGCCTCTTTGGGGTGGAAACAAGACATTGTAACCTCTTCCGGTGCCCCGGTTGTCAATGCGAATGGCCAACAAGAAAGCTATAGTCGTACGATTAATTATGTGCAAGCCCCCATTCTTGCCCATTTGGCATGGGGAAGAGAGGAAAGCGGAGGTAATTTCTTTGTTGAATTAGGTCCACAATTTGGCCTGTATCTTAGTGAAAGCACTTCAAAAAGTTATGATAGCCCAAATCTTTCAACTGATGAGACAGGAAGAAGCAACACAATCGTGGCACAGGAAAGTATGCCGGTAGAGAAAAAACTTGATTACGGCATCACTGCCGGCATCGGATTTGAATGGAGTCAACAAAAAGTTGGCCACTTTTTGTTGACTGCCCGCTATTATTATGGATTGGGAAATATATATGGTTCAACCAAGAAAGATTATTTCGGGAAATCCAACCTGTCTAATATTTCAGTAAAGTTGACCTATCTTTTCGATTTGGTAAAAAACAATAACTAAGTAATATCTGTATTATGTTTAAGAATCATCCAAAAGGACTGCTGTTAGCAGCCTTGTCCAACATGGGGGAGCGTTTCGGCTATTACATTATGAATGCCGTGCTCGCCTTGTTTTTGTGTTCTAAATTTGGCCTATCTGATGAAACTTCTGGCTTGATAGCATCATTGTTTTTGGCGGCCATTTACGTAATGAGCCTTGTTGGAGGCATCATAGCTGACCGTACGCAAAACTATAAACGTACCATTGAGTCGGGGTTGGTAGTGATGGCTTTGGGTTATGTCGCTCTGTCAATACCTATTTTGGCAACTCCTCAGAACAATGCTTACTTGTTGTCTTTCACCATTTTTGCTCTTGTGCTGATATCAGTCGGAAACGGATTGTTTAAGGGAAACCTTCAAGCCATTGTGGGACAGATGTATGATGATTTTGAGGCGGAAGCAGCGAAACAAGGTGAGGATCGCTTGAAATGGGTTCAGGGACAACGGGATGCGGGGTTCCAAATTTTCTATGTGTTTATTAATGTAGGCGCTCTTGCCGCTCCGTTTATTGCTCCTTTGTTGCGTGAATGGTGGCTGAAAGCCCACCAGCTGGTTTATAATGCAGACTTACCACGTCTTTGTCATGAATTTATCAACGGCACAATTTCCTCTGTCGATTCTTCCAACTTGCAGCGGTTGGCCGAAACCGTACAACTTCCAGGTTATCACTTTGAAAATATGGGAGCCTTTTGCCAACAGTATTTGGATGTCTTTAACACCGGTATCCACTATAGTTTTATAGCTTCTGTACTGATGATGCTGGTTTCGTTGGTTATCTTTATATGCTCAAAGCACTTGTTCCCGACTCCGGGAAAGAAGGAAGCCGTAGTATCGCAGGAATATACAGAAGCTGAAAAGGCAACAATGGCGAAAGAAATCAAACAACGCATTTCGGCCCTGTTTGCTGTATTAGGCATCAGTGTTTTCTTTTGGTTCTCGTTTCATCAAAACGGCCAGAGCTTATCCTTCTTTGCACGCGACTTTGTTCAGACTGATAAGATTGCACCAGAAATATGGCAGGCAGTTAATCCCTTCTTTGTCATTGTCCTTACCCCTGTCATCATGTGGGTGTTCAGTTTCTTTACAAAACGTGGTAATCCGATATCAACACCCCGTAAAATAGCCTATGGTATGGGAATAGCCGGTCTTGCCTACCTTCTTTTGGCCATTGTTTCGATGAAGTGCGGTTATCCTTCTGCAGAAACTTTCAGGGCATTGGCAAATAATGGCGAATTGAAGCTTGGCCCGTGGATACTTATTGTAACCTATTTCTTCTTGACGGTTGCAGAGTTGTTTATCTCTCCTCTGGGTTTGAGTTTTGTTTCCAAGGTGGCCCCGAAACATCTGCAAGGCCTTTGTCAAGGCTTATGGTTAGGAGCAACAGCTGTAGGTAACTGTTTGTTGTGGGTGGGACCACTGATGTACAACAAGTGGCCGATTGAGTATTGTTGGTTAGTATTTATGGCAGTTTGTGTCATCTCGATGGCAGTTATGTTCGGAATGGTGAAATGGTTGGAACGGGTAACCGCTTAATTTTTTAGCCATCAATTTGTAAAAAATAGAATGCAACTCTCGTTGGATTTTAACCGTGACTAAAGTGTGATCACGGAGAGGTCCAACGGGAGTTTTTTCGTCATAGCTAAAGAACTGGTTTGTAACGAGTCCGTTTTTAGCTCCTAAACCCTATGTTTTAGACGCTAAAATCGGTTCATAAAGGAAGTTGATATGTGGAGCGTTTGAAAGTGGTTCATTATCAAATAGTTACATGAGCGTGTGAAATGGTTCTCTAAAGAGTTGTCTTTTAAGGGGAAGAAAAGAAATAGTAGGGATAATTTCTTGCATAATTCGATTTAAATTCTTAAATTTGCCTACCTTTGGAGTAGAGTTTTTAGAAATTCAGGAAGAAAGATGATAAACAAAGAAGATATTAAGAATGCCATTGAATGTATGAAGCAAGGTGGCGTAATACTTTACCCTACAGACACTGTTTGGGGAATTGGATGTGATGCAACAAATGCAGAAGCAGTGGCTAAAGTCTACAAAATAAAGCATCGTGACGATTCGAAAGCTTTGATTTGTCTTGTTGATTCAGACAACAGATTGCAGCGATATGTGCGTAATGTCCCTTCTGTGGCGTGGGATTTGTTAGATGCGGTAACTAAGCCCACTACACTCATCCTCGACAATGCCGTAAACCTTGCTCCTAACTTGATAGCTGAAGACGGAAGTATAGGGATGAGAATAACGAAAGAACCCTTTAGCTATGAATTGTGTTTTCGCTTTCAGAAACCAATTGTTTCTACTTCTGCAAACATTAGTGGTGAACCTGCAGCTCAAAACTATGGTGATATATCGGAGGAAATCTTGTCGGCAGTAGATTATGTTTGCACCAGTCGCAGGCAGGAGCATAAACCCCATACGCCTTCAAGCATCATCAAGTTGGATAAAGACGGAGTAGTGAAGGTGATTCGTAAATGAGCAAAGCAGAAAATATAAGATACGAAGATATTCGCCAAACGCGACTTGAGAAATTTATAAATTGGCGTGAGTCTCATATTTCAGACCAGCAGTTTACGTTGGTTCTCTCTTTTTTTGTGGGATTACTGGCTGCTATAGCCGCATTTGTCCTCCATGTGATAATCAAACAGATACAACATCTGTTGGTTTCTGGATTTTCAGTTACCCATATCAACTGGTTGTATATGGTGTTGCCGGTAGTTGGTATTTGGCTGACTACGTTGTTTGTAAAGTATATTGTAAAGGATAATATATCGCATGGTATAACGCGTGTGCTATATGCTATAGCGTCTAAGAAATCTCGCCTGAAAGCCCATAACACATGGACGTCGGTGATAGCATCTGCCATCACCATCGGCTTTGGTGGATCAGTAGGAGCTGAGGCGCCAATAGTGTTGACTGGATCTGCCATTGGGTCGCGTTTGGGACAAATATTTCGTTTAGACGGGAAAACACTTATGTTACTGGTGGGTTGCGGTGCAACAGCCGCTATTGCAGCTATATTCAAGGCGCCAATAGCTGGGCTGGTGTTTACGTTGGAGGTGCTGATGCTTGATTTGACTATGGCCTCCTTGCTGCCAATATTGATAGCATCGGTAACGGCAACGTGCTTTTCGTATCTTTTTACGGGTACTGCAGCCATGTTCCAGTTTCATATGGACTATGCCTGGTCGTTAAGCCGCGTTCCAGCTACCATACTATTAGGCGTTTTTTGCGGGTTTATATCGTTGTATTTCATACGTGTGATGACTTGGTGTGAAAACGGATATGCTAAGTTGTCCGACAAGCCATTTGCAAAATTGTTGGCCGGTGGTTTGGTGTTGTCTTCCTTAATCTTCCTGTTCCCGTCGTTGTACGGGGAAGGTTACGGAAGCTTGTCGATCTTTATCTCCGGTACCTCCCAAGCCGATTGGGATCATGTGATGCGTGGTTCTCTGTTCGCCGGCAACAGCCATCTTTTGTTGTTATACGCAGGGCTGGTTGTATTGACGAAAGTTTTTGCAACAAGTGCTACTAATGGAGCTGGCGGTTGTGGTGGAACTTTCGCCCCTTCCTTGTTTATTGGTGGCTTTAGTGGTTTCTTGTTCTCACGCGTTTGGAATCTCTACCATGTGGGAGTGTACATCCCGGAAAAGAATTTTACCCTTTATGGGATGGCTGCCGTAATGGCAGCTGTGATGCATGCTCCGCTCACTGGAATTTTTTTGATAGCTGAACTTACCGGCGGATACCAATTGTTTATTCCATTGCTGATAGTTACAATCAGTGCATATCTAACAATTAACATCTTTGAGCGACATAGCATCTATGCCATGCGTTTGGCTCGTAGCGGACGTTTGTTGACCCATCATACGGATAGGGCAGTTTTGACATTGATGAACTTGAACAGTTTGGTGGATAAAGACTTTACAAGTGTTTCTCCAAATATGAAGATGGGAAAACTGGTACATTGTATAAGCCAAAGTCGTACATCGCTCCTTCCTGTTTTGGATGTACACCATCACTTGTTGGGAGAAATAGACATTACCAAAATACGTCATATTATTTTTCGAACGGAGTTGTATCAAAAGTTTACAGTATCCCAACTGATGACTCCGCCGCCAGCCATTTTGCATACCACCGATCCTGCCGAAGATATTATGAAACACTTTGATGACACAGGTGCGCAAGCCTTGCCGGTGTTGAATGAGGATGGAGAACTGTTGGGATATATTAGTAGAACCCACATGTATGCTAGCTATCGTGAGATAGTGGCAGACTTGTCTGAAGAATAATGCTTATGAAAAGAAAGATTGTTTTCTTGTTTTTGACTTTATCAGGCTTTGTTTCTTGCTTTTCGGAAGAGCTTCCCGATACGGCCAAACAGTCAACCTTTTTATTAACGGATGATGATGTCGAGACAAAATCCAATTTGGTGTCCTACTCGGTTTTCTTTACCGAAGGGAGAGTGCTGGGTTTTGATAAATATGTCCGTTCTTATCTGAAAGAGAAAGAAACCCGTTCGCTGATGACCGAAGTGTCTATAGATACTTATGTTGGGCGTGGTATGAACAGTAAGGAAACACAATGGACTCGTTCGGCTAAAGACTATAATTATCCAACTTTTTCCTTTGGTTTACGCTATAACTTTAATCATGGAACCATGCTTCACCGTGACAATAAAGACTGGCCAGGAATGGAAGTTGATTACAATACTCATTTGGGAGATGTAATAACGCTTTATGGGAGATTCTTGCGACCGGTTTTCAGAACATCACGCTGGACGGGCGGCTACTATTTGGGGACTGGTGTTGGGTATAGCATGAGCACCTATGACACGAAAGAACATATCGACAACGAACTCATTGGTACTCATTTCAATATTTTTTTTACTGTTGGGGCATATATAGATTATCGCTTGTCTAAAGATTTTAGAATAAGTGCAGGATTGGATTTTGCTCATCATAGCAATGGCGCTTTGTACCGGCCAAACAAAGGAGCAAATTATCTTGGGCCTTTTGTGGGGCTGAAATATGTTCCACAAGCTCCACAATCAACGGCAACATCCAAAAGCCACTTACCGCAGAAAGAAAAAGAAGAATGGCAAAAGCATCCTTTGTTTTTGGAATTCTCTTTAGGGGTAGGGGCTAAAAGTTTGGATGAAGACTGGCAACTTACCCAATTTCGTATGAAAAAGGGAGATTCAGACTATCGAACAGACAAGTTCTCTGTGTATGGCGCCTTTAGTTTGCAAACCGATGTTCTCTATCGTTATGCACGCAGATGGGCAAGCGGGTTGGGGTTTGATGTCTTTTATGGTGACTATTCAGATAAGGTGGCCCGTGTAGATCAGAAATTAGGGTGTGTTGAACAGCATTATTCCCCTTGGTCTTTGGGAATAGCCATCAAGCATGAGGCCTTTTACGGTCCCCTTTCGGCAAGGGTAGGTATAGGAAAATATGTCTACAGACATATGGGAGGGTTTGCCAAACATCAAGAAGCGTCTTATTATGAAAGGATAGGCTTGTTCTATAGCTTTTCAAAGTTGCAGGGAATGAGCATTGGCTTTAGCGTAAAAGCCCATAAGACCAAGGCGGATTTTACGGAATTGCAGGTGGCTTTTCCTATTCATTTGTAATGGAGAGTAGCGACAACGGAAAGTTAATAATGCTTAAATATTGAATAACACAACAACGTAAATGGCAAGTAAAAACTCGGGAATGAATTGTTTTTAGTAATTTTGCAGTCGCTAACACGAGTTGTTAGTGTAAAATTCAAACCTAATTATATAAGTTTTTAAAAAATTATGGCAACAAAAATCAGATTGCAACGCGGTGGTCGTAAAGGCTATGCTTTTTATAGCATTGTCATTGCAGACGCACGCGCACCACGTGATGGTAAATTTACTGAAAAGATTGGAACTTACAATCCTAACACCAATCCAGCCACAGTAGATTTGAATTTCGACCGTGCCCTCTATTGGGTAGAAACAGGAGCACAACCTACAGACACCGTCCGTAACATCCTCAAAGGTGAAGGTGTATACTTGATGAAGCATCTTCGCGGTGGTGTAAAGAAAGGTGCATTTGACGAAGCAGCAGCTCAAACCAAGTTTGATGCATGGAAGAGCAACAAAGTTAAAGGCGCAGAGGCTTTTGCACAAAAGGTAGCTGACGACAAGAAAGCCGTTGTAGCTAAAGAGTTGGAAGCAGAAAAGAAAATCAACGAAGCTATAGCAAAGAAAGTGGCAGAAAAGAAAGCTGCCGCTGCAGCAGCAAAGGCTGAGGCAGAAGCCGCAGCCGCAGCAGAGAATGCCGCTGAAACTCCAGCAGAGGAAGCCGCACCAGCTGAGGCATAACTACCTTTTTTGAACAGAAAAATTTAAAGTCCCACATTGCCTCTATTGGTAAATGTGGGACTTTTGTATAAAAGTAAATTCCATCTCAAAAATTGTTTGAAGATGGAATTTACTATATTTATTAGAGCGAACAATTAGTAAGCTCGAGCGATAATGACCCGTTTCGTTGCAGGCTTACCGCTAACCATGTCTATGCCTGGAGTTTGTTCGAACATAAAAGGAACGCAGCGTATGGTAGCTTGAGTATCTTCTTTGATCTTTGCTTCTGTTTCTGCAGTTCCGTCCCAATGGCAAAGGAAGAAGCCACCGTCCTTGATGCGTTCTTTAAATTCTTCATAGTTGTCGCACTCATAGATATGGGAATCGCGATAATCTTTCGCTTTCTTGAAAAGGTTTGCTTGAATGTCGTCAAGTAAGTTCTTAACTCTTTCCACAATTCCGTCAAAACTAACGTTTTCTTTTTCCAACGTGTCGCGACGCATTATCTCGATGGTGTTGTTCTTAAGGTCGTTCCCACCCATGACAAGTCTGACGGGCACACCTTTAAGTTCGTAGTCGGCAAATTTAAATCCAGGGCGTTTGTTGTCGGCATCGTCATATTTTACACTGATACCCAATGCCCTTAATTGTTCGATAACTGGTTGAAGCTTTTCTGTTATGTTATTCAGTTGCTCTTCACCTCTACTGATTGGAACGATAACAACCTGAATAGGTGCAAGCTTTGGAGGCAATACCAATCCGTTATCGTCTGAATGTACCATAATGAGAGCTCCCATTAATCGAGTAGAAACTCCCCAACTTGTAGCCCAAACATATTCAGGTTTGTTCTGCTTGTTAAGAAAGGTAACATCAAAACTCTTTGCAAAATTTTCTCCAAGGAAGTGAGAAGTACCGCTTTGAAGCGCTTTCCCGTCTTGCATCATAGCCTCAATGGTGTAAGTGTCGAGAGCTCCAGCAAAACGTTCTGTTTCGCTCTTTACCCCTTGCACAACAGGAACGCCCATCCATTCTTCTGCAAATTTTGCGTAAACGTGAAGCATTTTCTGTGCTTCTGCCTCTGCTTCTTCGCGAGTGGCATGAGCCGTATGACCTTCTTGCCAAAGAAACTCAGAGGTGCGAAGGAAAGGACGAGTTCGCATTTCCCAACGCATTACGTTACACCATTGGTTGCAAATAATAGGTAAATCGCGCCAGGAATGAATCCAATTCTTATATGTGTTCCATATAATCGTTTCACTGGTGGGACGAATGATGAGTTCTTCATCAAGTTTAGCCGAAGGGTCTACTTCAACTGAATTGCCGTCTTCACTTGCTTTTAGCCGATAGTGGGTGACTACAGCACATTCTTTAGCGAAACCTTTTACGTGTTCAGCTTCTTTCGAAAGGAAACTTTTTGGGATGAGCAAAGGGAAATAGGCATTTTGCGCACCAGTTTCTTTGAACATCTTGTCCAATTGTTCTTTCATTTTTTCCCAAATGGCATAACCATAAGGTTTGATGACCATACATCCGCGCACAGGAGATTGCTCAGCAAGTCCGGCCTTAACGACAAGGTCGTTGTACCATTGAGAGTAGTTGTCGGCTCTCTTGGTGAGTTGTTTTAGTTCTATTGCCATATCTGAAAATATCGATTTTGTTGTATACCTTTTATAATGTCAAAATAGGGATTTCCCGAAATCAATTAGGATAAATCCTTTTGTAGGGGTGTGTAAAAATGCTAACTTTGCGCAAAGTTACAAAAAATAGTTGGCAAATATGGAACTAAACGAGTTTTTATAGTATCTTTGCCATTAGAATAAAGATAAAGGATTAATAAAATTTTAAAGCATTCAATTATGAAAAGTGTAAAGATTATGACCTTTGGTTTATGTGCAACTCTTGTGCTGAGTGGATGTGCTACAAAGCAAGGAACTTATGCAGCAGGAGGCGCAGGTGGTGGTGCTCTAATAGGAGGTATATTAGGTAACATCATTGGTAAGGATTCCAAAGCCACAGCCATTGGTGCTGCGATAGGCGCAGCTGTCGGCTCTGGTGCAGGAGCACTTATAGGGCATCACATGGATAAGGTTGCAGCAGAAATGCAAGAGCAAGTAAAGAATGCACAGGTGGAAACCGTAACTGATGCTAACGGCTTGACATGCGTAAAAGCGACATTTGATTCTGGATTGATGTTTGCTACCAATTCTTATTCTTTAAGTGCCGCATCTAAGAAGGATTTGGAAAACTTTGCATCAGTTTTAAAAAACAATACAAATTGTGATGTAGATATATATGGACATACTGATGCAACAGGCAATGATCAAATTAACCTTCCACTATCAACAAATAGAGCTCAATCTGTGGCCAATTATCTGATAGCGAACGGAGTGAGCCCCAGACAGTTGAGTAAAATTGAAGGAAAGGGAAGTTCGCAACCTGTAGAAAATGCCGTAAAATCACAAAAAAACCGTCGTGTAGAGATTTATCTTTATGCGAGCAAAGAAATGATACAACAAGCCAATGCAGGGACGTTGTCTGATTGATTTCAAATAGATAAAAAAAGAAAAAGGTACAAATTCTATAAGGATTTGTACCTTTTTTTGTACTTTTGTTCTTCGAATATGAAAAAAGTATTTCTTGTAATAAGATGGGTGCTGGCCCTGTTGTTTGCTTCGTCTATACTTGTCGTGATAGCCTATCGCTTCATTCCAGTCGTTGCAACGCCCTTGATGTTCTCCCGTTGCTTTGAGCAAATAGGGAAGGGTGAAAGTGTGAAATTGCATCACACTTGGGTTTCTCTTGACAAGATGTCCCCTTCAATGCCAGTTGCGGTAATAGCCAGTGAAGACCAACGCTTCCTGTCTCATCATGGCTTTGATTATCAGGCAATTGAAACAGCTGCCAAAGAACATATAGAAGAAGGGAAAAGATTGCGTGGAGGAAGTACTATCTCGCAACAAACGGCAAAAAACGTATTTTTATGGCAAGGACGTTCTTGGGTTAGGAAAGGGCTTGAAGCTTATTTTACGTTTATGATAGAACTCTTTTGGAGTAAGCAAAGAATAATGGAAGTTTATTTAAATTCCATAGAAATGGGTGATGGAATTTATGGAGTTGAGGCAGTAGCAGAGCAACATTTCAATAAAACGGCAAGCGATTTGTCACGTTCAGACTGTGCTCTGATTGCAGCTACATTACCCAACCCGCGAAAATATTCTTCTCAAGATCCGGATGCCTATATGAGAAAACGGCAAAGATGGATAGAGCATCAAATGAAAAATGTTCCACCATTTATGACAGAACATGGACAATAAGACAGATAAGCAACTCTCTTTTTTGAACGAATTGAATACGTCTCAAAGAGAGGCTGTAGAATATTGTGACGGCCCTTCGTTGATTGTAGCAGGAGCTGGCTCGGGGAAAACGCGTGTTTTGACCTATAAAATAGCGTATTTATTGGAAAGGCAGATGAACCCATGGAATATCTTAGCCCTGACATTTACCAATAAAGCTGCAAAAGAGATGCGAGAACGAATAAGTGCATTGGTCGGGATAGACTCTGCAAGGCGAATACAAATGGGTACTTTCCATAGTGTGTTTGCACGCATCTTGCGTATGGAAGCTTCAGCTATAGGTTATCAATCAAATTTCACCATTTACGATGAAGCTGATAGCCGCTCGCTTGTTAAGCGAATCATCAAAGAGCAAGGGCTGGATGAAAAGCAATACAAGCCTGCAAGAGTTCACGATATAATTTCTCGTGCAAAAAATGCTTTGATTACAGCTGAAGAATATGGAAGGACAAGGGATTTCACGGAAAGGGACAAAAATCAAAAAATGCCGTCGGTGTTTTCTATTTATAGCTCATATGAAGCTCATTGCAAGCAAGCCAATGCAATGGACTTTGACGATTTGTTGATGAATACTTATGTGTTGTTTCATTCTCACAAAGAAATACGAGACAAATATGCAGAGCGTTTTCATTACATATTAATAGATGAGTATCAAGACACGAACTCGGTCCAACAAGCTGTAATTTTACAATTGGTCACAGAGAAAAATCGGGTCTGCGCCGTCGGTGATGACTACCAGAGCATCTATTCGTTTCGTGGAGCTAACATTAATAACATTTTAGATTTTCAGCAAAAATTCAAAGGGACAAAAGTTTTTAAACTGGAGAGAAATTACAGAAGTACCCAATTGATAGTGCAGGCAGCAAATTCCTTGATGAAGAAAAACCGGCGTCAAATACCGAAAGAAGTCTATAGCGAGGGAGAACGGGGAGAATGCCTCGTTTACCAACCTTCGTATAGTGACAGAGAGGAAGCCGCAATCGTTGCACAGAACATTGAGCGTATCAAAAGAACAGAAAAGTGTAGCTTTAAAGATTTTGCCATATTGTATAGAACAAATGCACAGAGCAGAAGCTTTGAAGACGCTTTGCGCAAAGAAAGTATACCCTATGCAATAGTGGGTGGGTTGGGCTTTTATCAAAGGAAAGAAATAAAAGACATATTGGCTTATTTCCGCTTGGTTGTCAATCCCGATGATGAAGAAGCGTTTGTGAGAATAGTCAACTATCCAAAACGGGGAATCGGAAATGCGACAATTCAAAATATATTGAATGCTGCAAAATCGAATCAAACAAGTTTGTGGAATATAATATCTTCTCCTTACACCAATAATAGTCCTATATCGAAGGTTACCTATACAAAACTGCAACCTTTTTGCCAAATGATAGAAGGATTTCGACAACATGTCACAGAAGAAAATGCTTTTCAGTTAGGAAAAGAAATTATAAAAGTTTCAGGCATTGCTACAGACATCTATTCGAGTAAGGAACCGGAATATCTTTCCAAACAAGAAAATTTGGAGGAATTTTTGAATGGTATTCAGTCTTTTGTTTCAGATGCGCAAGAAGAAGGAAGGGAAGAAAGAGCACATTTGACAGATTATCTGCAAGAGGTTGCCTTGGCTTCTGATACAGACAAACAGTCTGTTTCTGACGATAGTGTCATCATGATGACGATACATGCAGCAAAAGGTTTGGAATTTCCAACGGTTTTTGTTGTAGGCTTGGAAGAAAATATTTTTCCGAGTCAAATGGCGAACGAGTCAAGGTCACAATTGGAGGAAGAACGCCGCCTTCTCTATGTGGCGATTACGCGAGCCGAAAAGCATTGCTTTCTTACTAATGCAAAAAACCGTTTCAGATATGGGCAAATCCAAAGTAATGCTCCAAGTCGCTTTTTATCGGATATTGACCCGGTTTACCTTAATAATAAAGGTGGTGCTGGCTTGGCTTCTACATTTGCAACTATTTCCAGAGAACCGATGTTCTCTAAAATAAAAAATGACGATGTGGCATCCATTTATAATAATAAGCCGACATTTAAGAATATCCCTCATAAGCACTTAGTGAGAATGGATATAGCCTTGAGTAGTTCTAATAGCTTATCGTCAGAAAAGGTGGAGCAAATAGGAAAACTGAGTGTAGGAACAATAATAGAGCATCAACGCTTTGGTGTTGGGGAAATCCTTGGTATGGAAGGCGAAGGGGAAAACACTAAAGCAACCGTAAAATTCCAGCATACTGGTACGAAACAACTACTGTTGAAATTTGCAAAGTTTAAAATAATAGGCTGACACCTTAGGAAAAGTATCAGCCTATTGTCCTTGAAGTTATAATGTGTTTAGAGGTGTTCTGTGCCAAATAAAGTTTATTTGGTGATGCGGAACCAATCAATGTCGAGCCATCCCCTATTATCTTTGTTAGGAGGAGCTACTGCTACCAAGCCGATTTTTGCCCCAATCCATTTCCCTTCTTTCATTGTAAACTCCTTGCCGATGAATTTGAATTTCTTCCCATCAAGACTGTATGCGAATTTTACGGTTCCATTACCAACTATCATTCGCATATAAAGATTTTCGTGAATGCCTGGTTGATAGTCTATTTTATCTACTGAACTCGGTTTTAGCGTTGCAAGGGTGGTAAACGTTTCTTTCCCATTTTTGTCAGCGTTTTTACATAAAACTTGCTGCAATAAGAATTCGTTGCCCACGCGTCTGACAACCAAACCGCTATAGTCTAATCCCATCATGAGCATTCCTCCATATTGATTGTCTGCTTTGGAGGTAAATTGAAATTTTGTTGTAGCAGTAAAACAATCTGCAGGTGTTTTTTGCAATAGTAGATTAGGAACATTCCATATGCGCAGATCTGTTGTGTCTATTGACTTTGGAGGGGTTAAGTTGTCGGGACTCCCTGCTTTGTAGGTGTACAACCTATATACACCCCATGTGGTGGGCATTCCAAATTTTTGGTCGTAATTGGCCTGCCATTGCCATTGCTTCCCTAATTGGAACGAATTAAATTCATCACTTTCAATAGGGTTTGTTTTTATAATGGCAGAAGAAGTTTTGGGTTTCCTATAGGTGACAACCGGTTCTCCACAGTAACCTTTTTTGGGGACAACTCCCATTATAGGCCAATTGTCTTTCCATGTGACGGGCTGAAGATGACATACACGACCGTAGGCTCCTTTGTCTTGAAAATGAATGAACCAATCTTCTCCAAAGGCCGTATGAACCCATGCTCCTTGGTGAGGTCCATTAATGTCGGTGTTTCCTTGGGAAAGAACCTTTTTTACTTCGTAAGGACCATATGGAGATTTAGAACGCATTGCTAGTTGAAAGCCAGTTGGAACGCCTCCTGCAGGGAACATAATCCAATACCACCCATTTCTTTTGTAAAATTTAGGCCCCTCACAGGTGCGGTTTTCGGTACCGTTTCCATCGAAAACAATTATAGGATCTGATATTGCTGCGGTTCCTTCTGCATTCAATTCTCGAACAGTAATGACCGAAGCAAATCGACTTCTGCTATTAGCCCAACCATTTGCCAAATAGCATCTTCCATCTTCATCCCAAAGCGGCGTAGTGTCAATCATTCCTTTGCCAGGTATAACACATAAGGGCTTGCTCCATTCCCCAGCAGGATCTTTTGTTTTAACCATCATAACGCCATAGTCGGGGTCTCCCCAATAGATATAAAACTCTCCGTTGTGATATCGCAAACATGGCGCCCATACACCGTTGCCATGACTGGGACGATTGAATTCCTCTTCTGGATACAATCGCTTTACAGCATGCCCGATTATTTCCCAATTTACAAGATCTTTCGAATGCAAGATGGGCAATCCGGGTATGCAATTAAAAGAACTTGCTGTGAGATAGTAGTCTTCGCCTACAGCAATGACATCGGGGTCGCTATAGTCGGCATTAATGATGGGATTGGTATATGTTCCATTTCCATTGTCAGGGTTCCATACTTGGGAAACATACTTTTGCGCATTTAAAAATAAGCATGTGCAAAATAACAAATATGTACAAAGCGTTCTTTTCATTTGACTTGTTTTTTTTGTTTGTCTTTTTTATAGATATGAGATTTTCATTTTATGTATATATTGTAATGACCGTTTTCGTAAACAATTTTTAGACTTCCTGTATTGTGTGTAAATAGGTTGTTTGTATTTAGTGCAACATGGCCCATTGTTCTACGTAAATTAATTTCTACCATAGGATGTAGATAAAACGATTCCCCTTTTCCACATTTAACAATCATCATGTCAACTCCTAAAGGTCCCTCATATATATTACGAACCATGTTGCTTAACCCCTTAATGATTGCGTCTTTAATGGAATGCAAAAAGTAAATGGAAATATAACGGGAAAGCAATTCTTCTTTTTGGGACTCTGGGCAAAGCAGATTGCCTTTATAGGCTCCATTGTGTGTGTCGAAGATAGATAAACCACAAAAATGCACTCCTTGTTTGTCTGATTTAAATTCCATTCCGAAATCTAAAATTTTATCATAATAAGGCTCAACCATAATGTAACCTTGTTGATGTATAATGTTGTTAATCCAATTCTGTTGATTGAGATTTAGTGTATTTTCAATATATCTTACGCCACGGCCACTGCAACTCCATGGTGATTTTATCACAAGTTTATGGCTCTTTTGTAGAAAAGCCTTAACATCATAGAGAGTTGTTGTGACTTTCGAAGATCCAATTAACTGATTTGGGAAACTTGTTTTAAGTCGTTTTAAAAACTGAGAGGAAAAAGAACGGCTACTCATTTGCCGAATCTGTTGGAGCTTTTCTTCGTTTGGTAATAAAGAAGGCTCGATCCCTATATTCCGAAGCTCAAAACAAATGGATTTGTCCCATCCCCAAGGGCAGATTTTATCAATAGAAAAAGAGCCAATGTCTTTAGCAGTAACAAATTGTTCTTTTTTATAATGGTCGGTAAGGCGAGAGACTTTTGAAATTGCTTTGTCGGGATCGTTAACGAGCACGATGTCTGACTCTTTTGCCCACAATATAGGTAAAAAGTCGCAACTGTTACGAAACTCTTTTACAGACTTAGGTATAGTGAAGTTGCATTTGTTATTTGCCAGTGCCATGTCATGCTCTGGGTTAAAAATCAATAAATCCATTTTTATAGCGTTTTTTAATTGCTAGTTTTGGGAATAGAGAGTGCAAAAATACAAAAATTTATAGATTTTTTGTAAAGTAGAGTTTGCAAATAAGAGAACTTTTACTAACTTTGCAAAAAATAAAAACAAACGCACTTATGGAGGCCTTTTTCCGGACACACACCTATTTGGTCGAACATACTATTGCTCCAGTCAGACGTGCTCTTATGGACGAAATTGATTGGGAGGCGCGTATGATAGGTATTAAAGGTTCCCGTGGTGTCGGAAAAACGACGTTTTTATTACAATACGCTAAGGAACATTTTGATACGAAAGATAGAGATTGTTTATATGTAAATATGAATAACTTCTATTTCCAAGATAGGGGTATTGCAGATTTCGCAGGCGAATTCTACCGGAGAGGTGGAAAAGTCCTTTTAATAGATCAAGTGTTCAAACAACCAAATTGGAGTAAGGAACTTCGGAGATGTTATGATTTTTATCCTAAACTGAAAATAGTCTTTACTGGATCGAGTGTAATGCGTCTTAAAGACGAAAATCCAGAATTGAATGGAATCGTAAAAAGCTATCAGTTAAGGGGTTTTTCTTTCCGCGAATTCCTTAATTTGCAAACAGGAAATACTTTCCAGAGTTACACATTAGATGAAATACTTCATAATCATGAGCGTATCGTAAAGACGATTTTACCAAAAGTTAGCCCAAGTAAATATTTCGCAGATTATTTGCATCATGGTTTTTATCCGTTTTTTTTAGAACAGAGCAACTTCTCGGAGAATCTATTAAAAACGATGAATATGATGACAGAAGTAGATATTTTATTGATTAAACAAATCGAGTTAAAGTATTTAACGCGTATTAAAAAATTGTTTTATCAATTGGCTGTTGCAGGCCCAAAAGCCCCAAATGTTAGTCAATTAGCTCTTGATATTGAAACAAGTCGTGCAACAGTAATGAATTATATCAAATATTTAGCTGATGCTCGTCTTGTTACATTGGTATATCCTTTAGGGCAAAATTTTCCAAAGAAGCCAGCAAAAGTAATGATGCATAACACAAATCTAATGTATGCAATTTATCCTATTAAAGTTGCAACGCAAGATTTAATGGAAACGTTTTTTGTCAATACGTTGCGTAAAAGTTATCAAGTCAATGTTGGAGAGAAATCTGGGTGTTTCCTTATCGACAAGAACAAAAAGTTTAGAATATGTGATGCTAAGAACCTAAAGATTAGGTACAATAATGATACTTTTTATGCACGTTATAATACAGAAGTTGGTAAAGACAATCGAATTCCCTTATGGCTATTTGGCTTCCTTTATTGATCATAAATAAACATTAATATTATTATACAATAACATTCATTTAATAAGTTATCAAAATGTCTAAAGAAAAAAAATTTATAACTTGTGATGGTAATACAGCTGCTGCTCATGTAAGCTATATGTTTACTGAGGTGGCTGCCATTTATCCAATCACTCCATCATCACCAATGGCGGAGCATGTAGATGAATGGGCTGCTAAGGGCCGTAAAAATCTTTTCGGTCAGAAAGTTTCTATCCAGGAAATGGAGTCAGAGGGTGGTGCAGCTGGTGCAGTCCACGGTTCGCTTCAGGCAGGTGCCTTAACATCAACTTACACTGCTTCACAGGGTTTGTTGTTGATGATCCCTAACATGTACAAGATAGCTGGTGAGTTGCTCCCTTGTGTGTTCAACGTATCAGCTCGTACATTGGCATCTCACTCACTTTGTATCTTCGGTGACCATCAGGATGTAATGGCTTGCCGTCAGACAGGTTTTGCAATGTTCTGCTCTGGTTCTGTACAGGAGGTTATGGACCTCTCTGCAGTTCCTCACTTGGCAACATTGGAGACAAAGGTTCCTTTCATTAACTTCTTCGATGGTTTCCGTACATCTCACGAGTATCATAAGATTGAGGAGATGGATATGGAAGACATCCGTCCACTCGTAAACCCAGCGTTCATCGAGGACTTCCGTAACCGCGCTTTGACTCCAGAGCGTCCTGTTACACGTGGTACCGCAGAGAACCCAGAGACATTCTTTACACACCGTGAGGCTTGCAACAAATACTACGACAAGATTCCAGAGGTAGTAGAGAAGTACTGCCAGGAGATGACTAAGATCACAGGTCGCGAGTATCACCTGTTCAACTACTATGGTGCTGAGGATGCTGAGAATATCATTATCTTGATGGGCTCAGCTACCGAGCCTGCTCGTGAGGCTATCGACTACTTAAACAAGCAGGGTAAGAAGGTTGGTATGGTTGCAGTTCACTTGTACCGTCCATTCTCTGTTGACTTCTTGAAGAAGGTTATCCCAGCTACAGTTAAGCGTATCGCTGTGCTCGACCGTACCAAGGAGCCTGGTGCTGAGGGTGAGCCATTGTACCTCGACGTTAAGTCAGCTCTCTATGATGACGAGCGCAAGCCATTGATCGTAGGAGGTCGTTATGGTCTCGGCTCTTCTGATACCACTCCAGCTAAGATCGTTGCTGTATTCAAGAATCTCGAGTTGCCACAACCTAAGAACCACTTCACTGTTGGTATCGTAGACGATGTGACATTCACATCTCTCCCTGAAGAGGAGGAAATCCCAATGGGTGGCGACGACTTGTTCGAGGCTAAGTTCTATGGTTTGGGTGCAGACGGTACTGTTGGTGCTAACAAGAACTCAGTTCAGATTATCGGTAACAATACCAACAAGTATTGCCAGGCATACTTCTCTTACGACTCTAAGAAGTCTGGTGGTTTTACCTGCTCTCACTTGCGTTTCGGCGATAGCCCTATCCATAGCGCATATCAGGTAAATACTCCTAACTTCGTAGCTTGCCACGTACAGGCATACCTCCATATGTATGATGTAACGCGCGGCCTTCGTAAGAACGGAACCTTCTTGTTGAACACTATCTTTGACGGTGATGAGCTTGTTAAGTTCATCCCTAATAAGGTAAAGCGTTACTTTGCTCAGAACAATATCAAAGTTTATTATATTAATGCAACTAAGATTGCCCAGGAGATAGGCCTTGGCAACCGTACTAACACAATCCTCCAGTCAGCATTCTTCCGCATCACCGAGGTTATTCCTTTGGATCTCGCCGTAGAGCAGATGAAGGCATTCATCGTTAAGTCTTACTCTAAGAAGGGTCAGGATGTTGTAGACAAGAACTTCGGAGCAGTTGACCGTGGTGGTGAGTACAAGGAGTTGACAGTTGACCCAGCTTGGGCTAATCTCGCTGACGACGCTGAGAAGGAAGATGATGCTCCTGCATTTGTTAAGGAATTGGTTCGTCCTATCAATGGTCAGGCAGGTGATCTCTTGAAGGTTTCAGACTTTGTTAAGCACAATACCGTTGACGGTACATGGCAGAATGGTACAGCAGCATTCGAGAAGCGTGGCGTTGAGGCATTCGTTCCTGTATGGAATGTTGAGAACTGTATCCAGTGTAACAAGTGCTCATTTGTTTGTCCTCACGCAGCTATCCGTCCATTCGTATTGACCGACGAGGAGTTGGCAGGCATTGATGGCCTCGCTACTCAGGATGTGAAGGCTCCTAAGGCATTAGCTGGTATGCACTTCCGCATCGAGACTTCAGTTCTTGACTGTCTTGGTTGTGGCAACTGTGCCGATGTTTGTCCAGGCAAGAAGGGTGAGAAGGCTTTGACCATGGTTCCATTCAACGTTGACGCTGAGGATATGGTTAAGGAAGCTGCTAACTGGGAGTACCTCGTACACAAGGTGGCTTCTAAGCAGGATCTCGTAGACATCAAGCAGAGCCCTAAGAACTCTCAGTTCGCTCAGCCTTTGTTCGAGTTCTCAGGTGCTTGCTCTGGTTGTGGTGAGACTCCATACGTTAAGTTGATTTCTCAGCTCTTCGGTGATCGTCAGATGATTGCTAATGCTACTGGTTGTTCTTCAATCTATTCAGCTTCTATCCCATCTACTCCATATACAAAGAATGCCAAGGGTCAGGGTCCAGCATTCGACAACTCATTATTTGAGGACTTCTGCGAGTTTGGCCTTGGTATGGCGTTAGGTAACAAGAAGATGAAAGAGCGTATCGTTCACTTGCTCGAAGAGGGTAAGGCCCAAGAGGGTATTCCTGCTGATTTTGTAGCTGCCGCTGACAAGTGGATAGCCAACAAAGATGATTCTGAGGGTTCTAAGGAAGCTGCAGCAGAGTTGAAGCCTATTATCGCTGCTGGTGCAGAGAAGGGTTGCCCAATCTGCCAGGAGCTGAAGACATTGGATCACTACCTCGTTAAGCGTTCACAATGGATTATAGGTGGAGATGGTGCATCTTATGACATTGGCTACGGAGGCCTTGATCATGTTTTGGCTTCAGGAGAAGATGTCAACATTTTGGTATTGGATACTGAGGTTTATTCAAATACAGGTGGACAATCATCTAAAGCAACACCACTTGGTGCCATTGCTCAATTCGCAGCTAGCGGAAAGAGAGTAACAAAGAAAGATCTTGGTTTGATGGAGACTACTTATGGTTACATTTATGTTGCTCAAGTAGCTATGGGTGCAGACAATGCACAGACGCTGAAGGCTATACGCGAGGCCGAGGCTTATCCAGGCCCATCTCTTGTCATAGCTTATGCTCCTTGTATCAACCATGGTATCAAAGGCTCTAAGGCAGATAAACGTAATATGGGTCGTTCTCAACACGAGGAGGCTCTTGCTGTAGAGTGTGGTTATTGGCATCTTTGGCGTTTCAATCCTGAACTCGCCAAAGAAGGCAAGAATCCATTCTCTCTTGACTCTAAAGCTCCACAGTGGGATAAGTTCCAAGATTATTTGATGGGTGAAGTTCGCTTCTCTTCTTTGAAGAAAGCTGTGCCAGAGAAGGCTGGTGAACTCTTCGAAGAAACTGAGAAGAGTGCTAAGCGTCGTTATCAGTCTTACGTACGTAAAGCAGCTGAGGATTGGAGTGAAGAAATCTAATAGAAATTAATTCTCTTATATAAAAAGAGTTTCGGTGAATTTCATCGAAACTCTTTTTTGTTTTATATAGAAATTGAATAATGTTATAGCATATGTTATTTAACTTTTTTAAGTAACCACTTGCGAAATATAAATATTTTTAGTACTTTTGCTCCTTGAAATGGTAAAATAATGTTAGATGAAAAGGAATGTTATTTTTTTTATTTCTATATTATTCTTTTGCTTGGGGTGTCAATTTAAATTTTCACCAAGCGAAGAACAGAATAATCATACCTTTCAGATAAAGCGTTATGACCGTTTGGAATATAGATATTTAACTACAGGCGACTTTTCTGCTCTCCAACAGATGAATACCGAATATCCTATCGAAACCCGAACACTAATAGAAAATGTACTGAAGATAGGAGAGGCAACGGATCCTAATATTAACACAACATTCCTGAATTATTATCAAGATACGGTTTTGCAAACGATATTAGCAGATGCCGAAGCAAAGTATGCTAATATGGATACTCTTAACCATCAATTGGGAATGGCATTTGCTAAGCTCAAGAAGTTTTTGCCCAATATACAGATACCTTTAGTATATGCTCAGATATCAGCTCTTAATCAGAGTATTATAGTAGGAAATCAAAGTGTTGGAATATCCTTGGATAAATATTTAGGAACGAATTATGCATTATATAAACATTTTGATTATACAGAAGCTCAACGTAAGCAAATGACCAAGGAATATATTATCCCTGATGTTTTGAGCTATTATTTAATGAGTTTGTATCCCATGAAAGGTTTTGAAACTTGTCCACAAAATGATCGGGATTTACATGTGGGACGAATTCAATGGGTCGTAAATCAAGCTTTGGGTTGTCATTTCTTTAAAAATAAATTTGTGGAAAACGTTGACAATTTTATGCGAAGAAATCCACAAATTACTTATGTACAATTGCTTCGTTCAGATAATATCTCGAATTCCAAATAAACTTTTTGTTTTTACCCATTTATGCATTATACATATTTTTGGCCTTGATAAATATGATTGTTTTTTAGGTAATTATCCAAGAGATTTGTAAATTGATAATTCTTAACTCCCCATTTAGGCGCACATAGGAGGTCTGAAGGGGATTGGCTGATAAACCTTTCCAAGACCAAGGAAGGACGCAATTGTTGGATATAGGCACCGATAAGGTGTATATATTCTTCAATAGTAGGAAGTGGGAATGGCTTTTCTTTATACAAATTATAAAGAGGGGTGTCTTTTATAATTTGTAGTTGGTGTATTTTCAAAATGTCTAATTCTAATGACGATATATCTTTTGCTTGTTTTATATTCTCTGTTTTATCTTCCCCAGGCAATCCTAAAATTATATGACCTCCGGTTAAAATATTTCTTTTGTGGGTTTTTCTGACAATATTTTGTACACATTCAAAAGTGTGTCCCCGATGAATGTCTTGAAGTGTTTTGTTATTGGTAGTTTCTATTCCGTATTCAACAAGAACAAATGTTTGTTTGCTTAGAGTCTCTAAATAGTCAAGAAGATTGTCAGAGACACAGTCTGGCCTTGTCCCTATGATAATTCCAACAACATCTTTATCGTTTATTGCTTCTTCATATTTTTGTTTTAATGTCTGAATGGGAGCATAGGTGTTGGTGAAAGACTGAAAATAAGCAAGATACCGCATATGTGGGTACTTATGTTTGAAAAACGTTTTCCCTTCTGACAATTGTTGGGTAATTGATTTGGAGGTTTGACAATAGCTGGGGTTGAATGATTTGTTATTGCAATAGATACATCCATTTGTGCCAATTCTTCCATCTCTGTTTGGGCATGAAAACCCCGCATTTATACTGATTTTTTGCACTTTGAATGGGAAAACAGATTTAATCCATGAACTAAAGTCGTTATAGTTTTTCTCCATAGTGTTGCAAATATACAAAAAACTGAGTAACTTTGCCATAAATACATATACAAAATGAAGCGTATAACCTTTTTATTTATTTTGAGTTTCCTTATGATAATGTCATCTTTTTCAAGCGAACCATTGTTTTTAAAACAGATTACAGATGGCAAATTATCGGCTAAACGAATCTCAGGGATGCATCCTGTAGCTGGTACGTCAGACTATGCACAGATTGAAGCAGATGGAACCCAGATTGTAACCTACTCCTTTAAAACAGGAAAGAAAACCGGGGTTTTGTTAAATGTTGCAGATATTAAAAACAAACAACTAACGAAGATAGAGGGTTATATCCTATCTCCTAATGGAAAAAAAATGATAATTGCCACAAATTCCCATTTTATCTATCGGCGTTCATATACAGCGGATTTCTTTGTTTATGACCTTCTATCTAAGGAAATAGTGCCATTATCTCCTAATGGTCATGAACAAATACCAACATTTTCTCCAGACGGTAAATTAATAGCTTATGTTTGGAAAAATAACATTTACATTACAGATGGCAAAAATCAAATGCAAGTAACTACAGACGGTTCTTTCAATGAGGTGATTAATGGCTTGCCGGATTGGGTAAACGAAGAAGAATTCTCCTTTAACAATGCTTTGGCTTGGGGTGCGGATGCTCAGAGTGTTAGCTGGATAAGATACGACGAAAGTAAAGTACGAACTTATTCCTTACAGTTGTTTAAAGGTGAAGAGCCTGAACAAACGGAATATCAAGATTATCCAGGACTTTATAGTTATAAATATCCTAAAGCAGGTCAACAAAATTCTGTGGTTTCGGCATGGACATATTCTATACATGATGGTAAGACACGAAGAATAGCGTTACCGCTTACCAAAGATAGTTACATACCGCGTATTAAATCAACAGATGATCCCAATAGAATACTTGTAATGACAATGAATCGTCATCAAGATTCTCTCTGTATTTATTCGGCAAATCCCCATACTGGTGATTGTCGCCTACTTATTAATGAGACGAATTCAAGATATGTAAAAGAAGAAGCCTTAGAAGGTATTATAGTTTCTCATAACCACATTGTTTTACCATCCGACAGAGATGGAACAATGCGGTTATACCTCTATGATATTCAAGGAAATCTCCTTTCTTGTTTGACACCGGAAAAAGAAGAGGTAACGGACGTTTATGGTTATGAAGAAAAGAACAATATGGTTTATTATCAAGCAGTTGGTGAAACTCCTATGGATAGAATAGTTTGCAAAAGTAATGCAGTACAACGTATTATGCTTTGTGGAGCTAATGGATGGAATAATGCAACTTTCTCGGGGGACTATCATTATTTTTTGAATTGTTGGAGTGACTGTAATCATCCTTTTATCTATACAATCTATAACAACAGAGGGCAATTAGTACGGGAGGTATTAAACAATAAAGAATTGGAAAAGCAGTTGGCCCCATATTCTTTGAGCCAAAAGAAGTTTTTTAGCTTTGTTACTTCAGAAGGTGTTTCACTTAATGGCTGGATGATAAAGCCGTCAAATTTTGATAAAGAAAAAAAGTATCCGGTTGTTATGTTCCAGTATGGAGGTCCTGGCAACCAACAAGTTGTAAACAGTTGGAATATTGGCTCGATGGGGAACGGGGGACTTTTTGATTATTATCTTGCCCAAAAAGGCTTTATTATCGTTTGCGTAGATGGGCGTGGCACAGGAGGCCGTGGCGCAGAGTTTGAAAAATGTACTTATTTAAAACTTGGAGAGAAGGAGTCTAAAGATCAAGTGGAAACTGCCTTGTGGCTACAAAAACAAAGTTATGTCGATTCTACCCGAATTGGAATTTGGGGTTGGAGTTTTGGCGGCTTTAACACTTTGATGTCTATGAGTGAAGGTCATCCTGTTTTTAAGGCAGGCGTAGCTGTTGCTCCTCCAACTAATTGGAAGTATTATGACACCATTTACACAGAGCGTTATATGCGTACGCCTCAAGAAAATCCAGCTGGCTATGCAATCAATCCCATAACTCGCTCGGCCAACTTGCATGGAAATCTTCTCATTTGTCATGGCGTGGCAGACGATAATGTACATCCACAAAACACATTTGAATATGCGGAGGCTTTAGTTCAACACGACAAAGACTTTAAGGAGAATTATTATACCAATCGCAACCATAGCATATATGGAGGCAACACGCGCAATCATCTTTTACGTCAGATTGCGCAATGGTTTGAAGAGAAGCTATAAAGAGTTTATCTTCCAAAGAGTTTCTTGAAAAAGCCTTTGCTCTCAGTCTTGTGGGTAGAGGCTTTTTCTTTTTGTTGGTCTGTAGTAATGTTCACAGACGGAATATCTTTAAAGCCTTCTCCTTCCACTATTCCCGCTTCAATCCATTGGTTGATGAGTGCTTTTGTGTCTTCCAAAGCGACAGAAGGGTCAACGTCATATTCTTGTTGCAGTAAGGCTACAAGATCTTCTGCTGTAAAATTATCTTTCCCTTGTATGTTTTTCCATAGGTAAGCAGACGTTTCGTTCATTGAGATGATATTGCTAAAATCAATGTTTTCTTCACCTTCTGCCACTATAATGTTTTCTCCGCAAACTTGTCGTAAGTTAAATCCTTTTTTTGTTTTCATTTTTAAATTATTCCAAATAATGGTATCCAAATTCTTCTATATATTGCCAATAAGATTCGTCTAACAGGATAGAGGTGCATCCATATCCATGAATATGTTCGCCACTTACGCCCATCTGTTCTGTCTAATATATTGCGCCCTTTTCTGTAGAATCCAACAACCTCAGCGCAGATGTCATTTAGCTGGCAATGTTCTTTGGCAATATTGCCATCTCCACACAAAGTAACCTTTTCTCCCTCTATATGTATGATGCGATGAAGAACAAAATGTTTATCAGAAATTTCTGCTAAAACAGGGTCTCCCACTTTTGGATGGGTAGGCCGTTTTAGTAAGGCTTTGTCTCGTTTGTCCTCGAGGAAAGGCCGCATGGAAAAGCCTCGTAACCTTAAAGTAACAGTGTGTCCGGCATTCAGCATTTCTACAATTTTGGGCAGAAATTCCTCATTTCGAAATTCTATTTCGTTTTTTTTGATATTTCTTTGTGGCATATTTCTGCAGCTTCTTTGTTAGGAAGACAATGTAAAGTATAGATATTGGTTGTTTCTATAATGTTGGTAATGGTGTCGCAAATGGCATTATAAATTTCTTTATCCCATCTCATGGAAGAGCACGACGGGAGAATAGATGCAAAAGCATCAATAGGCGATAGTTTTTCAACAGAATTTTCAGTTGCCCTGTCAATTCTTGTGATAGCACCTAATTTGGCTTTTATGTTTCTATAGCAAGGTGTTTTTCCACTCCAAGGACTCCCATATATCCATGCAATTCCGTCTTTTGTCTTAATGATGGGATTGTCATCATTCATTAAATCGCAATTGGAAATATATCTAAGCCACATGCTGACCTGTGTGCTTTTCCCTGTCCCGCTTTTAGCGATAAATGCATATCCGTAGTCATTGTGTCTCACAAGAGATGCATGGATTAGAAGAGTATTTTTTCGAGCACCAGCAAAAGCATAAATAAGCATAAGAGCATTGTTCAATCCAAAATTCCGCATAGCGAAATTTCCATTCAAGGCGCATCTACAATTTGAAAAATTTTTGTTGGTTTTAAGTAAGCAACAATCATTTCCATATATATCCTTGATAATGTATTGATATCCGCCATTGTCAACCTTATCAACGATTGTTTCGCCATTGCCAGTGTCAAAAGACCGGATGCGTTTGCGCAATTCTTTTGGAAAAGGTTGCTCCCGGTCATCAACAGTTAGATGGAAAAGGAGTTCTCCATGGATGTCTTCTATTCTGAAAGGTTCAAAAGACGGTATCAAATGCATATTATTGTAGGGTGAACTTTCAAAAACAATTCGGAAGTTATGTCCTGCAACACAGAAGCAATTGGTTTGGCTCATATTTCAATGAATATAAGAGTTTATTCAGTTTCTTGCTTGTGTTCCTTCTGCTTTTTCTTATTGCTTTCCATTGCTGCTTTTTCCGCTTCTTCAGGGTTGACAAACACACTCCCTTCCTCTGGAGAAACGGCTTTAAACCGAAACTCTTCGTCTCTTACAAATCTTATTTCAAAGTGATACTTATTCTTTTTTATAAATTTGTCTTTTAGTTTTTGATATTTTTTTTCAATGTCTTTTTGTGTAGAAGCCCAAATAATAACACATGTGCGATTGGCTTGTCCTCGATTTGCAAAAAAGTTTTTCAACTGTGATGAATATTCATTGCGATTTACAAGAAAATGCTCTCTTCGGTCTTCAATATAGGCTCCTTTTACTTCTTGTATATTTGTAAGATATACTATCGAGTCATTAAAAGAGCATGAAACTCCAAACATATAGACATCTGCTTGTTTTGCGGAAATGTTTAAATCTATGCAAATTAACGCAAATACGAGCATTAGGTATTTTATAGTCTTCATATTGTTAGTGAAAATGTTATGTTATTTGTTTTTATTGATTATCCCAAATATGATTTTAATAATTTATTTTGTGTGCTATTTCTTAACCGGCGTATTGCCTTTTCTTTTATTTGACGTACTCTTTCTCGGGTCAGGCCATATTTATGTCCAATTTCTTCGAGAGTCAGTTCTGTCCCATTCAGTCCGAAAAAGTCTTTTAAGATATCACGCTCACGTTCGTTTAATGTGCTTAGAGCTCTATTCACTTCTTCTTTTAGGCTTTCAATGTCAAGGCCCTTGTCTGCGTTTGGAATGCTTGTGTTTGGTAAAATGTCCAGCAAACTATTATCGTCACTATCCGAAAATGGGGCATCTACTGAAATTTGCCTATTGCCAACTTTTATGGCCTCGGCAATCTTGTCTTGAGGAAGGTCTATTTCGGCAGCTATTTCTTCAATGCTTGGACGTCGCTCGTTTTCCTGCTCAAACTTGTTAAAAGCGCGTGACACTTTGTTTACAGAGCCCACTTGGTTTAAAGGTAGTCGAACAAGGCGACTTTGTTCTGCCAAGGCTTGTAAGATGCTTTGGCGTATCCACCAAACCGCATACGAGATGAATTTAAAGCCGCGTGTTTCATCAAACTTTTTAGCAGCCTTTATCAGCCCCAAATTTCCCTCGTTGATGAGGTCGGGTAGGCTTAGCCCTTGATTTTGATATTGCTTTGCAACTGAAACTACAAATCTAAGATTTGCTTTTGTGAGTTTCTCTAATGCCTTTTTGTCTCCGTTTCTGATTTTTTGGGCCAGTTCCACTTCTTCGTCTACAGAGATGAGTTCTTCATGTCCTATCTCTTGTAAATACTTGTCCAGCGATTGGCTTTCACGATTGGTAATAGATTTTGTTATTTTCAGTTGTCTCATTCGTTCGTAAGGCTTAAACATCTACAAATATACGGATATTTAGGCGTCTGAACAAAAAAACGCCATCGTTTTTGACGAAAGTGTTGACAATTAATAAATAATGGAGCCAAATCAGAATTTGTTTTGGCTCCATTATTACAACTTATTAGGAAATATATTCTTTATGCTTATTCAAGTGGAACGGCATAATAACCTTTCTTTCCAGTTGGGAAAACTCCTTGTATATAAAGAACGGGTTCCTTACTTGTTGATGCTTCTTTTACGGCATTTTGCAAGTCTTCAATTGATTTAATTATACCATCGTTAATTTTTTGGATGATGAAGCCTTTTGCAACGCCTGCCGATTTCAGCGCACCATTGTTGACTTTAATGACTTCAAGGCCATAATTGATGTTTAATTCGTCTTTTTGTTCCTTGGTGATAGCTCTGAAATTGCCGCCTAAAACATCCATATCGGCTTGTTTGAGGATTTCTGTATTCCCTTTGGCATTTTTTAGGGTTACAGCTTTTGTTATAGGCTTTTTGTTCCTAAGATAGGTTATTGTAACCTTGTCGCCAGGTTTCTTGTTTGCTAAATATTCTTGCAATTCAGACATTTTGGTAAGTGTGCGGTCGTCAAGCTTCGTTATGACATCACCTTCTTTCAGTCCCGCTTGAGCACCAGCACCGTCAGGGTCAACATCTTTAACATAAATACCGTCGTTTGTACCTAAGTCTACGGTTTCTCCTTTGTCCTTTTGCTGGTCTATATAGTTGTGAACGTCAAGTCCTGAAATGAGTAGAACGGCACGTTGAACTTCTCCATATTGCTTAAGGTCGTTCACGACTTTTTTCATAATAGTGGTTGGAATGGCAAATCCGTAACCGCTATACGAACCTGTTTGAGAATAAAGCATAGCATTGATTCCCACCAGTTCTCCTTGTGTGTTAACCAAAGCCCCGCCAGAGTTTCCTGCGTTAATGGCAGCATCAGTTTGAATGAAACTTTCAACGCCATTTGCTCCGAGGCTACGTGCCTTGGCACTGACTATGCCGGCCGTAACGGTGGAGTTAAGATTAAAGGGGTTTCCAACGGCCAATACCCATTCGCCTACTTTCAATTTGTCAGAATCGCCTATTGGAAGTGTAGGCAGATTTTTCCCATTAATCTTGATAAGAGCCAAATCTGTTGTTTTGTCTGTTCCGATGATACGGGCGGAGTATTCTGAATTGTCGTTCAGAGTAACCGTCAATTCGTCAGCTCCTTCTACTACATGGTTGTTGGTGACAATATATCCGTCTTCCGAAATGATAACGCCTGACCCCGTGGCTTGTTTTTTGGGCGTTTGTATTTGTCGCTTTTGTGTCCCTCCCTGTCCTGGATTTCCAAAGAAACCAAAGGGATCAAAGAAATCACCAAAAGGATTGTCTTGTACTTCTACGGTTTGTGTTTTTGAGTTTTGAACATATTTTATGTGCACAACTGCGGGGAGCGCTTTTTCTGCTGCATAGGTAAGATCGACTGGTTGGCCGGCAACGGCAGTTTCAGGCTTGGCAGCATAGACCTTGATAAAGGCTCCCGTTGAGAACGCCAAGGCTAAAACGATGGCTGAACCTGCCAAGTACTTAGATAGATTTTTCATTTTGCGTTATATTTTAAATTATTTGTTTCGATATTGCAATTTCTCAATAACGATTGCAAATATAGACGCAAAATATGATAATCTGCCATTTTGTCCAATATCTTTATCTGATTTTAACAATTAAAAATTGGTCATTAACGGCTCTTAAGTAGATGTGGTAGCCTTTTTTACATTCATTCAAATTGTCAAAAAACCTAAACAGGATTGGATGACGGGTCATCTTTGAATAAGTTGTCTGCAGCTTTCATCTCATCTTCATCAAACCACTTGGAGAGTTTGTCATGGGCTTTTTGCTTGATATCATCGCTTATGTCATCCCATATTTTGTACAAGACGTAAATCAAAACGCCCAAATCGTCACTCAGTCCAGCAATAGGTATAGCATCAGGAACAATGTCGAGTGGGGAGATGAGATAGCCAAGAGCACCGATAATGATAGCTTTGTCTTTTATGCTGACTTTGTTGCTATCTAATGTATAGTAGAGAAGCAATGCTGCATAAATAAGTTTTGCGCCAGCTCTTTTGGCTATTTTTGAGATTTTCTCTACAAACCCCTTTTGTGTAAAACGGTCTTTATATTTTTGTAAATCGGGTATTTCCATATTTGGTTGCTTTTTAAATTGTTAGTTTTTATAGAATTTAGTAGGCTCAAATTGTTGTACCGCTTCAACATAGGATGCACATTGAACATTTTCTTTGTCAAGTTTTCTTAACCGGATTGCGCATATTAGTTTTGCTGCCCCGATATAGAGAGTATATAAAACGAGGCCTATGGCAATAGCAATGACAATGGCCCAATCTTGCAAAGGTATGTCTTTATCTGGAATGGCAGAAAGAATGCCGATAGGAATTAAGATGCAAAACCCTAAAGTTATGTATCTACTACGTTGAGAGCCTTGTGCATCGATAATGGCTTGCCGGTCGAAGAGGTAATTAAAGAGATCTGTTTCAAGAATGTCATAGTCTTCCAACTTGGGGAAAGATGGGCAATCTTCATATTGTTCTATTGTTTTTCTGACGGTTTGCCGAAAATCCAACGGCTCTACTTGATGGCTCAGTTCGTGTAGATGAAAGGGGCTTATTTCCATAGCATTTCTGTCTTATAATGAAAAAGGAAAGAAGAGCCCCTATAAGCCGGGTTCTGTTCCCTATTAGGCTCTCGCTCATAATAGGGCGTTTGTCATTTATCTACTATGTGGGTCACCCCACATCTCCAGCATTCTACCCTCCATCGTTGTTTATTAAAAAACATTGGGCGAGCAACCCTCTGCCGATGGTATACATGAACTTGCAACTCCTGGAAGGCACAGCCTGACGATCACCCGTCATCTGGTAGTCTCTTACACCACCTTCTCACCCTTACCCCTCATCTTTGGAGAGGCGGTTGTTTTCTTCTGCCAACACTTACTGTTACCAATAACTTCTACTTTCAGAAGCAGGATGCTCTGTGTTGCCCGGACTTTCCTCTCGTGACTTAAAGTCACCAGCGACAAACCGTGGCTCTACTTTCTATATGCAAAGTTACATGAAGTTAGGCAATTGCACAATTATTTTGCTTATTTATTTTCATTACTTTACGAATCATTTTCTCATATGCCTTGTTTTAGGACTTGAAATGCCGTGTTTTACATCCTAAAACAGCTGGTTTTACCTTCTAAAACAATAGGTATATGTATCTGCCTGATTATTAGATGATTATAAATCTTTGTAAAAGAAGCTTATATGCCTTGTGGAAAAGGTTATTTCCTATGTGGAAACAAGGCTATTTTTTTAGTGAATTAAGTTTTTTTCTTGCTACCGGATTGTTAGGACAAAGCTTGAGAGCTTTCTCATAGTTTTTTATCGCAGCATCATTGAATCCTTCTTTCTCGCAGTCACGCCCCATAATAACATATTCTACAGACAGTTCTTTTAGAAATTCATCTTGCTTTTGCTTTTCGGCTTTCAGAACTTTGTTTTCTGTTTGTAACTGATGAATGATGTTGAGCTTTTTGCGTATAAATCTTTTGGCAAGTGGTGTTTCTATGTCGTATCGGCTATGTATGGCAGTAAAAAAGTGTTTTAGCAAAGCGTCAAAATCCCCTCTGTCAAATGCTTTTACAGCATCATAATAAGCCTTGTCTGCTTTGCTTTCTTTCAGAGCATTCGAAATGAGTGTATCATTGTTGTACTGTTGTGCGAAGTTAACAACCTCTTGCCGCACAAAAATGTCTTTAGGATGGATGCTTTCACGAAGCGTAATGCCTTCAAGTGATTTGCATCGAGATAGAGCGACATAAGTCTGTCCACCGGCAAAAGCACCACTTCCAAAGTCGATATTGACGTTGCTGAATGTGAGTCCTTGGCTTTTGTGTACAGTGATTGCCCATGCCAAACGTATAGGAAACTGTTTGTATGTACCTAACAACTCTTCTTCAATTTTCTTTTCTTTTTCGTTAAACGTATATCGTGTGTTTTCCCAAAGGTCCTGTTCAATATCATATTCTTGCCCGTCTTCTGTTTGAATGCAAATTTTTTGCTCTTCTTCATCTATCGCTACAATTATCCCAAGAGTTCCGTTAACCCATCGGTGTTGTATGTCATTTTTGATAAACATCACATGAGCCCCAACTTTCAGTTCAAGTTCCATAGGAGTGGGGAGGGCATTCTCTGGAAATTCGCCTTTAACAATGCCCAAAAAGGTAGTAGACTCGTATGGGAGTTTTTTCAATTCTTCGTTATTGATATAGTCAACTGTGTCGCGACGGAGAGAAAGGGTGATGGATATGTCTTTGTCGTCTTTTTTGGATGATGCTGATTTGTCGACCCTTTGATTTATAAGTTGTAGGTCTCGACTGGTTGCCTGATTTATGCGTATACGGTCGAGAATGGAAATGAATTGTTGGTCTGATTGCCTATAGACTTTACGCAACTCAATGCTGACAAGCTTAAAACTGCGAAAGACTACTGCATCGAAAAAGTAGGAACTTGGATAGAAAGGATGAAGCAGTTGGCGTTCTTCTTCTTTTAAGACGGGTTCTAATTGATACAAATCACCTACGAATAGCAATTGCTTTCCGCCAAAAGCCTCTCTCATGTTGTTGGAGTATACGCGTAAGACCTTGTCTATGAAGTCGATAATGTCTGACCTTACCATTGAAATCTCGTCAATAATAATTAATTCAACTTCTCGGATAAGTTTTATCTTCTCACTGTTGTATTTTAGGGTCTTTCTAATGTTGCGGGGTGTATATCGCTGATCGCTTGGAAGTAGGGGGAAGAACGGAATTTTAAAGAATGAATGGAGTGTATTTCCACCTGCATTGATGGCAGCAATGCCAGTAGGGGCAAGTACTATATGCTTCTTTTTTGTGGTGTTGGCAATATATCGCAGAAAGGTTGACTTTCCTGTTCCAGCTTTGCCTGTCAGGAAAAGGCTTTTTCTTGTAAACTTGACAATCTGGAGCGCTTGTTGCAGCTCCGGATTATCCAAGTCTATTTTATGATGTGATTGTTCGTCTCCAGCCATTGTCAGTTGTTGGTTTGGGAACCGGATGTCGAGCTCGATGTATGAGCGTGACGTGTGGTCGAAGCTGCATTGTTGGTTGTAGGATTACCATTAGCGCTTTCATTGCCTTTTCCCTGAGAATGATTGCTTCCGTTGTTGCCACTTTGGGTGACAGATTTAACAAGATCTTCACCTTCTTGCAAATAATCCCCTTCAGCTTGGTCGGCATCGATTCCTTCTTCCATTTCACCAGCATCAGTTTGATAGTCTTCGGAATTGGAAATATCATTGGAATGTCTGGTAGGATAGTAGGTGTTGCATTCATAAGATGATGGGTCGATGTCAAGGTCAACAGGACGTTTCCAACGTGCCCGGTACCGTTTGTATCTTGGGTCAGACATGAGCTTTTGGATAAATAGTCCAACGATAGGTAAGGCAGTTCTTGAACCTTGTCCCAAGGACCCTGTCCTGAAGTGAATACACCTGTATTCTCCTCCGACCCATGCTCCAACAACCAAGTTTGGGCTTACCCCCATAAACCAGGCATCCGAGTGGTTGTTGGACGTACCAGTTTTCCCTCCCCAATCTGTATTTTTGTCAATGTAGGCATCAAGAGGCATGGATGTTCCTCCTGCATCTTGTACTCCTGCCTTTAGCATTTGTTGCATGAAAAAAGCCACTTTGTCAGTCAGCACTTTGTTGGTGTCTTCAGGAGCTTCGTAGATTACATTTCCTTCAGAGTCGATAACTTTTGTTACAAGCACAGGCTCGTGATGGGATCCATTGTTGGCTACCGTACAATAGGAATTGGTCATTTCCAACAGGGTAACGTCGCTTGATCCAAGAGCTAAGGATGGTTCATCTACCAATGGGCTCTTGATACCCATTTGTTGGGCGGTCTTAATAATATTGGTAATACCCATTTGTTGGCCCAATCTTACCGCAACTGAGTTGATACTTTGGGCGAAAGCCATTTTTAATGGTATAGAATCTCCAGTAAAATAGCCGTTTGCATTAGTTGGAGTCCACGTCATTTCCTGTCCGGTTTTTTTGTCAAGGACTTGCATGGATATAAATTCGTCACGACGCTTGTCGCAAGGCGTCAGTCCCTGATTCATTGCTTCGGTATATACAAAGAGCTTGAATGTAGAGCCAGGTTGGCGTGGGGTTGTTACTTTGTCATATTTCCAGGTGTTGAAATCCACATCGCCTACCCATGCACGCACAGCTCCTGTCTGGGGCTCCATTGCAACCATTGATGCGTGCATAAACTTTACCATGTATTTTATGGAATCTACGGAAGACATATTCTCATAGATTTCGCCTTTTTCATAATCGAAAAGACGAACTTTATGTGGTTTATTGCAGTAATAGGCAATACTGTCTGGCTGGTTGGGATATTTAGCTACGAGCTCTTTATAGAAGGGTTGCTCGTGGAGAATGTTTTCTATGAAATTAGGAACAAGTTGCCCATTCTCGTCCCTCCATGGATCTTCATTGCCCCAATGATTGCGGAAGTTGCGCTGAACTTGACGCATTTGCTTGGTAACGGCCTCTTCAGCATATTTTTGCATACGTGTATCTATGGTTGTATAGATGCGTAAACCGCTCGTGTAAAGGTCATAATCATCAGCATTCTCCATGTTCTTTTTTAAGTATTTGGCAACATACTCGCGGAAATACTGACACTTTCCATCATAATTTTCTTTGGTGTTAACGTCTAATTTAATGGGTTGGGCTATCAGACGTATATAATCATCGTGTGAAAGATGATGATGGCTCTCAAGTTTTGCAAGTACTTGATTGCGTCGCTTGAGGGAATTTTGAGGCTTTGTAATGGGATTATAATATGTGGTTGCTTTAAGCATCCCAACCAATACGGCACTTTGCTCTGGAGTTAACTTGTTGGGAGTAGTGTTGAAATAAGTCTTGGCTGCTGTCTTTATCCCGAAAGAGTTGTTCCCAAAATCAACGGTGTTTGCATACATCGTTAAAATGGCATTCTTGCTGTAGATAGATTCAAGCTTGATAGCAATGATCCATTCTTTGCTCTTCATTATGAGCATTCGTATTCCTGGAATTTTACCTAAAAGGCCTCCGGAGTATTGTGAGCGAACCCTGAAAAGGTTTTTGGCCAATTGCTGTGTGATAGTGGATGCTCCACGGGCATCATGGTGTAAGACGGCGTCTTTGACAGCTCCGCCTAGACCTGTGAAATCAATTCCGTGATGGTCATAGAAACGCTCGTCTTCGGTATCTATCAATGCGTGCCAAAAGCTGCTGTCTACCTCTTCGTAACGGACAGGTGTTCTGTTTTCTTTGTAATAGCGTCCGATAAGAACACTGTCGGCACTATATACCTCACTTGCATCGTAGGTCGGAGGTGTTGCTATTTGATAGAAACCAGGCGATTTTCCAAACAACCACAGGAAGTTGATGTCAACCATACCGAGATATAGAAAGAAACCGACAAAGAACGACATAACACCTATGGCCGTCTTTGTATACCATCTTTTTCCTTTATAGAGACTAACATACCATGGGAAAAAAGACACCATCAAGTGCCAACATTGCCTGAATATATACCAAATCTTTTTAATCATAGTTGTATAATATGCTTTGCAAAAGTAGACATTTCGCTACAATCTAAAGGACGCCATCTATATAATTTAAGATTTCTTCAATGTTTAATGGCGAAAACCAATGTATTTGAGGATCTCTCTTGAACCAAGTTAGCTGTTTTCGCGCATAACGTCGTGTATTACTTTGTATTTTATAGATGGTGTCATCAAGTGTTTGCAATCCGTCCAAATAATCGAACATCTCCTTATATCCTACAGTGTTAAGGGCATTTTCATTGCGATAGGGAAGCATATTCATGGCTTCGTCAACAAGTCCTTGTCTGACCATTTCGTTCACACGTGAATTAATACGCTCGTATAGTTCTTCGCGAGGGCGGTTCAAGCCGATTTTAATGATGCGGAAGGGTCGCTCTTTTCTTTTGTTTTTACGGAAAAAGCTATAAGGTTTTCCTGTTACATGACAGATTTCAAGTGCATGAATAACTCTTCTCGGATTTTTTCTGTCAACGATGTCCCAGTGCGCAGGATCTTTCTTATGCAGCTCTTCCACAAGTGCATCAAGTCCTTCTTGTGCTAACCTTTGCTTGAATAGCCTTCTTGTTTGTTCGTCAATAGTGGGTAAATCATCGATGCCGTTGCATACGGCATCGATATACATCATGCTACCTCCTGATAGAAGCGCAACAGTTTGCTGCTTAAACAATACTTTGAGAGTAGATAAAACATCCTGCTCAAACATACTGGCGCTATAATAGTCCCAAACATTATGAGTACCTACAAATAGATGTTTTACCCTTTTTTGTTGTTGGGGGGTAGGGGCTGCTGTTCCAATAGGCAGCCCCTTGAATATTTGTCTTGAGTCAGCATTGATGACGGGAGTGCTTAAATGCTCTGCGATACGTAGTGTAGTTTCTGTTTTGCCAACTCCTGTAGGTCCCAAAACGACAATTAATGTCGCTTGGTTATTTGATAATGCCACGCTTTGAAGATTCTACGAAGTCGATGATGTTTTGTATCTCCTTGGTTACTTGAAGGGTGTTCTTTATTTCTTGAATGCCTTCTTCGCGCGTACCTTTACTATATAGAATGCGGTATGCATCATGAATGAGAGTTATCAACTCGTTAGAAAACCCATGACGGCGAAGGCCTATAATGTTAATGCCGGCATAGCGAATAGGCTCTTTGCCTGCAATGATATAAGGAGGAATATCCTGTGAAAAACGACTTCCACCCTGAATCATGACATAACTTCCGATTCTACAAAATTGATGGCATAGTACAACAGCACTAATGACGGCATTGTCATCAACTTGAACTTCACCGGCAAACTTGGTGGAATTCCCGATTATGCAATTGTTCCCTATAAAGCAATCGTGGGCAATATGCATATTCTCCATTAAAAGGTTGTTGTTTCCTACTTTAGTTGTTCCTTTTGAAGCTGTACCACGTGAAATAGTGACATTCTCGCGTATAGAATTGTTATCTCCTATTTCGCAAGTAGTCTTTTCTCCTCTAAATTTTAAGTCTTGTGGTTTGGTGGAAATGCTGGCCCCAGGGAAAACTTCATTGTTATTACCAATATGGGCCCCGACATTGATGGTTACGCTGTTCTGAAAAACATTGTTATCTCCAATAATGGTGTCTTTGTCTATATAGCAGAATGGACCAATAATGTTGTTCTCTCCAAGTTTTGCTTCTGGATGAACAAATGCTAATGGGCTAATCTGATTCATTTGGTTGTGAGTTTTTATTTGTTTTTTACTATTTGTGCAGTAAAGGTGGCTTCTGCGACTACTTGATCTCCAACAAAAATGTATCCTTTCATTGAACTGATGCCATGTCGGACAGGATTGAGCAATTCAACGCGGAACAACAAAGTGTCACCAGGAACAACCTTTTGGCGGAATTTTACATCATCAATTTTTAAGAAATAAGTTGACCAACGTTCAGGCTCTTCTACTTGAGACAAGACAAGTAATCCTCCACATTGTGCCATCGCTTCAATTTGCAACACTCCTGGCATTACCGGCTCTTGTGGGAAGTGGCCTTGAAAGAAAGGTTCGTTGGCTGTGACATTTTTAACACCGACAATGCTATTGGAACCCATGGCAACAACCTTGTCAATGAGTTGCATAGGGTAACGATGAGGAAGAAGTTCTCTGATTCGTATGTTGTCCATGAGAGGCTCGTCGTTTGGATTGTAAATCGGAGCCTGTATTTCATGCTTACGAATCTCTTTGCGCATTAACCGTGCAAATTTGTTGTTGACGGTGTGCCCTGGGCGAGTTGCCACGATGCGCCCTTTAATAGGCTTCCCTATAAGAGCCATATCTCCAATGATGTCAAGCAACTTGTGACGTGTACATTCATTGTCCCACATCAATGGCTTGTGTTGAATATAGCCAATGTTGTTTGCATCCATGTGGGGAACCTTTAACAAGTCGGCCAATTTGTCGAGGGTTGGTTGGTCTACTTGGCGTTCATATATGACAATGGCATTGTCAAGATCACCACCTTTAATGAGGTTGGCACTAATTAGAGGCATTATGTCTCTAACAAAGACAAATGTACGTGCGGGAGCTATTTCTGTCGAAAAATTGTCTACACTGTCAAGTGTGGCAAATTGACTACTTATAAATTTTGAGTCAAAAGAACACATTGCCGTAATTGAAAATTGTTCGTCTGGAAGAATGGTTATAACAGAGCCATTCTCCTCGTCTTTGATTTCAATTTTATGGCGTATGATATAATAGTCTTTTGGAGCATTAAGAGTTTCTATTCCTACCTGCTTAATTTTCTCAACATATTTAACAGCGGAGCCGTCCAAAATTGGGAATTCAGGGCCATTAACCTGTATAAGGCAATTGTCTATTCCTAAAGCATAGAGAGCAGCCATGCCATGTTCAATGGTTCCAACGCGAATATCTCCTTTTGCTATAACCGTTCCTCTTTGTGTGTCGACAACATGTTCTGCAACAGCATCTATGACAGGTTGGTCTTCAAGGTCTATACGTTGTATCTTATAACCAGTGTTTTCAGGCGCAGGGTTAAAAGTAACAGTAAGACTCAAACCCGTATGCAATCCTTTTCCACAAAGTGAAAAACTGCCTTTGAGAGTTGTCTGTTTCGTTGTTTCCATTGTCTATTTATTCTTTTTTAATTCTTCAACTTCTTTCTTTAGTGCGATTAAGTCCTTATAAATCTCTGGCAATCGTTGAAATAATGCTTGAGAACGAAAGTAAGGCCTTGATTCCATAGGAGGTGTCCCAATAAGCGTTTGGTTGCTATTTAAACTACTTGGAACACCAGACTGCGCTCCGAGGAACACTTTGTCCCCGATATTGATGTGTCCAGCAATGCCTACTTGCCCTCCAAACATACACCATTGACCGACTTTCGTGGAACCGGCGATGCCTACTTGAGCTGACATGACTGTGTTTTCACCAACTTCTACATTATGGGCAATCTGTACGAGGTTATCCAGTTTCACTCCTTTCTTTACGAGTGTTGTACCCATTGTGGAACGGTCAACGCAAGAATTGGCTCCAATCTCAACGTTATCTTCAATTGTAACGATTCCTATTTGTGGAATTTTGTCGTATTGTTCCCCATTAGGAGCAAACCCAAAACCGTCAGCCCCAATTACAGTCCCTGAATGAATAATAACATTGTTGCCGAGAATACATTCATGGTAAATGGAAACGTTTGGATAAATAATGCAGTTTACACCAAGTTTTGCTCCATCGTAAATAGTGGCATGGGGATAGATTTGACAATTGTCTCCGATTTCAACGTTATCACCGATGTAGGCAAAGGCACCTATGTAAACATTTTCTCCTATCTTCGCAGTTGGAGAAACAAATGCCAACGAATCAATTCCAGTTTTCTTAGGAACCATATTAGCATATAATTGTAAGAGTTTTGCGACGCAATCGCGAGCATTTTTGACGAAGATGATGGTGGGCTTTACTGGAGTTTTAACTTCGATAGCTTCATCTACGAGAACGATGCTGGCATTTGTTTCATAAAGAAAATGAACATATTTTGGATTGGCGAGAAATGTGATAGAGCCTGTTTTACCGTCTTCTATTTTTGAAAAAGTATTGACGGAAACATTCTCATCGCCTTCTATGCGGCCTGAAATAAATTGTGCAATTTGCTTTGCGGAAAATTCCATATCTACTTTGCAATTTGTTTAACTTTGCAAAGATAGCAAATTATTACTAGAAACGTTGATAGCAAAGATAATATTTGCTTATTTTTTTAGACAATAATTCAACATTGAGTATTTCAGATGCCTCTGAAATGTCTTTTAGGGTACCGTCCTTGTATAAAATGGCAATCTTGTCATCGTTGATATCGTACATATCTTTTTGTATGGTATTTACGCTCATCAGATATGTAGCGTCATCAAATGTGATGGAAAAATGTTTGGCGATGTTGTCTTTTAGCGCGTATATTTCCTCTTCGGTAACGGGTTTTTCTCTTACTTCCACTTTGAAAACATTACGGTTGATCATGTCTTTTGCTAACAATGAAAGAATCTTGTCCTCTGAGTTCTGCCACACTTTCAACGTACACCATATATCAGTGTCGTCTAATTGCTCATACATTGTTAATGCTTCGGCATGGTTTTGAAACCAATAACGGTCTATAGTGTTATGTAAAAAATACTTAAGTGCTGGTGGACAAAACAGTTGCTTCCCTTGTTGAACTAAATATTTTGCACGTTTTAATGCATTAATCAAAACTTTCTCGTAAGCAACAGCCGTCTTATGCAGATATACTTGCCAGTACATAAGCCGTCGTGATGTAAGATAATTCTCGATAGAATAAATACCTTTGGATTCTACAACAAGAGAATCTTCAACGACATTCAACATCTTAATGATGCGAGCTGAGCCTATATTTCCTTCTGTTACTCCTGTAAAAAAGCTATCCCGACGTAAATAATCCAACCGATCCATGTCTAATTGGCTGCTAATGAGTTGATGAAGGAACTTTTTAGGATATTCTTCTTTGAAAATTTTAAGAGCTAAGGCCAATTCTCCATTTAAATCTTTGTTGATTTGTTCCATCATGAGAAGGGATATTTGCTCATGGGTAATGCCCCGGATAAGGGTGTTTTCCAACACATGAGAAAAAGGACCATGTCCAATATCGTGCATTAAGATAGCAGCACAAACGGCTTCCTGCTCGTTGTTGAAGATGAAAACTCCCTTTTGAGACAACGAAATAATTGCCTCACTCATAAGATGGAAGGCTCCTAATGAATGTTGGAATCTTGTGTGTTGTGCTCCAGGATATACTACTGAAGCTAAGCCAAGTTGCTTAATGCGAGTTAATCGTTGCATTAAGGGGTGCTTAACGATATTGAGAAGCACCCCTCGAGGAATTTTTATAAATCCAAAAACCGGATCGTTTATAATCTTACTGTCGTTCAATTCTTTCAAGTTCTATAGCCATTTTAGCTTGTAACTCCTTTGCTTTTTCGGCAGCTTTTTCTGCAAAGTCATTACTTTGGCTTGCATAAATAATACCGCGGGAAGAGTTTACCAAAAGACCACAGTCTTTAATTAATCCATATTTGCAAACATCTTCCAAACTACCGCCTTGTGCCCCAATTCCAGGAACAAGGAGGAAGTGATTTGGGGCATACTTGCGAATTTCCTTAAATAGTATGCCTTGTGTTGCTCCGACAACATACATCATATTGTTTTCGTTTCCCCATTGTTGGGAAACTCGTATAACTCTTTTGTATAGTGCTTCTCCGTGACCGTCTTCCATCAACTGAAAATCGTGAGAACCTTTGTTGCTAGTGAGAGCTAAAAGAATAACCCATTTGTCAGAATAGGATAAAAAAGGAGTTACGCTATCTTCACCCATATATGGTGCGACGGTTAACGAATCTACATTATAAGTTTCAAAAAAGGTTTTTGCATATCTTAAAGAGGTGTTGCCGATGTCTCCCCGTTTTGCATCCGCAATGATGAAATGATGCGGATAATGTTTTTTTAGATAAGAAATTGTTTTCTCAAAAGCAATAAGTCCCTTTGTCCCATAGCATTCATAAAAAGCTAAATTTGGTTTATATGCCACACAATAAGGGGCAGTGGCATCAATAATCGACTTGTTAAAAGTGAATATTGGTTCATCTGTATTGGTTAAACTTGTAGGAATCTTTTGAATGTCAGTATCTAATCCTACACATAAAAAACTTTTCTTGTTAAATATTTCCTGAACAAGTTGTTGTCGGTTCATCTCTAAATTATTATAATTCGTTTTCTTTTAATTTCTCGGCATTCTCTGCAACTACCAGTGCGTCAATTAAGCCTTGTATGTCTCCATTTAGGAATCCGTGTAAATCATGGGTCGTATAACCAATCCGATGATCGGTAACACGACCTTGTGGAAAATTATAGGTTCGAATTTTCGCAGATCTGTCACCAGTTGATACCAAACTTTTACGCCGGCTTGCTATATCATCAATGTATTTTTGATGCTCTCTATCATGAATGAAGGTATAAAGCCGACTTAATGCCCGTTCTTTGTTTTTTGGTTGATCACGGGTTTCTGTACATTCTATTAAGATTTCTTCAGTTTCTCCCGTATTGGGATTTTTCCATGGATATCTTAACCGGACGCCAGATTCTACTTTGTTGACATTTTGCCCTCCTGCGCCAGATGACCGGAATGTATCCCATTTTATATCACCTTCATTAATGTTTACCTCAAACTTGTCAGCTTCTGGCAATACGGCAACAGTGGCAGCACTGGTGTGCATTCTTCCTTGAGTTTCTGTAGCAGGGACTCTCTGAACACGGTGAACACCGGATTCATATTTTAAAGTTCCATATACATCAGTACCATTAACGGCAAAGTCGATTTCTTTAAATCCTCCAACTGCACCTTCACTCACGTTCGTAACAGAAACGGTCCAACCTTTAGATTCGCAAAAACGTTTGTACATACTAAAAAGATCTCCTGCAAATAAAGCCGCTTCGTCACCGCCAGCACCTGCTCTAATCTCCATTTGAACGTTCTTTTCATCTTCTGGGTCTTTTGGCACAAGTGCAATCTTAATTTCCTCTTCTAATTTCGGACGTAAATTTTCATTGGATGAAAGCTCTTCTCTAGCCATTTCTTTCATTTCTGGATCGCTTTCATTGGCTAATAAATCTTTAGCTTCTGCAATGGAATTCAAGCAACTAACATATCGTTTTTTTGCTTCCATAATATCCCCTAAGTCCTTGTATTCTTTTGTCAATTTGACGTATCGGGGTTGATCTTCAATAACATTTGGATCGGTTATTAGTAGAGAAACTTCTTCAAAGCGACTCTCCAAGCCTTCTAACTTTTCCAAAATATTGTTGTTTTCAGACATCTATATAATATTTTTGAGTGAAAAATAAAATGCTTATTGTTATTTATGCTATTTAGTAGTCAAAGATACCATATTCGGAATGTATCGTTAAAGACTTTGCCCCGTCTTCAATATGGCCTATTACCTGTGCATCAATATTAAATGATTTACTTATTTCTATTACTTTCTCTGCAATCTCTGGCTTAACATAAATTTCCATGCGGTGCCCCATGTTGAAAACTTGATACATCTCTTTCCAATCAGTTCCAGAGCAGTCGTGTATGATTTTAAACAGAGGAGGAATTGGGAACATATTGTCTTTAACCACCTTACAGTTGTCGTTTACAAAATGCAAGACTTTGGTTTGGGCGCCACCTGTACAATGTACCATTCCATGAATGTCGGGCCGTATTTCTTCTAATAAGCGTTTAATAACAGGAGCATAGGTTCTTGTTGGAGATAAAACCAATTGTCCTGCATTTACTGAAAGTCCATCCAGCTTATCGGTAAGATGGTATTTTCCGCTATAAACCAAGTCGTTGGGAACTTGTTTGTCATAGCTCTCAGGAAATTTTTCAGCAAGATATTTGGCAAAAACGTCATGTCGAGCACTTGTCAAACCATTAGAGCCCATTCCGCCATTATAATTTTTCTCATAAGTAGCTTGCCCTGTGGAAGATAATCCAACAATGACGTCTCCAGGTTGGATATTTGCGTTGTTGATAACATCACTTCTCTTCATTCTGCATGTTACAGTGGAATCTACAATAATGGTTCTTACCAAATCTCCAACATCAGCCGTTTCTCCTCCTGTGGGATATATGCCAATTCCCATTTCCCGTAGTTCTTCCAAAAGTTCATCGGTACCATTTATTATAGAAGAGATTACTTCTCCAGGAATAAGCAGTTTGTTGCGACCTATAGTGCTTGATACAAGAATATTGTCAACGGCACCAACACACAACAAATCATCAGTGTTCATAACAATAGCATCTTGTGCTATTCCTTTCCATACGCTTAAATCTCCCGTTTCTTTCCAATACATATATGCAAGGGAGGATTTTGTTCCTGCGCCATCTGCATGCATTATATTGCAAAAATTGGGATCTCCTCCAAGAATATCGGGTATGATTTTGCAAAAAGCTTGAGGGAAAATACCTTTGTCAATGTTTTTTATGGCATTGTGTACGTCTTCTTTTGCTGCACTAACGCCTCTTAGCATATATCGATTATTCATGTCTGTAATATTCTAATAAATTGTTATTTAGTTTCTTGCCAAAATTTCCATGAAGCAAAAGCTTGTAACAGAAGCATTTCAAGTCCATTCTTTACAATTGCACCCATTTGTGCTCCCTTTTTCATGAATAGCGTTTCATCAGGGTTATAGATAAGGTCATAAAGGAGGTTGTGATGGTCCATGGATTCGTAGGGTAGTTTTGGACACTCGTCAACTTTTGGATACATCCCTAAAGGAGTACAATTAACGATGACGTTATATTCTTTAATTATAGCGGGAGTGATATCTTCATATTGTATGGTATTGGGGCGTTTGTATCGACTTACACAGATAGATTCTACTCCGAGAGATTTCAATCCGTAGTGAATAGCTTTTGCTGCCCCTCCAGTTCCTAAGACCAAAGCCTTTTTGTGATACTCTTTTATAAGAGGCTCTATACTTTGCGTAAATCCGATAACATCGCTATTATATCCTTTGAGAATCGTATTATTGTCTTTATGGATTATCTTAATTACATTGACAGCCCCTATTGCCCGCGCTTCTGGGCTAAGGTAATCTAAATAACTAATAACTTTCTCTTTATATGGAATAGTAACATTTAATCCCAATAAGTTTGGGTTAAGATCTATTACTTCGCTAAGATTCTCAATAGTAGGAATCTCATAATTCTCATAGATGGCATCAATCCCCTCATTTACGAACTTTTCATTAAAGAAGTTTTGAGAGAAGGAATGTCCCAAAGGATGTCCAATTAATCCATATTTATCCATGGCAAAGATATCAATGTTGAGTTATTTATCATTTTTCTGCAAAATACAAAGTACATATACCGAAAGAAAGACGGCTAAATTTCGCTTTTGAAAAACCGGCATGATGTAATATTTTAACCATTTCTTCGCCTTGAGGGAAGGCTTCTATTGTTGCGGTTAAATATTTATAAGCACTTTGATCTTTAGAGATTAATTTCCCATAAAAAGGGAGTATGGTATGAGCGTAAATATGAAAAAGTTGTTTTATCGGGAACTTAATGGGCATTGTTAGTTCCAAAATACAAAGATGCCCGTTCTCTTTTAAGACCCGACACATCTCACTTAATCCCTTGTCTAAATCTTGAAAGTTTCGAATTCCAAAAGCAACGGTTATCGCATCAAAGTAATTGCTTTTAAAACTTAAGTGTAGGCAATCTTCTTTTTTAAAAGAAATGATATCGCTTAGGCTCTTTTTTTGAACTTTTTTTTGAGCGATAGACATCATCTTTTCAGAGATGTCTACTCCAACAAGATTCTTGGGCCTTAGTCTTATTGCTGCTTGAATGGCAAAGTCTCCAGTGCCAGTTGCTACATCAAGAATAGACTTGGGCTTAAAAGGATATAATAGTTTAATTGCTTTTTTTCGCCAATATTTGTCGATATTCCATGAAAGCAGGTGATTTAATTTGTCGTATGTAGAAGCGATGTTGTTGAACATCGCTTCTACTAAGACGCTTTTATTTTCCTCCCCGTCATAGGGCTTTATGCTTTCTTGTTTGTACATCGTTATTTTAGAGATGCTAAATAGTGATTGATGTTATTTTCAATTCTTTTTGCAATGTCTCCTTCTTCTGTTGCTTTGTCGAATTTTTCCCCTGTAATGTGTTCATATAACTCTATATACCGATCGCTTACGCTATTGGCATATTCATCTGTTATTTCCGGCATTACCTGTCCAGGCTCATTCATGAAGTTATGATCTATCAACCATTGGCGTACAAATTCTTTAGAAAGTTGTTTTTGGGGCTCACCTTTCTCAAATTTCTCCTCATAGCCGTTAGCATAGAAATATCTGCTGGAATCAGGGGTGTGTATTTCATCTATAAGATAGATTTTGCCATCGCGTTTTCCAAATTCATATTTGGTGTCTACCAAGATAAGCCCTTGTTTGGCTGCAATCTCTTGTCCACGAGCAAACAATCGTCTTGTATAGTCTTCAATAACAGCGTAGTCTTCAGCAGAAATGATATGTTGTTTGATAATTTCTTCTTTAGAGATATTTAGGTCATGCCCTTCATCTGCTTTGGTAGTAGGGGTTATAATAGGCTCTGGAAAACGTTGGTTTTCTTTCATTCCTTCAGGAAGTTTTATGCCACAAATTTCTCTACATCCGTTTTTGTATTCTCTCCAAGCAGAACCTGTAAGAATTCCTCGTATAATCATTTCTACTTTAAAGCCTTCACATTTCAATCCTACCGTTGCCATAGGGTCTGGTGTAGCTAGTTTCCAATTTGGACAGATGTCTTTCGTTAAGTCTAAAAATTTAGCGGCAATCTGATTTAATACTTGTCCTTTAAAAGGAATACCTTTAGGTAAAACAACATCAAAAGCAGATATACGATCGGTTGCAACCATGACAATGAGATCGTCATTGATGTTGTAAACGTCACGAACCTTTCCGTGATAAACACTTTTTTGATTACTAAAATGGAAATCAGTTTTTGTTAATGCTTTCATCGTTTAAATATTTTTTGTTCGTTTTGTCAAAGTTGTCATATGCATTCACAATTTGTGTGACTAATTTATGTCTTACTATATCTTTAGAAGATAGCTTGACTATTTCTATGTCATCGACATCACTTAGTACGCGAAGGGCTTCTTTTAGTCCACTTTGTTGAGAACGAGGTAAATCTATTTGAGTTAAATCTCCAGTAACAATCATTTTGGTGTTCCATCCCATACGGGTTAAGAACATGCGAATTTGAGCAGGTGTTGTGTTCTGGGCTTCATCTAAGATAACGATGGCATCACTTAAAGTTCGTCCCCGCATAAATGCAAGAGGAGCTATTTGAATAACATGCTTTTCTATCATATCCTGTAGTTTTACAGGGGGAAGCATATCTTCAAGAGCATCGTATAGCGGTTGCAGATAGGGATCAATTTTGTCTTTCATGTCACCAGGGAGAAATCCTAATTTCTCTCCAGCTTCAACAGCCGGCCGTGACAGAATGATTTTTTTTACAGCTTTTTCTTTTAAAGCTTGAACTGCAAGGGCGATACTTAAATAGGTCTTTCCGGTTCCTGCTGGTCCTACTGCAAAGATCAAGTCTTTGTTGTGGAAAGCCTTGATTAGTTGTTGTTGTTGTGCAGATTTACCTTTTATCGGACGACCGCCAACAGAATAAGTTACAATATCTTCTGAATGATTGGTTGCTACTTTCTTCCCCTTAATAATATCAAGGAAATCTTTATCGGTAAGAATATTGTGCTCGATAAGATGTTGTCGAAGATCTTCTATATGTTCTTCAATTTTTGCAATTTCCAACTCGTCACCCAATACTTTTATTACATTGTCGCGAGCCATAATGCGCAACTTGGGGAAGAGCGACTTTAGCATCTGCAAGTGCTCATTCCCTATACCATAAAAGGATACAGGGTCAACATCTTCAAGGACAATATGTTTCTCTATCAACGTTAGCTCCTAATTTTTTTGCAAATTTACAAAAACCTTTTTTAAAAAGAGAACTATTTGTGGGTTTTAATGTCCTGTTGTCTTATTTTTTACTGAGTAAAGATAGAAGGAATTTGTGAGGGCAAAAGCACGAACAAGAGCGAGAATATAACTTATAGCTCGCTCTTGTTCGTTATTAGAACTCAGAAGTGAAATGAAACTTAATATGCTTAAAGTCTTGCTGAGCCATACTAAGAACATAACTAGAATCGGCCAGGAAGACATCTCTTCCTTCCCTGTCTTTTGCCATATATTGGTATTTCCTTTTCTTGAAATTCTCTAATTCTTGTTCATCGTCCGATTCTATCCAGCATGCTTTGTACAGATGTATAGGCTCCCAACGGCATTTCGCATTATATTCATTTTGAAGTCTATATTGAATTACTTCAAACTGGAGCTGCCCAACGGTTCCGATAATCTTCCGGTTGTTAAATTGATTGATAAAAAGTTGGGCAACGCCCTCATCCATAAGTTGTTGTATGCCTTTTTCCAACTGCTTGGACTTCATTGGATCATCGTTCTCTATGTATTTAAACATTTCCGGAGAGAAACTTGGCAACCCTTTAAAATGAATTATCTCTCCTTCTGTAAGAGTGTCTCCAATTTTGAAAATGCCATTGTCAGGTAAGCCTACAATGTCTCCAGGATAGGCTTCTTCAACGGTGCTTTTGCGTTGTGCCATGAACAGTGTTGGAGATGAAAATCTTAAAGTCTTTCCATCTCTTACGTGAAGATACGGATGGTTGCGCTCAAAACGGCCAGAACAAACTTTGCAAAAGGCGATGCAACTTCGGTGGTTTGGATCGATGTTGGCAGTTATTTTAAAGATAAATCCTGTGAATTTTGCCTCTTCAGGTTTTATTTCACGCTCCTCTGCAATAGTAGGTCGTGGACAGGGCGCAATTTTTACGAAACAATCCAGTAATTCTTGTACTCCAAAGTTGTTTAATGCAGAGCCAAAAAAGACGGGAGCAATTTCTGCTTTTCGGTAAGGGTCAACGTTGAAGTCTGGATAAACTCCGTTAATCAACTCTAAATCATCGCGCAATTGTTGTGCATCAGTCTCTCCAACATGTTTTTCAAGTTCGTCAGAATTGATGTCAATTTCAACTTTTTCGGTAACACGTTGTTTGTTTGGAGAGAACAAGTTTAGTTGTTGCTCATAAATATTATAAACACCTTTAAAGCGCTGCCCTTGATTAATTGGCCATGAAAGAGGACGAACTTTAATTTGTAGCTCTTCTTCCAATTCGTCAAGAAGGTCAAAGGGGTCTCTACCTTCCCGGTCCATTTTGTTTACAAATATAATGACTGGTGTATTACGCATACGGCAGACTTCCATCAATTTTCTTGTTTGCGTCTCAACACCCTTTGCTGCATCAACAACAATTATAGCAGAATCGACAGCTGTTAAAGTTCGGTAGGTGTCTTCTGCAAAGTCTTGGTGGCCTGGAGTGTCCAAGATGTTGATTTTGTAGCCACCGTATTCAAATTCCATTACAGAGGTGGAAACGGAAATACCGCGTTGTTTTTCTATTTCCATCCAGTCGGAAGTGGCAGTTTTCCTAATCTTGTTGCTCTTGACAGCTCCCGCCACTTGTATTTGACCACCGAAAAGAAGAAACTTCTCTGTAAGCGTTGTCTTTCCTGCGTCTGGGTGGGAGATGATGGCAAAGGTTCTTCTTCTTTCTATTTCGTTCATCTGTTGATTTTATGAAAGATTAGGCTTTAAGGATATTGTTAATGCAAACCTTAAGACTGTCCGTCCAATAAGGAATATGTATGCCGAATGTTTTCTTGATTTTTGTCTTGTCTAAAACACTGTATGCCGGACGAGTAACCGGACTTGGAAATTCGCTACTATGGCAAGGTTGTATATCGCAGTTGTTGTTATTGGCAAGTTCTGCTATTTTTTTTGTAAAGTCAAACCAGCTACAAACTCCTTCGTTAGAGAAATGATATATGCCAGTGTTGGAAGTGTACTTGCGATTTTCAATAATGTCATAGATGGCTTTTGCAAGGTCTCCGGCATAGGTTGGTGTTCCACATTGGTCGAAAACCACCTTTAATTGGTCTTTAGTTGCTGTAAGGTTTAGCATGGTCTTTACGAAGTTGTGTCCAAACTCTGAATAAAGCCATGCGGTTCTAATGATTATGTAGTCAGCTCCTGTAGCTTTTATTTTCTGTTCGCCATGCAGTTTTGTCAAGCCATAGACGCCAGTAGGCGTTCCTTTTTGGTCTTCTGTACATGGCGTGTTGTAAGGGTCGCCTCCAAAAACATAATCGGTACTAATATGTATCAATAAGCCATTGACAGCTTTCATCGCTTTTGCAAGGTTTTCAGGAGCTTTGGCGTTAAGTGTTTCAACGATTTCTCCTGCAGTTTCAGCTTTGTCTACATTTGTCCATGCTGCACAATTGACAATGCATTGGATGTCGTTTTCCCTAACAATGTTAGTGATGTCATCAATGTTGGTGATGTCCAGTTTTTGATAGCCATCACACACATCGGTAAAGATATAATTGTCTTTGCTATTTTGTGCAACAATTTGCATTTCATGACCAAGTTGTCCGTTGGCCCCAGTTACTAATATATTCATAAGTTATGATTTTTTAGTGTCGTGTATTATACATTTAATTATCTTCTTCAAAGTCAAGCCCTTCATCGCGCTCTTTTATGTAATAGTCACTTAACATCCCTATAAAAGTTGTTATTTCTTTTATGGCATGAGAAGTTTCTGGCGAAATGGTTTTCTTTTGTAGCCGAAGCATCATTACGCCATAAAGGGCGTTAAAACATGTGGCAATTTCATTTTCCTCTTTTTGCCCCTTTTGACGAAGTTCTACAATAAAGGGCAATACCTTATAATATTCGGTGGAATAAAAAGGAAATTTGGTAGAAGCTAAAAGTCTCGCATTTAATTCAGACAAGTCTTGAAGGAGAATCTTGTTTATCTGCAAGTGCCCTTTCTCCCGACAACCCTCTTGGTTCATCATGCGTACTAAATCTCCAAACCAGTCAAGTTCTTCTTCTTTTTGTTCTTCTGTGAAATCGAAGCGACTGATATACTCGTTTTTTATTCTTGTTAAAGAGCATCCATAAGCTCGTATAATATCTTCTATTTGCCACATATATAACAAATATTCAGCTATGGATTTTTTTCGTAAATCTTGGGCTACAAACATTTTTATTGCTCTAATGAAGGTAAAGAGTAAAGGTTGAAAATTGTTCCGATGAGGGCTACCAAAGCAAAAATCACCACAATACAACCGATAACTTTATTAATAATTAATATGCCGTTTGTGTCAAATTTACCTCTAACTTTGTCTACCAGCCATGTCAAACCATACCACCATAAGAGGGCTCCCCCAATAATACTGATATATCCGATGGTCATTTCGAGAGGGTGGTCAGGAATGATAAAGGCAAATTGGGCAAAAGTGGCCATAAACAAAAACACTATCAAAGGGTTAGAAAGCGTTACCAGGAAGGCCGTTATTGCATTGTGAGTTAATGTCCCTTTGGAATTTGAGCTTTTGTGAGCATTCTTCATAGGGTTGGAACGATAACAATAGACACCAAAAGCGAGAAACAACACCCCTCCGAAAATCTGCAAATAAAATTTGTTTTGGGCATTATTGATGAAGTCCATGATAAAACTCATGCCCAAGCCGGTAAGCAAAGCATAAATAATGTCAGAACAGGCTGCGCCAATACCCGTGACAAACCCGAACCACCGTCCTTTGTTTAGGGTTCGTTGAATACATAGAATTCCGACAGGCCCCATGGGTGCTGAAGCAAAAATCCCGATAAGCAGACCTTTCAGAATTATGTCTAAAACATCTATTTGTAATGGAAAAGACAAATTCATAAATCGCTTGCAAAATTGCAAAAATTATACGAGATAAGCAAATTTAGCAAATAAAACTTTGGCCACTATTATATTTTTAATAACTTTGCGAATGAAGAAATAATTAAAAACAAAAATATAAACCAATATGAACGAACTTAAACCTTATGTTATTGGTCTTGATTTAGGAGGGACCAATGCTGTATTTGGCGTTGTTGACCAACGTGGTAATGTTTTGTCAACCAATTCGATAAAAACTCAGGCTTATGAAAAAGTAGACGATTTCGTTTCTGCTGGAGTTGCTGCCATTAAGCCTATGGTAGATAAACTGGGAGGTATTCAGAACATCAAAGCAATGGGTATTGGTGCTCCTAATGGCAATTATTATAAGGGAACTATCGAATATGCTCCCAATCTTCATTGGGCGCATGACTGTATTGTGCCTTTAGCAGAAATGTTTTCTCGGCAATTGAATATCCCTGTTGGTATTACAAATGATGCGAATGCAGCTGCCATTGGCGAAATGGAATATGGTGTAGCCAAAGGAATGAAAAATTTCATCGTTCTTACTTTGGGAACAGGAGTAGGATCTGGAATTGTCATCAACGGTCAACTTGTTTATGGTAGTGATGGCTTTGCTGGAGAATTAGGCCATGTTACGATTGTCCATGGCGAAAAGGGAAGGACTTGTGGTTGTGGTCGTAAAGGTTGTCTCGAAGCTTATTGTTCTGCCACAGGAGTTGCACGCACTGCTCGTGAGTTCTTGTCAACAACAGACGAACCATCTAAGTTGCGTGACCTTGCCCCTGAATCCATCACTTCTTTGGATGTAAGTATCGCAGCAAGCCAGGGGGACGCTTTGGCAAAACGTGTTTATGAATATACTGGCCATCTTTTGGGTGAGGCTTGTGCAGATTTCGCAGCATTCTCAAGTCCTGAAGCATTTATCTTTTTTGGTGGCCTTACCAAAGCCGGCAACTTGATAATGGATCCTATCAAAGCAGCTTACAATGAGCACGTAATGCCTATATTTAAAGGGAAAGCCCAGTTCCTTATCAGCGGATTAGATGACGCTTCTGCCGCTGTATTAGGCGCATCTGCTATAGGCTGGGATTTATAAATGAGGGAATAGAACTTAGTTTTTAAGTTTACAATAAATTTACTGGGGAACGATTGGAAAGTTTATTAACGATACCAATTGTTCCCCTTTTGGGCTCTAATATGATAAACTCAAGCGTAATGGATGATTGCCCAAAGGTGTATTAGGCATCCTCTCAATTTTCTTTCAAGTTTAATGTTCTCCGTGGTCAGCCATCATCGAACCTATGTAGAAAGCACCAGACTTTACAAATAGGGCGTTTGCATCGACGTTTTCTGCAAAGGTCACTTGTGTAAATCCACCAGAACTACATCCCATTATTACTTCTATAGGTTTAAAATGGTAAACGGCCATTCCGCTTTTCCTTTCTTTCCGGATGAGTTGAAAGACATAATTTTTTCCTTCATTGCTTATAATGGCATCGTCAGGGAGAGTTTCCACTTTATGTGAAGAGGTGTTGATAGTGCCCAAAATGTTTGATTCCTGGATGGTTGTTTTGCTATTGATGCTTTGTGGGGCTAAGCTAACTTGTACGTTTACGCTTTTTGTATTGGAATTTACTGTTTGATTGATTCTTTCAACGGTTCCATACATGTGAATTTCCGGCTGATAAGTCAATTGTACATCAACGCTTTGTCCTTTCCTAACTTGTGCAAGATCTTTTTCAAAAACGTTGAGCGAAGCATAAAGTCCTTTGCTATTGGCAATTTCCATTAATGGATTTTGCTCGTTAACGTACGACCCGATTTTGCAATTTATCTTGTATACTGTTCCTGTGATAGGCGTACGTACAGGTATTTCTCGAACAAAACTGCCATAGCTAATTTTTGTTGGGGAAATGCCCAACTGGAGCAATTGCTGTTTGAGCCCGTTTTGTTTGGCCATTGTCATTTCATAGTTGCAAGAAGCTTGTTGCAGATTTTTTTCTATTCCAGCTTTTTGTTTTACCAATTTTTTTTGTCGCGCATACTCTTGTCTGGTAAAGTCCAGTTCTTTGCAGGCGGTAAGATAGTTTTGTTGTAACTCTATGATACTGCTATTTTCTATGTAGGCAACCACTTGCCCTGCACATACCGCAGAGCCTTCGGCAACCATTAGCCGTTTTATGTTTCCCCCAACAATCGGAGCTACCGATGCATTGTCCTGAGGCTTGAGCATCAACTTTCCGTTCGCCCGTATGGAATGTCCCATTTCTCTAATATCAAGCTTTCCTAAGCTAATGCTTACCGTACTTACTTGTTTTTGTGTAAGGACGATATCTTGTGTTGAATGTTCTTGATGGTCGTCATCGTGGCTTTGCTCCTTATGGGTTGTGTTGTCAGTACTACAACCACAGAAGGTTGCAACTATCATGAAAGACAAAATGTTATAAAGATGTTTCATTGTATTCCTTGTAAATAGTTTAATATAAGAATGTTTTGATTGTACTCGTTTATTGCATCCAAATATTTTATTTGGCTAAAGATAGCAACTTCTAAATTCTGGATATATTCTATATATCCTATCTCTCCATTCTCGTAAGCTATTTTTGAAGTGGAAGCAATATTACGGGCTTGTTGAATGCCGTTTTTTTCATAATATTCCATTGCCCTTTTGGCTTCTATGCTTTTTTGGCTTACTATTTCATAGGAGAATTGTCGATCCTGCATCGCTTTTTGTTCTTTCAGTTGAGTCATTTCCATCTTTTTGTGAAGAGCTTTTGTTCTTGCTTTTTGAGCACCCCATGTTAAGGGAATGTTAATTCCGATTTCAAATCCCATGAAGTCGCCCTTTGTAAATCTGCTCCTGTCTATATTGTATGGGTTAATTCCTTTAATTACCAATTGCCCTGTTAATCCGACATTAAAAGTAGGAAGGAAAGACGCCTTGAGAACCTTTAACTGATTTGTTTCCAATTCTCGTTGCTCTTGCCAATAATTGCCAGTTGGCGTTTTGCTAAAGTCGTTGAGGTTTTTCCCTTTTTCATAGAGTAGGGGCTGCAATTCTTTTTCTGTAGGGGCGATGGGAGCATTTGTATTTGTTAATTGTTGTAGCTCAATTTGAGCGATCCTATAGTCATTTTTGGCTTTTTTCAGTTCTATAAGGTTTTCCTCATAGAGCTTTTTAGCATTCATTTGCTCTAACAAACTTGTTTCTCCTCCCTGGTATTTGTTCGTTGCCAACTCTAAAAATAAGTGGTAAATGCTATCTTGTTCTTGCAGTAAGACTATCTTGTTTTTTTTGTATACTGCCGTATAGTAACAGGAAGTAACCTCTTTTGTAAGCTCCTGCCTCGATATGCTTAATCGGGATTCTTCTAATGAAGTTTCACTTTTTAATTGTTCTCTTTTTGCTTTGTAAACAGTGGGGAGTTCAAACTCTTGACTGATGGAGATGCCATTGTCTGGACTTCCTCCGCCTGTGAGGTCCTGGCTGAGTTTGACATTTGTTTTAGGAAGTTCGAATGCCGTTTTTTCCAAACAATGAGTTTGCTCTACAGATGTCTTTCCTATTCTGATATTATAGTTATTACGAGTTGTCAAATCGATGCATTCTTTTAGACTTAGGGTTTGCTCTTGCGCCTTGGATGGTAAGTTGATTGTTAGGAGTAATGCTGCAAGTAGCAGTTTGAATGAACTACAACGTTTCTTTTTCAGAATGTTTTTTAACCATGAAAGTGGCATTTTTTGGCTGAATGTTTTATAGATGGCTGGCAAAACGATTAATGTTAAAAGGGTGGCAGAAATCAACCCGCCTATGACAACTGTTGCAAGAGGACGCTGCACTTCTGCACCGTCTCCATGAGAAAGAGCCATGGGCAAAAATCCAAGGGATGCCACCAATGCGGTCATTATTACAGGGCGAAGGCGCATCATGCAACCTTTGACAATGCGTTTGCGGATGTCTGTTACTCCTTCATGTTCCAAATTGTTGAATTGGCCAACCAATACAATTCCGTTGAGAACCGCTACTCCAAACAGAGCAATAAAGCCAACGCCTGCAGAAATGCTGAAGGGCATACCCCGTAGCCATAGGGCTCCAATGCCACCGATAGCAGATAAGGGGATGGCAGAAAAGACGAATAATGTTTCCTTGAAGCTTTTCAAGGTAGCAAAAAGTAGGCACAAGATTAAAACGAGGGCCAATGGAACCGCAACAAGTAGCCTGTCGGTGGCTTCTTTCAGGTTTTGAAATTCTCCGCCAAACGTATAATAGTAGCCGGAAGGCAGTGCGAGTTGCTTGTTGAGAAGTCTTTCCACGTCTGTTACGGTAGATTGTATATCACGGCCACGAACATTAAACCCTACATAGATGCGCCTTTCTCCGTCTTCGTGTGCGATTTGTGCAGGTGCATCTTTATAGCTTATATCGGCAATCTGAGACAGAGGAATACTTCCCTGTTCATTAGGAAGCGGAATGGCGAGGTTTTTTAGTGAGGCGTCATCGTTTCGTAGGTTGTCGTCAAGCTTCACAACCAAGTCGTAACGCCTGTCATTTTCAAAAATGTTTCCTGCCGTTTTTCCTGCAAAAGCAGCCTCTAACACTTGATTGGCCGTTTGGACAGATATGCCGTATTGGGCCATCTGGTCTCTGTTGTAGGTTACCTGTATTTGTGGCAATCCTTGAACTTTTTCTACTATAGGGCTTGTTACCCCGTCAATGTTTTTTATTAGTTTAGCCACTTGCTGGGCTTTGGCCGTGAGTGTGCTTAAATCATTGCCATAGATTTTTATGGCTACATCTTGTCGTATGCCAGTAATAAGTTCGTTGTTTCTCATTTGAATGGGTTGGGTGATTTCTGTTTCTAATCCGGGAATTGCTTTAAGGGCGTCTTCCATCTTTGCAATTAGTTCGTCCTTCGTCTTTGCTGATGTCCATTCAGCTTTTGGTTTTAGAGCGATGAGCATGTCTGCACGCTCCACAGGCATTGGGTCTGTTGGAATTTCTGCACTGCCTATACGTGTCACAGCTTGCTTTATTTCTGGGAACTGTTTGCGTAGTATCTTTTCGGCTAATGTAGTTGTTTTAATCATTTGGGACAGGGAAGTGCCTTGTGACATACTTAATTCTGCAGCAAAGTCACCTTCTTCAAGATTTGGAAGAAATTCTCCACCCAATTTTGAAAACAGAAACAAACTTCCTAAAAAAATAACAACCATCAACGAAATGATGCCTTTACTCCATACCAGGCTTTTTTCTAAAATAGGGCGGTAGATGCGTTGTAGCCGTTTCATTAGGCGGTCGGCAAAAAGCGGCTTGTCGGTTCTTTTTTTGCTTAGGAACAATGCGCTTGCCATTGGTACATAGGTGAGTGACAATATGAATGAACCTAATATGGCAAAAAAGATGGTTAACGCCATAGGACGGAACATTTTACCTTCAATTCCCACTAATGTGAGCAATGGCAGATAGACCGTCATTATGATGATTTCTCCAAAAGAGGAACTCTTTCTAATTTTTGAAGCGGAGAAAAATACCTCTCTGTCCATCTCCTTTTGCGACATTGCCACACCGCTTGGTTGTAGATGTCTTTGTGCAACATGGGCACATACGGCTTCAACAATAATAACAGCCCCATCAACGATGATGCCAAAGTCAATGGCTCCTAAGCTCATTAGGTTTCCGCTAATTCCACAAATGCGCATCATGCCAAAGGCAAAAAGCATGGAAAGGGGAATGACAGAGGCTACAATCAACCCTGCCCGATAGTTGCCAAGGAACAGAATAAGTATGAACACTACAATAATTCCACCTTCTATTAAATTTCGTGCAATTGTGGAAGTAACCCTGTTTACAAGTTGTGTGCGATCTATATAAGGTTCGATTACAACTCCCTCTGGAAGTGTCTTGTTTATTTCTTCTATCCTTTTTTTTACGTTTTTGATGACTTCTTGAAAGTTTTCCCCTTTTAGCATGAGGGTGATGCCAGCCACCACTTCGCCTTCACCGTTTCTTGTGACAGCCCCATATCGTGTGGCGTGTCCTATTCTGACGTCAGCAACATCGCCAACAAGGACGGGTGTTCCCATTGTGGTCTTTATGGGAATGCGCTTGATGTCTTCCAGCGATTTGACTTTTCCAAGTCCCCGTATGAAATACTGGTTGCTATTACGTTCTATATAACTTCCACCAGTGTTCTCATTACCTTCTGAAAGGGCGTTGAAAATTTCTGGTATTGTTATGCCAGAGGCAATGAGTTGGTCGGTATTGACGGCCACTTCATATTGTTTTACAAATCCTCCCCATCCACTAACTTCAGCCACACCAGGTGTTCCCGATAGTTGCTTGCGCACTATCCAGTCTTGAATGCTGCGCAATTCGGTAAGATTATAACGGTTCTCGTATCCTTTTTTTACCCTTATGGTGTATTGGTATATTTCTCCCAAACCAGTGGAGATAGGAGCAAGGCTAATAGATGTGTTGCCCTTTGGCAACATCTCCTCAGCTTCTTTGATTTGCTGGCTAACTTGTTGGCGAGCCCAATAGATGTCGGTTTCGTCTTTAAAAACGAGTGTTACAACTGACAAACCGCTTCGGCTGATGCTTCTTCTTTCTATTGTATTGGGAATGTTGCTCAATGCCATTTCTATTGGTGCCGATATATTTTGTTCAACTTCTTGTGCTCCAAGTGAAGGAGCTTGGGTGATGACTTGCACTTGATTGTTGGTTATATCGGGAGTGGAGTCGAAAGGAAGTTGCGACAAGTTGTATCCTCCCCATACAATAAGGGCGACAGTGAGAGAGGCAATTAACAACTTGTTTTGAATAGAAAACTTTATAAGTTTCTGAAACATAGATAGTTGTGTATTGTTATAAAAGTGTTTGTATACTGATGCAAAGCGCTTGCAATTCTTGGAGAAACGCTAACAACAGGATATTTAAAAAAGAGTGAAACGAAAAAATTAGGTTCTTTCAGGTGGTGCCCTTAGTCCACTTGTGCCATAAACGAAAGAACAAACTTCAGTTTTAGTAGGTGACGGCTGCTTTGTCTCAAGATAAATAAAGTTGACTTCCATACAAGCAAAAACACCGTAGAGGATGGTGTCCAATGGAAAATGTTTAGGATTTACAGTGTTATGTGTATTGGAAGAAGGTGACAATATTGTTATTGCCTTTTGGCAATGTGCTTCATTCTTATGATGGTGAGTATGCTTGTCGTTTATGGAGTGGTCAAGGTTGCAGCGCTCTTGTGTTGAGCAAATAACAGAGCCATGGTGATGGTGGGCCATAAACGGCAATATCATAATCATCAGAGTTGCTAACGCAACCATGACGAATGATGGATGGAGAATTTCACCTTTTTTCTTCATTTGACGGCAAATTTACGAATAGTTTTTTACAACTTGGTTGCAAATGTATGTGAACTTGCCGTTTTTTCAGCGCCAAAGAGTGCTTGGATGACAATCACAAACGTTTGAGATTCTGATACCGGCCGTTTTACGGTCCAATATAGGCTCTTTTAGCTCCTGAAACCCTGTCTTTTATAGGCCAAAAAGGCCGGTTTTGCAAAGCGGTTTGTAACCTCCTGAAAGCCAATAAGATAAGAGTTTTGAAAAAGGGGGTTCTCTGTCTGCTTGCAAACGGCAAATCATTTCGGCATGGTTGTTGGATAAATGCACGTTTTTTTGTATTTTTGCAGCCTGAAAATAAAACGGAAAATACATGATATATCCTCAAAATTTTGAACAAAAGATAGGATTTGACGAAATACGGCAACTACTTAAAGCTTGTTGTTTATCCCAATTGGGGAAAGACCTCGTTGATGAGATGAATTTCAAAACAGATGTAAAAACGATAAATAAATGTTTGCAACAAACTCGCGAGTTTAGAAGAATCATATCCGAACATCAAGAGTTTCCTCTTGATGCTTTTCTTGATGTTCGCCAAGAATTACATCGTGTGCGTTTACAAGGAACCCATTTGGAAGAGAACGAACTGTTTGACATCAAACGATCTTTAGCGACGATTATTGCCATTGTCGACTTTTTCAAGCAGCATAGGGAAGAACAAAGTGACGGAAGCTTTACTGCTTCGTCCTTTCCGGCATTAACTGAAATGGCAATGGATGTACCTGTGTTTCCCCAAATTGTAGCAAGTATAGACCGGATATTAGACAAATATGGACGAATGAAAGATACGGCTTCGCCAAAATTGTCAGAAATCCGTATTGAAACACGACGTGCACAAAGTTCTGTGTCGAGAACATTAAACGGTATTTTGAAGTCGGCTCAAAGTGAGGGGCTTGTTGAAAAAGACGCAACGCTTTCAATGCGTGACGGCAGACTGGTAATTCCTGTTACTCCTAGCCTAAAAAGAAAGCTATCGGGAATCGTCCATGATGAAAGTGCCACTGGTAAAACAGTCTACATAGAGCCGACTCAAGTAGTTGAAACCAATAACCGCATTAGGGAGTTGGAAGGAGAAGAGCATCGTGAAGTTATCAGAATACTGACTGAGTTGTCCAAAGTGATACGTCCAAATGTGGATGACATGCTTCAATCTTTCGACTTTTTGGCACAAATAGATTTTGTTAGGGCCAAAGCTTTATTTGCAATCAAAGGAAATGCCATAGAACCTAATGTCGGTAATAAGCCATATATAGATTGGATACATGCCGTCCATCCATTGCTTTCAAGAAAAAAAGAAGTGGTGCCTCTCGACATATCCCTTACCTTCCAAAACAAGATTCTCATTATTTCTGGCCCGAATGCGGGTGGAAAATCGGTCTGTTTGAAGACGGTTGGCTTGTTGCAATACATGGTTCAATGCGGATTGTCTATTCCGGTAAGCGACCGCTCAACGGTGGGCCTGTTTCATCAGCTTATGATAGATATAGGAGATGAGCAAAGCCTGGAGAATGATTTAAGTACATACTCTTCTCATTTGCTGAACATGAAGAATATGATGAAGCAGGGAGATGGCAACACGCTCATCTTGATAGACGAATTTGGAACTGGCACCGAACCGCAAATAGGTGCGGCAATGGCTGAAAGTATCCTGAAACAGTTTTGTCGCAAGCAGATGTATGGCGTGATTACTACCCATTATCAAAACCTTAAATATTATGCCGAAAGCCATGATGGGGTTGTTAATGGAGCAATGCTATATGACAGACATGAGATGCGGCCCTTGTTTCAACTGGCTATAGGACGTCCTGGAAGTTCGTTTGCGATAGAGATAGCTCGGAAAATCGGTATTCCAGAAGTGGTTATTAAAGATGCTTCGGAAATAGTGGGATCCGATTATATACAAAGTGACAAGTATTTGCAAGACATTGTTAGGGACAAACGCTATTGGGAAAGCAAGCGCCAAACGATACATCAGCGTGAAAAGGATGTAGACAAAACTATCAACCGCTATGAAGAACGGCTATCAGAAGTAGAACAGCAACGGCGTGCTATACTCGAAAAAGCGAGAAAAGAAGCAGAAGAGCTTTTGCAAGAGGCCAATAAACGCATAGAAAACACTATACGAAAGATACGTGAAAGTCAAGCGGAAAAAGAGGAAACACGTCTTGTGCGTGAACAACTAAAGGCTTTTTCTGACGAGGTAAAAGACGAAAAGACCGTTCACGGCAGGGGGCTTATGGATGAAGCGTCTTTCAACAAGAAGTTGGAAGAGATGAAAAGAAAGAAAGAGCGGAAGGAAAAAAGAGCAAAGGAAAAACAAGAAGCCAAGAAAAGAGAAAAGGCGAATGTTACGAAGGCCAACGAAAAAATTATACAAAAAGGTGATGTTGTTCGGCTAAAGGGGCTTTCTTCGTTGGGAAAAGTGGAGAACTTGACAGGAAAGCAGGCGCTTGTCATTTTTGGGAATATGCGCACTACGGTAGCTATAGAACGTTTGGAAAAGGCGGATGCTACACAAAGCAGCAATTTTATGCAACAAACTAATGTATCAAAAGGTTGTGGCTTGCTGACAAGAGAAACAATAGATACTCATCGTAACGATTTTAAACCCGAACTGGATGTTCGGGGGTTGCGTGGTGATGAAGCTCTTCTGCAAGTACAACACTTCATAGATGATGCAATTCTGGTAGGAGCCCATAATGTAAGAATCTTGCATGGCAAGGGTAATGGCATACTTCGCCAACTTATTCAGCAGTATTTGAGAACTATTCCGAATGTCTTGAGTGTTAAGGATGAGCACATTCAGTTTGGTGGAACAGGAATCACGGTTGTAGAATTGTAAAGTGCTTAAAAAAGTTCATGTGCGAAGACATATAATGTCAGCGCACATGAAATACTGTCAATTACTTAACTAAGATACCTGAACAAATCTTTTTTTCAAACTGTTTAAACACTATTATGATTGAATGACGTTGCAAAGTTACGCTTTTTCAAGTGCTATTGGGTTGCTTACTTTTCAGGAATAGTTGTAAATTTTGCGGTAACAGTCATTTTCCCGACTAAATGGCGAGTTGTGCAAGTAGAATTCCTTCAAGGGTATAAACTTTGACAGTCCCATCTTCATAAGTGGCAAAAGTGGGTGGATTGCCCTCTTTTGGAAAAGTGATAGAACCGATATTGCAAAAACAGGTTTCTTCTTTTTGTGACAAATTCCATAAATGTGTATGCCCTGAAAATACGGCATGAAAATGTCCTGGTGGAAGATTTTCTGGAGTGTATTTGTGGCCATGGGTGAGAAAAAGCTTTTTCCCGTTGTCTACGATGAGGGCATAGTCGGCCATGATAGGAAAGTTCAAGAGCATTTGGTCAACCTCTGCATCGCAATTCCCTCTTATTGCAATAATTTGGTCGGCCAAAGGATTGAGCAAATCTACAATGCCTTTAGCATCAATGCCCTGAGGAATACGGTTTCTTGGTCCATAATTTAGAATGTCTCCCAAAATGAGCAACATATCGCAATGTTGTTGTTTGTAAAAGGCCAATGCCTTTTCAAGTGTGGGCTTGCAACCGTGTATATCGCTGATAAGTAAATATTTCATAGTGTGTTAAAAACAAGTATATGTTCTGAAATTGAACGGATGAATGATTGTGGATAATTAATTAAGGTGAAAGAGTATAACATACATTGGTTTATACACTTTCACCTTAACTAATGATTACGGGATGAATAAAAAAGAAAACGATTATTTCTTCATTCCTTTGTATGACTTGTTCAATCCGGCAATTACATCGTCTGTAATGTCGTAGGCAGCATCTCCATAGAGAATATTGTCTCCCTGTTTGGCAAAAATAACGCTGAATTTCTTGTCTTTATTATATTTTGCCAAGAAGTGATGAATGCTATCTGATAGGGCCTTATTGTATTTTGCAACTTCTTGCTGATATTCTGCCCCTAAACGTTGTTGTAAAGCATCTCCGTCTTGAGCTTGTTTTTGGATGCTGGCTTGTACACGCTGGGCTTCTTCCTGTGACTTAAACTTGTTTTGTTGTAAATTCTGCTGGAAGTTAGCGGCAGCTTGTTGAATGCTTTCTTGCTTGCCTTGAAGCGTCTTGTGGATATTGGCTTCTTTTCCTTGCATAAGTTTTGTTACATCTTTCCAATATTGATATTGGCTCATAATGCTGTCCACTTCGACGTATGCAATTTTAAGTCCACCATTGGTAGCGTTTGCTACAGTACCTTTTTGTTCTGATTTAGTGTCGTTTTTTTGAGGTTGATTGTCGCAAGAGCAAATGGACAAACCTGCAAAGGCTACGATGGCCAAAGTCGAAAAAATCTTTTTCATCTTTTTATATGTATTTACTTTTGTTCTTTTTCTGTTCTTCCCGATCTTGCTCCAACACACAATGAATGCCCTTTTTTCGAAGATAAACATTGTCATGAATGTGTTGCGAAGAAAATTTACCTCCTTTTTTGATAATTATCTTGATGCTTAACATTGCTAATGCAATAGCAATAATTAACATGGTAAATAAGATCGTTGCCAACATTTTTTATTAATTTTGCAATGCAAATATATACATTTGTGGCTGCAAAGTTACTAAAAAGAGTTGGATAAAGTTGCTTGTCAGCCTTAAAAGTAGTGAAACTCAATTAAAAATAAATAGTAAAATGGCAAAAGTTGAACTAAAACCTGCTTGCGTTTTCGAGCAGTTTGCAAAGATTAATGCAATACCTCGTCCTTCAAAGAGAGAGGAAAAAATGATAGACTATTTGAAAACATTTGGCGAAAGCCATGGGTTGGAAACAAAAGTTGACGAGACGGGGAATGTGTTGATACGAAAACCTGCCACCAAGGGTATGGAAAACAAGCCTACGGTTATTTTGCAAAGCCATATGGATATGGTTTGCGATAAGTTGGTAGACGTAGACTTCGACTTTGACAAAGATGCCATCCAGACATACATTGATGGAGAGTGGATGCACGCAAAGGGAACCACTCTTGGGGCAGACGATGGTATTGGCGATGCTATAGAACTGGCGATACTTGACAGCGATGATATTGAGCATGGACCTATCGAGTGTGTTTTCACTCGTGACGAAGAAACAGGTTTGACGGGAGCATTCGGTATGAAAGCGGGCTTTATGAACGGGAAATATCTCATCAACCTCGATTCTGAAGAGGAAGGACAGATTTTTGTTAGTTGTGCAGGTGGCATCAACACTACCGCAACATTTTCTTTTCAGAGGGAACAACTTGGAGAAGACTTTTTCTTCCTTGAGATTTCGTTAAAAGGACTCAATGGTGGCCATTCGGGAGATGACATTAACAAAAAGCGAGCAAATGCTATAAAGATATTAGGCCGGTTCCTTTATATGGAACAAGAAAAGATGGATTTGTATGTCGCTCAATGGAACTCTGGAAAGATGCACAATGCCATTCCACGTGATGGTAAGGTGGTTTTTGGTATTCCGGCAAACAAGAAGGAAGAAGTAAAGGCAGATTGGAACATTTTCACAAAGGATGTTGAGGACGAATTTCACGTTACTGATACAACTATGGAATGGACAATGGTTTCGGCTACAGCCCAAACGGTATTACCATTATCTGTAAGTAAGAATCTTGTTAGAGCCTTACAGGCTTTGGACAATGGTCCGTTAACAAATTGTCAAGATGAAGCTATTGCGTGGATGGTAGAAACATCAAGTAATGTTGCAAGTGTACAGAGCGAAGAGAACAAGGTGGTGATAGTATCCAGCCAGCGTTCAAACGTCATGAGCAATTTACGCAATATGGCCAATACGGTGAAAGCTACATTCCAATTGGCAGGAGCCGAGGTGGTTCAGAGTGATGGTTACCCTGCTTGGAAAATGAATCCAAACAGCGAGCTTGTTAAAGTTACGGTAGCCGCCTATAAAAAGCTATTTGGAAAAGATCCTAAAGTCTTGGGCATTCATGCAGGTTTGGAATGTGGCTTGTTTAGCGAAAAATATCCAGATTTGGATATGGTAAGTTTTGGACCAACGCTCCGCAATGTTCACACGCCGGACGAATGCTTGCTTATTCCAACAGTTCAAATGGTATGGGACCATCTGCTTGAAATATTGAAAACAATAGATTAAACATTTTATGAAACAATCTAAAATTGCTTATTTATAGCAATTAAACATTTAACTTTGGCTTTGTTGACTTCTTTATATATAGAAGTATAGGGCCAAAGTTAATTGTCTTTATATTATTGTCATTGAAACAATACCATTGGAAATGGTTTGTTTTTTATAAAAACAACTTGAATAACGCAAAAATCAGATGCCAGAGAAACCTACTACCAAGAATAGCCGTCGTCGCCAACCGGCTCCCATAGACAATACGTTTGGCCATCTCCAACCACAGGCCATCGAAATAGAACGTGTGATTCTTGGTGCCTTGATGATAGACAAAGATGCTTTTACTGTCGTATCAGATATTTTACGGCCGGAAACGTTTTATGAGCCCCGAAACCAGAAGATATTCCATGCTATCCAGTCTCTCAATATAAATGAGAATCCTGTTGACATAATGACAGTGACGGAAGAACTGCGAAAGGAAGGAACACTTGAAGAGGTTGGTGGACCGGCCTATATCGTGGAATTGAGTTCTCACGTGGCATCCTCTGCAAACATTGCATATCACGCCCACATATTGGCACAGAAGTGCTTGGCTCGTCAACTCATACATTTTGCAAGTATGGTAGAGACAGAGGCTTTCAACGAACAAACAGATGTTGACGAACTGATGCAGCGAGCAGAAGGAAAACTGTTTGAAATCTCCCAAAAGAATATGGCACAAGATTTCAAACAAATAGATACGGTGCTCGATGAGGCTCACCAAATACTATTAAAGGCAGCAAGCAATTCCAGCGGATTGACAGGTGTTCCAAGTGGCTACCATAAGTTGGATGAAATAACTTCGGGTTGGCAAAATTCCGACCTTGTCATTATAGCTGGCCGTCCGGCAATGGGTAAAACCTCTTTTGCTCTTAGTATAGCAAAAAACATTGCAGTAGATTACCACAAGCCAATCGCTTTTTTTTCGCTTGAAATGGATAGTGTGCAATTGGTGAACAGGCTAATCTCAAATGTTTGTGAAATATCGGGTAAGAAAATTCTAAGTGGACAGTTGTCCCCTGATGAATGGGAACGCTTTGACTCGAATGTCCGAAAGCTAAGGGGCGCCCCTATCTATATAGATGAAACTCCAAGTTTATCAATATTCGAACTTCGAACAAAAGCTCGCCGGTTAAAGAAAGAACATGGAATTGAAGTCTTGATGATAGACTATTTACAGCTGATGACAGCAAGTGGAATGAAGACCAATAGCCGGCAAGAAGAAGTTTCTGCCATAAGCCGTTCTTTGAAAGGATTGGCAAAAGAATTGGGTATTCCTATTTTGGCTCTGTCACAGTTGAGCCGTGATTTGGAAAAACGTGAAGGCATAGAAGGAAAACGGCCTCAGTTGAGCGACTTACGTGAATCGGGTGCAATAGAACAAGATGCCGATATGGTGTTGTTTGTGCATAGGCCGGAATATTTCCATATATATGACGACGGGCATGGACACGATATGCACGGAATGGCACAGATAATTATAGCCAAGCATAGAAAAGGAGCTACTGGTGACGTGACCTTGCGTTTCCGCGGAGAATTTACGCGTTTCTCTAATCCTGAAGATGAACCTCAAGACAATTTTCAGTTACCTGATGGCATGGGAGGCGAAATAATTGGAAGTAGAATTAATGGCGAGTTTCCTTCTGACAACAATCAGCCACCATTTTAATCAATAACCGAAATATTAATTCTTAACAGTCTTTATAATGAAAAGATACACATTATTTATATTATGTGTCACGTTGGCTTTATCAGCAATGGCACAACGGGTTTCTATTTTAGGGGACTCTTATTCTACGTTTGAGGATTTTGTTACCCCACAGACAAATGAGTTGTGGTATTATGCAAAAAACGATACTTCAAAGACAGATGTAAACAGAGTGGAAGATACTTGGTGGTGGCAATTGATAAATGACAATAATTATCTTTTGTGTGTCAACAACTCTTATAGTGGTGCAACGATAGGGTATAGAGGCTATGACGGAAATGATTACTCGGAACGCTCATTCCTAAAACGAATGAGAAATATAGGTTCCCCCGATGTGCTACTCATTTTCGGTGCGACCAATGACAGTTGGAGTGGAGAGGTTGTTGGTAACTATAAATGGAGCAATTGGGAACAAGGAGATTTTTATGCATTTCGCCCTGCGATGGCATATATGCTTAATTGGTTGACGTTGCATCACCCAAACATGAAAATCTATTTCTTAATAAACAGTGAATTGCGTGAAGATATCACAGAATCGTGTGTGGAAATTTGTAATCATTACAATGTACCCTATATTCAATTGGTTAATATAGAAAAGAAAAATGGCCATCCGACTGTAAAAGGAATGAAAGCAATTGCAGCACAAGTGGAAGTTGTAGTAGGAAAGAATAATGGGGGAAAATAAGAAGGAAACCCACATTTTATGCATTAATTATAATAAAGCATAACATTTTTCTTTGATTTATTTGGAGATTAAAACAATTATATCTATCTTTGCATTGAATTAAGTAAAAAAGAAGAATAGATGAAACAAATAGTAAACATTTTGGACATTATTATTCGAATTCGACTATGTAAGGATGGTTGGAAGTGTTGATTAGTGTCTGAATGATAGCTAAAGAATATTTATAAAGACCCTTTACACTTCCAAGGTGTAAAGGGTCTTTCATTTAAATAACGAAACTAGAAGTTTAAAAATATATAAAGAAGATGTTATGAGTGATAGGTTGTATGTTTTTGACACAACTCTCCGAGATGGTGAGCAAGTTCCTGGTTGCCAATTGAATACTGTAGAAAAAATTCAGGTGGCTAAGCAGTTGGAACAACTTGGGGTAGATGTCATAGAGGCAGGGTTTCCTATTTCAAGCCCAGGCGATTATCAGTCTGTAATAGAAATTAGTAAAGCCGTGACATGGCCAACTATATGTGCTTTGACGAGAGCTGTTGAAAAGGATATAGATGTAGCGGCTGAAGCCTTGAAATATGCGAAGAGAAAGCGTATCCATACAGGCATTGGAACAAGTGATAGTCATATTCGTTTCAAGTTCAACAGTACACGTGAAGAAATATTGGAGCGAGCTATTGCTGCGGTAAGATATGCAAAAAAATTTGTAGAAGATGTGGAATTCTATGCAGAGGATGCAGGAAGAACAGAGAATGAATATTTGGCCCAAGTGGTAGAAGCGGTCATCAAGGCAGGAGCAACAGTTGTTAATATTCCTGATACAACTGGATATTGTTTGCCAGAAGAGTATGGAGAAAAGATTAAATATCTCGTAGAGCATGTATCCAATATAGATAAAGCCCAAATTTCAACCCATTGCCATAACGATTTGGGTATGGCAACCGCCAATACTTTAGAAGGAGTGCTAAACGGTGCTAGACAAGTTGAGGTTACGATAAATGGTATTGGAGAGCGTGCCGGCAATACTTCTTTAGAGGAAATTGCAATGATTCTTCAATGTCACAAGCATGCAGGTATTTTTACCAACATCAATACGACAAAGATTTATCCTACATCGCGTATGGTAAGTTCCTTGATGAATATGCCGGTGCAACCCAACAAAGCAATTGTTGGAAGAAATGCGTTTGCCCATTCAAGTGGTATTCATCAGGATGGAGTGTTGAAAAACGCCCAAACTTACGAGATAATGAACCCTAAGGATATAGGTCTTGATGACAATGCCATAGTCTTAACTGCACGTAGCGGTCGTGCAGCCTTAAAATACAGATTGCAGGTTAATGGTATTGACGTTGATGAAGACAGACTTGATAAGTTATATAAGAAATTTTTACAACTGGCTGATCAGAAAAAAGAAATAACGGATGACGATGTATTGATGTTGGCCGGAGCAGATTCTGCCGAAATGCATGCAGTCAAACTTGAATACCTTCAAGTGACGACAGGTAAGGGAGTTAAGAGCGTTGCTTGCATCGGACTGGATATATCGGGACAGAAATTTGAAGAATCGAGTTCTGGAAATGGACCTGTTGATGCCGCCATCAAGGCATTAAAACGTATTATCCGTAAGGAAATGACGCTGAAAGAGTTTACTATTCAGGCTATTTCGAAAGGTTCTGATGATGTGGGAAAGGTTCATATGCAAGTGGCTTATGACAACCAAATCTATTATGGATTTGGCGCAAACACCGATATTGTGACAGCTTCTGTAGAAGCATATATAGATTGTATAAACAAGTTTAGAAAATAAAAGAATAGCGAAGATGAATACATTGTTTGATAAAATTTGGGATAAGCATTGCGTACAAATTGTAAAGGATGGGCCAACACAGTTATATATAGACCGTTTGTATGCCCATGAAGTGACTTCTCCACAAGCTTTCCAAGGTTTGCGTGATAGGGGATTAAGATGTTTTCGCCCCAATCAAATTACATGTATGCCAGATCATAATACTCCTACACATGATCAAGACAAGCCTGTGGAAGACCCTATCGGAAAGAAGCAAATAGACACACTTGACAGAAATTGTGAAGAATTCGGACTTACAGAATATAAAATGAATACGAAGGATAATGGTATTATCCATGTTGTAGGTCCAGAAAAAGGTCTTTCTTTACCTGGAATGACAATTGTTTGTGGAGACTCCCACACATCGACACATGGGGCAATGGGTGCTGTGGCATTCGGTATAGGAACGTCTGAAGTGGAAATGGTTATGGCTTCACAGTGTATATTGCAACAGAAACCCAAATCAATGCGTATAACCATCAATGGCAAGCTCGGAAAAGGGGTCGTTGCTAAAGATGTTGCACTCTATCTAATGGCTCAATTGACAACTTCTGGAGCTACAGGCTATTTTGTGGAATATGCAGGGGAAGTAGTCCGTAATATGAGTATGGAGGGCCGTTTGACATTATGTAACCTTTCGATAGAAATGGGCGCAAGAGGCGGTTTTGTTGCCCCAGATGAAACTACATTTGCTTATATAAAAGGTAGAGAGTTTGCTCCAAAGGGGAAGGATTGGGAAAGAGCAGTTGCTTATTGGCGAACCCTTAAGAGTGGCGATGATGCTATATTTGACAAGGAGTTGGTTTTTGATGGAGCAGACATAGAACCTCGTATTACTTATGGAACAAATCCAGGTATGGGAATCGCAATATCTGAGTGTATTCCAACATTGGACGATATTGCAGAGGAAGAACAGGCGTCCTTTAAAAAGAGTTTGAACTATATGGGCTTTGAACCAGGTGAAAAACTTGAAAACCATCCGATAGATTATGTTTTCCTTGGAGCCTGTACCAATGGACGTATAGAGGACTTCCGGGCTTTTGCTTCGGTTGTAAAAGGACACCATAAAGCTAAAGACGTTATAGCATGGCTTGTGCCTGGAAGTTGGCTTGTTGACAAAGAAATTCGAGAAGAGGGAATAGACAAAGTGTTAAAAGATGCAGGTTTTGAAATACGCCAACCCGGATGCTCGGCTTGTCTTGCAATGAATGATGACAAAATCCCCTCAGGTAAATATAGCGTTTCTACTAGCAATAGAAATTTCGAAGGACGTCAAGGGCCTGGCTCAAGAACTATTCTAGCATCTCCATTAGTGGCTGCAGCAGCTGCGATAACTGGTAAGATAATCGATCCGAGAGAATTCCTATAAACGTTTTAAAAAGAACAACAGTTATGAAACAGAAATTCAATGTAATTACTTCTACATGTATTCCCCTTCCTTTAGAAAATGTAGATACAGACCAAATAATTCCAGCTCGTTTCCTAAAAGCAACAGACAAAAAAGGTTTTGGTGACCACCTTTTTTATGATTGGCGTTATGATAAAGACGGACGACCTAAAAAAGATTTTGTCTTGAATGACCCTAAATACCATGGTGTAATCTTGGTTGCAGGTAAAAATTTTGGTTCTGGGTCTTCTCGCGAACATGCAGCATGGGCAATTGCTGGTTATGGAATAAGAGTGGTTGTTAGTAGCGCATTTGCTGATATTCATAAAAATAATGAACTGAATAACTTTGTTCTTCCTGTTCAAGTGAGTGAAATCTTTTTGAAGGAGTTGTTTCAAAGTATTGAAAAAGACTCTTCCACGCAGGTTGAAGTGGATTTGCCAAACCAGACAATTACCAACAAAGCAACAGGAAAAAGTGAACATTTTGAAATAAATGGGTATAAGAAACATTGTTTGATGAAAGGATTGGATGATGTTGACTTTTTAGTGCAAAATAAGGAAAAGGTAGAAGAATGGGAAAGGAAGAACCAGTAGAAAAACAATATCGCTATCAACAACCGTACATAGAAATAATGGATAGCACCCTAAGAGATGGCGAACAGACCAACGGGGTATCTTTTTTGCCTCACGAGAAGTTGATGATAGCGAGGATGCTACTTCGGGATGTCAATGTGGATCGACTTGAAATTGCTTCTGCCCGTGTCTCCGAAGGAGAGAAAGAGGCAGCAACTATGATTTGTCGATATGCCCGATCCATCGATATGTTGGACAGAATAGAAATCTTGGGATTTGTAGACGGACATTTGTCTTTGGATTGGATCAATTCTTGTGGAGGACGTGTTATTAATTTGCTGGCTAAGGGTTCTTATCGGCATTGTACCCAACAATTACATAAAACCCCGGAAGAACATATAGAAGACATTAAACAAGTTCTGTGGCAAGCAGAAAAGATGCACATGAAAGTCAATTTATATCTTGAAGATTGGAGTTCTGGAATGAAAGACTCTCCTGACTATGTTTTCAAGATGATGGATGCGTTGTGTGGATTAAATGTAAAACGGTTTATGTTACCTGACACATTAGGGATAATAAATCCATTACAATGTGTAGAATATTTAAGAAAAATGGTGCGGCGTTATCCAAATGTACATTTCGATTTTCATGCACATAATGATTATGATATGGCTGTGTCCAACTCATTGGCAGCAGTTTTGAGTGGGGCAAAAGGGCTACATGTAACAGTTAATGGATTAGGTGAACGTTGCGGTAATGCTCCTTTAGCAAGTGTGCAGGTTATTCTTCGGGATCACTTTCATGCAAGGACAAATATTCGAGAAGGATCATTAAATAAATTGAGCCGTTTGGTGGAAGGCTATTCTGGCATTGCGGTTGCTCCCAATACACCTATTGTGGGAGAGAATGTTTTTACGCAAGTGGCCGGAGTTCATGCTGACGGTGATAATAAAGCAGGACTTTATAGCAATGCATTAGCCCCAGAGCGCTTTGGAAGAAGAAGAGAGTATGCTTTAGGAAAAAATTCAGGAAAAGCTAATATACTAAGAAATTTAGAAGAGTTGGGATTTGAACTTACTCCAGAACAAACACGTAGGGTAACTGATCGTATCATAGAACTTGGCGACAAAAAGGAACTGGTAACACAAGACGATCTACCGTATATAGTGAGTGATGTCTTGAAACATAACGTTGTGGCTGATAAGGTCAAATTAATCAGCTATATGGTATGTACTTCATACGGATTAAAACCACTTGCCAGTATTAAAGTAGAGATAAATGGCCAGCAATATGCAGGAGATGCTACAGGCGATGGACAATATGATGCTTTTGTAAAAGCCCTTCGTAGAGTATATAAGGAAAAATTAAATAAGACATTCCCTGTACTGACTAATTATTCAGTAACCATTCCACCTGGAGGACGTACAGATGCTTTGGTGCAGACCACCATCTCGTGGCATCATGGCGGTAAACTTATAAGGACGCGCGGACTGGATGCCGATCAAACGGAAGCAGCTATTAAGGCAACGATAAAAATGTTGAATATGTTTGAAACGGAAAATGATGAGAATCTTAAATGTTAATATATAAAAAAGTCTAATAAGGTGACTTCTTTCTCAAAAAGAATTGTTATCTTTGCATTCGCTTAAGAAAAATGGGCAAGTCTCTTACGGCCAGCTCCCTTTGAATCCCCCAGGACGGGAACGTAGCAAGGGTATTAGGTCGTAGCGGCGCGATAAGAATAGCTTGCCCACCTTTGCCTCTTTAGCTCAGTTGGCCAGAGCACGTGATTTGTAATCTCGGGGTCGTTGGTTCGAATCCGACAAGAGGCTCTCAATAATAATAGCAGTAGAGTTTTGCTATTAGATACACACTAAAGAGAAAGGTTCTAAACAAATTTTGTTTAGAACCTTTCTCTTTAGTGTGTTAGTTTATTGGATTTTAAATGTTAGTGCATCTTTATGAGGGTCTTTCCCGATATTAATTGTGGTTCCTGCTGATACTTCTTTAGAAAGAAGCAATTGGCATATTCCATCTTCAATATAAGTTTGAATGGCCCGTTTTAAAGGTCGTGCTCCATATTGTACATCATAGCCCTTTAATGCTACTAATTCTTTTGCTTTCTCAGAAATTTGTAATTGATAGCCCATTTCTGAAACACGTGTTTCTAAAGTTTTCAATTCGAGCGCGATTATTAGCTTTATTGCCTCAATATCAAGTTGCTCAAAAATAACAACTTCATCTAATCTATTTAAGAATTCAGGTGAAAATTGTTGTTTTAAACTTTTCTCAATAATAGAATTGGTATGTTCCTTATTTCCTTTTGTTATTAGGTTATTATTATTCTCGGCGGTAAAGCCAACCCCTTGCCCAAAATCTTTTAATTGGCGAGTGCCGACATTTGAAGTCATAATGATGATGGTATTGCTAAAATCTATTAGTCTACCATTTCCATCAGTCATGCGCCCTTCATCTAATACTTGCAAAAGCAGATTAAAAATGGAACTATGTGCCTTTTCTATTTCATCAAGTAACACAACGGAGTAGGGATGGCGTCTTACCCGTTCTGTGAGCTGCCCTCCTTCTTCGTAGCCAACATAGCCTGGAGGTGCTCCTATGAGCCTGGAAGCATTAAACCCTTCGTTATATTCACTCATGTCAATTCTTATGAGTGACTCTTTTGTGCCAAAGAAGTATTCTGCCAACTTTTTTGCTAAAAAGGTTTTTCCAACGCCAGTTGGCCCAAGAAACATAAAGGCTCCAATAGGACGATTGGCCCCTTTTAGACCCATTTTGTTCCTAAGTATAGACTTGACAACGGTGTCAATCGCATTGTCTTGTGCTATAATATTCGATTTTAATTTTCTTGCAATATCTATCATTTGCTGCCCTTCTGAGAGCTGCATTTTCCGAACAGGTATTCCAGATATCTTTGATACAACAGCCTCAACATCTTCTTCGCTTACTTTTTCTCTTGTTTCCGGCTCGTTTTTTATCCAGTTTTCCTTTTGTTCTTCAAGCAATTTTAGAAGAGACGTTTGTCTATCTCTATAACTTGCTGCAAGCTCAAAGTTCTGATTTTGAACTGCAATTTGTTTGTTTTGTTTTAGAGATTCTATTTCTTTTTGAATGTTAAGAATTTCTTTTGGAATTTGTACATGTTTCAGTTGTACTCTTGCTCCAGTTTCGTCAAGAATGTCAATTGCTTTGTCTGGGAAAAAACGATCAGTTATATAGCGGTCAGATAATTGTACACATAAAGACAAAACCTTATCATTATAAAGGACATGGTGATGTTCTTCATAACGATTTTTGATATTATGTAATATCTTTAATGTTTCTTCTTTTGTTGTTGGATCAACAATGATTTTTTGAAAGCGACGTTCTAAAGCACCGTCTTTTTCTATTGAATTTCTAAATTCATCAAGGGTTGTTGCCCCTATGCATTGTATGGTTCCTTTAGCAAGGGCAGGCTTTAAAATGTTGGCTGCATCCATTGTTCCACTATTGTTTCCTGCCCCAATAATAGTATGTATCTCATCTATAAAGATGATAATATTTTTATTCTTTTCAAGTTCTTCAATAAGTCTACGTATTCGTTCTTCAAATTGACCACGATATTTTGTCCCTGCAACGAGTGATGTCAGATCTAAACAGACCACGCGTTTTTCGTAGAGCATTGGAGGAGTTTCATGGCTAACGATTAGTTGTGCCAAGCCTTCTACAATTGCACTTTTTCCAACGCCCGGTTCTCCAATTAGAATAGGATTGTTTTTCTTGCGCCTACACAAAATCTCCATTATTCGATTTATTTCTTCTGTTCTACCTATGACAGGATCTAAGAGCCCCTTGCTGGCAGCAGAGGTTAGATCAGAACAAAAATTATCTAAAACGGGTGTTTTGGATGTCGTTCTTCCTTCGGATGTCTGAGCAGAACTTATCTTATGTGAATTCTCCTCTTTTGCCGAGAATTCACCTTCATCAGGGAAATCAATATTGTCTTTTATTTCTTTTTGTGTCTGTTTCCTAAAAAAGTCGGAAGCGTCTTTATAATTAAGATTATAATTTTGTAAGATCATTTTAGCAGAACTTTGCTCATTATCATGAAGAATTGCTAAAAACATGTGTTGAATATCAACAAATGTTTGATGGGATAGTCGTGCTTCAAGAACAGACAATCTTAATATATTGTTTGAACTTTCATTTAGTATGGGCTCTTTGGGAGTGTTAGAATCTATGGAATCACTTAAGTCGTTAGTTAGAATTACCTTCTTGAGCTCTTTTTTTATTTGGCTTAAATCTATTTTTAATGCATCAAAGAGGCTGAATAAGTGTTCGTCACTTGTTTTTAAAATGCCAAACAATATGTGTTCAGGAGTAATGACACTACTGTTTGTTTGCTTGGCAATTTTACGGCTAAATACTAAAGCCTCGGATATTTTTGTAGAAAAAGGAGTGCTCATATATTTTGTTACATATAATGTTATAGCTTTTATTATAGAAGCAAACATTATGCCAAAGTTAATTGGCAATCTATAAACATTTATCCTTTTTCGTTTTGTCGCTTTTATTATAGCTAAAAGGATGATTCTTTTTCTTTTTTAGCCATGTGGATTTCCGCTTTTCGTAATCTTCATAATGGCGTTCCAAAAAGTTGTCAGCCATAATCTATTTTTGGAATTTACTGTATATAACAGACAATTTCAAAGCATTCGGATTCATTGCTCCACCTACTAGTTGAGCACTCGATATAGACATATCGTGAGCAACTTTCGTTATCGTTTGTATTGTTGAATTTCCGTTTTGCTTAGTTACTAATGTTACACTAACTGGAATTACGGCAATCTTATTCCAATTTTTATTGGCTACATTTTTATTGGCTATCATTGCATTGATGATACCTGAGAAATTGGAAAATGTATATGCGTTTTGCTTACTATTGTAACTGGCAATGAAAGATGTTTTATTGTCTGGAATTTTATTTTGCTCGAAAAAGCTGCAAACACTATCTTTTGGTATCAATAACAAGTATGAAGGTTTAGGAAATTTGTAGGTTGAAGACAGGTTGCTTTTGGTTAGACACGGCAAAGAAAGCTTTACACTATTCAAGGTGTCTGTTGTGTGTGTATTTATAATCTCCTCAACAGGTATTGTGATTTCTGTATATAAACCCACAGGTGTTTTGATATAAGTACAACTTTCATCAGCAGCAAGTTTTTTTAAACGTTCATTATTATTTGAGAATGTAGTGGTTTGGAGAACCTCTTCTGTACTAGTGAAAGAAGTAGATAAATTTTTTACAGTGTCATTAGTTATATATCGAAAGAAAAAATTTAGTTGTGCAGAATTGATATATGCCATAGACCCTATTCCTTCTTCCATTTCAAAGAAGAAGCCGGGAACGACATTGTGTAAAAAGTTGTATGTAGTTTTAAAGTTATTAGGGTTTTTGTAATATTGTCTTAATATATAACTGCCATAATTATTATATTGTATTCCATCTTTGTCTACATAAGGCTTATTCAACTTTATGCGGATGTTTGGTTGATATTTACTATCAGCTCTTAAAGAATCTCCTTCAGTGAAATCAGCAAGTGTATAGGTACGAGTTTGTTGCAAACCATTTTCTCGTACATAATTGTTTTTGGGATTAAAGTTTGAATAGATTTTCAACCCTTCTTCAACAGGCCTTTCTAATTCAAAAGCTTTTAATTTCATTTGAGCTAATGAGTCCCCATAATAGTTTTCATAATAAAGCCGTATCTCGCATGAATCTGCAATAACATCTCCGTTATTGTCTTTTGCAATACTATCAATTGATGGCAGATAAAAACCGTTAAGGAGATTAAATTGAGCCATAAAATTACCGGTAATAGTATTTCCTGTTTCCGGATCTTTTACAGTACCTAAATAACCAATTATATTTCTTGCTAATACAGAGTCAAAAAGGACAGTATTGGATTGTACATTAAATGTATCAACAGATACGTTTAATAAGTCTGTACGGTTAGTTACAGAAGAACCAATCATATCTGTAGTTTCGTCACATCCAGCCAATAGAAATGAGAAAAAGGCAATCCACAAAAATATAAAATGTCTTTTCATTACCAAATAAAGAATCAATCTATAAAACGAGAGTAAAAGTTTTTATATAGTTCTCCTATTTCATTACTGTCTGAAGGGTGTTGCAAACAAGGCTTTTCACTTTTTAAGATATAATCAGACAATTTGTCATCATCTTTACAATTTGTACGGACGATGCCATCACTGAAATCTATTGCCAATTTTGCTAATTCAACAGAATTGAAACAGTCATTATATTTGTCAATAAATGATTTTAGCTCAGGCCTAAATTCCAGACTATCCTTGAAGTTGTCACCCAATTTTCCCATTGGTTGTTCTTCAAATAATGTTGTGATTATATGTGTATTGGCAAATTGAGGTTCATTCTTATATGCCGTTTTAACATAAAAGGGGATAACAGAACTCATCCATCCTTGGCAATGAATGATGTCTGGTGCCCAACGTAATTTTTTTACGGTCTCTAAAACACCACGTGCAAAAAATATAGCTCTTTCGCCATTATCTGCATAATCCTTACCGTCATCGTCTTTGGTCATACCTTTTCTTTGAAAGTAATCTTCATTATCGATAAAGTAGACTTGAATGCGAGATTGAGGTATGGAAGCGACTTTAATGATTAGAGGATGGTCTGTTTCGTCAATTATCAAGTTCATACCAGACAAACGAATTACTTCATGCAGTTGTCCTCTACGCTCATTAATGTTCCCCCATTTAGGCATAAATGTACGAATTTCAAAACCTGCTTCTTGCATTTTGTGCGGCATAAGGTTACCCATTGAAGATAATTCCGTTTTGGGTACATATGGCGTAGTTTCTTGATTAATAAACAATATTCTCTTTCCCATTGCTTCAGAATTATTTTGCAAAGGTACAAAAAAAAGGCGATATCTCTTGGCTCTTATTTAAAAAAGTTGTTATTTTGCACTCCAAATAAAGTGATATGAAAGTTTTTAATAAGATTGTTGATCTTCAGAACGAACTTTTTTCTATTCGTAAAGAAGGTAAAAAGATTGGATTGGTTCCGACAATGGGAGCTTTACATGATGGACATGCATCTCTTATTAATCGAAGTGTGAAGGAAAATGATGTTACTGTTGTTTCCGTCTTCCTTAATCCAACTCAATTTAATGACAAAGGAGATTTGGAGCGTTATCCAAGGACTTTTGAGGCTGATTGTGCTCTTGTTCAAAACTGTGGAGCCCAATTCGTCTTCGCTCCATCTGTGGAAGAAATGTATCCAATAGCTGATAATAGGAAATTTGAATTTCCTCCGCAAACTACAGTAATGGAAGGAGCTAAAAGGCCGGGACATTTCAATGGCGTATGTCAGGTGGTTAGTCGTCTTTTTTATATTGTTCGTCCTAACAATGCCTATTTTGGAGAAAAAGATTGGCAGCAAATTGCGGTAATAAAACGATTGGTTGATTACTTGGATTTGTCTATAAATATTGTAGAATGTCCTATTATCAGAGATAAAGACGGCTTGGCCAAAAGCAGTAGAAATACACTTCTAACAGAAGCAGAACGATTGATAGCGCCTAATATTTATAAATATCTTAATGAAAGCGTCAATTATTCTAAAACTCATACGGTAGAAGAAACTCTTTCAGAGGTCGTAAAAAAGATAAATGAGATAGAAGGATTAGAGGTTGAGTATTTCCAGATAGTAGATGGTAATACCCTTTTACCAATAAACAATTGGGCTGATAGCTCTTATGTTGTTGGTTGCATTACGGTTTTTTGTGGAAATACCCCAATTCGTTTAATTGATCATATAAAGTATAAAGGATAATGCTAATAGAAGTGTTAAAATCTAAATTGCATTGTGTGAAGGTGACAGAAGCCAATCTTAACTATATGGGTAGTATCACAATTGACGAGGATTTGATGGATGCTGCAAAATTGCTTCCTGGCGAGAAGGTTCAAATTGTTAATAACAATAATGGAGAACGCTTTGAGACTTATGTGATAAAGGGAGAAAGAGGATCTGGTTGTATTTGCCTAAATGGTGCTGCTGCAAGGAAAGCTGTAGTGGGCGATACTGTTATCATTATTGCTTATGCTCTATTAGATTATGAAGAAGCCAAGACCTTTAAGCCTACAGTTGTCTTTCCTATAGCAGAAAATAAACTTCCCTAAATTTATTGGGTGTGTAATCAAAAGGGCAATTTTAATATGATGTAAAAAAGAAAGGGAGTGATTGTTAAAGTCACTCCCTTTCTTTGTGTAAAGATGTTAATATCCAAATAAAGGATAACTCTTCATGGTTTCATTTACTTTTTCTTTAACTTGCTTTATCACATGCTCGTCGTCTACATTGTTAAGAACCTTTTCTATAAGTTCTGCAATTAATTTCATAAGGTCTTCTTTTGCACCTCGTGTGGTCATGGCGGCTGTCCCAAGACGGATGCCGGAAGTTTGGAATGCAGACCTGCTGTCAAAAGGAACCATATTCTTATTTACAGTTATGTCTGCTGCAACAAGGGCCTTTTCTGCAACTTTTCCAGTCAATTCGGGATATTTAGAACGTAAATCGACAAGCATAGAATGGTTGTCGGTACCTCCACTGACAATGTTGAACCCGCGTGCGATGAGTTCTTGGGCTAAAACAGATGCGTTCTTTTTTACTTGAGTTGCATATTCTTTCCATGACGGCTCTAAATTTTCTCCAAAACCTACGGCTTTTGCAGCGATTACATGCTCCAATGGACCTCCCTGTATTCCTGGGAAAACAGCAGAATTCAAGAGCTGAGACATGTGTTTTAGTTCTCCCTTTTTGTTGGTTAGTCCCCATGGATTTTCAAAATCTTTACCCATGAGAATGATGCCGCCACGAGGGCCACGAAGGGTTTTGTGTGTTGTGGAGGTTACTATGTGCGCATATTTGATAGGATTGTCTAAAAGCCCTGCAGCAATAAGTCCTGCTGGGTGAGCCATATCAACCATGAATATAGCCCCAACTTCATCTGCTATTTTTCGCATACGAGCATAATCCCATTCACGGCTATATGCTGATCCTCCACCAATAATGAGTTTTGGTTTATGTTCCAATGCCAGTTTTTCCATCTCGTCATAGTCAACGCGACCTGTTTCCTTGTTTATATTATATCCAATAGGGTTGTATAATATACCGGAAGTGTTGACGTGAGAGCCATGTGAAAGATGGCCACCATGATCAAGATTTAGTCCCATAAAAGTATCTCCAGGCTTCAGTACGGCCAATAATACAGCGGCGTTTGCTTGTGCGCCAGAATGTGGCTGAACATTTGCAAATTCGGCTTTGAAGAGTTGTTTCACCCTTTTTATGGCCAGCTCTTCAACTTCATCTACAACTTCACATCCTCCATAATAGCGTTTGGCGGGTAAACCTTCAGCATATTTGTTGGTCAACCACGAGCCCATTGCTGCCATTACTTCATCGCTGACAAAGTTTTCAGAAGCAATAAGTTCCATTCCTTTCAATTGACGTTGATGCTCTTTCTCAATCAAGTCGAACACTACAGAATCTTTTCTCATTATTCTATTTGTTATCTGTTAATAATTATGATTTCTTGTAAGGTGTAATGTCTTATGGCTTTTGGCAAAGTTCTACATTTCCCATGTTTTGCTCCTTGTCACAATAATGGCATTTGAGAATTTTTCGTTCTTTGTCAATTACATGAAAAATGGTTTGCATCGGCTCGTTGTTTGTTATGCATTTAGGGTTGTTGCATTTTATGATTCCTCGCAATTCTTCAGGGGTTTTCACCTCTTTCTTCTCAACCACTTCATAGTCTTTGATGATGTTCAAGACTACATTTGGAGCGACCACAGATAAACGGGAAATCTCATCATCTGTAAAAAACTTATCACTGATTTTGATTATGCCTTTACGATTGATTTTCTTTGATGTTAAATTAACTCCGATAGTAATGGGTGAGTCAAGATTTTCCAAACCTAATAAGTTAACAACCTGAAAGGTCTTCTCTGTCGGAATATGGTCTATTACTGTGCCGTTTTGGATAGCTGCGACAAGTCTTTCTTTCTTGTTCATTTGATAATGGTTTTATCGTTTTTAATGTCGTCTAAAGTAATACCTAAACAATGGCAATATATGGCCTCTCTAGCATAAAGCCCATTTTTTGCTTGCTGTATGTAATAGGCATGTGGATTGGTGTCGACGTCATATGAAATTTCATTAACGCGGGGTAGGGGATGCAAAATTTTCATATTGTCTTTTACGTTTGACAACATGTCATTTTTAAGGATATATGAATTTTTTACACGTTCATATTCCATCAAGTCACTAAAACGTTCTTTTTGAACTCGTGTCATGTACAAAATGTCGGCATCAGCAATCGTTTCCTCTGTGAACGAAGTGTGTTCTTCATATTTGATGTTGTGTTGCTGACAATATAGTTTGTATTCTTGTGGCATTGCCAATTCTTTGGGGGCAATAAAATGGAATGTCGGGTTGAAATGCCGCATCGCCATAATCAATGAATGAACAGTGCGACCATATTTCAAGTCTCCTACAAGATAGATATTCAGATTGTTAAGTGTTCCTTGGGTTTGTGCAATGGTGTATAGGTCAAGAAGACATTGGGAAGGATGTTGATGGGCTCCGTCTCCTGCATTGATGATGGATACCGGTGCAACTTCACTTGCATATTGGGCAGCCCCTTCAATGTAGTGTCTCATTACAATGGCATCCGCATAGTTTGAGACCATCAGAATAGTGTCTTTTAGCGTTTCGCCCTTGCTTACACTGGAAACTTTCGCGTCAGTAAAACCGATGACACGAGCGCCTAATCTGTTAGCAGCAGTCTCAAAACTGAGTCTTGTACGAGTCGAAGGCTCGTAGAATAAAGTCGCAATAACTTTTCCCTTAAGTAGTTCTCTGTTCGGATGCTTTTCAAACTCTTGTGCCATCTCTATTAAATAAAGAATATCATCTTTGGACAAGTTTTGAATGTTTACAAAATTACGTCTTTCCATTTTATGGTAGTATAGTTGTTTTTTCGGAGTGCTAAATTACATATTTTTTTTGGGTTGGCATCTGTTTTATCTAAAAAGTCTATACAAAATAAGTGAAAAAAAATGAATTACGTTTTTTGGCTGGTTTTGAAAGACGTTTTAATAAACTTGTTATTTTCAAACTCCAAGTATATGTCCCTCTTTATATAGGCTTGATGAACAACAACATATTTGCTTTACAGATGGAAGCCTTCTTTTAGGGTTTTTAAGTTTTCAAGGGCCCACCATGCCATACGCGGAGCACACATAAACAGTATTTTAGAGAAAAAAAGACGAAAAAAGAGTTTTTATTTTGCCCAATAGTCAAATTCCTATATCTTTGCAATAAATATAATAATTATGAGAAGAGCGTTTGTCCATTTCTTATGGGGGACATTGTTTACAATAGTAGGGTTTGTAGCAATATTTTTTATTTGTGTTTGGTTTGGGTGGATTGGGTATATGCCTGATATGGAAGAACTTGCTAATCCAATAGACAAGTATGCCTCTCAAGTATACTCTGCAGATGGCAAACTCATAGGAACCTGGAATGAAGATAAAGGGAACAGAGTGGCCATTGATTATAATGGACTTTCTCCACATTTGGTACATGCTCTTGTAGCAACAGAAGACGAACGCTTTTATGAACATTCCGGAATAGACTTTATTGCTTTAGGTAGAGCTATAGTAAAACGAGGGATTCTGCAACAGGCGAGTGCCGGAGGTGGGTCAACCATTACTCAGCAATTGGCAAAGCAACTGTATTCTGATAAAGCGCATAGTGTGTTTGAACGTCTGCTACAAAAGCCAATTGAATGGATTATTGCGATAAAACTTGAACGCTATTTCACAAAAGAAGAAATTATCGCAATGTATTTTAATCATTTCGATTTCTTAAACAATGCGGTAGGAATAAAGCGAGCTGCCTTTGCTTACTTTAACAAAGAGCCTCAGCAATTATCTATAACAGAGTCCGCATTGTTGGTTGGATTGTGTAAAAACCCGTCGATGTTCAATCCCTATAGACACCCAGAGCGTTGCTTACAACGTCGAAATGTGGTCTTGCACCAAATGGAGAAATCGGGCTATATATCAGCAAGCGAATACCAAAGTTTTAGCTCTGATTCATTGGGTATTTCTGACAAGATAAACCGTCCAAAGCCTGTAGATGGCTCTGCAGACTATTTTCGCGAATTTTTACGCCAATATATGATGGCTAAGAAACCGGAACGGGCCGATTATACATGGAACACACGGCAGTTTGTCATTGACTCTATTGCTTGGGATCAAGACCCATTGTACGGCTGGTGCAATAAGAATTTCAAGCGAAACGGTGACCCATATAATATTTATACAGATGGCTTAAGAGTCTTTACCACTATCGATACAAGGATGCAACAATATGCCGAACAGGCAGTTCGCCGGCATGTCGGTGGCTATCTTCAGGGACAATTTAATGCAGAAATCAGAAGCGTGCGTAATGCTCCGTTCTCTTCAGAAACATCCCGCCGTAAAATTAAAGACATAATGAACCGCACAATTAGGCAGACAGAAAGGTATCGACGGCTCAAAGAAATGGGTGCGACAGGAGAAGAAATCAAACAATCATTCCGTACACCTAAGGAAATGACAGTCTTTACCTATCATGGTGATATTGACACCGTCATGACTCCAATAGATTCCATTCGTTATTATAAGTCTTTCTTACGTGCGGCTTTTTGCAGTATGGATGTAAAGACAGGAGCTGTTAAAGCCTACGTTGGAGGAATAGATTTCGACCATTTTAAATATGATATGGTAATGTTAGGACGTCGTCAAGTGGGATCAACCATAAAGCCTTATCTCTATTCCTTGGCCATGCAAAACGGAATGACGCCCTGCACCTTGGCTCCAAACGTGCAACGTACCTACGGTGGATGGACTCCAAGGAATGGAAGTCGAGCCCGATACGGACAGGAGGTACCGCTTAAATGGGGATTGCAGCAGTCCAACAACTGGATATCGGCTTATCTGATAACACAACTTGGTCCTGCTCAGTTTGTTAATATTTTACATGATTTTGGTTTGAACAATCCTGATATTGACAAAAACACCACTCCCGTATTGTGCCTGGGACCGTGTGAAGTTTCTGTTGGCGAAATGGTGAGTGCTTATACGACATTCCCAAATCATGGAATTAGGTGTGCACCGATGTTTGTTACAAAGATAGAAGATTCACATGGCAATGTTATAGCTCAATTCCAGCCTCTCATGAATGAGGTCATTACCGAAGACAACTCCTTCAAGATGATAGATATGCTTAGGGCTGTAGTAGATGCCGGCACCGGTAGTCGCTTAAGAAGCTATGGCATTTCAAGTGAAGTTGGAGGAAAAACCGGTACAACTAATGATAACTCTGATGGTTGGTTTATGGGATTTACTCCAGAATTGGTTAATGGCTGCTGGGTCGGTGGCGAAGACCGTGACATTCACTTCGCTTCAACAAGTCAAGGCCAAGGAGCTGCTGCAGCATTGCCGATTTGGGCTTATTTTATGAAATTGGTCTATGCAGACAAGAGATTAGGCTATCATGCAAATGCAAAGTTTGACATCCCTAAAGATTTTAATCCTTGTTCTGTAAAGGATACAATGAATTTAAATGGAATAGAAGAGGCTTATCAATAAGTTTTAGTTCAAGTTTTATAGAAGAGGCAATCGGCTAAGATTCTAACAGACAGAGTCTTGGCCGATTGCTATGAAAGTTTATTCTGCTTCAAGAGACATCCTGAATTGTTGTCCCTTTCCGTTGATGAATGTTCCGTCAAAATTTATTCCGTCAAATGTTCCGTCAAAAGCGCCAGTACAACCTTCCGTTTGTTCTATTTCATAAATGGATAAGTTCTGTCCATGAGCTTCTCCATATAGGTTTAAGGTAGACCCATCACCGTTTTTGACATAGTAATAAGCACCTTTAATGTCGTTGCCGTTTATTTTAAGGGTCATGCGAATGGGGTATTTCCCAATTTTTCCAGAAAGGTTAAAAGTTCCCTGTGGATAAGGGGTGGAGTGTTTCTTGGGCTTTTTGTTGACAGAAGTTTGTAATACTTTATTTACATTCTTGAGGGAATCTTGAGAGACTTTTAATTGCTCTATCTGAGACTGTTGCTGAAGTTTCTCTTCAGTACTTTTATTGTTCATATAGAGAAAAGCCCCGACACCAAGCCCTACAACCAATAAAGAAACAAGAACTATCAGAACAGTCAACAAAAGTGTGTTTTTATTGTTTTGAGGGGTAGGGTAGTTTGGTTGTGCAATATTATTTGGTTGGTGATAAGAAGGGGTTGGTTGAGAAGGATAGGCTTCAGAGTTGTCTTCTGATAAAATAGGCGTTCCACAATGAGGGCAAACGCGGCTTCCTTGTGGTATTGGGCTGCCACAATTAGTACAAAATTTTTGGTTCATAAAAAGAATATTTAATTATTAAAAATGTTTTCTTTATGGCAAAGATAGCAATTTAATCGATTTTCCCATATTGTAAATTGGTATTTTTTGTCCATCGCAGTTGAAAAAATATAGATGTTTTGTCGACAAAAATTGTCATGAATTTTTGTTCTTCCGTTGGTTGCTTTGTAAAGCCCTATGTTTGAACACCTAAAAGCGGCCTTTTTAGGCCGTAAAACAGTGGGTTTTAGACAGTGAAACACGGGTTGTTGGTAAAGCACTTGCTATCAATAAATTACAGAAGCCTTGTTATCAACAAGATGAACAACGGAAAGACACAGAAGGTGATAAAGTAAAACCGCATACTTTCTTGGTCTTTTCCAGACAATAAAAAGACTATTATACATAAAGATATAAAAACCGCAATGCTTTTACAAATAGGCATTGCGGTTTTTATATCTTGTTGCAATAGATAGAAAAAAAGTTTTTCTTATATTTGCAAAAGTTTATAAACATATCCAATTCTTATAAGAAATATATCATTACAAACATTAAGACGTATGAAGAAAAACATTTACTCATTTGTGCTCATTCTTCTCGGCATACTATTGTGTGGCGGCTTACAGGCACAAACAATTATCGACGAAAACTTCGACACCTTTACCGAAGGAAGTGAGGATTCACCGGCAACGACCGACATTAGCGGCTATTCCGGCAAACTAAACAAAAGTATCGGTTGGAACGGAAAATATGTTTATGAGGCAGGCGGCAAACTGCTTGTGAAAGACGGTGGTAATCTTCTGACAAAGAGATTTGACGGACTGACGTCAACATCAAGCGTCAAGGTTACTTTTGATGCAAAGAGTCCGGCAAGCTACGGCGGTGCCGTAACGGTTAATTTCAACTATGCCTTCAGCGGCGATCAGACGCTGACGATGGAAGACAACGAATGGCACACTTTTTCTGTAATCTTCGAAAATGCCACAAGTACGAAACAACTGAAATTTACCCCATTCCTGGCATCCGAAGGAATTCTCATCGACAATGTGAAAGTAGAGGCGGGAACATTTGTCAAGGCACCTGAGGCATACCAGCCCAAGACAGTCAGCAAGACTGCCTTTACTGCTACCTGGAGCAAAGTAAGCGGAGCCACGGCATACCTGCTTGATGTCTATACCAAGGACGGAAATACAAACAATTATCTTATCCACGATGAAGAGGTTGCCGAAACCTCCAAGGAGGTAACGGGTCTTGATGAAAATAAGGAATACTTCTTCGCCGTAAGGGCAAAAGCTGGCGACAACATTTCTGAATATTCCAATGAGATTGCCGTTAAAGAGGTATTCAACTATGTATTGCCTCCTAAAGCTCTACCAGCAACAAACATATCTGAGAATGGATTTACGGCAAATTGGGAGGCTGCGGAAAACGCCGTGAAATACGATATATACCTTACTCACAACGAGACTCTCGCTGAGAGCAAGGAAATTAATATTATCGATGAGCAGTTTGACAAAGTTACAGAAGGAACAATACAGAACCCTGAGTTCACCTCTACAACGACACTTGACAAATATACCTCTACACCAGGCTGGCTTGCCGACCGCAACGAATGTCTCGCAGCTGGATATATGGGAATAGCTCCATACGGACTTAATGGTAGTATCTACACTCCTTCCGTTGACCTTTCTGCCAATAGCGGAGTCTTTAAGGTTACCGTTAATATGGCTGAAGTTAACTACGGACTGCCATCGTGCGGCACACCGGTGGAGATAAGGCTTTACAACGGCGATGACGTTGTTGAAGAAACAAAGAGCGTTACCCTCGAAGAGGGTTTCAAAGACTACACCCTTGAATTCACAAAGGGGTCCAAAGGGTGCTATCTCGAGATATATTACAAGAACCTTGATGATGAAACGAAAAAGAACAACAAACTCTTCATCGACTATGTAAAGGTTGCCCAGCTGCTCTCTGCCGGTGACACATATTCTACTCTCATTGAGCAACGTGAACTTGGCAACGTAACATCTGTGGCATTTGAGGTTCCGCTTTCAAAGAGCGTAAACTATTCTTATGCCATCGTTTCATATGCTTACACCGTGCTCGACAATCAACTCGACTACGTAGAGTCTGGTATGTCTGACCCTATCACCGTTTCTCTTCCGGAAGAGGAGCCGAAAGACGTCGTAATAGACCCGGCAGAGGGTACTGTTGCTTCTCTGAAAGAGTTTAAGGTTTTATTCTCCAACTATCAGTTTGTCGACATCGCCAGCGACTCTTATGCCGGAGCTGCCGTTCTCATCAACGACGAGACGAAGGCTGAGGTTACTGCCGAGGTAAAACCATCGAGTGCCGAACTGAATGCCGTTAAGATTATCCTCCCCAACGAGATTACAGAAGCTGGAAAATATACTCTCCATATCCCTGCTGGCAAACTGTTTGACGGTATGGATTATGACGAAACTGACCTTCCGGAATTTAATTTCCATTATACTATAGATGGTAGCGTAAATCCACCGGTTGACGATCCTGAGATTGTAACTGCTGACCCTGCCGATGGCTCTACTATTGGAGAGCTGGAGAAGATTAAGGTTACGTTCCAGACCGACGAGGACGTGTATGTAGGTAACGGCACTATCGAGGTGATCGATGACGAAACAGGTGATGTTGTTACTACTGCCACAGCGTCAATTCTTGGCGTTGATGATTCGAAGAGCGCTTATGCAATCCTTGCCGACAAGATTACGAAGAACGGAAGATATACCGTGAAGTTTGCTTCTGGAGCATACGTCAAGGGCATTCTGTCAAGGGCTGAAGAAACGAAAGCTTTCGAGCTCCACTACACCGTTGACATTGCTCTTGGTATTGGAAATGCCACCCAGTCGCCTGACGTCTTATATCGCGTAAATGCTGCCGGTCAGCAAATAGATGCCGCTCGGAAGGGCTTCAGCATCATTAAGCTTAGCAACGGAAAGACCATTAAAGTAATGAAGTAAATCGGAATTTTAGGGAACGTATTCATCTAAAGATATTATAAACAAAAATTCTTCACCACGCTTGCAAATGTTAGGCATTCTGCGAGATGCGGTGAAGGATTTTTATTTTAGCAAATTCTTTCATTGTTCACTTCCTTTCTTTATAGTGAAACAAGGTATTACCTGTGCCATTAGTTTTGGTATGTCAATAGGAGCTAAAGTATGCCAAAAATGCTCTTCTTCATCATATTCAAATCCAAGCCATTAAACCATGGTCTCCTTATTTTCCGATAATGTATAATTATTGGTGTTGATTTCCAACCACTCAAGTCTGTACAATTCCTCCATCCGAATTGAAGCAAGTGAGAACCACGACCTTCTTACTCCCCTTACGCTGTCTTATCTTGATGGAGTAATGTCAACTATAGGTCGGAATATCATAGAAGCCAAAGGCGGTGCTTCTGCTTTCATTGGTACTCCTATAGGGTGTGGAGACCTTCCGTGAAACGATGCCTACCCTTGTTTCTTCCATATTACTGCCACGTTCCAATCCCCATTTTCACTAACAGCTTCCTGCAACTCACTGTGTAGTTTGGTTATGTTGGCAGATTTTGCCTCCCGTCCGTCACCGAAAACGCTCTTCCATGATATGCGATTCTTGACAGAATCCACTGGTACCAAGGTGCAATGTGGATTTTTCTCGTCAAGGTGGACATAGAAACTCCCGTCATCGTTTCCGCAAGTAGAAGCACGGCCATTTGGGCATTCTATGCAGATAGGTTTTCCAAGCGTCTTGAGATCGGCTATTCACAGGGACAAAATCGCTTGGGTAAAGTCCAATATTTCCTAGGATAAAACAAGCTTCATAGAGTTTTGAACTAAAAATCCAAAACTTACTTTCTTGATTACCTTCATATTCTCGAAGAGAAGAGTAAAATATCAAATGCTATATTCATAACTCACTTAATGCTTATAAAGCAGAGAGATTGGAAAAAGTACCATCTTTAGAAAAGCGCATTTAAACATTCTAACTTTTAGTAGACAAATTTGGAAAAGGTTCTATCATGAATTAAGGATGCACTAAATAAATTTCGCTAAAGGATATATTATATAAGGTGTGCCCTGTGCATATTATTGACTTGCGTCAAGACATCGAGTTAATATTGCATTTTTTTTAATTTTTTCTTAAAAAGATTTGGTAGTTTGTTAGAAAGTCCTTACTTTTGCACTCGCTTTTGAGAACAAGTCACGCAAGAGACGAT